>WNFR01000142.1_pt1 | contig 68398 bp, 58 predicted proteins | sample 5400221 | NCBI WGS metagenome assembly WNFR01 (sample SAMN13153357, study PRJNA577476) | soil metagenome | isolation source: 40 cm soil under Madrone tree | place: USA:California | collected 2016-06-14
GAGCGATCGCGTCGACGACGCTGAGCATATTCTTGGCGCGATGATTGATTTCGCGCATGAGGAGGTGCTCCTTCTCCTCGCGCTCCTTGCGTTCGGTAATGTCCTGAACCGTCCCGCCGAAGCTCACGGCCCGGCGCTCGGGCCCGGCGCCTTCGAAATAGGCGAGCCCCAGGGTCTCCACCCAGCGGATCTCGCCGTCTGCCCGCCGGAGCCGGAACTCGGTGGAGGAGCGCTTCGGATCGCAGGGATCGAGCGATGCCTCGATGGCTGCCAAGACCTTTTCCACGTCGTCCGGATGCACCCGCTTCATGACCTCCTCGATAGCCGCCTCACCTTCGGTAAAGTCGAAGATTTCCTGAGCGCGCGCATCCCCGCAGAACACGCGGTGGCGCGGATCGTACTGCCACGACCCGAGCTGGGCTGCGTTGAGGGCAAGCTGGAGACGGTCTTTACTCGCTTTCAGGTCCTCCTCCGCTCGCTTGCGCGCGTTGAGGTCCTGGATCACGGCCATGTGGCGCAATGGCCGGCCAAACGCATCGCGGATGACATTCACCGTCGTCCGCGCCCAGACGGCCTTTCCGTCCTTGCGGACATAGCGCTTCTCCACGTCGAAATCTGACTCGCCGGCGTCCAGGCGCCGACACAACTCGTGGTCGAGCTCGAGGTCGTCGGGATACGTGATGTCGTAGACCGACCGGGCGAGCAATTCCGCCTCGCTGTAGCCCACGAACTTGCACATCGCGGCGTTGGCGCGGAGGAAACGGCCGCTTCCGGGCTCGACCTCGATCTTGCCTACGCTGCTGACGTCGAACATGGCACGGAACGTCGCTTCGCTCTCGCGCAGCGAATCCTCTGCCGACTTTCGCCGGGCGGCGGCCCCGCGAAGCTGCGCCATAAGCGTGTTGACCTCGGCGACCGGGGTTTGGTCCAACGGCATCGGACGTCCCGCTCCCAAAGCGATGGCAGCGCGCGCCGTGTGGCCGACCGAACGTGCGATGATCTGGCCCAGCCATAAGGCCAAGGCAACCACCAGCGTTATCGCCAGCAACGCCGTCGCGCCGAGGGCCCACCATAATGCCCGGACCGGAGCCTCGAGCAGAGCCTTGGGCTCCCACACGGCGATTTCCCAGCCGGTCAAGTCCGACCGCGCGTAGGCCTCCAGCGATGGTCGCCCTTCGGAGTCGACAAATTCGAACACGCCTTCGCGTCCTGCCGGGGGCTGCTGTGCCAACTCCTTCCCGATGACCGCATCCTCCCGGTCGGACTGCGCGACGACGTGGTGTGCGGCGTCGGAAACCACCGCATGCCAACCTGCCGGCAGTTCATCTGCAGCCACCAGGCGTTGGAGAGTCTGCTGACGAAGCGACCTGACGACGGCGTAGCGGTTCTCGCCGTCGATCTCTACCGGCACGATGATGCCGAACATAAGCTGATGCGTCGCGGGACCGATGAACAGACCGGTTATTTGCGGCTTACCCGTTGCGAAAGCCCTCTCCGCAGGTTCCGAAATAGCCGCCTTTTGCATCGGCGTGCCGAACGGCACCGAGGTATTGACGAGCTGCCGCATGTCGCGATCGATGAGCATGATGTTGCCGCTTTGGCGCAACGTCAGCGAAGCCTCGGCCTGGCGCTGGAATTCGGCGAAGTCGTCTTGACGCAACGACGGCGAGGCCGCCAACGCTTGCAGCCTCTCGATCTCGCCGATGATCTCGCGATCAACATCCGCCGACAAATCACGTGCCTCGCTCATCAGGTCATTGAGAGCGTGGCGGACCTGCGCGCCGGCGATGCTAAGTCCCGCGTATGTGCCGAACAATAGAAGCGGCGTGATGATCGCGCATCCGAGCACGATCTGCAGATGCCACAACGGCCGCGGCTTGTGGAGCGCGGGCATCGTTCCGATCCGCAAGATGATCCCCGCGGCGACGCAAAGCTGCCCAACGACGGTCGGCAGTGCGGGCGGCCTGATTGACGTCGACGCGGAGAGCGGATCGAGGCCGGTCAAGTAGATGTTGAGCAGGGCGAACACCGCCCCCATGCCGGTAAGGCCGCCGAGTGCGGTCGCGGCGAAGTGATACCCTTCAAGGCGACTGAGCGCGAGCGCGACGCCCGCAAGCCCAAGCGACACCGCCATTGCGTTTGTGCCCGGCTCCGCAGCCCGCGGCACCAGCCAGCGGTTGATATCAAAATCGATGCCGAACAGATCAAGCCCAGCAAGAACGGCCACCGTGAGGCCGACCACGACTGCGAAGCGCTGGTCCTTGCCAGGATACATGAGCGCAAGGCCGAGGGCCCCGAGGCACACGGCCGCCACCGGTTTCATGGCGGGGAAGCCCGAGCCCCAGCTCGACAGCAGCGGCAGCCCTGCCCACCAGCCGATAAACGCCGCGGCGGCAATTGACACGGCGGCAAAGCCGGCGACTTCGCCCGCGCGTTGTCTCTTCAGGCTGGCGGCCTTGCCAACGAACACGTCACCCAGGCTCCAGAAAGTCGAAACCGCAGCCGGCAGGCGCTCACCAATGGTTGAACCTGTCCGGCGACGTTTCTCAACATAAGCAGTTGCGCAACCAGAGCTATGTCTGTGCAAAAACTTTTGTCGATATCGGAACAATCGGGAATGATCAGGAGTTTTATTTTATTATACCAGCACTAGCGCTACCGTCCACGCAGTCCCGTGTTGAACCGGGGGCGCGACGAGCTCAGATGAGGGGTGAATAAGTCCTGATCATCCTTCAGTGCGGAGCGGCGGATCGCGCCGTCAGTTCGATTTTCACCTTCGCCTGAGCTTTGCTCACGCTCCCGGGGCTCCAGCGCGTTCGCGGCCGAGCAGGTCAGGCGCCAGATGAGGCCTGCGGGCGCATAATCGAGCGCGACTTTGCCATCCACGCTGCGCTCCGCCATCGTTTCCATGACGATGGTGCCGAACCCGCGCCGTTTTGGCGCGGACACGGGCGGCCCCTCGTGCTCGGTCCAGCTCATGGTAAGGGTATCGTCGTCGATGCCCCAGCGGATATCCACACGCCCCGCATCCGTCGAGAGCGCCCCGTATTTCCCCGCGTTGGTCGCGAGCTCGTGGAGCGCGAGCCCGATGGCTTGCGCGGAAGCGGCCTTCAAGCGCAGCCTGGGACCATGCACGGCGATGCGAGAACCAATGAGGTCGGCGAAATGCGCGAGCTGGGCGCGGGCGAGGTCCGCGATCTCGACCCCATTCCATTCATTGCGCACGAGCAGGTCCTGATTGGCTGACAGCGCCTGGATGCGCTCGGAGAAGCGCTCGATGAAGTCGTCAGGATTCCTGGTGGCGGTCTGGTGAGCGATTGCGTCCACGACGCTGAGCATGTTCTTGGCGCGATGATTGATTTCGCGCATAAGGAGGTGCTCTTTTTCCTCGCGCTCCTTGCGTTCGGTGATGTCCTGGACGGTGCCGACGAAGCTCACGACCTGCCGCTCGGGCCCGGCGCCCTCACAATAAGCAAGCCCGCGACTCTCCACCCAACGGACCTCGCCGTCGCGGCGCCGGAGCCGGTATTCATTCGCGTAGGGCTTCGGATCTGCGGGATCGAGTGATGCCTCGCGGACCGCCCAAAACCTTTCCACGTCGTCCGGATGCACCCGTTTCATCAGCTCTTCGATCGCCGCCTCATTCTCTGCGATGTCGAAATCGAATATCTCTCTGGCGCGCGCGTCCCCTGAGAGCACGCGGCGGAGCGGGTCGTAGCGGAACGACCCAAGCCGGGCGGCATCGAGGGCGAGTTGCAGACGATCCTTGCTCGCCTGCAGGTCCTGTTCCGCCTGTTTGCGCGCGTTGAGATCCTGGATCACGGCCGTGTTGCGCAAGGGCCGGCCGGACGCATCGCGGATGACGTTGACTGTCACCCGCGCCCAGACGACATCTCCGTCTTTACGGATGTAGCGCTTTTCCACGTCGAAAACATCTGACTGTCCTGCGACCAGGCGCTGCCCCAACTCGCGGCTCTGGTCGCGGTCGTCCGGATGGGTGACGTCGAGCACCGTCCGCGCGAGCAATTCCTCCTCGCGGTAGCCCAGGAACTTGCACATCGCGGCGTTGACGCGGAGGAAACGGGTGGTTCCGAGCTCGACCTCGATCTTGCCGACAGCGCTGGCATCGAACATGACACGGAACGTCGCTTCGCTCTCGCGGAGAGCGGCCTCGTATTTCTGACGTTCCGAAAGATCATAGAAATGGCACACGACGCCGAAACGGCCGTCGGGCATGGTCACGCGCTCGATCTTCCAATCATAGGATTCAACGACATTGGTGTCCTTTCGCCGCTCGACACTGCCTGGCGCGTGAAACGGCTCGCCGGTGTCGAGGGTGTGGCGAAAGCAGCTGATGGCATCGCTGGCAAACGGCTCGGGCCAGATGCACCGCATCGCCTCGGCGAAGTCACGGCCGATCAGCGGCCGCACGTTCTCGAATTTCTTTTGCGCGCCGGCGCTCACCTGCACGATGCGAAAATCGGCGTCCACCGCGTAGATCCCGAACGGCGAATTCTCGACGAGCTGACGAAACGTGATTTCGCTGGCGCGCAGACGTTGCTCGGCACGTTTGATGCCGGTAATGTTGGTGATTGCCGCGACCAGCCCGACGACTTTGCCCTCCTTGCATTCTGGCTCGTAGCAGCAATGCATGAACTGCGGCTCGCCAACCTGGTAAGGCACTTCGACTTCGAACTCGACGGCGTTGCCGGCGAGGCACTCGCCGACGTAGCAATCGATGGCAGCGTAGGCTTTCTCGCCAAGCACCTCAGGAATTCGTTTGCCGATGATTTGCTCGGGCGTGAGACCAAGCCGCTCCGCATAGTGCCTATTGACGAACTTATAGCGGGCTTCCGTGTCGCAGTGCGCGATGGCGACCGGGGCGTTGTCGGTGACAAGGCGCAGCTGGCGTTCGCTCTCGCGCAGCAGACGCTCGGCCGCCTGTCGCTTGGCGGCGGTCTCGCGAAGCTCCGCCATCAGCGTGTTGACTTCGGCGACGGGCGTACCGCTCAGCAGCAGCGGGCCGCCCTCTCCCAAAGCGATCGCAGCGCGAGCCGCCTGGCCGACCGAGCGCGAGATAATCCGGCCCAGCCATAGGGCCAAGGCAACCACCAGCGCAAACGCCGTCAGTGCGATCCAGCCGAGGGTCCACCACAGCGCCCGAAACGGAGCCTCGAGCAGGGCCTTGGGCTCCCATACGGCGGTCTCCCAGCCGGTCAATTCCGACTGCGCGTAGGCCTCCAGCGACGGCCGCCCCTCGGCATCGATAAATTCGAATACGCCGCCGGAGTCTGCGCGATGCCACTGCGCCAGCGGCAGCTCCTTGCCGATGAATGCCTCCTCCTGGTGAGACCCCGCGATGATGTGGTGCGCGGGGTCGGAAACCACCGCATGCCAACCCGGTGGCAGTTCATTTGCGGCGACGGGGCCTGCCAGGGCGTGCTGATTGGGCGACCTGACGAGCGCATAGCGCCTCTCGCCCTCGATCTCCACGGGCACGACGATGCCGAACATAAGCTGATGCGTCACGGGACCCGTGAACAGGCCGGTGACCTGCGGCTTACCGGTTGCGAGCGCCAGTTGCGTAGGTTCCGGAACGGCCGCCTTTTCCATGGGCGTGCCGAAGGGCACCCAGGTATTGATGAGCTGCTGCATCTCGCGATCGATGAGCATGATGTTGCCGCTTTGGCGCAAGGCGAGCGAAGCCTCGGCCTGGTGCTGGAACTCAGCGAAGTCGCCTTGGCGCAGCGACGGCGACGCGGCGAGCGCCTGCAGTCTCTCGATCTCGCCGATGATCTCGCGGTCAACTTCCGCCGACAAAGTTCGGGCGCCATTCATCAGGTCCTTGCGGACCTGGTCGAGCTGCGCGTCGGCCATGCTCATTTCAGCGTAGGCGCCGAACAGCAGGAGCGGCACAATGATCGCGCATCCGAGGACGACCAAGAGGTGCCACAACGGCCGCGGCTCGCGGAGAGCGGGCACCGTTCCGACTCGCAAAACGATTCCGACTGCGACGCAAAGCAGCCCCACCGACGTCGGCAGCGGGGGCGAACTGACTAACGCCGAGCCGTACAGCGTGTCGATTCCGGTCAGGTAGCCGAGCAGGGCAAACACCGCGACGGCGACGGCGATGCTGCCGAGCACGGTTGCGACGAAGTGATGCCGCTCGAACCGACTGAGCGCGAGCGCGCCTCCCGCGAGCCCGACAGCCCACGTGGCCACGTTTGCGACCCGGAATGAGATCGCGCCCGGTCCCGCGGCCCGCGACGCCAGCCAGCGGTCGATGCCAAGCTCGACGTTAAACAGGGCAAGGGCGAGGGCGAGCGCAGCGAGGGCGACCCCGGCGAGACCGACCGCGAACGCGATGCGCGAGTCCTTACCGGGGTACATGAGCGCGAGGCCGAGGGCTGCGAGGGTCAGAGCTCCCAAGGGTCTCGTAGGGGGGAAGCCCGCGCCCCAGCTCGACAGCGACGGCAGCCCGGCCCACCAGCCGATGAACACCACCGCGGCAATTGTCACCGCGGCAAAGCCAGCAGCTTGACTCGCGCGTTGTCTCTTCAGGCTGCCGACCTGGCCAACAAACAGCGTCACATAGGCTCCAGACGGTTAGAGCGGGGTCCGGTCATGTTGAACCCTCGCCGCGACGTCATGGCCGGGGCTTATCGCGGCGATCCATGTCTTGCCCCTCCCTACCCTTATCCCCGACGCCGGGGATAAGGGTAGGGAGGGGCAAGACATGGATGCCCGCGACAAACGCGAGCGTGGCGACGGCGAGGTGCTCGACCTCATCGGAACGCGCTCAAAAGCCCGCAGCCGGCAAGTGCTCGGGGTTTAATGGATTTTCCGAACCTGTCCGGCGACATATCCGACATAAGCACTTGTCCGAACAGGACTATGCCTTTGAAAAAATTTTTCGGCGCCGGAACAGTCGCTGATGACTGAGAGTTAATTGTCAGTGTTTGTTCGCGCCTCGCTGCCACGAAGGCGAACGAAATAATTTAGCCGGCATAGCGTGCAGGACGGGGGTGCGTGGGCCGCGAAGTCCGCGGTATGTACTGCGGTTCGCAACGTCGCAAAATCGCCATAAAGTCGCAGGCGCGTTGCCCACGCGGTCCGGCGCGGCATATCGGTGCGGCGAAAGATCCTCGGCCTCGGCGCGACAGCGCGGGCAAATCGCCCCCGACTTCGATGCGTGCTTCTCCGCTGCGGCGGGCGATCTTGCCCGCCTACGGCTTAGATATTCAACACGCGCCCATAGGCGTCGAGCACCGCCTCTCCCATCATTTCCGACAGCGTCGGATGGGGGAAGACCGTGTGCATCAGTTCTTCCTCGGTGGTTTCCAGGTTCATTGCCACCACATAGCCCTGGATCAGCTCCGTAACCTCGGCTCCGATCATGTGGGCGCCCACAAGCTGGCCGGTTGCCTTGTCGAAGATCACCTTGACGAGGCCCTGGTCCTCGCCGAGCGCAATCGCTTTGCCGTTGCCGATGAACGGAAAACGGCCGATGCGGATATCGAGCTTTTTCTCTTTCGCAGCGGCTTCGGTGAGGCCGACCGACGCGATTTGCGGCGCGCAATACGTGCAGCCGGGAATCTTCAGCTTGTCCATGGGATGCGGCTTGAGGCCCTTGATGGCTTCGACGCAGATGACGCCTTCATGCTCCGCTTTGTGGGCGAGCAGGGGCGGACCCGCAACGTCGCCAATGGCGTAGATGCCGGGAACATTGGTGCGGCCATATCCGTCGATCACGATCGCGCCGCGGTCAATCTTGACGCCAAGCCTTTCGAGACCAAGATTTTCCACATTTCCGATGACGCCGACCGCGGAAATGACGCGATCGACGGCAAGCGTTTGTATGCCGCCTTTGCCATCGTCGATGGTGGCGGTGACGCTGTCCGCTTGTCTGTCGAGCCGCGTTACCTTGGCGCCGGTGAAAATCTTGATGCCCTGTTTTTCGAACGCCTTGCGGGCAAGGCCCGCGATCTCGGCGTCCTCGACGGGCAGGATCTGCGGCAGCACCTCGACCACCGTCACCTCCGCCCCAAGCGTGCGATAGAACGAGGCGAACTCGATGCCGATGGCGCCGGAACCGATCACCAGCAGCGACTTCGGCACGCGCTCCGGGACCATGGCTTCGAAATAAGTCCACACCAGTTTCTGGTCTGGCTCAAGGCCCGGCAGCACCCGCGGCCGCGCCCCGGTCGCGATGATGATGTGCTTTGCCTCATACGTCCCCGGCCCCAGCGCGCCTTTCGGGGCATCGGAATTTTTTGCAGCTTCGGATTTGGCGGGCTTGACGGTCACCTTGCCGGGCGCGTCGATCGCGGCCTCGCCCCAGATCACCGACACTTTGTTCTTCTTCATCAGGAAGCCGACGCCGTCATTGAGGCGCTTCGACACGCCGCGCGAACGTTTGACCACTGCGGCCGCGTCGTAGGAAACCTTTTCGGCTGCGAGCCCATAGTCCTTGGCATGCTGCATATAGTGGAAGATTTCCGCCGAGCGGAGCAACGCCTTGGTGGGAATGCAGCCCCAGTTGAGACAGATGCCGCCCAGATAGGCGCGCTCGACGATCGCGGTCTTGAAGCCGAGCTGCGCCGCCCGGATCGCCGTCACGTAGCCGCCGGGACCCGAGCCGATGATGATGATGTCGAAGGATTCCGCCACTCTGATCTCCAACTGTCCTTTGGCAGACCGACCAGATCGCCGAGGGGACAGATTTGAGACTTCGCTCCCCTAACGGTCGCGCTCCGGTCCGTTCAAGCGTGATCGGATGGCTGCAATTTCGGTCCGGATGCGATGGATGTCGGCCTTGTTTTGCTGCGTCACGCCCATCGTATAAGTAAAATAATCTTCGAACGCATCCATGCGCGCCGTCACAGCATCGATCTTGGCTGCAAGATCATGCTTTGTATCTGGCAGATCGCGCTTGACCTCGCCGACGTCGGCCTGAATGCGTTGCAGAATGGGGACGATGATATCACTAACTTCGGACACGGTAACCTCGCGAATTGCCGTTTGACGATATCTACCGCATAGATACTACTCTGAGTCGCTTAAACAAGCATCGCGGTCGGGCTCTCGATGTAGGTCTTGAACGCACCCATCAGCTCTGCGCCGAGCGCTCCATCCACGGCGCGGTGATCGCTCGACAGCGTCACCTTCATTTGCGTGGCAACGGCGATCTTGCCGTCGCGGACGACGGCGCGCTCAATGCCGGCGCCGATCGCGATAATCGTGGCGTGGGGCGGGTTGATGACGGCGGCAAATTCCTCGATGCCGTACATGCCGAGATTGGAGATCGCCGACGAGCCGCCCTGGTATTCCTGAGGCTTGAGCTTGCGCGCCCGCGCCCGCGCGGCGTAATCCTTCATCTCGGCGGAAATAGCAATCAGCGATTTGGTCTCGGCTTTGCGGACGACGGGCGTGATCAGACCGCCGGGAATTGCCACCGCGACGCCGATATCGGCGTGCTTATGCTTGAGCATGCCGGTCTCGGTCCAGGTGACGTTGGCCTCCGGCACCTTGATGAGCGCCAGCGCCAGCGCCTTGATGACGAAGTCGTTGACGGAAAGTTTCCACGTGGGCTTGCCGTCCGGGCCCTTGGGCGCCGTGACATTGATGTCTTCGCGCGCGGATAAGAGCTTATCGATCGTACAGGATATGGTGAGATAGAAGTGCGGGATCGTCTGCTTCGCCAGCACCAGGCGCTGGGCGATGATCTTGCGTATATTGTCGTGGGGAACGACCTCGTAGGAGCCGGGCTCGAACAACGCGCGAATCTTGTCGTCTGAAGGCGCCTGCACCGGCGCAATGCCGGGCGCGGCGGGGCTCGGAAGAGGCGCACGCAACGCCGCGCCGCCGGACTTCGCGGCTTCCACGTCGTGCGCGATGACGCGCCCGTGCGGCCCGGTGCCGGCAATGCGGGCGATGTCGAGGCCCGCCCCCTTGGCGAGGCGGCGGGCGAGCGGTGAGGCGAAGATGCGGCCGCGACCGTTGGCGGCGGGCGCCGACGCGACCGGTGATGCAGGCGTTGATCCCCCCTCCCTACCCTCCCCCGCAAGCGGGGGAGGGTAGGGAGGGGGTGGAGATGGCTGCGGCGCCGCAGCCGGCTTCGACGCTCCCGCTGGCGGGCTCGGCGCAACTTGCTTTGCCGCAGCAGCGCCGGCCGCAGCCGTTTTCATGTCTTCACCTTCGGCTGCCAGTACTGCGATAGGCGCATTGACGGCGACATCAGCGGTGCCTTCGGGGACCAGAATTTTCGCGATCACGCCTTCGTCGATCGCCTCGTATTCCATGGTGGCCTTGTCGGTCTCGATCTCGGCCAGAATGTCGCCGGCCTTGACCTTGTCGCCCTCCTTCTTGAGCCACTTGGCGATGTTGCCTTTCTCCATGGTGGGAGACAGCGCGGGCATCAGAATGTTGATCGGCATCGATGCGCCTTCAGCGTTTGGCACGCCCGCCCTTGGGGCGCACAACGACTTTGGTGGAGGGTTTGGATTTGGCCCGAGACGCCACCCGTGGCTTGGCGCGCGATCGCGCGGATTTCGCAGGCTTAGCGCCTTCCTTGCCCTCCGGCGCACGCCGGGCAGGCCAGCGCGCCACGCTCGCCCCCAACCTGCGGAACGAGAACGCGAATGAGTCGGCGATGGCGGCGGTCACCTGGGCTTCCGTGAACTGCCCGTCCGCGGCGTAAAGCGATGCAAGCCGGCGCGCAATATCGGCAAGCACCAAACCCCAAGGGCCCGGCCCCGGGAAAACATCGGGGCGCGCCACGATGAAAAGCTCTTCATCAACCACGGCCACGCGCAGCAATTCCACGCCGCCCTTATCCAAGACATCGTTGGAAATCGGCAGCGCGTCATAGATTGGGTGATTGCCGACGGACGCCATCTAAGGACCTCAGTTCACCACCACGCCGGCCGCCTTGATCACCGGAACCCATTTTTCGATTTCGGTGCGAACGAGTTCCGCCGCGCTCGCCCGCGTCTGCGCCGCGGCCTCCGGAAGTTCGGCGCCAAGTTCAAGCAGGCGCTTACGTACGCCCTCGTCCTTGAGGGACGCTATGCCGGTGGCGTTGAGCTGATCGAGGATTGCATTTGGCGTGCCTTTTGGGGCGAGAAGCACGTTCCAGCCGGTGGCTTGGAACTTGGGCAGGCCCTGCTCTGCCGACGTCGGCACGTTGGGCAGCACCGGCGACCGATCCGGCCTGGCGATCGCGAGGCCTTTGACAAGGCCTCCCTGGATCGACGGCACAATGCCCACGGTCTGGTCGCAGACATAGTCGATCTGCCCGCCAATCAATGCCTGCAAGGCGGGGCCCGAACCACGATACGGCACATGGGTGACCTTGGTGCCGAGGAGATAATCGAGGAACAGGCACGTGAGGTGAGAGGTCGCGCCGACGCCGCCGGTGCCGTAATTGAGCTTGGAGTCGTTTGCCTTCACGTAGGCGATGAACTCGCGGAAATCCTTGACCGGCAGGTCCTTCTTGGCCACCACCAGCATCGGCGTCGATGCCGTCAGGATGATGTGCTCGAAGTCGGTCCGCGGGTTGTAGGCGAGATTGGGATAGAGCCCGACGCTTGCGGCCTGCGTGCCCAGATTACCGGCCAACAGCGTATAACCGTCGGGCGCCGCGCGCATGACCCTGATCGCTCCGACCGTGCCACCAGCGCCGGTGACGTTCTCGACCACGAACTGCTGGCCGAGAATACGCGACCAATGTTCGCCGATGATGCGCGCGATGATGTCACTCGGACCGCCGGCTGCGAACGGCACCACGACGGTGACGGGGCGATCCGGATAGGCTCCAGCCGGCAGCGCGCCAGTGAGGAGCCACGCCGTTGCGGCGAAAAACAATTTTGCGCGCCTGGACATCTGTTGCTCCTCCCAGAAGACCCCCTACCCCTCTGCCCCACTTGCAGGCGAGGACGGCGTGCGTGCGAAGTGCCCTTTCGAGGCCTTGAGGCCCGGCATCACCGGTAACAAACCGCCTTCGCGGCCGCGACGACCTCGGCGACCGAGGGCAGCGCCAGCTTTTCAAGGTTCGCCGCATAGGGCATCGGAACATCCTTGCCCGACACGCGAGCGACTGGGGCATCGAGATAGTCGAATGCCTGCTCCATCACCCGTGCGCTGATCTCGGCGGCGACGCCCGATTGCTGCCAGCCCTCCTCGACCACCACACAACGGCCGGTCTTCTCGATCGACCGGATGATGGTCGCGGTATCCATGGGACGCAATGTGCGCAGGTCGATGATTTCGGCGCTGATGCTCGCCTTTTCAAGTTCCTCGCCGGCCTTGAGAGCGTAAGTCATTCCCATCGACCACGCTACGATGGTGACGTGCTCGCCGGGCCGCGCGATCCGCGCCTTGCCGATCGGCACCAGGTAGTCCTCGTGTCTCGGCACCGGAAAGGAGTGGCCGTATAGAATTTCGTTTTCCAGGAACACCACCGGATTGGGGTAGCGGACGGCGGATTTGAGCAGCCCCTTGGCGTCGGCCGCCGTGAACGGCGCAATCACCGTGAGACCCGGCACGTGGGAATACCACGATGAATAGTCCTGGCTGTGCTGGGCGCCGACGCGTGACGCCGGTCCGTTGGGACCGCGGAAGACGACGGAGCAGGCCATCTGGCCGCCCGACATGTAAAGCGTCTTGGCGGCGGAGTTGATAATCTGGTCGATCGCCTGCATGGCGAAATTGAAGGTCATGAATTCCACGATGGGCTTGAGGCCCGCCATCGCGGTGCCGACGCCGAGCCCGGCGAATCCGTGCTCGGTGATCGGCGTGTCAATGACGCGCGCCGCCCCGAACTCCTGCAGCAGACCCTGCGTCACTTTATAGGCGCCCTGGTACTCGGCAACTTCCTCGCCGATAACGAACACGTCGGCGTCGCGGCGCATCTCCTCCGCCATGGCGTCGCGCAAGGCTTCGCGCACCGTCATGGTGACCATTTCGGCGTCTGCCGGCACGTCGGTTTCGAGCGTGGCCACCGGCTGCGGTGGAGCCGCAAAGGCCTGCGCGACCTTGGTCAGCGTCGCGTTGAGCGGCCCCTCCCCCACCCTACCCTCCCCCGCTTGCGGGGGAGGGTAGGGTTTCGCCGACACCGAAGCGGGGGGAGGTCCATTCAACGCCTTGGTATCTTCGTCATCGGACAGGATCACGGCGATTGGCGTATTCACCGCAACGTCGGCGGTGCCCTCGGGAACGAGGATTTTGCTCAGCGTCCCTTCGTCCGTCGCCTCAACCTCCATGGTCGCCTTATCGGTCTCAATCTCGGCGAGAACATCGCCCGATCTGATGCGGTCCCCCACCGCCTTCACCCATTTGGCAAGGTTGCCCTTCTCCATCGTGGGCGACAACGCCGGCATCAACACCTGGATCGGCATGGCGGTCCTCGGGATCGCAAACTTTTTAGGTCTCAGCGCACCACGTCGGTCCAGAGTTCGGCCGGATCGGGCTCCGGCTCATGGGCGGCAAATTCGGCCGCCTCGTTGATGATCTTGCGCACTTCCGCGTCGGTTCGCTTGAGCTCGTCCTCGCTCGCCCGGCTCGTCGCGAGCAGCCGCGCACGCACCTGCTCGATCGGATCGCGCTCAGTGCGGACCTTTTCGACCTCCTCGCGGGTGCGGTATTTTGCCGGATCCGACATGGAGTGACCGCGGTAGCGGTAGGTCATCATCTCCAAAATGATGGGACCGTTGCCGTCACGGCACCATTTCACGGCCCGTTCGCCCGCCGCCCTGACGGCACGCACGTCCATGCCGTCGACCTGCTCGCCCGGGATATTGAAGGACAGGCCGCGCCTGGAAAAATCGGCCTGGGCGGAGGCACGGGTCACGGCAGTGCCCATGGCGTAACGGTTGTTCTCGATGACGTAGACCACCGGAAGCTTCCACAACTCCGCCATGTTGAAGCTTTCGTACACTTGGCCTTGGTTCGCCGCGCCGTCGCCGAAATAGGTCAGACATACATTGCGGTTCTGGCGGTAGCGATTGGCAAAGGCGATGCCGGTGCCGAGCGAGACCTGGGCCGCGACAATGCCATGGCCGCCGTAGAAATTTTTCTCGACGCTGAACATGTGCATCGAGCCGCCTTTCCCCTTGGAATAGCCGCTGCGCCGGCCGGTCAGTTCGGCCATGACGCCCTTCGGGTCCATGCCGCAGGCCAGCATATGCCCGTGATCGCGGTATCCAGTGATGACCTGGTCGCCAGGTTTGAGGGCGAGTTGCATGCCCACCACCACGGCTTCCTGCCCGATATAGAGGTGGCAGAAGCCGCCGATCAGCCCCATGCCGTACATCTGGCCGGCCCTCTCCTCGAAGCGGCGGATCATCAGCATGTCGCGATAAACGCGAAGCTCCACTTCCTTGCCAATATCTGGAGGTGTGTCGGCAACACCGTCGCCTGACCGGCGGCTGGCGCACGTCTGGGGGTTCAGGGCGGGAACGGCGGCTGGTTTCTTAGTCTTGGCGAGCACCATCAAATCCTCGGGCAATAGCAGCATCGCTCTTTCACATAGCGTAAAACGCACGCCCGCGATAGCGCCGTCCCACAACAACTTTCAGCGATGTTTAACCACGATGGTGACCTCATGCGGGTCCAAATAGTTGAGAAGCTGTCGCGCGCGCTCGTCAAGCATGTCCGGATCGATGCGGTCGGCCTTGAGGAGCGCAACGCGCCGCTCCCACCGGTCCCGCTCCGCCTTGACGCGCTCGACCTCGCTCGCCAAGTCGGCGATCTGCTGGTTAAGCTCTTGGCGCGCGTTGATGCCATTTTTCCCCGTGTAGGCGTTGACGCCGAAATAACCGATGAACAGCGCCGCCACGACATAGAGGCCGAGCGCCGTGAGAAACGCACGAATCCGCGGACGAATAACCATCGCGCGTTTGTGCTGCCAATGCGGTTAAAGCGCTCCTAACGCAGGTTCTCGGAAAAGTTGCCGAAAAACAACACCCTGCAAAAAATCAACGTAACCAAGCCCGGCGCCGTTGCCCAGGATGGAGCCAACGGGTCCGGCCCTCGGCCGGCCCGATAATAAACTCCGCGCAATCCGGGATGGCAGGTGCTCGCGTGGCACGGCTGCTCCCGCATTACGCTGAGTTTATTATCGGGCCGGCCGAAGGCCGGACCCGTTGGCTCCATCCGGGCGACGAACCGTCTCAATTGGACACGGTGAGCCCCTTCACCACCGTCCGTCCACCATAGCGCGCCTGCGATCCCAGGTCCTGCTCGATGCGCAGAAGCTGGTTGTATTTTGCAGTCCGATCCGAGCGGGCCAGCGATCCGGTCTTGATCTGTCCGCAATTCGTGGCGACGGCGAGGTCCGCAATGGTGGCGTCCTCAGTCTCGCCGGAACGGTGCGACATGACGCAACTATAGGCCGCTTTGTGGGCCATCTCGACCGCCGCGAGCGCCTCGGTCAGCGATCCGATCTGATTGACCTTGATCAGGATCGCGTTGCCGAGCCCACGCCGGATACCTTCGGCGAGACGCCGCACATTGGTGACGAACAGGTCGTCCCCAACCAGTTGGCACCGTGGCCCGATGGCATCGGTCAAGGCTTTCCAGCCGTCGAAATCATCCTCCGCCATGCCGTCCTCGATCGACACGATGGGGTAGCGCCGCGTGAGCTCGGCAAGGTACCTCACCTGCTCGTCCACCGTGCGCACTTTTCCCTCGCCTTCATAATGATAGGCGCCATTCTTGAAAAATTCCGTTGCCGCCGGGTCGAGCGCGAGAACGATGTCATCGGCCGGCCGGTAGCCCGCCGCCTCGATCGCCTTCATGACGAATCCCAGTGCGGCATCGGCCGACGGCAGGTTCGGGGCAAAGCCGCCTTCGTCGCCCACATTGGTGTTGTGTCCGGCGTCTCGCAGCGCCTTTTTGAGGGTCTGGAACACCTCGACGCCCATGCGCAGGCCCTCACAGAAGTTTTCCGCGCCGACCGGCATGATCATGAATTCCTGGAAATCGATCGGATTGTCCGCGTGGACGCCGCCGTTGACGATGTTCATCATCGGCACCGGCAGCATGCGGGCCGACGATCCGCCGACATAGCGGTAGAGCGGCAGTCCGCTCGCCGCCGCGGCCGCCTTGGCGGTGGCCAGCGAGACGCCCAGGATCGCATTGGCGCCGAGCCGCGCCTTGTTGGGCGTGCCGTCGAGGCCGATCAGAGTCTCGTCGATCTTGACCTGGGCTTCGGCATCCATGCCGCCGACGGCATCAAAAATCTCCCCATTGACGGCCTCGACCGCCATGCGGACCCCTTTGCCGAGGTAGCGCTTCTTGTCACCGTCGCGCAGCTCGACGGCTTCATGCGCGCCGGTCGAGGCGCCGGACGGCACCGCCGCGCGGCCGAGACTGCCGTCCTCCAGCACGACGTCGACTTCGATGGTCGGATTGCCGCGGCTGTCGAGAATTTCGCGTCCGATGATATCGACGATGGCGGTCATGGCGGCTCCGGCTGTTGGTTTGCGCGCCTTCTACAGGATCGGGCGAAGGTTTCGTAGTGGCGCCACGGGCGCCGGATCGGGCGAAGTTCTTTAAGGTAAACGCCAGACATTTCGGTCGTTGTTTGGTAGAGCGGTAACCCCATTAGATGCGCGTCATTCCGGACTCGCCACCTTGGGAATGATACAGCCGATTCTACAACCGTAACGATCATGCAACACAAGCCCATTCACCTTGGACAATCGAGCAAGATTCCGGCTTCTCCGGAACAAGCTGTGCTCGATCGGGTGCCGAACCCGCATCCCGACACCAACTACGTTGCGCGTTTCACATTTCCGGAATTCACCGTCATGTGCCCGGTCACCGGGCAGCCGGATTTCGCGATTGTCGTGATCGACTACGTGCCGAACCTGTCTCTCATCGAGTCGAAGTCATTGAAGCTTTATCTCAACAGCTTCCGCAATCACGCGGCATTCCATGAAGATTGCACGGTGGGAATCGGCAAACGTTTGTTCGCGCATCTCAAGCCGCGCTGGCTGCGCATCGGCGGCTACTTCCATCCCCGCGGCGGCATGCCGATCGACGTATTCTGGCAGGCAGGCCGGCTGCCGCGCGATGTCTGGGCGCCCGACCCGGGCGTGCGCTCCTATCGGGGACGGGAGTAACGCGCGAGCATCGCCGGGAGGAAGCTTACATCGGGCTCTCTGCGCCCTCTCCCCGCCTGCCATCTGGGCGTTTACGCCTGTCGGAGCCTGCCATTGGGCGGTCCGGCCTCTTGGCCGGCCCGATGGCAGGCTGCGGCGGGACCCGGTGGACGGACCATGGAGAGGTGGGCAGTTCCGCTCCGCGACCGACTGTCGCGATCCCCGGACGCAAGGAACGTGACGCGCTCACGCTCGGTTTCCGTTCAGCGTCGGGCCGCTCCCAGCGTACTTGTTCGGGACGGCTCGCGCGGGCCCCAGCTTGCCCCCCACGGTGAGTTGGGGCCACTGGCTTCGGCGGGTGAGATCCCGCACGTTTCCTGATCTTCACCGTTGCGAGCGGATTTTCGGTCGGCTCTCAATGAAGGAACCGGTGCCGGCGCCGGGCCTGTCCTGGCGACCCGAATTCCAGGCACAGAGCAATGGCAATTGCGATGGCGGGGACAAGCCCGGCCACTGACCGGGAAGAGGGCAGGTGCTTCTAGCTTGAATGGACTCGGGCCTGACGATGCGACGTGAAGCAAGCACCGCGCATTGGCGTCATCGTCGCGCCGATCCCGGCGCAGCCATCTTCTTATAGTGCCTGGCCAGCATCGCCGCCGGCATGACGGTGGCGAGCGCCGATTGCAGCTTGTTTTTCCATCCGCTGACGACGTCTTTGTCTCCGCGCATCATGGCATCGAAGCCGATCCGCGCGACCTCCGCCGGATCGTCCTTTTTTGCGCTTCCCAATCGGGTACCGAGCATATCGGCCCGCGCAAAGAACTCGGTCTCCGTCGCGCCGGGCATCAGGCACGTTACGCTCACGCCGGAATCATCAAGCTCGGCGCGAAGCGCAAACGAGAAGGAATCGAGAAATGCCTCGCTGCCGTTGTAAACCGCCTGATAGGCGCCCGGCATGAAGCCGGTAACAGAGCCCGTAATGAGAATGCGCCCTTCTCCCCTCGATCGCATGTCGCCGCCGACCCGCCAAATCAGGTAGAGCGTGCCGATGATATTGGTGTCCACGACCCGCCGGGCTTCAGCAAAATCTTGTTCGAGAAAGTCTCCGCCGAGTCCGCGCCCCGCATTCGCCAGGAGCAGGTCGATCGGCCGCCCGTCGGCGGCGGCATACAGCCGATCGACTCCCTCCACCGTGGCGAGATCCGTTTCGACACCTTGAACCTCGACCCCCGCTTTGCGCAGCTGCTCCGCCGCTTTTTCGATGCGCGCCTCGTCGGCAGCCACGATCAGGTTGTAGCCATGATTCGCGCATTCTTGTGCGAGGAAGTAGCCAATGCCCGTTGAGGCGCCAGTCACGAGCGCAAGCTTGTCCGAAGGTTGGACCATAACGAACTCCATCGTGTCCGTGATTGCCAGCCTCCAGGTCCAACAGTCCAGGATAGATTGAGTTCCGGCGAGAGCGATGTTCGAGCATTCGCCGACAAAGAAGTGCGCGGCGCCGCGCGATGCGGTCCGCCATTGACCTGGAATCCAGAAAAATTTTTTCGATCAGGTTGACCTGCCTCTGTGCTGTCATCGCCCTCCCCCGACTTGATCGGGGGATTGACCGGGCGATCCAGTAACCACCGGCCGGGGATACTGGATTGCCAATCGAAATCGGACGCTTCCGATTTCGATCATTTAGCGTGCCGAAGTCGGGCAGGCCCGACTTCGGATCGAGCCGGGCAAATGACACCGGCAAGGTCAAGGATACGCTCTGGAACAAACGAACATGTCCGACGTTGCGGTAGCGAATCGTACTTACGATTCCAGCCATGGCGAAGGGCCATGCCATCCGGTGAAACCGCACTCCAAACGATTTGAGCTTCACCTGGAAAGCAAAGCAAGAGCTCAAGATGGTTTCAGCAGCAGTGCGTTCGAAAAAGGTTCGCGTTTGTATCGTCGGTGTCGGCAACTGCGCATCGTCTTTCGTCCAGGGCCTCTCCTTCTATGGCAGGGCACAAACCAACGAGCCGGCGCCAGGATTAATGAATGTCGACGTCGGAGGATACCAGGTCAGCGACGTGGAAATCTCCGCGGCATTCGATATTAGCGCCAACAAGGTCGGGCGTGATGTCTCGGAGGCAATCTTTGCCCAGCCGAATAATACTTTCCGGTTTGCATCGGTACCTCCTTCAGGCGTTTTCGTCGACCGCGGCCCAACGCTCGACGGGATCGGCCGATATCTTCGCGAGGACATTGTCGAGTCCAAGGCCGAGGAAGCCGACGTCGCCGATGTCTTGTTGAGGTCCGGCACCGACGTTGTCGTATCATACCTGCCGACTGGCTCTCAGTATGCGACCGAGTTTTACGCCGAACGTGCCATCGAGGCGGGCTGCGGCTTCGTCAACTGCATTCCGGTGTTCGTGGCCTCCAATCCCAAATGGCGCAGGCGTTTTCAGCAGGCCCATCTACCAATCATCGGCGACGACGTCAAAAGTCAGGTCGGGGCCACGATCGTGCACCGCGTACTGGTGGCGCTGTTCCGCGAGCGCGGCGTCCGGCTCGACCGCACCTACCAACTCAATTTCGGCGGCAACTCGGACTTCAAGAACATGCTCGAACGCGAGCGCTTGGCGTCGAAGAAATTGTCGAAGACACAGTCCATCACGAGCCAGTTCGAAGTGCCGCTGACGGCGGACGATATTCACGTCGGTCCAAGCGATCACGTGCCGTGGCTGACCGATCGCAAGATGGCCTATATCCGGCTGGAAGGAACCGCGTTCGGCAGCTTGCCGATTAACCTGGAGCTCAAGCTCGATGTCTGGGATTCCCCCAATTCCGCCGGCGTCGTCGTCGACGCCGTACGATGCGCCAGATTGGCCATAGACCGCGGCCTCGGCGGCGCGCTGCTCGGCCCGTCAAGCTACTTCATGAAATCGCCCCCTCGCCAGTTCACCGACGGCGAAGCCCGGGCGCGAACGATTGAGTTTATTAATGGCGATGGCCGGCGCGCCGGAGACCATTGATCCGTGACGACCACGATCATCCTCGTCCGCCATTCTCACCATGATCTCATCGGTCGCGTTCTGGTCGGACGAGAGCCGAATGTTTCCCTTAGCACAGTCGGGATCAGGCAGGCACAATGTCTCGCCGCAGTATTGGTCCGGCGCGGTGTTGCCGACGTCAAATCAAGCCCCCAGCTGCGGGCGCGGCAAACAGCCGAGCCGATCGCCGCGATGCTCGGCAAGCCGATCGAAATCATGGCGGAATTTGACGAGGCGGATTTTGGCGCCTGGAGCGGCCGCACATTCGAGCAGCTGCAAAATGATTGCCATTGGCAACGCTGGAACTCCGACCGGGAGACCTGCCGTCCTCCTGGAGGAGAGACCATGCACGAGCTTCAGAGCCGCGTGCTCGCCGGCCTTTCGCGCCTGGCGAAAGCCCATCCGGGCCAATGTATTGCCGTCGTTACCCATGCGGAGCCGGCACGGGCCGCTGTCCTGCATTACCGTGGAATATCGCTCGGCGAATTCGCGCGCGTTGAGATTGATCCCGGCTCGTGCACGACGCTTAAGTTCGACGGGGAGCGGGATGAGATTTCTGAGTACGTAGATGCCGAGGCAATGATGTTGGCGACATGAAAATCGTCGTGTTCGGCCTCACCGTCAGTTCGTCCTGGGGCAACGGCCACGCCACCCTCTGGCGAGGCCTTTGCAAGGCGCTCCAGCGCAAGGGATGCCGGGTCGTATTCTTCGAGCGCGACGTTCCCTACTATGCTGACGCGCGTGATATGCACGAGTTGCTGGGCGGATTTCTCGTGCTCTATCCGGATTGGGAAAGCATCGAGACGCGGGCGCGCCGCGAAGTTGGCGACGCCGACGTGACCATCGTCACCTCCTTTTGTCCCGACGGCATCGCGGCTGCCGAACTTGCCGCATCGTCTGCGCGCGCAGTCAGCGTTTTCTACGACCTCGACACGCCGGTGACGCTCGCCGCCGTTTCGCGGGGCGACGCGGTGACCTACATCGGTCCGCGAGGTCTTGGCGACTTCGATCTCGTCTTGAGCTACACGGGCGGCCTCGCCCTCACCGAGCTGCAAGTCCGCCTTGGCGCCAAGTTGGTTGTCCCGCTTTACGGCCATGTGGATCCGGAAGTCCATCGGCCGGCAGCGCCGCAACAGCATTATCGCTGCGATCTCGGCTACCTTGGAACCTATGCGGCGGACCGCCAAAACGCCCTTGAGAACTTGCTGCTTTGTCCGGCGCGGCAGCGTCCGGAACGCCGCTTTCTCATTGCCGGCGCGCAGTATCCGCAGGATTTCCCATGGTGCCCCAACATCTATTTTGTCCGCCACCTGCCGCCCGCAGAGCACGCGGCATTTTTCTCATCCTCTCGGCTGGCGCTCAACCTGACACGTTCGGCCATGGCGCGCATGGGCTGGTGCCCGTCCGGCCGGCTGTTCGAAGCCACCGCATGCGGCGCCCCGGTGTTGACCGACGGATGGGAAGGGCTCGACACTTTCTTCACGCCGAATAGCGACATCCTTGTTGCCGCAGACCCTGCCGACGCGATTGCGGCCATCGATACGTGCGAGGGCGACCTTGCGCGCATCGGCCGCGCCGGGCGCGAGCGCACGCTCGACGAACACACATCCGATCATCGGGCGCGAGCGTTGATGGCCGCGCTGGAGTTGGCGCGAACGTCCGCGCGGGTCCGGCAGACGGCGGAGGCCTGAAGATGTGGGGCATTGTGCCTGCGGCAGGACGAGGAACCCGCCTCCAGCCGCTCGCCTTCTCGAAAGAGCTCCTTCCGCTCGGCAGCCGCGTTGATAACGGGATCGAGCGCCCGTGCGCAGTGAGCGAATATCTGCTCGAACGCATGATACTGGGCGGCGCTGACAAGATCTGCATCGTCATATCGCCCGACAAGTCGGATATCCTCGGCTATTTCGGAGATTGCTACGGCAGCGCCCACATCGTGTACGCGGTTCAACCGCGGCCGTGCGGTTTATGCGATGCGGTGTTTCGTGCCCATCCGCTTATGACTGACAGCGAGCCCGTGATCGTCGGACTTCCAGACACGATCTGGTTTCCTGACACGGCGCTCGCCACGCTCCCCGACGACGTCCTCTCGTTCCTGCTTTTCCCGGTCGAGCGGCCGGAATTCTTCGACGCTGTGGTGCTCGACGGCGCGGGCAGGGTCGCGGAGATCGAAGTCAAGCGGCCCGACGCGTCATCGCGTTGGATTTGGGGCGCCTTCAAGGTCCCCGGCCGCGTCTTCCCGGCGCTCCGGCGCTTGTGGATCGCGCGCGGCGGCGCCGACGAATATTTCGGCACGCTCATCAACGCCTATCTGGCTGACGGCGGCACCGCGCTCGGAGTGAGAGCCGGAGCGGCTTATGTCGACGTCGGTACGCTCAACGGCTATCGCGCCGCCATGGCCCTCCTCGCTGAGCAAGGGAACATGGGCGCCCCAGCCAAAGTCGTCGAGGCGATGGGCTGGCCGGCGGGCCGGCTACCGAGGACGCTCGCCCGGAGTACCGGCGTCTCGCCCGCGCTCCCGCTTGGCCGAGCCGGGAGGCGCGAATGATTGAAGCGGCGATGATCTGGAACGAACCCAACAACAAGTCGCACTGGGATCCGGAAATCGACCCCGGCTGGATCAAATTCGCCGACATGGCGATCGCCGCCGGCATGGCGATCCGAGCGGCCAGTCCGCACATACCGCGCGTCCTTGGCGGGATTTCGCCGATCGATCCGCTGTTCATCGCAAACCTCGCTGCGCGCGCCGTGCTCGAACACGTCGACGTCGTCGCATTGCACGGTTTTCCCTTGGATTGGAATTTGTGGAGCATCGATGAATGGCCGGCCAAGGTCAAAGAGATCAGCGCCATGACGTCGCTGCCCATCTGGGTGACCGAGGCCGGCGTATCGTCCTTCGGCGCCGAAGAGGTGCAGAGATGGGGCATCGCTCGTACGGCCGAGCTATTGACTGGCCGCGTTGAACGCATTCACTGGTACAGCTTGTTCGACCTGCCCAAGACCTGGTCGGCGACGACGCGTCATAAGGAGGCTGAGGGCTCCTCCTATTATCGTCATTTTCATATGGGGCTCATCCGCGAGGACGGCTCTCCGAAAATGGGGATCGATGCGTTCGCCGCACTCACGCCCGCGCTCGGGATTTGCCAGTGGTTTCATTTTGAAGACCATCGGCTCGATGCCGCCGTGCGCTGGTTGAGGCAACTCTGCGTTCGACATGTGCGGACGGGCCTGTCATGGGCCGACAGCTTCCGCCCCAACGCCCTCGCCTGGTTCGATCGCCAGATGGATGCATTGGGCGAATTCGACGTCACCGTCACCTTTTGCTTCACGCCTGAACATCGGGGCATCGCGCCACATCACACGAGCGCCCCGCAGGTCAACGCGGAATTCGCGGAGTTCTGCGCCCGCATGATCGATCGCTACAGCGATCACATCCAACCTCACCGGCCCAAGGTCCTCGCCGAAAGCCCTCCGGTTGCGCCCTAATGGAGCGTTTCCAAGATGCACATCATATCGACGTCATCCATCAACCTCGTGCGCACCCGACGAGTCGCATTCCGGACTCGGGGCTTCGTCCAGCCGGGACAGGCAGTCCGAAAAAGGAACAAACCTTTTTGCGCTGCGTTAGAAAAAGCAACATCACTCAGGAACTGTCGCAGGGCAACGAGTCGCCGCGGACGTCGTGACACGGGAGCCCTGCAGTGAATTCGACGTGGTTGGACTTAGGTGACATGCATTTACCTATCCTATCCTCCACCTCAGGACATGTTGAGGGGGACGAAATGGCAAATGCACGCGACGCCTGGGTTGCGCGTTAACCTAAACTCGTGGTCCTGGGAACGGTCGTGCCAATGCGCGTGTTGATTACGGGCGGCGCTGGCTTCATCGGCTCACATCTTACCGACTTGCTGCTCAACAACGGCTACGGCGTCCGCATACTCGATAACCTCGCGCCGCAAGTACACGGCCTTGAGAGGCGCCGCCCGCCATATCTCTCCGACGATGCGGAGTTGATGGTCGGCGACGTGCGTGACGGTGAAGCCGTCGAGCGGGCGTTGCGGGGTGTGCACGCGGTCGTACATCTCGCGGCAGCCGTCGGGGTCGGCCAGAGCATGTACGACGTGAGCTCATACGTGGGCACCAACGAGCTGGGCACCGCAGTTTTACTTGAGGCCGTTTCGCGCCATCCGGTGGAGCGCATGATCATTGCCTCTTCGATGAGCATCTATGGCGAAGGCCTGGCCAGGCGAAATCGGGGCGAACTGGTTTCGCCGCGGGAGCGATCTTACGAGCAGATCCGCCGTGGCGTCTGGGAGCTGGCAGACACCGATGGTGAACGTCTCACACCGGTTGGCACTCCCGAAGACAAACCGCCGTCGCTCAATTCCATCTACGCTCTCAACAAATTCGCGCAGGAACGAATGGCTCTGATTATCGGCCGGGCCTACCACGTTCCGACGGTGGCACTGCGGTTCTTCAACGTCTACGGCCCGCGTCAGGCGCTTTCCAATCCGTATACCGGCGTGCTGGCAATATTCGCAGCCCGCGTCATGAACGCAAAGCCGCCGCTGGTGTTCGAAGATGGACAGCAGCAACGTGATTTTGTCCATGTGTCCGACGCGGCGCGGGCTTGCCTGCTCGCCTTGGAGAGCACGGCCGCACAGGGCGGCGTCTTCAACATCGGATCCGGAAGAAGCCGGACCGTTCTGTCGATTGCCGAGGAAGTGGCGCGGATCGTCGGCAAGTCCTCGATCACGCCCCATGTGACCGGAAAGTATCGCGCCGGCGACATTCGCCATTGTTTCGCAGACCTCGCGCTGGCGAGGAGCAAGCTCGGCTACGCCCCGCAAGTCGATTTCCGCCAGGGGCTCGCGGAGTTCGCCGAGTGGCTCAAGGACAAGGTCGCCGAAGACCGCGTTGACCACGCCACCGCCGAACTCGAATCCCGAGGATTGGTCGCATGAACGCCCTGCATTCGGCGCGAGGTGACGCGGTGGCGCCTGTTCTGATCACCGGCGGCGGCGGATTTATCGGATGCAATATAGCCGATACGTTGGCGACCCGGGGCATGTCAGTCATGGTGTTCGACAACATGTCGCGAGACGGCGCGCAGGAAAATGTAACTTGGCTGAAGCAGCGGCACGGCGATCGGATCGCGGTCGAGGCGGCCGACATTCGCGACGTCGAAAAGGTCGGGCGGTCGGTGGCGCGTTCCTCAGCGGTTCTGCATCTCGCGGCTCAAGTCGCGGTAACGACCAGTCTCGACCGGCCGGTTGACGATTTCGAGATCAATGCGCGCGGCACATTGAACGTGCTGGAGGCGCTGCGAAACCACAATCCGCAGGCGCCAATGGTGTTTGCCTCCACCAACAAAGTCTACGGCCGGCTGCTCGCGCCCAGCGCCTTTGTTCGGCACGGCAAGCGCTACATCGTCACTGACGCTGGAATTGGTCGCAGCATCGCCGAAACCGCCGCCCTCGACCTCTATAGTCCGTATGGATGCTCCAAGGGGGCCGCCGACCACTATGTCCGCGACTATGCGCGCGTGTATGGCCTGCGCACCGCCGTGCTGCGGATGAGCTGCATCTACGGACCCCGCCAGTTCGGGACCGAAGATCAGGGTTGGATTGCCCACTTCATGCTCCAGTCTATCCGGCGCCGCCCTATCAGGATTTTTGGTGACGGCTTGCAGGTCCGCGACGCCCTGCACATCGATGACGCAATCGCGGCCTGGCTCGGAACACTCGCCAACATCAACGCGGTCCGAGGCCGAGCCTTCAACCTGGGCGGCGGGCCGGAGAATGCGGTGAGCTTGCTCGAACTCGTCGATCTCATCGCGCGAATGCATGACCATGTTCCGGATGTGCGGTTCGACTTAAGGCGGCCCGGCGATCAGCCCTGGTACGTATCTGACACCGGCGCCCTCTCGGCAGCGATCGGTTGGCGGCCCCGCGTGCGGCTGCAGGATGGCCTGCGCACGCTGGAAAAGTGGCTGCACGATCGATTCGGCGCGGCGCCGCCCACGCGCCGGGAGGTCGCATGAAAGTAGCGCTCATCAATCCCAATTGGCGCTACGACGGCAGCATATATTTCGGATGCCGGTCGCCGCACCTGCCGCTCGAACTCGGGATCACCCACCAACTCCTTCAACACAGTGAGCACCGGACGCTGCTCATCGATGCGCATTTGCACAATCTCAGCCCGAGCGACATCGTCGCCGAGTTGAAACACTTTCGTCCCGACATGACCGTGGTCACGACGGCGCCGACGTATCTGTTCTGGCGCTGCCCGCCGCCGGAACTCACCGTACCGCAGGAACTGGCGCGCGCCCTGCACGGCCATGCGGGTTTCCTGGTCGCCGTCGGTCCGCACGGATCGGCGACGCCGCGGGCGGTGTTGCGGAAGCTCGGCGTCGACCTTGTGGTCATGGGAGAATGCGAAGAGGTCCTCCTGCAACTTGCCGGCGGTGAACGCGATGTTGCCGGTACTTGCTTCATCGAAGGCGGCGCCGCCAGGGTAATCGGAGGGCCCCGAGCCGCGGCTTTTGTGGGTCAACTCCCGCTTGCCTGGCCCGGCGAGATGATTTGCCGGCACGGCCATCATCATCATCGCTTCGATGCCCAGCCGATCGGACCGGGCGCGGAAGTCGAAGCTTCGCGCGGCTGCCCGTACCATTGCACGTTTTGCGCCAAGGAGAATTTCCGCAACACATATCGCCGCCGGCCGGCGAACCTCGTTCTGCAGGAAATCGACGCGCTTGCCCGGCAGGGCGTCGAATACATCTATTTCATCGACGAGATCTTCTTGCCGCACGAAGAGCTGCTGCGCGGCTTGCTCGGACGCGGCCTGAAGTTCGGCGTGCAGACCCGCATCGACCTGTGGAAACCGCAAGCCCTGGAATTGCTGGGTCGTGCTGGCTGCGTCTCGGCTGAATGCGGTGTCGAAAGCCTTACAGCCGAAGGCCGCGACATGCTCGCCAAACGTTGCCGCATGACGACCGGTCAACTCGCCGACCGACTGCTCGAAGCCAAGCGGCACATCCCGTTCGTCCAGGCCAATCTCATTGCGATGCCGCAGGACGACAGCGAGCTGGTCCACCGCTGGCGTCAGCAAATGCGGGATGCCGGCGTGTGGGCCAATGATCCGGTGCCGCTGTTCCCTTATCCGGGCTCGCCGGATTACTGCCGCCTGTGGGGCGAGCCGGACGACACCGCGTGGGAGCGGGCGCACGACCACTATCTCAATCAATTCCGCGCATTCAGCGACGTGCAAGAGCAGCGACCGCGTCGCTTGTGTGAGCTTGAGGTCGCAGCATGACCATGCCTCTGAGGATCCTTATGACGACCGACGCAGTCGGCGGCGTGTGGGTCTATGCGACCGAACTCGCGCGCTCGCTTTGCGAGGCCGGCAACGCGGTCATGCTCACCGTCATCGGCCCCCGCCCGCGGCCCGATCAACTTCGCGCGTTGCGCAGCGTTCACGGCCTTCAACTCAAAATCACGGATCTGCTGCTCGAGTGGATGGACCCTGCGGGGACCGACATAAGGCGGGCCGGCCAGATGCTGCGCAGCATAGCGGACGAGTTTCAGCCGGACCTGGTGCACCTCAACAGCTTTCGCGAAGGAAATCTCAATTGGTCGGCGCCCGTGCTGATTGTTGCTCATTCCTGCGTGCAGACCTGGTGTCGGGCCTGTCGTTCCGGCGAGCTCGCCGGCGCGCGGTGGCCCACATATTGCGACCGGGTCGCGGCCGGATTGTCGGCCGCGGACGCCTGGGTCGCTCCGTCGGCGGCGTTTCGCGACCTCATCTCGGCGACGTACCGCCCTCGCGCTCGAGGCAGCGTCATACGGAACGGATTGACCATCGCGGCACGCGCAACCGCAAAGCAGCCGTATATCCTCGCGGCCGGGCGCCTCTGGGACGAGGCAAAGAATCTCCCTGCCGTCGCCGCGATCGCCTCTGAGCTTCCCTGGCCGGTGCACGTCGCCGGCGAAACGCGCGGACCGGACGGGGGCGACGTGAAGGCTGCGTACGGCCAAATCAAATCTCTCGGCGCCCTGGCGCGCCCGGCGCTCCTTGACGAAATGCGCGACGCCTCGATCTTCGTTTCACCCGCTCTCTATGAGCCGTTCGGACTGACCGTCCTGGAAGCCGCGGCATCCGGATGCGCCCTGGTGCTGTCCGACCTGCCGAGCTTCCGCGAATTGTGGGACGACGCCGCCTTGTTCGTCGGTCCACGCGATCGGAATGCATTACGCACGGCATTGCAATCGGTCTGCCGGGACGACGCTTTGCGGGCCCGGCTTCAAGCCACGGCACGGATGCGGGCCCGGCGCTATTCGCAACGCGCCATGGTCGGCGCGTACCTGCGGCTCTATCGGGAGATGGCGGCCGCGCCACCCCCTCCCTACCCTCCCCCGCACGCAGGGGAGGGTAGAGAGGGGGCGCGCGCCGGCGCGGCATTGGAGCTCGCGGTATGAAGGTCGTCCTGTTCTGCCAGTCGATCGTGTCATGCTGGAACAATGGACACGCGCATTTCCTGCGCGGCATAACGCGCGAATTGCTTCGGCTTGGCGTCGAGGTCGCTGTCTATGAGCCGAAGGACGGCTGGAGCCGGATGAATGCCGTGAGAGACGGCGGCGCAGCAGCTCTCGCGGAAGCGGCCGCGCTGGTGTCCGGGGCTGCGGTGCATACCTATGATGTAAACCATATCGACCTCGATCAGGCCACGGACGGCGCCGACGTGGCGATCGTGCAAGAGTGGAACGCGCCGGCTTTGATCGCAGCGATCGGACGGCATCGCGTCGGCGGCGCCCGCTACACGCTTCTGTTCCACGACAGCCATCACCGCTCGGTCACCGCACCCGGCGACCTCGACTCATTCGACCTTGACGGCTACGACGGCGTTCTGGCGTTTGGCGAGGTGATCCGCCAAATCTATCTGAAGCGCGGCTGGACGCAACGCGCCTTCGCGTGGCATGAGGCGGCCGACACGACGCTGTTTCAGCCCGCCACAGCGGCGCAGCAAGACACCGACTTGATCTGGATCGGCAATTGGGGCGATGACGAGCGCAGCCGCGAACTCATCACATACCTGATCGAGCCCGCCGCTGCTCTCGGACTTCGCGCCCGCATCCATGGCGTTCGCTATCCCGATGAGGTCCGCACCATGCTGGCCGACCGTGGCATCGCCTATGCGGGCTGGTTGCCCAACCACCGCGCGCCACAAGCCTATGCCCGCGCGCGCGTGACGGTGCACGTTCCGCGCCGGCCCTATTGCGACGCATTGCGCGGCATACCGACGATCCGCGTGTTCGAGGCCATGGCGTGCGGCATCCCGCTGATCTCCTCGCCGTGGCGCGACGAGGAACGCTTGTTCCCGGAAGGCGCCTATATCGGTGTCGCGACGCGATCCGAAATGTCCGACGCCCTTTCGCGGGTGTTGCGGGACAAGGATTTGGCGCAGGATCTTATCGCCACGGGATTGCGGGCGATAACAGCGCGCCATACCTGCGCGCATCGCGTCCGGCAGCTCCTTTCGATCGTCGAGGAGCTCGGAGGAAGGACGGTGCGGAACGCGCAGCCCGATGCAGCGTCCGCAATGCAGCCGGTGCCGCAATGAACATTGCATTCTTCGGATCGAGCCTTGTCTCCTCCTATTGGAACGGCGCCGCCACCTACTATCGCGGAGTGCTGAAGGCGCTTGCGGCCCTCGGCCACCGAATTACTTTCTATGAGCCCGACGCATTCGATCGCCAACGGCACCGCGACATTCCCGATCCGCCTTGGGCAAGCGTCATCGTTTATCCGGCTACCTCCGACGGCTGGCAAGCGGCTCTCGCAGATTCGGTGCGAAATGCCGATCTTCTGGTGAAGGCAAGCGGAGTTGGCGTCTTCGACGCGGAGCTCGAACAGGCGGTCCCAGCGCTTTGCCCGACGCGTGCTATTTGCATCTATTGGGACGTCGACGCCCCGGCGACCCTCGAAGCGATCGGCGCCGATCCCGCCCATCATTTGCGACGCTCCGTTCCCCTCTACGATCTGGTTCTGACCTATGGCGGCGGTGAGTTCGTCGTTGCAGGGTACGGGAAGATCGGGGCACGCATGTGCGTCCCGATCTACAACGCTCTCGACCCGACGACCCATTATCCGGTCCCCGGCCGCAGCCGCTATCGCTGCGATCTCAGCTTTCTCGCCAACCGCCTGCCGGACCGCGAAGCCCGCGTCGATGCGTTCTTTCTCAGAGCGGCAACGATATTGCGCAATTGCAGCTTCTTACTGGGCGGCGCCGGCTGGCACGACAAACGCGTCCCAGCGAACGTTCGTTGCATCGGCCACGTCGGGACCGCCGACCACAACGTTTTCTTCGGCTCGGCATTAGCCACGTTGAATGTCAATCGCGAGAGTATGGCGCGCTGCGGCTTTTCTCCGCCGACGCGCATCTTCGAAGCTGCGGGCGCCGGCGCTTGCCTGATCACCGACGCGTGGGACGGCATCGAGCAGTTTCTGGAACCCGGCCGCGAAGTGCTGGTCGCCGCCGACGGGGAAGAGGTCGCCGAGTTGCTGGCGCAACTTGGACCTGACGACGCCCGGCGGATCGCGGCCGCCGCAAGGGCCAGGATCCTTGCCCATCACACCTACGAACGTCGCGCCCATGAGGTCGATGAGTTGCTGGGCGCGACGACACGGAAAGGCGAGGCCGCAGCATGATTCTCGACATCGTCATGTTCGGATTGTCGATTACGTCATCCTGGGGAAACGGTCATGCTGTGACCTACCGGGCTCTCGCGAAGGCATTGCACCAGCGCGGACATAAGGTGACGTTCCTCGAGCGCGACGTTCAGTGGTATCGCGACAACCGCGACTTGACCGCAGCGGAATACTGCCGAATCGAGCTGTATGACACCTTGCGCGAAGTTCCCAAGCGCTTTGGACAGCTGGTAGCGAACGCGAATCTCGTGATGATCGGGTCCTATGTGCCGGACGGGGTGAAACTCGCCGACTGGATCACGAGCCGTGCACGCGGGATCACGGCGTTCTACGATATCGATACCCCGGTCACGCTGGCGGGCCTCGATGCGGGCGAGACGCCCTACATCTCCGCTGCCCTCATTCCGCGCTTCGATCTCTATCTCTCGTTCACGGGCGGCCCGCTGCTGAAAGTCATCGAGGAGGTTTACGGCAGTCGCCGGGCGCGGGCCCTCCACTGCTCCGCCGACCTTTCTTCAAGCGCCGAGTCCGTTGCTCCATCGCGTTGGGCCCTGGGTTATCTCGGTACCTATGCTCAAGACCGCCAGGGAGCGCTGGAAGCGCTGCTCATCGAAACATCCCTTCATCTGGGCGACCTTGAGTTTGTCGTCGCCGGTCCGAAATATCCGGACGACGTTCGGTGGCCGGCAAACGTCACCCGCATCGCGCATCTGCCGCCGACCAGACACCAGGAATTCTACGCAAGCCAGCGTTTTACCCTGAACATAACGCGCCACAATATGCGGCTGGCGGGATTTTCGCCGAGCGTACGACTGTTCGAGGCGGCCGCCGCCGGTGTCCCGATCATGACCGACAAATGGGCTGGGCTCGAGACCTTCTTCGCGCCCGGACGGGAGATTCTCGTCGTTGAGGGGACGCGCCAGGTCATTGAGGTCATCAATGAGTTGCCGGAGGCGCGCCGGCGGGACATCGGCGCTGCCTGCCGGCAGCGGTTTTTGCGGAGCCATACGCCGCAAAGTCGCGCGCGGCAAATCGAAGACTATTACCTGGAAGCTATGGCGGAGCGGCGGACAACCAGGCGATTGGAGGTTGTCGCATGAGCTGTCAATTGCGCGATACGGTGATTCCCATTCATCGGAGCGCCCTGGAGCGCGTTGCGATGGTGGTCAAAGCACGTTCCGCCGTGATCCCCATACCTCTCGTGGGATTCACGCTTTTTTGGCGAGATTCAGGCATTAAGGTGAATCCTCGGACAAGCCGCCATGACCCGAAAGAAAGTGCGAGTTGCTGCGTTGTCCGATCGACGACCGGAGCGTCTTGGTCCAATGGGCCCAATTCGACGCCCTGTTTTGTTTCTGTGCAAAACGCCCGCGAACACGGGGCGAACCTGTCTTCGGAGTGCTAGCTTTGCGTTTCTCTGCCGCAAAATCGAAGATGAAAGTCGACATTCAGACGCCTTCCCGTCGGTCCCGAGGCAAATCTCTGACCTTGGAGGAGCCTGTTGTGAACTCGCCCAATCGCCACGCGGACGTTTTTGGGGGAGCAATAGCCCCTGAGGTGTCGTTGTCACAATTAAGAATTCTTGTTGTCGAAGATGAGGGCCTCATCGCGCTCAATCTAGAATTGATTCTTCGTCGTTTCGGATGCCAAGTTGTGGGACTTATTTCGGAAGTCGGCGACATCATGGATGCCGTCCGCAAGCACCACCCCGACGGTATTTTTCTTGACGTCAACCTGCGAGGTCGCAAGGTCTTCGATGTGCTTCCGGAGCTGATCAGCTTCGGCATCCCGTGCGTACTTTCCTCCGGCTACGACGATCCCAATCAGTTTCCCGCGGCATTCCGCAATCTGCCAAGAATCGCCAAGCCGTTCGATGAATCGGCTCTTCGCCGCGTTTGCGTCGAATTCGGCTCGCTTGCTGAAGCCCGGCAGGCAGACCAAGGAGAGGCCAGGGTGAGAAAGGCGAGGCGCGCCAACGTCTCCGTGCGGACCCCGCTTCGCCTTGCCCCGCGGTGCTGATTAATCCGCAATTCGCGCTCTCTAGACCGGGTTATAGCTTTGTGCACCCGCGCCCTCTCCGGGGTCGTGGCCGGGCTTGTCCCGGCCACCTCGATTCTTGCTCTGTGCCTTCAAATGCGAGGTCGCCGGGACAAGCCCGGCGACGACGCGTAAGTGATTCAATGAACCGGCGAAGGCTCGGCGGCGGAGAGCGGCCGCGGCGCGTCGGTCCGCAGCTGAGGAACCGGAAAGGTCAGAGTGCAGCGAAATCCTTCGCGATCGAAGTCAAGACCCGCGGTGCCCACGAGATCGTAAGATACGACGCGCGAGATCAGTTTGCTCCCGAATCCCGCCTTGATCTCTCCCTCAACCGGGGGGCCGTCCGTTTCGATCCAAGTGAATCGCACTTTTCCGCCGTCGGTTCGCCAGGCGATATTGACCCGGCCATGTTCGACCGAAAAGGCTCCGTACTTTGCCGCATTGGTGGACAGCTCGTGCAACACCATGCTCAGCGGAACCACCATGTTGGGGGGAAGCGACAATCGCGTGCCTGACCATTGTGCCCGCTTCCCGCGGTCCCCGCCGTGATATGGCGCGAGGCTCCGCTCCACCAGCTGCTCGAAGTCGACGTGGCCCCAGCGGCCCTGGGTCAGGATATCGTGCGCGAGCGAAATGGCGCGCAACCGGCCATCGAACGCCCGCTTGAATTCCGCCGGCGACTGGTTGGCAGAAAGCGTCTGCCAGGCCACGGACTGCACGATCGCCAGAATGTTCTTCACGCGATGGTTGAGTTCCGCAATCATCATCGCCTGCTGCGTCTCGGTGCGCTTGCGATCGGTGATCTCGGTCAGCGTGAATATGGCGCCGATGCAGCCGTTGAGTTTGTCGCTAAGCGGACCGGCGCTGAGCAGGAAATACTTGTCGTAATGCGCCGGCAAACAAATTTGCGCTTCCGCGCCATGAAGTGAATGTCGTTGGAACACGAGATCCAGAATTTGCCTTGACGACATGCGGACACCGGAAAGAAGCGCTTGGGCAGGGGGCGTCACTTCCATCGGCAAGGCATCGACCAGCAGTTTCCCCTCGAGGGATTTGCCCAGCAGGCGTTCCGCCACCCAACTCACCTTGCTGACTCGCCCGTCGGCATCGCAGACGACGACCGCATCGGTCGCCTGCTCGAGAATCGAGCGCGCGAACGTCTCCGCCGCCGCAATTTCCTCGGAATTCTTCTGAGCCGTGAGATCGGTGATGATCAACAGCAGCGCCGGGTTTTCGTCGAGAGCCAGAGAACCGACCGCAACCAGCGCCGGCATCACGCTGCCGTCCCGGCGCCGGAATTTGAGTTCACGGCTGGACGGCCGTTTTGCGCCGGCATCGAGCAGACTTGCGAGGCGTGCCGCTTCTCCCGGCGCGACGAAGCTCCCCACCGGCTTGCCGACGAGTTGCCCGACCGGATAGCCCAGGAGATCAGCCAAATGGCGATTGCTGTAGAGGATCTGTCGATCTTCGTCGAGAGTGAGCGCACCCTCGTGCATCCGCTCGACGACGAGGCGATAGGGCTCCTCGGCGCCGGACAGCGTTGAAATCTGAGGCCCCGTCGGGCCTCTGACGACCAGGGCATCGATCATGCCCTTGGAGATCGCCTGCAGCGCCTCCTCGGCCTCGGTCAGGCGCAAACGAAGCGTCTCAATCTCCAACGCGTCAACTTTTTTGACCATGCTCTTCACGTTTACTCCGCCGCGAGTCGCAAGCCAGTCAGCACTCGTGGTCGCTATGCCTTCGCACTGACATCGATACCAAGCCGCGTCAGCACGCGTTTGCTGTTCGAGAGATCGCCGATGACGCGTTTGATCGGCTCGGGCATGTGCCGTACCAGGGTCGGTACTGCGATGATCTGATCCCGTTGCGCCAGGTTCGGGTCCACCATGAGATCAATCACATCGAGACGATACCGTCCTGACAGGTATTTCTCGCAGAGCCTGCGCAAGTTGTAGACCGCTGCAATCGATTTTGGCGTCTGTCCGGCGACGTACAGACGAAGGTTATAACCCAGCGAATCCTCGGCTCTTTTGCTCATGTCGCTTGCTTTCCAAATTGAAAGGCATCCGTGTTGAGGACTGCTTCCGACCGTGGCCCCTGCCGGCCCGCTCCTGCCTGAAGGCTTCCTGGGCAACGCGTGCCGAACCGATCCGGATCCCTTCGGATCCGATCGTCAGGCATGACACGTCTGTGTCGGTGGCCACGCTCTCCGGTTTGCCGTGCGTCAGGCTGCGGAACATCGCCGTGATGCCCTTCACCTTAAAAAGATTGATCAGGATCATCGCCCTCGCGCCCCCAGCCCGTCTGCCGAAAACGCTCGATGTTAGATTGATCGCGCCAGATCCGGCCTTGGTCCGTTCGACCTCACGGTCGCGCAGCGCTTCAGCGGCTCTATCGCGATCAGTCCCGCGCACGTCGCCCCCTGTCGCGGTCTCTCCTAGCACCGGACGAAAGCCTGTCAAAGCGCTTGTTGTTTGCGAGGCTATTGTTGTTCAACAAATTGGTTCGCTTCAGTCGGTTTTCCGACATAACACTCCTCATTCTCGGCAATATCCTCTTATTTATCCGCTTTCGTCAGAAATGCAGTAAAAACCGTTGTTAAGTTCGATATAGTACATATCGCTTTGAGAACCCTGACAAACTCATTTTCAAGCGGCATTTATTTGTATCCCGGCAACATTTTCGCCAAGCTGCAAATGGCCCAAGCTTGATTGCAGGCCGCCCGTTGATGTTCCAATAAGCAACTGCCGCCGCATGAGGCAGGCATTTTGGCGAGGATCGATCTGCTCGCCGATTCGGTTTGGACCGCAAATGCGGGCGCACGAGTATGACGCGGCGGGCGTTACTACAGCGGATTTCGATCATTTCGAATCGCAAGCATCCCGCTGTCGTCGCCGGGCTTGTCCCGGCGACCCCGCGCGTCAGACCACAGAGCAAGCAAATCAAGGTGGCCGGCAAGCCCGGCCGCGACCCGGAGAGAAGGCGGATGATTCAATATGACCGGGACGTGCCGTCGTGGAGCGATTCCGAAATTTGAAATCCTATCGATCAACCACGTCCTGCGGAGCCCGCGATGCGCCGTCTCGAAGGACGGCCGTGAGCAGGTGGTGTTGGCCCATGACTCCGGAAACGTGGATCAATATGATCGAAGGCAATCTGAGCTCACGGGAGAGGACCATGACCAGAATACCCGATCGGAACCAGGCCCGTTTTGGCATCAATCGGCGCGCAGTGCTGGGACGGAGCGCCGCAATGCTGGCGTTTTGCGCCGGAATCGCTGGGCGCGGCGCAGCCGCGCAGGTGCTGGCCGATCCGCTGGCGCCGCTAGCAATGCCGCCGCAGGCGCCGGCCAAGGAGGGAATTGCGCAGCTTGCCGATACCCGGCTGTGGTTCTGGGACACAGGCGGAACCGGCGAGCCCATCGTGCTCTTGCATCCGGCGTCGGGCAGCGGCCTGATCTGGGGCTACCAGCAGCCGGTCTTCGCGCAAGCGGGTTATCGCGTCATCTCCTATTCGCGACGCGGCTATTTCGGTTCGGCGCCGGCTGACCGCACCAAGCCCGGCATCGCCTCGGAAGATTTGCATCAGCTCGTGGAATTTCTCGGGCTCGGCAAGTTTCATCTCGTCGCCTCGGCGGCCGGCGGCAGCATTGCGTCCGATTACACGTTCTCCCATCCGGACCGGCTTTTGAGCCTCACAGTTTCAAGCAATCAGTTCGGCGTCGTGGACGGCGACATCTTTGCGGCGGGCTCCCGTATCCGGCCGAAAATCTGGGATGAAATCCCGGTCGAAATTCGCGAGGTCGGGCCATCCTATCGTGCCCGCAATCCGGAAGGCTTCCGGCAGTGGGTCGAGCTTGAGCGCAAATCCGGGCTCATCGACGCCTTCCGCCAGCCGCTCAAGAACCGCATCACCGAGGCGATGCTCGCGACCCTCAAGGTGCCGACGCTGGTGATCAGCGGCGCCGCCGACCTTGCCACGCCGCCGTCGATCGCCCGCCTGATCGCGGCGAAAATCCCGAATGCCGAACTGGTGGTGGCGCCGGAAGCGGGGCACTCGGTTTACTGGGAAGAGCCCGAGGTGTTCAATCGCGCGGTGCTGACATTTATCGCAAAGCACCCGGGGTAGCAGCGCACGGGCGCCTCGCCCGGTTCTGGGATTAGTGGCCAATCATGGGAGGTAGGATGATGAAATTTGCGCGTCGTCAGATCCTGCAACTCGGCGCAGCAGCCGTTGCGGCGCCTGCGCTCCCGCAATCGGCACCTGCGCTCGACTACCCGACACGGCCGCTGCGATGGATCGTCGGGTTTCCGCCGGGCGGCGGGGCCGACACCGTGTCGCGCATCATGGCCCAGTGGCTGTCGGAGCGTCTCGGCCAGTCGATCGTCGTCGAGAACAAGCCCGGCGCAGCCACCAATATCTCGATCCAGGCGGCCGTCAGTGCTCCCCCTGACGGCTACACGCTGCTGTTCATTGCGGCGTCCGCGACCGTCAACGTCACGCTGTTCGATTCGCTGCCGTTCAATCTGCTGCGCGACATCGCCCCGGCTTCCGGTCTCATCGATTTCCCACTGGTGCTGGTGGTCAATCCTTCGACTCCGGCCAGGACTGTTGCGGAATTCATTGCCTATGCGAGAGACAACCCCGGCAAGATCAGCATGGCGTCGTTCGGCACCGGCTCCACTTCCCATGTCGCCGGCGAGCTATTTCAGACCATGACCGGCATCCGCATGGTGCACGTGCCGTATCGGGGCGAAGCGCCGGCGCTGACCGACATGATCGCCGGCCAGGTGCAGGTGATGCTACCGACCTTGACCGGATCGCTCCCGCACATCCGATCGGGTGCATTGCGCCTGCTGGCAGTGGCGGGGAAAAGCCGGAGCGAATTCGTGCCCGAAGCGCCGACCATCGGCGAGATAGTGCCAGGATACGAGGCGAATTCCTGGTGCGGGGTCGGTGTGCCGCGCGGCACCCCGGCCGAGATCATCACCAGGCTCAATCGGGAGATCAATGCAGGCCTTGCCGACCCGGCCACCCGGGCGCGTCTCGCCGCCGTGGCGACGACGCCGATTTTCCACACGCCGGAAAGCTTTGGCGCCTATATGGCGAGCGAGGTCGAGAAGTGGGGCAAGGTCATCAAGGCGTCGGACGCGAGGCCGGAGTGATGATTTTCGAGACGTGTTTGCCGGGACCGCAGATTTAGACTAAAGCGCGTTCCGATGAAATCGAACCACGTCTCCAGCGTCATGCCCGCGCTTGTCGCGGGCATCCACGTCTTTCTTACGGACTTTCAGCGAGAAAGATGTGGATGGCCGGGACAAGCCCGGCCATGACTCCGAATAAATGCATCAATACTACCGGGATGCGCTTTAGCTTGCTGGGCCGAGGCAAGACTTTTCGGCCGGGGAAAGAGCGGGCGAGACGCCCGCGCTCCCAGCTCACGCCACCCCCGTGATCTCCTTCCACAACAGCCGCGCCTCGCGGCCATAGTCGTTGTCGACACGGCAGTTGCGGTCGAGCACGAGCGTCGCGCGATCGGACGCCGTGTAGGCCGGCCAGTGCGGGATCGCCGGATTGTCCGGATTGCCGGTGCGAGCGAACGCGGTCCAGGTGGCGGCGATCCGGCGCGACAGATCATGGGCGATCTCGCCGCGGTCCGTCCAGCCAACCGCATCAACGGTCTCGAACACGAACGGCACGTCGAGGGCATGGAAAGCCTTGAGACGGCCGCCGAACACAGGCGTCTCCCAGTCGAAGGAATAGAGCCACACCGGCGCCCGGGCCTGGGCCGCCTTGCGCTCGGCGAGCGTGATCGAGCGCAAGCGGTGGTTTGAATCCGTCAGGATCGAGATCAGGTGCTCCGAGGGGGTCGCTGCCGGGAACAGCTGGCGATAGATCGCAAGCACGCGGTCGGTCGCGCCATTGGCCACGTTGGCAATGCGTGCGCGCAATTCGTCCTCGGTGAGCTTGCGCTCCCAGACGCGGTCGTCGGGCGCGAGATAGATCGCCATCTCGTCTTTGACGCCGCCGACCAGCACCGGAATATCGGCGGAGAGCGCCGTCGCGGCCGGATCGAACGGATGGGTGGGCAGCACCGTGCCGTCCACCACCGGCCCGAAATCATAGCGGTCGAACAGGGTCGATGACGAGGGGCCGACCCTCTTCTGTGCCGGCCGGATGGCGGCGATCAGCTGCCGGAACGGCAGCATTTGCAATTCGCCGAGCTGGGTGCGCGACAGGCCAAGCTCCATAAGCACGGCCTCGGCGAGCTTTGCGGCGCGCTCGCGGTCGGTGAGGCGGATCGCCGAGCCGCTCATCACGATGGCGCGGTGGAAGAGGCCGCGCGCCGCCGGCATCGCCAGCAGCGTCGACACTTTACCGCCGCCGCCCGACTGGCCGAAGATCGTCACGTTGCCCGGGTCGCCACCAAATTGCGCGATGTTGTCGCGCACCCATTGCAGGGACGCGAGCATGTCGAGCGCCCCCGCATTGCCGGACTGGGCGAACTCAGGCCCTCCCAGTTCTGCGAGATGCAGGTAGCCGAGAATGTTGAGGCGGTGATTGACGGTGACCACCACGACATCGTGATGAGCCGCGAGGTTGGTCCCGTCGAGCCGCGGCGTGTTGGCCGAACCATACGCCATGCCACCGCCGTGATACCACACCATGACGGGACGCTTGCCGCCGCCAAGGCCGGGAGTGAACACATTGAGGGTCAGGCAGTCTTCGCTCTCCGGCACGGTGTCGCGCGCGCCCCCAAGGCCTGCAAACTCGGGCCGTTGCTTGAGGTCGGGTGGCGACTGCGGCGCATGTCCGGCCCACATCTCGGCGCCGCGCACCCCCGCCCACGGTTCGGGCTTGCGTGGCGCCATGAAGCGCGCGCGCCCGCCCGTCGGCGCTCCGTAGGGCACGCCTTTGAAAGCATTGACGCCGTCGACGGCAACGCCACGGATCTTGCCGGATGTCGTCTCGGCGATCGGCGCGTCGGCCGCGAGCGCGCGCGTGGCGCGGACCGCCGGCAGCAGCACCGCAGCGCAAGCCGCGACCGACGCCCTCGCGAGGAAGCTGCGACGACTGATACTCGCAAAGCGTTCGCCCGCGGAAAGGCGGTGGTCGGACCAGAAATTGCGCGGTGTCATGGCTTCCTCCCGATGTGGTTTGTCTGAATCTTAGAGCGGAATCCGGTCAGTTTGAAGCACCTCACTTCGCCTTCTTCCACGCCACCTCGGCCCGCACATAGCCCGCGGCCGACGGCGCTGGCGTGTTCCAGGTCAGGACTTCGTCGGTGATCGCCGTAACGGGACGCTTTTGCACCGTCCCGTCCCAGTTCGGGAACGAGCTTGCTGCAATGCGTAATGTGAGGGACTTGCCGGCCTCGTCGACCGTGTAGGTGCCGAAATGGGAGATCGTCCCTTGAACTGCGGCCTTGTTCTCGGCTGCGGTTCCGGCCAGCCGGTCTTTCGAGGCGAACGCGGGGCGGCCGTACCGGACGATCTGCAAGGAATAGTGCCCGTCGGCCATCAAGACAAGCAAGCCCTCTGGATTGGGACCATAGGCCGGCACATGGGTGCCGTCGTCCTTGATGTTGTCTGCGAGCAGCAGCATCCAGGTGCCGACGACCTGGTCCCTGATGGATTTCTGCTGGGCGCCCGCGCCGCCCGGAACCATCGCCAGCCCCACCACCAGTGCCGAAATGCCAACAATGTTGCGTCGATACATGGTTTTCCTCCGTCACGCCTTTTCACCCGATCCGCCGATCGGATTCACCCCAATCCCGCCGATCGGCGCCGCATTTCCTCGCGGCGCATCGAGGGATGGGATTTTCCCTATTCTGGGACAGCTTTCAACGGGGAGGTCGATTGAGACGCCCGCCGCCGCGGACCATGATATGGGTCAAGCGCTCGACCGGCCGCCTCATCGGACCCCCATCACAGTGCCATCGAGACCAAAAGGATGAACTCCGATGAAAGCCAAACGCGCGACCAGGGGTCCGGCCGTCGGCCGTTCTCCCAACTGAGGAGTCGTTTCTTTCAACTGAGGAAAAGCGGGCGCCGCAGGTGAACCGTCACGGTGCTGAAATAGTGCCACTCTAGATAGCGATCTGGGGCACCTCACCCACCACCCCAAATAATTTAAGTGGAGAATATCATGCGTTTGTTTGCAATCAGCAAGGTCAGGAGTGCCCGATGAAACGTCCCGCCCAAGCCGTCCTGCACCCCGGCGCTATTCGACCGCGCCATAAGCCTAAGCAGTCGCAAGCCCATCCCGGCGTCAGCGCGCTGCATCCCGTCAGCCACCGCAATGTCGGCTATCAGCCGCTGCCGCGGCCATTGGGATTGCCGCCTTATCATTACGATCTTGCCGAGCATTTTCCCACCATCGGCGAGGACATAACGAAAGAAAAGAAAATGGTTTTCCATGTCGTCGGCGATACGGGCGGCATCCAGGACGGAGAATTTCAGAATAATGTTGCGGCGCAAATGGTCGACCATCTGAGCAGCCACAAGGGCGGCAAGCCGCAGTTTTGCTATCATGTGGGAGATGTCGTCTATTATACAGGAATGAGGGACGATTATTACGGCCAGTTCTACGAGCCCTACTCCCAGTACGACGTGCCGATCCTTTCGATTCCCGGCAATCACGATGGCGAGGTCGATGACCCCGCTGCTCAGGTTTCGCTTGATGGCTGGGTAGACTATTTCATGCAGGCCGAGCCGGACGTCGACCCCATTTCCAAGGACGCGCCGCGCGTCCAGCTCAATCTTCCCAACGTCTATTGGACACTGGTCACTCCGCTCGCGACCATCATCGGCATGTATACGAACGTGCCCGAAGGCGGATCGATCGATTCGACGCAACAGCAGTGGGTCACTCACGAATTCTCAACCGCGCCGAAGGATCGGGCCCTTATTTTAGCGCTGCATCACCCCGTATACTCGTTCGATGTCTACCACAGCGGCAGCTCCAAAATGGCGGACGTGCTCGAAAACGCCATTTGGGACACCGGTCGCGTACCCAATCTGGTCTTGTCCGGCCACGTCCATAACTATCAACGCATCGAACAAAGCATTGCGCCGGATGGACCAACGCCGTTCATTGTCACCGGCAATGGCGGCTACCATAATCTTCATGCGGTCCATTCCAATCCGGGCGATCAGGCCGAGGATACCAAGGCCGTCCTGAAATACGTCGCCACCAAATCCTGGGGCTTCGTAACGCTGGCGATCGACAAGAAGACTATTTCCGGCACCACCACGGAGGTCGACCGCACCGGCCGAGCGACGGCGGGCGATTCTTTCAGCTACTCCGCCGAGCCGATCGTCCTCGCCGACCCGAAGTCGGTGCCGACCTTGTGACTGCTAACAAGCGAATCACGTCTCGGCGTCATGCCCGCGCAGAGACACCCCGCCGCGTAACGCGGCGGGGACCCCGTCTTCGCGGGCATCCACGTCTTTCTTGAGAGGCTCAGCGATAAGTCGTGGATGGCCGGGACAAGCCCGGCCATGACTCCGAATAAATGATCCAATATGATTGGAGGTACTCCTCGTTCTTGCCTATGGCACGACTACCCACGTTACGACTTCGAATGGATCGCCCCATGACCCGTAGATCAATCGCACTGTTCGGCCTGCTCGCCTTCGTTGTCACGCTCGCGGCAGCGCGGCCGGCAGCCGCTCAAACCACCCTGTTCGAAGGCGCGCGCATAATTCCCGGCGACGGCGGCACTGCGATTGAAAGCGGCGCGCTGCTGGTCGAGGGCGGCGTCATCGCCCGCATCGGCCGCAAGGGCGAAATCGCGCCGCCGGCAGGCGCGGGTCGGATCGCCCTCGACGGCAAAACCGTCATGCCGGCGATCGTCAGCGCCCATGTTCATCCGGGATTTCAGAAGGGGCTCAGCTATTCGGCGGCAAACTTTACGCGCGAGACTGTTTTGGACGATCTCAACCGCGCCCTCTATTTCGGCATTTCCACCGTGATGTCGCAGGGCGTCGAGAAGGGCGATGTCCTCTACGAAATTCGGGCCGACCAGGCGGCCGGCCGCCTCGGCGGCGCGCGCCTCATGCTTGCGGGACGCGGCATCGGGGCGCCGAATGCCGGCCCGGGCGCCGCGGCTTACGCGGGCATCGCGTATGAGATCACCACGCAGGGTGAGGCCCGCAGCGCCGTGTCGGAGCTTGCGGCCAGAAAGGTCGACGCCATAAAGATCTGGGTCGACGATCGCGGCGGCCGCGCTCCCAGCCTGCCGATCGCGCTGTCCCGCACCGTGATCGACGAGAGCCACCGGCTCGGTTTCAAGGTCTCGGCCCACGTGTTCTATCATAAGGACGCGGTCGAGCTTGCCGACGCAGGCGTTGACAACTTCGCCCATCTGGTGCGCGACCTTGAGATGAGCGACGCCTTGATCGCCACGATGATCGCAAAAGGCATCTACGTGATGCCGAACATCGGCGCGCCCGAGCGCGGCATTCACACTGCGGTTCCGGCCTGGTTCGAGGAGCCCTACCTTGCCGCACTCCTGGCCGACACAGTGCCGGCCGATGTGATCGCGCGCATCCGCGCCTCCTTCACAAACCGGGACGCCGCCACGGCTGCGCGCAATCGGCAGAACTACGCGATCCTGCAAAAGAGCGTCGCGAAGCTCGCTGCCGCAGGCGCTCGTGTCATTCTCGGTAGCGATACCGGCCTTGAAGACCATCCTTTCGGCTTTGCGGAGCTGAAGGAGCTGCAGATGATGGCGGACGCCGGCATGACGCCGGCACAGGTGATCGTCGCAGCGACCGGCCGCTCCGCGGAGTTCCTCGGGCTTAAAGACCGTGGCGTCATCGCACCCGGCGGGCGCGCCGACCTCCTGGTGCTCGACGCCAATCCGCTCGACGATATCCGCAACACGCGCCGCATCTCCGCCATGTACCTTGCCGGCAAGGAAGTCGACCGGGGGGCGCTCAAGGCTTCGTTGATGCGGGCGGGGAATTAGGGCGCGCTGATGTTCCCCCATTCCGCGGCGTGTCATGCCCCGCGAAAGCGGGGCATCCAGTAACCCCTGCGCGATCGAGGGAACGTGCTGTGCCCGAAACGAAGGTTTGTGGTTACTGGATCGCCCGCTTTCGCAGGCGATGACAATTCACGGCAAGATGACCCGTAACAACACCTCGGGAGGACAACATGCTCGCATCACGCCGCCACGTTCTGACCGGCGCCGCTTCCCTCGCGCTCACCACCGCGGGGGGACCGGCGTTTGCCGCCATGGGACCGGACGACAAGTTCGATCTCGTGATCAAAGGCGGCGAGGTGCTCGATCCGAGCCAGTCGCTGCGCGGCCGGCGCGACATCGGCATCCGCTATGGCGTGATCGAAGCGGTCGAACCGGACATCCCGGCGGCGCGGGCGCTGCGCACGATCGATGCGGGCGGCAAGCTGGTGACGCCTGGGCTCGTCGACCTGCACTGCCACGTCTATCCGTATGGCTCCGCCATCGGGATTCCGGCCGATGAACTCATCGCGCACCAGTGCACCACCACCTGCGTGTCGGCGGGCGATGCCGGCGCCAACAATTTCGCGGGATTTCGCCGTTTCATCGTGGCGCAGACGCGCACCCGCCTCTACGCCTTCGTGCATATCGCAAATATCGGCCTCACCCCGTTTCCGCTCCCGGAACTCTACAATCTCGACTTCGCCCAGGTTGATGCCTGCGCCAAGACGGTGGCGGAAAACGCCGACATCGCCATCGGCGTCAAGGTGCGCATGTCCGAGAACGTGATCGCCAGGAACGGCGCCGAGCCGCTCCGGCGCGCCATCAAGGCGTGCGAGATGGCCGGCACCGGCGGCCGCGTCATGGCGCATATCGGCGGCGTCGAAAATGTTGCCCTGATGGTCGAGATCCTCGATCTCCTGCGCCCCGGCGACATCCTCACCCACGCCTATTCGGGCGCGCCGAACCTCGCCGGCGCCTTCACCAACATCGTGCAGGACGGCCGGCTGCTGCCGGCGGCACTGGCCGCAAAGCGCCGCGGCGTCATCTTCGACGTCGGCCATGGCGGCGGCAGCTTTGACTATACGGTCGCAGAGGCCGCGATCGCCCAGGGTTGCGCGCCCGACACCGTCTCGTCGGACATTCACGTCGTCTCCGGTAATACGCCGGGCATGCCGTATCTCACCTGGGTGATGAGCAAGTTCTTGAGCCTAGGCTTCACGCTGGAGCAGGTGGTCGCCATGGCGACTATCAACCCGGCAAAAGTCATCAACCGCGCACCCAAGCTTGGCACGCTGCAAATCGGCGCGCCGGGCGACGTCGCCATTATGGAATTGGTGGAAGGGCAGGTCGCGTTCGTCGACACGCGCAATAACGCGCGCAACGGCAAAGCCTATCTCAAGCCGGTGCAGACCGTGACGGCGGGCGTAGCGTTCGGAAGGCCTTATGCGCTGCCGTTTTCGGTGAGGTGACACGGTTCGTAGGATGGGTTGAGCCAACGGGTCCGGACGGGGCCGGCCGGAGGCCGGACCCGGTGGGCCGGCCCGATGATAAACTCCGCGAAACCCATCGATTGCCACCGCGCATGGGGACGCCCATGATGGGTTTCGCATGCGCTCAACCCATCCTGCAACCACAATCTCACCCTCACTTCCGCGTCTCTTTGAAATACCTCAAATCCGGAGGCTGCTGGCCCTTCTTGGCGGGCATGAGCAGGCCATCCGCGCCCACCATATAGTCCTCCTGGCCGATGCGGACATGCGGGTTGCCCTCCGCGCAGTCCCACGCAAGCCAGACCGGACGGGCGCTGGGATCGCGAACGTAATTCTTGCTCACCGTCCACGGACGCGTCAGCGCATGATCGATGACCGTCATTTCGTCATGCAGGACGTTGCGGTTTGTCTTGTCGAGATAAATGCGCTCCTTGACCACCGTCTGATTGTCCTCATGCAGCGGAATGCCGGTCTGATCGAAAGCGCGCTGCCCCCTGAAATACCGCGTCTCGACGATGAGCGTATCGAATTTTCCGTCCGCATCCTCGTCGATCCATCTGCCAATGGAATAGCCGATACGGCTGGGTTCGACGTCTGCCGGCCAGTCGCGGCCGTCGGTGTAGATTCTGCGATGCATATACCCATCCGGCCCGGTCACGTGGGTCGTTCCGGCCGTGACGATGATTTCCAGCGGCATATAGGCGGTCATCCGCATCGGCACGCCGGACGAGATGCACAGATAGTCGGGTGCGAAACCGCCGCCGCCGGCAGCCTGATCGGCGAGGCTTGCTTCGAGAATCTTTTGATACTCCGGGGTCAGCGGAGCCTGCTGAGCGAGGCCGGGACGCCTGGTCGGGTCAAATGACGGGCCGATGCCCGGGACCTCCTGGCGGTTCCATTGGCCTTTCAGATCGGGGTAGTTGGCGTCATCGAACGCCCCTGCGCCGTTGGGTATGAGCATCAGCGCCGCGCCGAGCACGCCGCCAGCAATCGCCCTTCCGAGCGACATTCCAATCGCCGTCATGTCATTCTCCCTTGATGGCAGAATTCCTATTTGACCTTGACGTACTTCCTCAAATTCTGCGTGCCGACGTCCGCCGCGACGGCGGCGAGCATGAGTCCAACGCGATTTATCCGCAACATCCCGATCCTCCCATGGAATAGGCCACCCATTCAAAGAAGATTTTTGCCGATTCTACCGTCCGGCTGAATCGAAATCCACTGGTGCCCTGACACTTGACCGTTCATTCCGATCAGTTCAGATCGGCCAACATTTTCCTGATGGTCGGTTCCAGCGCCGGCAAATGCACGGTTGCGATCTCCCACATGACTTCGGGATCGATCTTCTCGTACTCGTGACGAATGAAATTGCCGATGCTTATGATTTTCTGCCATTCCTCGTTAGGGTACTTGTCCAACAATTCGATCGGGAGCGCTTTAACGGCTTCGGAGACAATTGCCACCGCCCGTTCGATGGCGCGTTCCATGTGATAAACGGAGGTGAATGTCTCGTAGGAAATCCCAGCAATCGTGTCCTCGACGCCTCGGATGTGAAACAGGATATGCTCGAGGCGAGCGCGAGGGTTCTTGGTGGCCGCCATCAGAAGATACGGATCGCGCCCTGTTCGATGTATGGTCGGTAGCAGTCAACGATACCTTCGCGAGTGGTGTAGCCGATCTCTACACCGGGAAAGGCGTTCTGCAGGACCGTATACGCGCCCAAGAACGCGTCGAGGCCAAACCTGCGGCCGGGAGCCTTATCGACAAACACGTCGATATCGGAGTCCTCGGCACCTTCGTCGCGAGCATGGGAGCCGAAAAGATACAACGCCGCAACGCCGTGAGCACGCAACTTGGGTTCAACGGCCTTAAGCTTGTCGATGATTTCGGCACGGTGCATGGCCTCGGTCTCTATCACAGATCGCATGAGGCGGCCACTGGTCGGACTGTGGCAACTTGCGCCATCCAACTCCAGTCCGCGCTTTCATTCCGGAATGGTTCACCCCACCCCCTCCGCCCTGACCTCCGCCCGCAGCGCGTCGATGAGCGTGAGCGTGCCCTTGCGTTCCACGTGCCAGAAGGTCCAGCCGTTGCAGGCCTCCAGGCCCTGCGCCAGCGCGCCGATGCGGTGGATCGACCCCACGGCGTCGCCGAGCGCAATGGCGCCGTCGGCGCGCACCAGCGCCTTGTGCCGGCGCTTGGCGTCGAACAGGTCGGCGCCGGGCGCGATCATGCCGCGCTCGATCAGCGCCGCGAACGGCACCCGGGGCGCGTCGCGGGCGGTCTGGAATGCGGCGAGCGAGGCCGCCGGCAGCGGCGCAGCGGCGGCGATGCGGCGTTCGGCCGCCTTCAGGTAGGTCGCGTCACGCTCGATGCCGATGAAACGTCGGCCGAGACGTTTTGCTACCGCGCCGGTGGTGCCGGTGCCGCAGAACGGGTCGAGCACAAGATCATCGGGGCGAGACGAGGACAGCATCACCCGTGCAAGCAGCGCCTCCGGCTTCTGGGTCGGATGCAGCTTCTTGTTATCGCAGCCCTTGAGACGCTCCTCGCCGGTGCACAGCGCAATGGTCCAATCCGAGCGGACCTGGATATCCTCGTTGCCGGCCTTGAGCGCCTCGTAGTTGAAGGTGTATTGCCGTGCGGCGGCGTCGCGCGAGGCCCAGATCAACGTCTCGTGCGCATTGGTGAAGCGCCGCCCGCGAAAATTCGGCATCGGATTGGTCTTGCGCCAGATCACGTCGTTGAGAATCCAGAAGCCGAGATCCTGCAATATCGCGCCGACGCGAAAGATGTTGTGGTAGGAGCCGATCACCCACAGCGTGGCGTTGGGCTTCATCACCCGCCGGCACGATGCGAGCCAGGCGCGGGTGAAATCGTCGTAGGCGGCGAAATTCGAGAACTTGTCCCAATCGTCATTGACGGCATCGACGCGCGAATCATCAGGGCGTTTGAGGTCGCCTTGGAGCTGCAGGTTGTAAGGCGGATCGGCGAACACGAGATCGACCGAGCCGGCCGGCAGCTTCGCGAGCTCAGCGACGCAATCGCCGTACAAGATCTGCGGCGTCGACCGGGACGGTTGGGCGACCTCGGGAACGACTTGGAGACCGACTCGGGGACGGACTTTAGGAATCAAGCGGGGCGCCCGGTTGGACGCCCCGCTGCGCGGCATGACCATGTTCAGGACTCTGACTCTGGCAACGCGGTCGGCGACGCGGGACCTTCATCCGACAGTCACAATCATGACGGCTCAGGGTAAAGATCGGCTTAATCGAAGGAGCCGACGATAAATCGCCGCAACGCTCGTTCCTCCCCTCCCGCCAATGAGAGAACGCCCAGGAGGGGGAAGCTTAGCCAGGAAGGGGAACCTGTAGGCCCGGGTTGAGCGCCAGCGAAACCCGGGGGCGGCTTTGCCATACTGACGGGGCGGCCCCGGATTTCGCTGAGTTTATCATCGGGCCGGCCGAAGGCCGGACCCGGTGGCTCAATCCGGGCTACAATTCTGTGCCGTGGAATTGCCACCTCCGCCGCAAGCGAGTGAGTTTGAGGGCGGGAGGTAGGCCGCTGCACTGGCAACGTCCCCGCGGAATCCCCATATTTCGGCGGATTGAGCGGTTCAGAGGATTCCAAGTTGGTGCTATGACAGACGCTTGACCGGACCAACCGGCAAGATTTGCCGGGCGGGCATCGAGCGACTAGCCTTGGCACGTAAAACCGGGCGATGGAGCGCGACAATGCGTTTGGACGAGACCGAACAGAGCGAAAATATTGAGGATCGCCGCGGCGAACCGGGCGGCGGGTTTGGCGGCGGCGGCTTCGGCTTCCCTTTGGGCGGCGGCGGGCTCGGGATCGGCACCATTGTGGTGCTGGGCCTGATCGGCTGGGCCCTCGGCATCGATCCGCGCGTCCTGATCGGCGGCGCTGAGATCTTTTCCGGCGGCGGCCCGCACGTTCAGCAGCCGATGCAGCCGCCGGGCGGGCAGGCGCGGCGCACCGGTAAGCCAAGCGATGACATCGGGAGATTCGTCTCGACCATTCTCGGCAACATTGACGCGGAATGGACCGACATCTTCCAGCGGGACGGCAAGACCTATCGTAAGCCGGTGCTCGTCCTCTACCAGGGCCAGACCCAGGCAGCGTGCGGCGGGGCGGCGCAAAGCGCGATGGGGCCCTTCTATTGTCCGACCGACCAAAAGGTCTATTTGGACACCTCGTTCTTCCGCGAGATCGAGTCCCGTTTCCGCGGCTGCGAGGGCAAAGCCTGCGAGTTCTCGCAGGCCTATGTGATTGCCCACGAGGTCGGCCATCACATACAGAACCTGCTGGGGGTGTTGCCCAAGGTCCAACAGCAGCAGCAGCGGATGGACCGCACTGCCGCCAATCACCTGCAAGTCCAGGTCGAGCTGCAGGCCGATTGCTTGGCCGGTATCTGGGCGAGCCACGAGAACAAGAGGTTACAAAGCCAGGGGAAACCATTGCTGGTCGAGCCCGGCGACATCGACGCCGCGATGCAAACGGCTTCCGCGATCGGCGACGATACCTTGCAGCGCAAGGCGACCGGACGGGTGGTGCCCGACAGCTTCACTCATGGCTCCTCGGCGCAGCGCCAGCGCTGGTTCATGAACGGATACCGGGAGGGGACCGTCGCGGCTTGCAATACCTTCAGGTCGGAGAATCTTTAGGCGCCAGCGAAATGCGGGACTAAGGTGAAAACGAACAACGAGGTTCGTTCGTGTGATGACCAAGGACCAGGTGAAAGAACTTCTCGACCGCGTCTTAACTTGGCCGGAGGATGATCAGGAGAAGCTTGCGCAGTTCGTCCGCGAGGTTGAGCAGCTTCGTGCCGGCGATGATATTACTGCTCAAGAATGGGCAATCATCGAACGGCGCGCGGCTCGACGAGACTTGGCGACTGACGAAGAGGTCGAAAAAGTGTTCAGCCGCTATCGCAACCCATGAAGCTGCGATATGAACGCGGCGCAGTCGCCGATCTCGATGAAATTTTTTCGTATATAGCCAAGGACAATCCGCAAGCAGCAAGTCGCCTTGTTGCTCGCGTTGAAGAAGTGGCGGCGCGGATTGCCGCCTTCCCGCATATCGGGCGGGCGACCCGCAACCCCAGATTCCGACGATTTCCGATCGGAAAATAGTTGATCGTGTACGAGGTCGGGAAGGATGAAGTGGTTATTCACTATGTTCGCCACGGCGCTCGCCGGCGCCCTTGGGAGGGAGAGGAATAGAGGCAATCTTCAGTCGCAAGATCTGAAGGCTTTGCTCGCCGCAGCGCCGCTCGAAGGCGTCGATCTCGATCGATCACGAGATGTGGGACGCACGATCGACCTCAACGATTGGACCATTAGCCATGCCCGGCATCGATGAGAGCAAGCAATTCATCCCGCTGCATATCGCGATACTGACCGTGTCGGACACCCGCTCGGCTGAGGACGACAAGTCCGGCGCGACGCTCGCGGAACGGATTGCGAAAGCCGGCCATGCGGTGGCGGCGCGCGCCATCGTTACCGATGACGTCGACAAAATTCGCACTCAGGTGAAAGCGTGGATCGCGGACGCCACGATCGACGTCATCATCACCACCGGCGGCACGGGCTTCACCGGACGTGATGTGACGCCCGAGGCCGTGGAGCCGCTGTTCGAAAAGCGCATGGATGGATTTTCGACGCTGTTTCTGATGGTGAGCTACGGCAAGATCGGCACTTCGGCGATCCAGACCCGCGCCACCGCGGGTGTCGCCGGCGCGACCTACATTTTCTGCCTGCCGGGTTCGCCGGGCGCGTGCCGCGATGCCTGGGACGACATTTTGGTGCACCAGCTCGATTATCGTTACCGGCCGTGCAATTTCGTCGAGATCATGCCGCGCCTCGATGAGCATCTGCGCCGCGCCAAGGCGCAGGGGGCGTCGGTCTAGAGCGTCAATTCCCAGGTCTCGCCGACGAGATCGACCCCGAAGCTGCGATGCGGCTTCTCCTCCATCAGCACGAAGCCGGCGCCCTCGTAGATGTGGCGTGCATCGGTCAAAACGCTCTGCGTCCACAACGTGATTTTCCGATATCCGGCATCGCGGGCGAATTTGATGCAGTGCTCGACCAGGCGGCGGCCGATGCCGCGCCCGCGCGCATGCGGTTCGACGATCAACAGGCGCAGCTTGGCGATGCCATTGCCGGCATCGACCAGCATCACGGAGCCCGCCGGCGCGCCATCAAGCTCGGCGATCCAGCAGCCCTGGCGGGCGAGGTTGTGGCGGCGCTGGAAATCCGCGATGATCCCGGCCACCAGCACGGCAAACTCCGATCCCCATCCGTATTCCCTGCCGTAGATTGCAGCATGGCGCGCGAGCACCCAGCTGAGATCGTCGGATCGGTGCGGGCGCAAAGTGACAGCGTCGAACATGGTGGGTGTCGCGGCAGGCGCGAGCAGCGTCTGAATGGTCGCCATGGCCGCGAGAAGGCGGCGCTGCCCGTCGTCGTCGAGACGCTCCAGCAAGGCGCCGATCTCCTCCTGCGAGCGCCGGTCGAGGGATGCGAACGCTTCCCGGCCTCGATCCGTCAAGGCGAGGATGCTTTGCCGCCGGTCGATGGCGGACCGCGTGCTGGCGACGAGACCCGATGTCGTGAAGCCGCGCAGCAGGCGGCTGAGGTAGCCGGGATCAATGCTGAGATCGGCCGCAAGCTCGGCCGCCGTGGTGGTTTCGCACTGGGCAAGCTCGTAGAGCACGCGTCCCTCGGTCAGCGAAAAGGCGGTACCGAGGAGACCATGCCGCAACAGGCCGATCTGGCGCGTGTAGAAGCGATTGAACCGACGGACGGCCGTCACCCGGACAGCAGCTTCGATCTGCATCGAGCCCTCGCTAACGAGACAGTCAGTAAGGGATGAGTCATTTTATTGACTGAGTCAACTAAATTTCGAAAAGACAATAATGCGCCATTTCAATCGGTTACGCATCCCGCGTTCATCGGCGCGCTCCGCTGCGCAGCATCAGGATGCGCCTGCGGCCGAGGCGCGCCAAGAGGTCCGCTTCGGGATCGGCCGCCGTGTCGCGATGGCCGCCGATCTCATTGTAGAGCCGTGCATCGATCAGGAGGCCCTGATCGGGATGCGCTCGTCCGAACAGGGCGAATTTGAGCAGCGCCAGCGCCTCGAAGATCACCGGATAGGCGGATCGCACGGGTATCGACTTGCGAAATACTGCTGCCGATCGCCAGGCGCCGACCGATTCGGCTTCATCGATGAAGCGCGCCGCCTCCTCGAGCCAGGTTGCGTCGAGGACAGTGCCGGCGCGCAAGAACATCAGCCATGGCGAACGCGCCGCCGCCGCCGCTGCATTGAGCCGCGTGCCGAGCGGTGCGGATGAGACTGCCACTTCGCAACCCGCCGCATCCGCGACTTGCAGCGTCGCATCGGTCGAGCCGCCGTCGGCGACCGTCACCTCCCGCACGACGCCGCTCATGGCGCCCGATATCAACATCGCCAGCGTGGGCACCAGCATGCGTTCGCTGTTGAATGTTGGAATAATAACACTGAGCATTGAGGTCGACTTATGGATCCGTCCTGGCGCCCAGTCGCGGATCCCCCACCCTATCCTCCCCGGCGGAGGCAAACATGGCCTTCGCTGTAGCATCCCCAGCCGTCCCGTCGAGGCAGGAAAATTGGGCGTGCCGACGTGAAAGGCGGCATGTGGATAAGTCCCGAGCCGCGGCGCGAGCCGGGATGTAAAAATTGTTCTTGTTTTGTTCTAAACACTGCGCTACAAATAATTATGTCTCGACAAACCGCAGTTCGCCGTCGCCCGCCGGAACCGGACCCGTCGCATTTCGGTCCGGCGGGCAGTATGTGGGAGGTTGGCGCCGAGCCCCACCCGGACTTGGCTGCCAACACAGACGTAGACTCAGCCCGCCGGCGCGGGCGGGGTGCTCTGACGAACGCTTCGGGCAGGTTCGAACCCCGTGTTCTCGTCGCGTTCGACGATGGCTGGCAATCGATCGAAGAGCTTCCGCCGTTCAAGACCGAAGTCGCGATTGATACCGCCCGTAAGGTCATCACCCGCAATACTTCGCCGGACATCCCGTTCGATCGCTCGATCAACCCTTATCGCGGCTGCGAGCACGGCTGCATTTACTGCTACGCCCGACCGACCCACGCCTATTTGGGCCTGTCCCCAGGCCTCGATTTCGAATCGAAGCTGTTCATGAAGCCCGATGCGCCCGAGCTTCTGGAACGCGAGCTGTCGGCGCGCAACTATACGCCGCGGTTCATTGCGATCGGCACCAACACCGACCCCTATCAGCCAATCGAGCGGCGTCACGCCATCATGCGGCGCATCCTGGAGGTGCTGGAGCGCTGCGGACATCCCGTCGGTATCGTGACCAAATCGAACCTGGTGACCCGCGACATCGACATTCTCGCCAGGATGGCGAGCCGCAAGCTGGTGCGGGTTGGCATCTCGGTGACCTCTCTCGACGCCAAACTTGCCCGCGCCATGGAGCCGCGCGCCCCCACGCCGGCGCGCCGGCTCGAAGCGTTGCGCGCCCTTAGCTCTGCCGGCATTCCGACCACCGTGATGGTCGCGCCCGTCATCCCTGCGATCAACGACGCGGAGATCGAGCGCATTCTCGAAGCTGCTGCCGCCTGTGGGGCGGAGGCTGCCGGCTACGTGCTGCTGCGGCTGCCGCTCGAGGTGCGCGACCTCTTCCGCGAGTGGCTGCTCGCTAATTTCCCGGACCGCGAGCGCCACGTTTTTGCGCTGATTCGCCAGACCCGCGGCGGCAAGGACTATGACGCCACTTTCGGCAAGCGCATGACAGGCGGCGGCCCTTACGCCTGGATGATCGGCAAGCGTTTCGAGACCACCTGCTCCCGTCTGGGGCTCAACGTGCACAAGACGGAATTGACGACCGAGCATTTCAAGCCACCCGCGCCGGCGAGGGAGCAGCTGAGCTTGTTTTGACGGCTAGATGTGGAAAGCTCACTCGCGAACTGCGACGCTTGTGTTAGATTTGAAAATCGCTTCGTAAGCGAAGCAGAGTTCCCCCCAAGAGGAAGGCGGATGCCCGGCGATTGGCTCATGTACCGGCACCTGGAGGATCGGCAGAAGTGCCCTGAATGCGACCAACGGATGGAGCTTGTGAAAACTGTGAGCTTCGTCGGAGCGATAGCTTCAGAGAACAAGGAAGTGTTCCGCTGTAACAATTGCCACAAGGATGTCGAGCAAACGCCCGTACTTAACGGACTAATTCCTGCGCTCAAATTCACCTGGAAGGTGATCAGGATCACGAAAAACTGGGGACTTTGACGCTACCGCAGTTCAACTTCACTGCCAGGCAACCGCACGGCACCTCTTCTTCCTCCCCCGCTTGCGGGGGCGTTTCCGCAGGCTCAGACTCGCAGGGAGCCCCCTCACCCTGAATTTGCGCGAAGGACGCGCATATTCAAACCTCTCCCCGCAAGCGGGGAGAGGTAAAGGCTTTGCCAGATACGATTGCCCTGCCTGAAAGCGAAGGAGGGTCAAGGAGGAGGCGGCCTCGCGCCGACCTCAGGGCGCGACAATGTGCCAGATGTTGTTGCGGTTGTCGCCTTCGAGGTCGCCGGCTTTCTTGTCATCCTTCCAGTAATAGAGCGGCTTGCCCTTGTAGGCCCACTGCTTGGCGCCGTCATCACGCACGACCACGGTCCAGTTGCCGGAATCCTTGGCGTCGCCCGACACCATCAACGGCGGCCAATTGGTGGCGCATTGGCCGTTGCAGCCCGATTTGCCGGGCGTCGTATCGCGATCCCACGTGTAGAGCGTCATGCCCTTGGCGTCGACCAGTATCTTGCCTTTCGACGAGTCGGCGACCTTTGCGGGCTCGGCCATTTGGGCGAGCGCGATTGTGGCGCCGAGAGACAGCACTGCGCCGGCAATCGCTGCAGCGAAGATCTGCTTCATGATGGTACCTCCCTGATTTTCCTTGGGAGAGCGCCGAAGACGACGCTCGGGGGTGAGTTTTGGGGCGAAGGCTTTTCCCCGCCCCGCACGCCATGGTGCAACAAAATAGCTACGTTGCAAAGCCGGCACTTTATGGGCCAGCAATTGCACATACGGACGGCGAAATCCAAAGCGACCAGGCCGATCAACGCCCGCCGCCTACAACGTATGCATCCGCTGCCCCTCGCGAATCGCCGCCCATACCCGTTCCGGCGTTGCCGGCATGTCCACATGGCGTATCCGGTAGGCCCGATACAGGGCGTCAACGATCGCGTTCATGACGGCCGGCGCCGAGCCGATGGCGCCGGCTTCGCCCGCTCCCTTCACGCCCAGCGGATTGGTGGCGCATCGCACGTTACGGGTCTCGAAGGTGAACGGCGGCGTATCGGCGGCCCGGGGCAACGCGTAGTCCATGAGCGAGGCGGTGACGAGCTGACCGGAGGCGGCGTCGTAGACCGTGTGCTCCATGATCGCCTGGCCGATCCCTTGCACGGCGCCGCCTTGGACCTGGCCAGATAACAGCAGCGGATTGAGGGTCACGCCGAAATCGTCGACCACCACATAGGCGAGAATGTCGACATGACCGGTGTCGGGATCAACTTCCACTTCGGCGATGTGGGTACCGTTCGGATAGGTCGGCTGCGGCGGTCCGACCGAATCCATGACCGAGAGCAGCTCGGGCTTGGCCTGCGCTGATGCCGCCACGCGGGCAAACGAGATCGAGCGGTCGGTCCCGGCAATGCGCACTTCTCCGTTCTCGATTTCGAGGTCGGTCTCGGCTGCTTCCAGCTCTTGAGCGGCGATCGACTTGAGGTTGACGGCGAGCTTGCGCGCAGCGCTGTCAACCGAGGCGCCGCCGCAGGTGATGGAGCTTGAGCCGCCGGTCCCGGCCCCGGTCGCCACCACATCGGTATCGCCTTGGATAACAGTCACGCGCTCGGGCGGCAGGTCGAGATGTTCGGCGACGAGCTGAGCATAGGCGGTCTTGTGCCCCTGCCCGGTCGACTGCGATCCCGCCAGAACCGTGACGTTGCCATCGCGCTCGAGCCGCACGGTCGCGGCATCCGGACCATTGTTGCCGCATGCCTCGATATAGGTGGCAAGCCCGATGCCTCGCAGCATTCGCGCCTTTTTCGATGCGGCCGCACGCTTGCCGAACCCGTTCCAGTCAATGATCTCCTGGGCGCGCCGCATATGGGCGGCAAAATCGCCGGAGTCGTAGACCTTTTGGGTCGGCGTCGTATAGGGCATCGCGGTGGGCTTTATGAAGTTGCGCCGACGCAGCGCCTCCGGAGAGATGCCGATATCGCGCGCGGCGGTATCGACCAGCCGCTCGATCAGATAAGCCGCCTCCGGCCGGCCGGCGCCGCGGTAGGCATCGACCGGCAGCGTATTCGTGAAGGCCGCCGAGATGCGGATGAAGCAGGTCGGAAAATCGTAGACGCCCGGCAACATCACGGCGCCGACATACGGAATATAGGGCGCAAAAGCCGAGAGATACGCGCCCATATCGCAGGTCATATCGATCGACAGCGCCGTGAAGCGGTGGTCCGCGTCGAGCGCAAGCGTCGCCGTGGTGAAATTGTCGCGCCCCTGCGTATCGCCGAGAAAGTGCTCGGTGCGCTCGGCGACCCATTTGACCGGACGCTTGAGCCGCTTTGCCGCGACGGCTGCAAGCGCGTATTCCCGATAGGGAAACAGCTTGGTGCCGAATCCCCCGCCGACGTCCGGCGTAATGACCCGCAGCTTATCCGGCGCGATCTTGAGCACCGCCTGGCTCAAGAGGTCGCGCAAGAGATGCGAGCCCTGGCTGCCCAGCGTCAGCGTGATACGGTCCGCGCTGGCATCGTATTCTGCGACGACAGCGCGCGTGTCGAGATAGTTGGTGACAAGCCGCTGATTGACGACGGACAGCGACACGGTCTTGGCGGCGGTCGCAAGAGCCTGTGCCGTGCCTCTCTCGTCACCCAGCGTCTGCTTGAACGCGACATTGCCGTGATGGGTCGGCCACACCTGGGGCGCGCCCGGTTTGAGCGCCTCGACTGCGGACACCACATGCGGCAGCGGTTGCCACTCGACGACGATCGCCTCGGCCGCGTCCTTGGCCTGCGCGACCGTGTCCGCCACCACGAAGGCGACGGCATCGCCCACATGGCGGACCTCGTCAGACGCCAGGATGGGATAAGACGGCGCGTTGACCGTCAGCCCCTCCGGGACCGCGATGCAAGGAAGAGCGCCGAGATCAGCCACATCCGCGCCGGTGAGCACGAGATGCACGCCACTTGCGCTGCGTGCTGCCGCGATATCGGTTATGCGAAAACGCGCGTGCGCATGCGGCGAACGCAGCAGCACGGCGTGCAAGGCTCCCGCCGGCGCGACGTCGGCCACATAGCGGCCGTTGCCGCGGATGAGCGCATCATCCTCCTTGCGGGTGAGGCTTTGCGAAACGCCGAATTTGGTCGGATGCATGGGTTCTCCGATCGCGCCCAGTGGCGTCTCCCCTCCCCCTTGTGGGGAGGGTCGGGGGTGGGGGTCGGGAGATGCGGCACAGCAGTGCCCCACGGCACGCCCCCCCACCCCAACCCTCCCCCACAAGGGGGGAGGGAGTGCCCGGGTCACAGGCCGGACACAAAACGGGCCATGATGACGATGGTCAAGACCTGCATGGTGCCCTGCGCGGCCACAGCCAGGAAGAAGTTCCGCATCATGCGGCTGATCTTGTCAAAATCCGGATTGGGCCTTCGCAGTTGCATGCATACCCGTAAATTTGTCGGCAGCAGATAGCCGGTGCCCTGGATCGTCATCAGGACAACGAGGGTCAACGCCGCCGCGACCCATGCGAATTGCGGCCACGGCACGTCGAGGAAGCCGAGGTCCTTGGCAAGATACCAACCGGTGGTGCCGGTCATGATCGAGAGCGTCGGCATCAGGAACAGGGTTTTCGGCACCAGCCGGACGATGATCTCGCGCCGCACCGACAGATCGACGCGACGCAGAATGGGCCCCATCACGAAGCCCATGAACAGGTCGATCCCAGTCCACATCACGCCGCTAATGACGTGGACGAAATTGAGAAACCACCGCTCGTGGCTCGTGATCGCGGCCGTCATCACGGCGAGTGCAAGCGCGCTATAGCCGAGATAGTGCCAGCGGACGATCGGGCCGGGAGCGGTGTCGGCGATCGCGGTCATAGGCAAAGTCCGTCATAACTCGCGGGTGCGACCTGTGCGGTGCTCCGCGAGCGCCTCGTCCGCGATTCTGTCCAACTTGCCGGCCTGGGCATCTTGCTCGATTCTCTCATCGAAGCGTTGGGCATCAAACGTTTCAAACCACTCACGAAACCTGTCAAGTTCCGTAAACGAAAGCTCGGAAATAGCTCTTTTGATACATTCGAGCGACATCATGCGGGCGACTGTAGGGTGGGCAATGCACCGGCGCAATGACGTTGAACAGCGTACTGGCCGTGCCGGCGCATTGCCCACGCGGTCCAATGCCTGCATCTGACGGCGTGGGCAAAATCGCCTTCAGAAAATCGATATTTTGCGGTCGCCGCGGAAGGCGATTTCGCCCACCCTACGTCGAACCTCACTCCGCCGGCTGCGGCGCCGATTGCGCGGGCACACGGCGGCGGCTCATGATGCCGGCGAGCCAGCGCGTGATGACATAGAACACCGGCGTGAATACGAGCCCGAACGCCGTCACGCCGATCATGCCGGCGAACACCGCGGTGCCCAGCGCCTGGCGCAGCTCGGCGCCGGCGCCGACCGCCCAGACGAGCGGCACCACGCCGAAGATGAAGGCGAGCGACGTCATCAGGATCGGGCGCAACCGCAGTCGCGCTGCCTCGACCGCTGCCGCGAAACGGTCGCGGCCCTGGTCTTCGAGCTGCTTGGCGAATTCAACGATAAGGATGGCGTTCTTGGCCGCGAGACCGATCAACACGACGAAGCCGACCTGGGTCAGGATGTTGTTGTCCATGCCGCGCAGGATCACGCCCGTGATCGAGGCGACAAGGCACATGGGCACGATCAGAATGACAGCGAGCGGCAGCGTCAGGCTCTCGAATTGCGCCGCAAGCACGAGAAATACGAAGGCGACCGCCAACGCGAAGGCGAAGGCCGCCGTACTTCCGGCCTTGATCTGCTGGAATGCGAGCGTCGTCCATTCAAAGCCGAACCCGTCGGGCAGGACTTCGGCGGCGAGCTTTTCCATGATGTCGATCGCCTGCCCCTGGGAATAGCCGGGCGCTGCCGCGCCGTCGATCTCGGCGGCGCGATAGAGGTTGTAGCGCGGCACCCGGTAGGAGGACGAAATGGAATGCACCGTCGTGAACGAGCCGAGCGGCACGGTGTCGCCGTTCGCATTGCGCACCCGCAGGCCGAGGACATCGCGTTCGTCGCCGCGATAGCTCCCGTCGGCTTGTGCCGTCACCCTGAAGGTGCGGCCGAACAGGTTGAAGTCGTTGACATAGGCGGAACCGAGGTAGACCTGCAGTGCAGAAAACACGTCGGTGACGTTGATCCCGAGCAGCTGGGCCTTGGCGCGGTCGATGTCGAGATAAAGCTGCGGCGTTGACGTCTCGAACAGCGTGAACACCTGCGTCAAGCCGGGCGTCTGGTTGGCACGGCCCATCATCGCCGCCGCGGCCGCCTGCAACGCCTGCGGACCGAGGCCAGCGCGGTCTTCGACCATCATGCGAAAACCGCCGGCGTTGCCGATGCCGGAGACCGGCGGCGGCTGGATCACGAGGATCAGCGCGTCCTGAATCGCAGCGAACTTGCCGAACAGCGCCCGCGTTATGCTGGCAGCCGACTGGTTCGGATCTTTGGCCCGCTGCTCCCACGGCGCCAGCGTCAGAAAGATTGCGGCCGAATTCGGCGCATTCGTGAACGTCGCCGCCGAGAAGCCAACGAAATTGACACCATGTTCGACACCCGGGGTCCTCAGCCCCAGATCGATGACGCGGCGGTAGACGTCGTCGGTGCGCGCCAGCGACGCACCGGGCGGCAGCTGGACCACGACGATCAGATAGGCGCGGTCCATTTGCGGGATGAACCCCGTGGGCGTCTTGCGGAATTCGTTCAAGCCGTAGCCGAGAATAGCCACATAGGCGATGAGCATCAGTGCGGCAATGCGCACCATCCGGGCGGTGAGGAAGCCATAGCCGCGCCCGAGCCGATCGAAGCCGAAGTTGAACAACTTGAAGACGCCCTTGACCGGCAGCTCCCACCAGCGGGCGCGGTGATGCGGGTCGTGGGGCTTGAGCAGGAGGGCGCACATCGCCGGAGACAGGGTCAGCGACACGATGAGCGAGATCACGGTGGCGCCGGCGATGGTGAGCGCGAATTGGCGGTAGAACTGCCCGGAGATGCCGGTGATGAATGCCGACGGCACAAATACGGCGCACAGGACAAGCGCAATCGCGACCAGAGCCGCACCGACCTCGTCCATGCTTTTGACCGCCGCATCATGCGGCGAAAGCCCGGCTGCAATATTACGCTCGACGTTCTCTACGACAACGATCGCATCGTCGACGACGATCCCGATCGCGAGCACCAGTCCGAACAGGGTCAGATTGTTCAGCGTGAAGCCGAAAATCCCCATGAAAAAGAATGTGCCGACGAGCGAGACGGGAATCGCGACGATCGGAATCACCGCCGCGCGCCAGGTCTGCAAGAACAGGATCACGACCAGCACGACGAGGAGGATGGCCTCGGCGATAGTCTCGATCACCGCATTGACCGACTGCCGGATGGACTCGGTTGGGTTGAAGACGATGTCATACGCGACGCCCGGCGGAAAGCGAGCTGACACCGTTTTCATGGTATCGATGACGCCCTTCGCGGTTGCGAGTGCGTTCGAGCCCGGCCGCTGGAAGATGGCGAGTGCCACCGCCGGATCGCGATCGAGATAGGAATTGGTCGTATAGTCCTGCGCCGCGAGCTCGACGCGGGCGACGTCCTTGAGGCGCACCAGCGCGCCCGGCGTCTGCTTGACGACGATCTCGGAAAACTGGTCGGGCTCGGCGAGCCTACCCTGGGTTTGCACGGCGATCTCGAACGGGCCCGGACTGGTCATCGGCTGCTGGTTGAGCACGCCGGACGCGACCTGAATATTCTGGCCCTGCAACGACGCCACCACGTCGTTCGCCGTCATGTTGAGCGACTGCAGCCGGTCGGGGTCGAGCCAGATGCGCATCGCGAAGTCGCGACCGCCGAACACCGTGATCGAGCCGACCCCGTCGACGCGCGTCAATGCATCCTTGATCTCGAGCGTCGAGTAATTTGAGAGAAACAACGAATCGCGCGATTTGTCCGGCGAATGGACGTTCACGACCATAATGATGTCGGGCGACGCCTTGGTCACCGTAATGCCGATGTTGCGAACATCCGCCGGGACGCGTGGCTGGGCGATGGCGACGCGGTTCTGGACCTGCACCTGAGCGATATCGAGATTGGTCCCGATGTCGAATGAGACCGCGATCGTGAAGCGGCCATCGGACGTTGCGTTCGAGGACATGTAGATCATGTTCTCGACGCCATTGATCTGGTCCTCGATCGGCGACACCACGGTCGAGGCGACCACATCGGCGCTTGCACCGGGATACTGCCCGGACACGTTGATGATCGGCGGCGCGATCTCGGGATATTGGGCGACCGGCAGGCGGAAGAACGACACCGCACCGACGATCACGAACACCACAGATATCACCGCCGCGAAGATCGGCCGGTCAATGAAGAAATGCGAGATGCGCATCGCTCTTCCTCAATCCGTTTTGGGTTGGGAAGCGCTCGCATCGGCCTTGGCTTGGGGAGAGCCAGGGATTGGGGCGGGCGGCGCCTCGTTCTGCGGGTTGACCTTCTGGTTCGGGCGCGCGCGCATCAAGCCGTTGACGATGACGCGGTCCTCTTCCTGCAAGCCGCTCTTTATCACGCGCAGGTTGTTGAACGATTGCCCGAGCGTCACGTATTTCATTCGCACGACATTATCGGAATCGACGACCAACACGTACTTGCGCGTCTGCTCGGTGCCGATGGCGGCATCGGAAACGAGCAGCGCGTTGTAGGACGGCGAACCGGGCACCCGCACGCGTGCGAACATCCCGGGCGTAAGCACGCCCGCCGGATTGGAGAACACCGCGCGGCCCCGTATGGTGCCGGAGGAGCGGTCAATCACGTTGTCGACGAAATCCATACGTCCCTGATGCTGGAAGTCCTGTTCGTCGATCAACTTGAGCGCCACCACAACACTGGTGTCGCGGCTGGTCATCTCGCGGCCGCCTTGGGCCAGCCGCTCGTAGCGCAGATAGGAGGCCTCGTCGAAGGTGAACTCGAACCTGATCGGGTCGGTCGACACGATGGTGGCAAGCAATGACGTATTGCCGGCGGTGCCGCCGGTGACGAGGTTGCCGGGGGATACCCGGCGGTCGCCGATCCGGCCGGCCACCGGCGCCTTGAGTTCGGTAAACTCAAGGTCGAGGCTGGCCTGCCGCACGGCCGCTTCCTGCGCCTGAACCGAGGCCTCGGCCACGCGCTTGACTTGCGTGCGCTGATCGAAGGTCTGTTCCGTGATGGTGCTCTGCCGGACGAGTTGCGCGCCGCGCGCAAGATCGGTTTCCGCAAAGGCGAGGTTGGCGTGGGATTGCGCGAGATTGGCCTTGGCTTGATCGAGCGTGGTCTGAAACGGTCGCTTGTCGATAGTGAACAAGAGATCGCCCTGCTTGACCATCTGGCCGTCAGTAAAGTCGACGCGATCGAGGTAGCCGGAAACACGGGCACGAATTTCGACACTGTCGACTGCAACGAAGCGACCGACATATTCATCCTGGTCGATGACCACACGCCTGATTGGATTGGCCACCGTAACGGCCGGAGGCGGCGGTGCAGAGGCTTGCTTTTGCGGGCTCTCGCTACAGCCCACCACCAGCAGCAAGGCTGCAAGCGAAACGGCGCGCACCGCAGCGGAGGGTGGGATGAGTCCTCCAAATGATGCGACCGTCACAAGGAATTTGCGGTTTCCGCGGAACATCGGTCGCTCCCCTGCGTAAAAATGTGGTCGATCTTGACCGAACCGTTTAGTCAGGATATTATATAAGCACTGCGAAAAGAGTCAAGATGACCGAACCGTTCGGTCAGCGCAGAACTCCCCCCACAGCCTCAAAAGCAGCAGCGATCCTGTGGACGAAACAGCGCACGCGGCGGTCGCGGGGGCCATGAGTTTCTCCAGGTGATGCGATGCAACAAGAGGATTGTAGGTAGGTCCTGCCTCGCGATCTGCAAGACGCCTTTTCGTGATCGAGTCGCCTTCAGTTGAGGCAAATGGTTGAAATAATGGTGTCTTTGTGGCGACTTCCGTCAAGGACGGCAGCGGCGCCTACACCCCCCTCCCCTCCCCCGCTCGTGGGAGAGGATAGGGTGGGGCGGTCGAAAGTCGGAACAAGCTCGCGTTCAGGCGCTGCGCCCGCGCCGGAATTCACGTATCCAGCCGGGACCGCAAAGGACGGCGACGGCGCCTCCGTAAACGGCTGCGCCTAAGATACCAAGGATGCCGAGCGCCGCGACGAACCGGACGGCGCCGAGCGCTTCGCATTGCCGCATGACCGGGCCGGCCGCCACAAGCAGGGCTGCTGCGAGCGCCACCCCGCTCAACGCGAGCTTCACTCCCGAAGACCGCAGGCGATCGTCGAACGAGATGAGGCCACGGCGTCGCGCAAACCATATGAGAAGGATGAAATTCACCCACATGCCGATCGAAGTCGCAAACGCGAGCCCGACCTGGGCATAGCGATCCATCAATAGGATTTTCAGTGCGATATTGATGACGACCGCAACCGCCAGCGCCTTGACCGGGGTCGCCGTATCGCCGCGGGCGAGAAAGCTTGCCGATACGGCACGCAACAGAACAAACGGCAACAATCCGATCGCATAGGCCGCGAGCGTCGCGCCGGCGGCTGCCGCGTCGGCGGCCGTGAAGGCGCCACGCGAGAATAGCGCCAGCATGATGAGATCGGGCACGATGCCGAACGCGGCGACGCAGGGAATCGACAACAGCAGGGCGAACTCGATGGAGCGGTCCTGCGCACGTCGCGCGCCGCGCTCGTCGCCGACCGCAATCCGGCGCGCCATCTCCGGCAACAGGACCGTTCCGACCGCGATGCCGATCACGCCGATGGGCAACTGGTTGATCCGGTCGGCGTAATAAAGCGCCGATACCGCTCCGGCAGCGAGGAAACTCGCAATGATGGTGTCGGCGAACAGCGCGATCTGGGTGCCGGCCGAACCCAATACCGCTGGGCCGAGCGCCCTGAAGAACCGCCGCACATCATCGTCAAGGCGCAGCGTGTGAAATCTCGGCAGCGCTTCGTGGCGACCAAGATCCGCCGCTACCATCAGGGCCTCGAGGCATCCGGCAATGAACACGCCCCAGGCTGCTGCATGACCGGCGGTCGGAAAAAACGCGGCGAGCGCCAGCGTCGCCATCATGGACAAATTGAGAAGGATCGGCGCCGCCGCCGGCGAGGCGAACCGCCCCAGCGCATTGAGGATGCCGCCATAAAGCGTCACCAGCGTGATCAGCAGCAAATACGGAAACGTGATGCGGGTGAGTTGGACGGCGAGGGCAAAGCGCCCGGGATCGGCGCTGAAACCCGGAGCGAGAAGCGAAATCACGCCCGGGGTGAATAGCAGCGCCACGGCGAGCAACAGCGCCTCGGTGGCAAACAACATCGTGAAGACGCGGTCGGCAAACAGCCGCGCCGGGGCGCCGCCGCGCTCGCCGCGAATGCGCGCATAGGCCGGAATGAAGGCGGCATTGAAGGCGCCCTCGGCGAAGATGGCGCGAAAATGATTGGGCAGGCGCAAGGCGATAAAGAACGCGTCCGCTACCGGTCCGGCGCCGAGGATCGCCGCCAACATGATGTCGCGCAGAAATCCGGTGACGCGCGAGATAAGCGTCAGGCCGCCGACAGTCATGATGCGTTTGAGCATGGGAGTCTTGCCGTTAGCCGTAGCCGTAGGGTGGGCAAAGGCGCATAGTGCAGGGCGGGACACTAGCACGGGCGGTCCTGCGCCTTTGCCCACCCTACGCGCTCAACCCATCTACCCGCCGACCGCGCGCCGGACGGCCGCGATGATGCGGTCCTGCGTGGTGTCGTCAAGATAAGCGTGCATCGGCAGGCTGATGACCTCCTCCGCAATGAGGTCGCAGACCGGCAGACCGCACGGGTCGGCTGGAAAATGGCGGTACGCCTCCAGGCGATGCAGCGGCTTCGGATAGTAGATCGCGGTCGGGATCCCCTGCGCCTTGAGGGCCGCGGCGAAGGCGTCCCGGCTGCCGGCGTTGACGCGGATGGTGTATTGCGCCCACACCGAGGTGATGTGGGGAGGCACGGTCGGTCCCCTCACCACATCGGCCAAATGCTGCGAATAGCGCCGTGCGATCCGGTTGCGTTCCGTGATTTCCTCGGGAAAGATCTTGAGCTTCTCGATCAGCACCGCGGCCTGGATGGTGTCGAGCCGCGCGGTAAGGCCAATCCGCACGTTGTCGTAGCGGTCGGCGCCCTGGCCGTGGGCGCGCAGGCTCACCAGGATATCGCGCATGTCGTCGTCGTCGGTGAACACCGCGCCGCCGTCGCCGTAGCAACCGAGCGGCTTGGCGGGAAAAAAGCTGGTGGCTGCGGCGTCCGCCAGCGTGCCCACCTTGCGATTGCCGACGGTGGCGCCGAATCCCTGAGCGGCGTCGTCGAGCACGAACAGCGCCTCAGCAGCGGCTAGCGCATTGATGGACGCAAAGTCCGCCGGCTGCCCGAACAGATCAACCGGAATGATCATGCGCGGGTTGAGACCCGCCGCGCGCGCCGCCGCAACCGCGCGCGCGGCGCTGTCGGGCGCGATGTTGAAGGTGGCGGTGTCGACATCGGCGAACACCGGCGTGGCGCCGAGGAGCGCCACAGCCTCGGCGGTCGCGCAGAAGGTGAAGCTCGGGCAGATAACCGCGTCGCCCGGGCCTATTCCCTTGGCCATGAGCACCATCAGCAGCGCATCGGTGCCGCTCGCGCATGTCACCGCGTGGCGGGCGCCGCAGAAGGCCGCAAGCGCTGCTTCGAGCTCTCGCACTTCCGGACCGAGAATGAACTGACAGTGGCCCAGCACGCCGGCGACCGCTGCATCGATGCGGCCTCCAAGCCGGCGGCGCTGGGCCGCGACGTCGATGAACGGAAGCGGGGCGGCGTCGAGCCGGGCGTGCTGATTCATGAGCTGGCGAATGCCGCGCGGGCGCGCCGCTTCGCCGGGACAGCCTCGATACAGGTCGCGGATTTCGGTGTGACGGCAGCGTCCGCACGGCCGTTGAGGCACTGGATCGCCACGGCGAGGCTTGCGACGCCATCCTCCCCGGTCACGGGCGGCGGGGTGCCCTCGCGAACGGCTTTGACGAATGCCGTGAGTTCGGCCCGCAACGGCTCGGCATGGCCGACGGAGAGGTGTCGCATCGAGTAGCTGCCGTCCGGCTGGAATCCGTAGCACTCGGTGACCTGGCGCGTGAGCAGATCGCCGATCACATATTTGCGTTTGGTGGCCACGTGAACGGTGCGCGCCTTGAACGGCGTGAGCCAATTGGTGTTGATATGGGCGAGCACGCCCGACGCGGTGCGGAACTGCAGGAGCGCGATGTCCTCGCGCTCGGCCACTGCGTTCGAGAGCTGCGGCTGCACCTCGACGATCTTCGAGCGCGTGAACCAGCAGATCAGATCGATGTCGTGAACGGCGAGATCGATCACCACGCCGACATTCGACATGCGCGGCGGAAACGGACCGACCCGGGTAATGGCGATGGAAAGGATCTCCTCGCTGCGTATAGCCTCTGCAATCGCCTGCACGGCCGGGTTGAAGCGCTCCACATGGCCGATCATCAGGGTCAGGCCGGCGCGGCGCGCCGCCTTGATGAGGTCTTCGCCTTCCGAAACCGTGGAGGCGATGGGCTTCTCCACCAGGACATGCACGCCGCGCCCAATGCAGGCGAGCGCGATGTCGCGGTGAAGATGGGTGGGCGCCGCGATCGTGACCGCATCGACGCCGCGGTCGAGCAGTTCCTCGATCGAAGCGAGCGCCGGGCAACCGAGCGTGCCGCCGACGAAATGCGCCTGCTTACGATCCGGGTCCACGACGCCCGCGAGCTCTACTCCGGGGAATTCCGACAAGACACGTGCATGGTTCGCGCCCATCACTCCGACGCCCACCACGCCCACCCGCATGGCACGGCCGGTGTTGAGTTTCGCGGCTTGCAGCATCATTGCTCCCCTCAGCCCAAAAGCGTCCCCCGGGATACCCAAGCCTTGGAAAGCCAAACCTTGGAAAGCCAAATCTCGAATAGCCAGGATTTTGCCGCCCCGAGGCACCACCTAGCACGGCTTTCGACGGGTTGCGACTGGGCGTGAGGACAGAATTCGAACACGTTTTGATTCAGAGAGTTACGGTTAACCCGGCGTGAAACGGGAAACCGGCCGGTGGGGCGATTCGGGGCATCGGGCGGGCTTTGGACGGCGGTGGGTGCGAGACTTGCTAAGTTGCGCAGACGACATAACGTGCCTAACGTCTCAACCCGCAACACCCCGGATTTCGACATCGACCGGGTGATTACAATAAAAGGCACGAGATCAGCCGATGAAGCCCAAACTGATGTACGTGATCAGTGAGGATTGGTTCTTTTACTCTCATTTTTTTGACCGCGCACTGGCTGCGCGCGATGCCGGATACGATGTGGTCGTGATGACGCGCGAGCGGGCTCATGGCCAGAAAATTCGCGCAGCCGGTATTCGCCTGTTGCCCGTGAATTTCAGCCGCCGCAGCATCAATCCAGTCAACGAATTCCGCTCGCTGCTGAGCATCTATTTGGCCTATCGGCGGGAGCGGCCCGACGTGCTGCATCACGTCGCCGCCAAAGCCGTTTTCTATGGATCGCTGGCAGCGCTCTTTTTCCGCCGCAAGCTCGCGATCGTCAATGCGCCCGTCGGCATGGGCTACGTCTTCTCTTCCCGCGAACGGCTGGCCCGGTTGCTGCGACCATGTCTTCGCTTGGGTTACCGG
>WNFR01000508.1_pt1 | contig 68376 bp, 60 predicted proteins | sample 5400221 | NCBI WGS metagenome assembly WNFR01 (sample SAMN13153357, study PRJNA577476) | soil metagenome | isolation source: 40 cm soil under Madrone tree | place: USA:California | collected 2016-06-14
CGCCGTTACCTGGTTCGAACGCGGTTCGTGGGTCAGTTCCAGCGCATACGGCTCGATGCCGTTCATCGAAGATTTTGTGAAGGCGCATCCGATGGAGGCGGATTACAAAAAATCCTGGCGGCTTTCACTGCCGAAAAGCGCGTATCTTTATGACGAAAAAGCGCTGGGTGCCGCCGTGCCCGACGGCTGGGAGCCCATATTTCCTCATGTTCTCGGCGGCAAAGCTGCCAGCGATCGACCTGACGAAGCGTTCTACAGCCAATGGGAAATGAGTCCGTTCGCGGACAAGTACCTGACAAAGCTCGCCGAAAACGCCGTGGATCAACTAGGTTTGGGAAAAGGTGGCGGCACGGACTTTCTTGCCGTGAGCTATTCCACGCTGGACCACGTCGGCCACGCATTCGGGCCGCGCAGTTGGGAAATTCAAGACACCCTCATTCAGCTGGATAAGGACCTCGGGGAATTATTCGCGCATCTGGATGCAAAAGTGGGTCGGGGAAATTACGTTGTTGCCCTGAGCGCCGATCATGGCGTCGTTCCCATCCCCGAAGACATGCAAAAAACCGGTGCAGACGCGGGAAGACTGCGCATTCCCGAAGTGCAGGAAAAAATTGAGAAAGCGCTCGAGCCATTCGGCTATATGAAACCCGCCGTTTCGCGTATGACAGGTTCGGCTGTTTATCTCTCGCCGGGAGTTTACGACCAGCTGAAAGCCGAGCCTGCCGCCATGCGTGCGGTGCTGGATGCAATTCGCAGCGTTCCGGGTGTTGCGGAAGTTTTTCGCGCGGAGGAATTACAGGGGCGTCAAGGGACGCAAAGTCAGATTCGAGCGGCCGAAGCCAGCAGTTATTTCGAAGGGCGCAGCGGTGACCTAATCATAGTGCCCAAGCCATACTGGTTGCCATCGGCTCGCGCCGACAAGACGCGTGATTACGGTACCGGCCACGGAACACCATACAACTATGATCAGCACGTCCCGGTATTGTTGATGGGCTCGGGCATCGAGCACGGCGAATACTTTGGACGAATCACTCCCGCCGACATTGCCCCAACGTTTGCATCGCTTTGCGGCGTCACGTTGGCAACTCGCGACGGGCGAGTACTCGCCGAAGCTTTGAAAAAACCAGCCGCAACTGCAGTTCCAGCTGCAACCAACTAAAATTTGTAGCGGGAAGTCACGTCCGGTTGTCGCTCGGTGGATGCCGAGTGGTGTGATTCTGCACCCGCGTCCTGCCATGCGCTTCAACGCCAGGTATCTGCGGTAAGAGCCGTATGCAGCAATCCTGCCCGTACGGATCTGTGCGGGGGGCGCGAGCGGGTGACTGCTCCCCCTATCCCGATTGTTGCCGTCGCCGATGCAGAGCAGAGAGATTCCTCGCTGCGCTCGGAATGACGGCTGAACTGTGAAGCAGACTTCGTGGTATCCTTCTGCCCGAAGTGACTTCCTCAAGCGCTGCCAACCCCGGCCGAACTCCGGCTGATGTTGACCTGAGCGTTGCCATCGGCGCGCTTCGCCTTCGCAATCCGATCATCGCTGCCAGCGGCACCTTTGGTTACGGCCTGGAATTTGCCCATCTGGTGGATCTGAACCGCCTGGGTGGCCTGGTTACCAAGGGACTCTCCCTCCAACCGATCGAGGGAGTGCCAGCGCCTCGACTATGCGAAACCCCTTCGGGCATGCTGAACGCCGTGGGACTCCAGAACGTCGGTGTTCGGGCTTTCGTCGCGCAAAAACTCCCAGAATTGCGTAAGTTCGACGTACCAGTGTTGGCCAACATCTTCGGTTACTGCCAGGAAGACTACGTGGAGGTTATAAGAATCCTCGAAGATGCCGACGGGCTGTCCGGGTATGAGCTGAACATTTCCTGCCCGAACGTTAAGAAGGGAGGGCTTCAATTCGGGAACGACCCCGGAGCGGCTGCAGAGGTAACCCGAGCGGTGCGTAAGGCCGCCCAGAAACGGCCCCTGTGGGTAAAGCTCTCCCCTCTTGTTGCTGACATTGGACTTATGGCTGGAACGGTGGCGGCCGAGGGCGCTGACGCCCTAACTGTGGCAAATACTTATCCGGCCATGGTGGTAGACCATAGAACCCGGAAGTCCCGTTTAGGGAACCTGACGGGCGGCCTAAGTGGCCCCGCCATTAAGCCAATTACACTCCGGCTGGTCTGGGAAGCTTGCAAAGCCGTAGAAATTCCTGTACTTGGCCTTGGGGGCATCGAGACGGCAAACGATGTGCTTGACTACATCCTTATGGGAGCGACAGCCGTACAGGTCGGCACGGCCAGTTTTACTGACCCTGCGGTCAGTGAGCGACTTGAGACCAAGCTCCGCAACGCATTTTTTGACGATAAGCTGTGCAGTATCAGTGAGTTAAGAGGAAAATTTCTGACAGAAATTGGTTGACATAATGATGCTTTCCTGCTACACTTTTCTGTAAGTTGTAGCATAAAAACAACACTTATGAAAAAGCCACTCTTCATGATCTGGGCTGCAGTTCGATGGGTGCCACTGATGTTCCTTATCGCACCAGTGATGGAAGCACCTCTCGTAGCCTATAAGACTGAACCTGCCAAGCCTATTAAGACTTGGGTTGGCAACGCCAGCTGGTATGGAACCGAGTTTAATGGCCGCAAGACGGCCAACGGGGAGCGGTTTGACTGCGAGTCCCTCACCGCCGCCCACCCTAACCTTCCCTTCGGATCGATCGTGCGCCTGGTCAACCCCCGCACCGGGCAATTTGAACTGGTTCGCATCAACGATCGAGGTCCTTATCAGGAAGGGCGCGAAATTGATGTATCCTATCGCGTAGCCCGAAAGATTGGCTTGATTCATTCGGGCGTCAGCCAGGTCCGGCTGGAGCTTCTGCAAGTTCCCAGGAAACACTGACCTCCCACGGGCCCTCGGAGGTCACAAAAACAGTGACCTTCGACGCTCATCCGCGCAGCAGCCTGATCGTAGCCCTGGACTTCGACTCTTTGTCGACGGCGCTGAAATTTGCTCAGAAAATTTCCGACCTGGTCGGCATGTTCAAGATCGGCAACCAGCTTTTCACCAGCGCCGGTCCTGAAGCCGTTAAACAGATCGCGGCGCTTGGCAACAGCATTTTCCTCGATTTGAAATTCCACGACATTCCCAATACCGTCGCGGGAGCGGTGCTTAGCTCGGCTGCTATGCCCAGCGTGCAGCTTGTCAACGTGCATGCATTAGGCGGCACTGCGATGCTCGAAGCGGCGGTGCAAGCCGTCAGCGCGGGCGTTCCGATGGGAGCGGACCGCACTCGGCTGATCGCAGTTACCGTTCTGACCAGCATGGACCACAAAGCCATGCGCGATGCGGGTATCGGAGGCACACCGCTCACCCGGGCTGTAAAACTGGCGCGTCTAGCCAAGAAATGCGGAGTAGACGGAGTCGTAGCTTCGGTGCAGGAAGCAAAAGCCATTCGCAAAGCGTGCGGAAGGGAATTCTTGATCGTCACGCCTGGTGTTCGTCCCGCGGAAAAATTGGCGGCCGATAAAACTGCCAACAAAAAAGACGATCAAGCGCGCACTGCTACTCCCGCGCAAGCCATCAAAGCTGGTGCCGATTACATCGTGGTCGGCAGGCCGATTATCGCCGCGGAAGATCCGCGATCAGCGGCACAGTCAGTCGTGGACGAAATAGCCAGCGCCAAGTAAATTTTCATCAGAGAAAAGTTCTTTTGCTCGAGCTGTAAATGTATGCCTGCCATTTCCGAAAGTCGCGATGCGATTCTTGATCAACTGAAAAGCTCGGAAGAAGCTGCGGCCAAGCTTATCGCCGGGTTGTCTCACGCCCAGATGAACTGGCAACCGAACGATCGTCGTTCGTGGAGCATCTGGCAATGCCTGGATCATCTGGCGCGAACCAATCGCGCCTATTGCCAGTCGATGCTGGAGGCTATCGCGCATCCGGGACGCCACTCGAAGGCAACGCAGGCGATAACGCCCGGATGGTTCGGTCGTTTGTTCGTCGCGAAAATGGAACCGTCTGCCCGAACCAAATACAAAACGGTGAAAAAAGTGACGCCGGGAACCGAAGGCGATGCAGAAGCTGCGATGCGGGATTTCGTGGATTCCCATGCTGAAGCACGCCGGGTAGTGGCATCATGGGAGGATGTGGACTTTAATCGCGTTCGTTTTCAAAATCCTTTTGTGCGGGTTCTTCGCTTCACCGTCGGTACGGGGTTGATGATCATCAACGCTCATGACCGCCGTCACCTTTGCCAGGCGGAACGCGTCAAAGAGTCCTCAGGATATCCAGCCGCTTAAGGAATACTTACGCGAAGATGAGTGCCACATCCAGTTCAGCGAATACCGCAGCAGCAAGTTCCGGACTCAAAAGCATCATCGTCGGCACAGCTGGTCACATTGATCACGGCAAATCGTCGCTCGTCGAAGCTCTGACCGGCACGCACCCGGACCGCCTGGAAGAAGAAAAGCGACGAGGCATCACCATCGATCTGGGCTTTGCCTTTCTGGAAGAAAGCGGCGTGCGGTTTGGCTTTGTGGATGTTCCAGGGCACGAACGCTTCGTTGGAAATATGCTTGCTGGAGCCGCAGGAATCGATCTGGTACTCCTGGTGATCGCAGCCGATGAATCCATCAAGCCGCAAACACGCGAACATTTTGATATTTGCCGGCTGCTGGGAATTCAGCGCGGCCTGATTGCAATAACCAAGGTTGATCTCGTGGATCGCGAAACGCTTGAGCTGGTTCGCATGGAGCTGGATGACTTTCTTCGCGGCTCGTTTCTGGAAAACGCACCTGTAATTCCGGTCAGCGCAAAAACGCGCGAAGGCCTTTCGGAACTAACCCAAGCACTGATAAAACAAGCACGCGAAGTCACCGGAAAAGATTCCCAGCGCAATTTGCGGCTGCCAATCGATCGTGCTTTTGCGGTCAAGGGCTTTGGCAGCGTGGTGACTGGAACGCTGATCAGCGGCCACGTTTCGCCCGAAGACGAAGTGGAACTTTTTCCCACTGGCGAAAAGTTGCGCGTGCGCGGCGTGCAGTCCGGCGGCAAAAGTGTCGATCGCGCCGACGCCGGCCAGCGCACCGCTGTCAACCTCGCTGGTATCGATCACCATTCACTGCAGCGCGGCATGACGCTCGCCACGCCATCACGTTTTCGTGCCACGCACAGGCTGGATGTGAAGCTGCGGCTCCTCCCTGGCGTGCGCAAACTCAAGAACCGCGCCGTCGTCCACTTTCATGCTGGCTCGTTCGAAACCATGGCCGAAGTTGCGCTGTTCGAACGAACGGAATTGTCCGCTGGCGAAGATTGCTACGCGCAATTCCGGCTGCGGCAACCGGTGCTGATACTTCCCGGCGATCCCTTCATCATTCGCCAGTCGTCACCGCTAATCACGATCGGTGGAGGGGTGGCGCTCGATCCGATCCCACGGCGTCCGCGTGCCCGCGAAGCTTCCCGCACCGAATTTCTTCGAGCCGTCGAACGCAATGATAAGCCCGAAATCCTGAGCCAACTTACGCAACGATCGTTGTTCGGCCTGCTGCAATCAGAAATGTCCGCGCGCACCGGATGGACCGACGCGGAAATCAAGGCAACAATTAGCAACATCGTCGGCGCCAAGCGCCTTCGGCTGATTCCCGCGGAGCCTGCAATACTTTTCACCACAGCATCGTTCGAAGAATTGCTGAAAAAAATCTCCGAACGTGTCGAACGTTTCCACAAAGAGAATCCGCTACAACCGGGTGTACCCCGCGAAGAACTGCGCGCTGGCCTTGCCCGCCGGCTTCGTCCGGAAATTTTTCGCACCGCACTCGAAGAATTGGCCACACAGAAGAAGATCGAACTGCAGGGCGAACTCGTCAAGCGCGCCGGTTCGCAAGTTTCTCTCTTGCCTGACGAAGCCAAGGCCAAGGAAAAGATCGAAGCTGCATTCGCTTCTGCCGGACTGACGGTTCCTTCCGCCAAAGAAGTGCTGGCCACACTCTCCGTGGAGGCGAAACGGTCGGAAAAATTGCTGCAGCTTCTGCTTCGAGAAAAAGCTCTGCACCGCGTGACTCCTGAGCTAATCTTTCATCGCGACGCGCTGGCCGAACTGCGCCTGAAGCTTGCCGCGTACAAAAAGGCGAAAGGTGAGCGAATCTCCGTGCCCGCTTTTAAAGATTTGACCGGCATCACCCGCAAATACGCCATCCCCTTGCTCGAATATCTGGACCGCGAACGCGTCACCCGCCGGCAGGGCGACGAACGTGTTATACTGTGATTTCGCGGGCTTTTTCGCAGGGTTCCCGTCTTTTACTGGGCGTGTTAGAGTTGTAAGTGGCAGGAGGCTTTATGGAATTTCCAATGCACTGGCTGATTATCGCGGTCATCGTGCTGATCCTTTTTGGCGGCCGCAAAATCCCCGAACTGATGCGCGGGCTTGGCGAAGGTGTTCGCGGTTTTAAGGAAGGTATGTCCGGCAATCAGGGCAAAGGCGCTCCTCCTCCGGCGCAATCCGCGTCGACTGAAAAGCCTGCGGAAGAAAAGCCACAAGCCTAAACGAGGCAGCAACAAATTTTCCGATTCACAGGGCGGCTATCTGCCGCCCTTTTCATTTTTGAAAGGTATTACTGAACGAAGCCTTCTATTCTTCCAACCAGCCAAGCTCCGCCAATTCCTTGCACAGCCGCGACAGCGGCAATCCCACCACGTTGAAGTAGCAACCATCAATTCTGGGAATGAACCGTCCGCCAAGTCCCTGAATCGCGTATGCGCCGGCCTTGTCAAACGGCTCGCCCGACGAAAGGTACTTCACAATTTCCTCATTCGAGATCGAAGCAAAATGCACCTGGGTGGTCTCGATGAATTCTCGTCGCTCCACATCCGGCAGCCGAATCAGCGTTACGCCGGTCATCACGGAATGCGTGCGCCCCGAAAGTTTTTCCAGCATTTGCCGCGCATCTTCCGAAGTCCGCGGTTTGCCAAGAATCGCCCCTTCCAGCACAACGACGGTGTCCGCCGCAATCACAATCGCCGGCCCCAACGCCCGTGCCGCCACCAACTCCGCTTTTGCCAGCGCCAGCCGCCGCACTAAATCCTGCGGCGACTCGGCGGGTACCGGCGTTTCATCCACCGCCGAAGAAAGTAGGGAAAATGGCAAGCCCGCGGAGCGCAAAATCTCCGCGCGGCGCGGCGACGCCGATGCAAGTATCAGTTTCATCGTATTCTTGAGGAAGAATACTACAGTAAGTGCGGGCGGCATGGGCGTACTTCGCCGCCGTCACCGTGGCGATTACAAGACCACCGATTCCTGATACTCGCCAAAGACTCGGCGCAGCGCATCGGAGATTTCGCCGACGGTAGCGAACGATTCCACCGCAGCCAGGATTGTGGGCAAGAGATTTTCGTTGGTCCTCGCGCGGCGTTCCAGTTCCGTAAGAGCGGCGTGTGTCTCGTTTGCGTTGCGCCTGCTGCGTAGCGCTTGCAAGCGCGCTATTTGCTCACGTTCGAGCGCAGGATCAACGCGCAGAGTGGGAATCTGGCGCCCTTCTTCCGCTTGAAATTCATTCACGCCGACAACGATCTGCTCTTTTGTTTCGACCGCATGCTGATAATCAAACGCCGCCTTCTGAATTTCGCTTTGCACGAAGCCGGAATCAATCGCCTGCAACATTCCGCCAAGCGCATCGATCTTGTCCAGGTAAGCCTTTGCGCCAGCCTCGATTTGGCTGGTCAGCGATTCGATCGCATACGAGCCTGCGACCGGATCGATGGTGTTCGCCACTCCCGTTTCATGCGCGATGATCTGCTGTGTGCGAAGCGCGAGCAGCGCCGAATCTTCCGTCGGCAGCGCCAGCGCTTCATCCAACGAGTTTGTGTGCAATGACTGGCAGCCGCCCAGCACCGCTGCCAGCGCCTGAATCCCCACACGCACGATATTGTTTTCCGGCTGTTGCGCCGTAAGCGACGAGCCCGCCGTCTGTGCGTGAAAGCGCAGTGCCAACGAACGCGGATCCCTCGCACTAAATCTTTCTTTCATGATTCGCGCCCACAATCGCCGGGCCGCGCGAAACTTGCCGATCTCTTCCAGCAGATCATTGTGCGCATTAAAAAAGAACGAAAGCTGCGGTGCGAATTCGTCCACTTGCAACCCCGCGTCCAGCGCGGCTTGTACGTAAGCGATTCCGTCCGCAAGCGTGAAGGCCACTTCCTGTATCGCCGTCGATCCCGCTTCTCGAATGTGATATCCAGAAATAGAAATCGTGTTCCACTTCGGCAGCGCATCTTTGCACCACGCAAAAATGTCGGTCACGATGCGCATCGCCGGGCTTACCGGATAGATGTAAGTCCCGCGCGCGATATATTCCTTCAAAATGTCGTTCTGAATCGTTCCTGCAAGCTTCTGCAAAGGCGCGTCCTGGTTTTTCGCTACCGCCACATAGAGGCACAGCAGAATCGCCGCAGTTGCATTGATGGTCATCGAAGTCGAAACAGTCTCCAGCGGTATTCCCTCGAAAAGCGTTTGCATATCCTCGATCGAATCGATCGCCACGCCGACTTTTCCCACTTCGCCGGCCGCCAGCGCATGGTCGGAGTCCATTCCGATCTGGGTCGGCAAATCGAACGCCACGGACAATCCTTTTTGCCCCTTGCTCAACAAATAGCGATAGCGCTTGTTGGATTCAGCGGCAGTGCCATATCCGGCGTACTGGCGCATCGTCCACAACCGGCTGCGGTACATCGTTGGATAAATGCCGCGCGTGAACGGAAATTCGCCCGGAAAACCAGGATGCTCGGCGGCATCATCGCCGCGAAGATTTTCCTCGGTGTAAAGACGTTCCACCGGCAAACCGGAGATTGTCTTGAACACTGGCTTCCGCTCGGGCGTTTTGTTTTTGTTGGAGTCTTTCATCAGTCGCAATCGAAGTTATCTACCAATAGCCAACGCGAGCGCTTAGCGAATCTGCCGTGAACGCCGGAACGAAGTCCAGGAAAAAACACCCAGCACAACAGCCACGCCAAACGCCGCAAACACCAGCCAGCGCGCAACGTCTTGCGTCCACGCGCGAATCGCGCTCTGCAGCCATGCCAGCGCCAGCACCGCAAACACACCAGCCACCACTTCGTGAAATAGCTGCTTCAGCGTGCGCCAGAATCGCGCAAATCCACCTTTTGCAGCAGGTTGCGCGCCAGAAACTACAATTTCACTCATACCTCATCTTATCGTATCGGCGGGTTCGACGAGGTCTTCGCTTTTCCGTCCGGCCTGTATCTCCCTGTACTAATGGGCCTGTGAACCATTTGGAGACAACGTCCGCACTCCCACTTGAATCATGCGTATCGCAGTCCTACAATTCACATTGTGGTTGGGGAGAGCGACCCTTGCAACTTGACGATCACCTTAAAAACCTTCTCCGTGAGTTGGGACACGCTATCAACGATACGGTTTCGGATTCCGACCGCATCACCGGCGCCATCGCAGGCGTTCGCGCGCATGGATATGACATCGTGCTGAAGCTCGATGCCACCATCGGTCTTGCGCGTCGCGATTCTTCCGGCAATCAGGATTCGAAACTTACCACGCTTGATCGCCGCTTCCTGGAATCGCTCCGTATTCAGGTCGATCAGGACTCTTTCAATGAGCCCGACCTCGAACGCAGAGCCGTTGCCAAGCTGGCTATGACGCCGCAGGACATTCGCTTTCTGAAGTCTCTGCGCATCGCCACTGAAGACCCGGAATGAATTTCGTTTCACAATCCGCCTTCCTTCGTGGTGCGCTGGCCGCCGGTCTTGTCGCACTGGCTGCCGTCGCAGCGAGCGCGCAGCTGCCAGCCTCCGTAGCAGTTCCGGTTATAGAAACTGCCGTTCCTATCGTCGTGGGAACCTTGAAGCCGAACAAAGGACCGCAACCTCCCAAGTTCGAGGGCACGGTAATTAATGCCACCGTCGCTCAAATTACAGTCCGCGCCAAGGGAAACGATATGGCCATCCAGACTTTCCCGCTCGCTCCGGACGCTTCCGCCAAAATGCTGCAGATCATCGACAAGGGCGGGTATCAGTACGGTGACAAAGTTACGGTCTTCTTCGATCCGGACAGTAAAAAAGCTCTCAAGGTCAAAGGTAAACCCTCAAAGGCCAGCTGATTCATCGAGCGGCTATGCTTCGCCTTCCCGCTGTCGCCGGCACGTTTTATCCCGCCAATCCTCGCGCGCTCACCAAACAGATTCAGGATTTTGCGCGTTCTGAACCCATGCACCAAAAAGTCTCCTGCCAAGCGTGTCTTGTGCCTCACGCGGGCTACGCATATTCGGGACATGTTGCCGCCGCGGTTTACGAACGCATTACACTTCCCAAACGCATCATCGTCCTCGGAGTTCGCCATTTCCCCCAGGGCGAGGAAGCCGCCATCTTGTCGGAAGGCGCGTGGCGCACTCCGCTCGGCGATGTTTCAATAGACGCCGATCTCGCCGTAAGAATTTCTCGCGCTTGTCCGCTGCTTCACGAAGATTCGATCGCCCACGAACGCGAACATTCACTTGAAGTCCAACTTCCGTTTCTGCAGGTCTGGGATCCTGGCTTCACATTTGTTCCCATCGCTCTTGGCAGCATTCACTTTGACCAGCTGGTCTCGATTGGAGAATCGCTCGGCAAGATTCTTGCCGCTGAGCCTGATGTACTCCTTCTCACTACCTCCGATTTCAATCATTACGAAGACGATGCCACCACCCGCAGGAAAGATCGTCTGGCCATCGAACAAATCCTGAATCTCGGTCCGCGCGGGCTTTTCGATGTTTGCCGCGAAGAAAAAGTCTCTATGTGCGGCCTGGGTCCAACCGTTGCCATGCTCAGTGCGCTGAAAGTCACCGGCTCGAACCATCCGGAACTGGTCAAGTACGCAACTTCCGCCGATGTTTCCGGCGACACCAGTGCTGTCGTCGGCTACGCCGGATTGACTTTCCGTAGGCGCTCAAACAATCCTGTTTGAGCGCCATTGTGTTGGCCTTAGAAGATTTGTAACGGTTTCGAGCTGCGATCTTACGGCGGTTGCGTTTACAAAACAGAAGGCCCCAAATTTGGGGCCTTCTGTCGTGTGCACATCCAATCGAAAACGAAAATACTCTGCTCAGTGTGGCCGGCCACCACCACCGCCACCAGAGCCGCCGGTGCTACCGCTCGACGCTCTGCCGCTTGATCCAGATGAAGCAGCAGCGGAACCTGCCGCAGATGCCGCCCGGGACGAAGCACCACTCGCAGAACCCGATCCACCACGGGAAGCACCGCCCCCGCCGAACTCGTTAAACACTCGCTCTGTAGTTACCGAGCGCGGCACGCTGGGAGGCGGAACTGCCGCTCTCGGCGCCGCCGCACTTCGCGCGCTGGGCACCCCTTCTCGCTGACCTTCACGGCCACTCACGCGATTCGACACCGCGGGAATCTGGCTCGTCGCACTCCCAGAGCGGTTTTGTTCCGGCGACACTCGAACCCCCGCCGTGCCCTGCTTTGTCCCTGGTGGATTTTCCGCGTTGACGAATCGCCGTTCCGTCCGGTCGTACACGATTGCAGGGCTACCGTCGCCAGTCGTGATTCGCGCACTCGCCGTCCCGTTCGATGCCATCGTTCGCGCGACATGGGCGGGCGCTGTCGCCTCCGCCAATTGGTTTTGCATGGCAGTGCGCCCGGGATTCTTCTCCACTTTCCATCGATCTGTGCTTTCCGGGGTCAACGTATTGTTGACACCGCGCTGCGTCACCGCAAAAAGTCCTGCCGACAGGTTCAGCGGCGTTTTGCCTTTCACGTCCAGCGGATGTGATGGCACGATTCCAACCGCTCCTCCAGCCGAGCGCATCCACACTCCGGTTACCGGCCTCCAGCGTCCCACACCGCCGGCTCCGAACGATCCAGATGGGTTCCAAACCCAGCCTACTCCCGGACGGAATAGCCACCCCCCGTAGTGATACGGCAGCCAACCCCACGGCTGCCCTCCCAGAAAGCTCCAGCCAAAGCCGGAGTCAAAGTACCAGGAGCCGAAGTCAAATGGCGACCATCCGAGTCCTACTCCATACGGCCGCCAGCAATTTCCAAATCCCGCCACGGGAAACCATGCGCCGTACGTGTACAAATCCCCAAAACCCGAAGTGTAGTCGTACGAGTTCGCATATTGCATACCGGAAGCTGTTGAAGTTGTGAAGCTTTGAATTTTTCCCGATACCCACTGGTCAAAATCGTCGTTGACCGGCGCTTCCTCCACCGTCAACGATTCCGGCTCGCCCGCTTTCATCGAAAGGGCCTGGTTCTTCTGTAGCGGCGTGTTTTTTCCTTTGTTCAACGCCGTCAACTTGCCATGCAGCACATTCACGCTGCTGCCATCATCGAAATTGTTCATTCGAAACGTTGTTTTCGACTCCGCTTGCACGCTGAAATCGCCGCCGGTCACGCTGAAATAATCGCCGCGCGCCGGATTCACGTAAAACTCCGCCGAACCCTGGCGCAAAATCAGCCGCGTTGTGAATCCACCGTCTTCGCTCGAAAGGTCGTAAAACTCCAGCACCGAGTTCTCTGTCAGGAACGCCATCGCGCCATTCTCGAACTCCACCACGGCGCGGCCTTGGTCAGTGGCTAAAACGTAGCCTTGTCGGATTGGCAAATTGAGCACCGCGGCTTCCCAGCCTGCGTTCGCGTCAGCCAGCGGATCGCCTTTGATATCGCGTGCAAATCGTACATCCCCTTCAACCAGACTAAGCCGCACAATTCGTGCATGGCTGGAGTCTGCAAGCGCGACTCTTGCGCCGGATCCGGCAACGAAGATCAAAACTAATGTGGCTGTTAAGACCCGCTGAAGGCTGGTCATTGGTCACCCCCTGGAGTGACGCTCACTAAGTTGGACGCCGCAGATTCTCCTGCGGTTACCCAGTCTCCCTGGAACCTTGTAAACAGATGGTAACAGAACTGGTCCGTGGCCGCGCGCCGGTCAAGCTCTAATGCGTCGGTCGGCAGCCTCTGGAAAGCGTTCCCTCGGCCAACTTCATCTTCGACTTTGCCGAATGTATCGGATGGAAATTTTGCGCCCACAGATTTCTTGACACTCCGCAAGTGAAACATTAGTTTCATTCTAGGGGATGTGCCTGTCGTTCCAGCGCTGTTCCTCACTGAGGACTCAGGTTTCCAGGTTTGTCTGAAGTTTCGCGCGCCTCGGGGGGATTCGACTCTGAGCTACTTCGCAGTGCAGTCCTACGTTGGGGGGGAAACAATGCATCGCAGTTTGAAGTCTCCACTCGTGGTGTTTCTGTTCGCTATTTTCTCGCTGAGTTCAAGCCGCGCTCTCTACGCTCAAGGCGGCGCCACCGGCGCCATCAGCGGCCAGGTCACCGATTCATCCGGCTCCTCGATTGCCGACGCCGAGGTGCAAATCATCAATACCGCCACGGAAGTGCTCGTGCGCAAGATTCCGACCACCACCGACGGCACTTTTGTCGCCACCCTTCTTCCTCCAGGCAACTATTCGGTTGTCGTCAACAAGTCCGGCTTCTCCCAGGCGAAGGCCGAAGGCATCGAGGTTCGCGTGACTGAGACCACAAGAGTCACCATCGCGCTCAAGCCGGGTTCCGTTACAGAAAAAGTTGAAATCACCGCCGAAGTCACCAGCGTCGAAACCACCAACGCCACCACCGGACAATCTCTCGGAACGCAAACCATCCGCGAACTTCCGCTCGCCACACAGAACTACCAGCAACTGCTCACGCTATCCACTGGCGCGCAGAGTGAGCTCAACGCTTCCGCGCAACTAGGCCGCGGCAACGTACGCGTAATCGTCAACGGCCAACGTGAAGACAACAACAATTACTTGATCGACGGCGTGAGCGCCACCGACTACAACGTTGCTCAAGCGACGTACATTCCGTTGCCCAATCCCGACGTCATTCAGGAATTCAAGGTACAAACTTCGCTCTACGACGCCAGCCAGGGCCGCAATGGCGGCGGCAACGTCAATGCCATTCTTAAGTCTGGCACACGCCAATTTCACGGCGACGCTTATGAATTTTTCCGCAATGATGTGTTGAACGCTAATGAGTATTTCTTGAACGCAAACTCGCAACCGCGCCCCTCTGTGAAGCAAAACATTTTTGGCGGCAGCCTGGGCGGTCCCGTCGTGAAAGAGAAACTCGGTTTCTTTTTCATCAATTACCAGGGCACCCGCCAGCGCAGCGCGCTTTCGCCCGGCACGCAAATCAACAACCCCGGCTTTCCGGTAATTCCCACCGACCGCTCGGAGGCTTCCTTGATTTCGGCTTTCTTTCCGGACGGACTCCCCACAGGCGTTACCGGTCTTGATCCCGTCAGTCTCGCTCTCCTGAATTTCACGAGCAACCAGTTCAACGATCCTAACGGATTTCTCATTCCATCCATTCCCGGAACTCCCGGCGGCACCGGCACGCTGGTTGTCAGCAAACCCGGCAAATACACGGACGACCAATTCACCGCGAACTGGGACCGCGAATTCCGTGGCGGACAGGACAAAGTCTCCGCGCGATTTTTCTTTTCCGATTCCGAATCGGTGCTCCCGTTCGGGGCCGGCGGTTTGCAAGCTTCGCTTGGCGGTACGCTGGCCAGCAGTATCAGCGCCACGGATTTGAATTTTCCCTACGATATTCCGGTGAAGGCGCGCTTTTTCAGCGTCAACGAAACGCACCTCTTTTCCCCCACGCTGGTCAATGATTTTCGTTTCGGCTTGGTACACATCAATGACAGCCTGGTGAACGTGCCGCCCGTCACTGCGGCCGATCTCGGCATCAATCGTCCCACCAACAGCGTGACTACCTCTATTTACAAATTCACTCTTGGCACCTCCGGTTTCCAGATCGGGCCAACGCCACCCGCCGACCAGTTTCAAAACCAGAACACTTTCAATTTCACCGATACGGTGAGCTGGGTGAAAGGCGCCCACGTGTTCCGTTTTGGCGGCGAATACACTCGCGTAAACCTGGACAAGCTTTTCCCGCAGGTCTTTAACGGCCAATTCTTTTTGGTCAACGACTCCGGCGCCGGCGGAACTGATCCAAACAAACTGACCGACTGGCAAAAACTCCTCATTGGCAAGCCGGACTCCAGCTTTGGTGGCGGAGGCGTTTACAATCACGAATACCGTACCGCCGACTTCGCTTTCTTCGCTCAGGATGACTGGAAGTTACGGAGTAACCTCACACTGAACCTCGGCCTGCGCGTCGAAGACCTCGGTGCTTTTCATGACAATCTCTGCCACATCGGTAATCTGGACGAGGACTTGGCGAACAGCGGCCAATACCCGTTCATCAATGGCAGCTGCGCAAACAAGCTCGGCGTCACCGGCCTGACCGGTTCCGGCAACGATACAACCTACAAGAATAACTACTCCACCGGCCTTGCTCCTCGCGTTGGCTTTGCGTACGACCTCGGCAGCAAGCACAACGCCACCGTCCGGGCTGGATACGGAATCTACTACGTACGCGAAGACGTGGGCACGGTGGACCAGCTCAGTTTCCAGGCGCCGTACTTGCCGGTCGCCTTCGGTGGCGGCCCGGCTGGAAGTTTGTCTAACTTTTTCGAGACCGGCTTGAACGCGTTGCCGCAGGCCGGAGTGCTGGATCCGAATTTCGTCCCTTGCCTCGGACAATTTCAAGGTTTCCCGGGCGGCGATACCACCGTATTCCCCAATTATGTTTGCGCCAGCGGCAGTCCGGGCGTTTTGCCTTCGCAGGATATCTTTGGTTTAACGGTGCCGCGCCATTTCGTTGTTCCCAGCACCCAGCAGTGGAATCTGACGATACAACGCGCTCTCGGCAGGAACTGGGTGTTGGAAGTTGGGTACGTCGGCACGCACGCTGTGCATTTGCGTGAAACGCGCACGAGCATCCAGGCCTCTCTCGCCAGTCCCACGAACCCCGTCGTTCTCAAGGGCGCCAATTGCGACGGAAGCGTCATCGACCCGAGCGCTTCATGCGCGGTTACCATCAGCACGATCGGCAATGGACCAGCTCGCTCGAACAATTCCGGCATCAACGGCTACAACGGCTTTCAATTATTCGCAAACGACGCGTACTCCCACTATCACTCGCTTCAAACCACCCTCTCACGGCGCTGGGCTCGCGGATACTTTCAAGGAGCGTACACCTGGTCCAAATCCACTGATGCCACTTCGAGCGGCAATACCGCACTAAACACGGCATTCAACGATGAGTCGGATCTAAAGAATTCCCGCGGGCTCTCGGATTTCGATCGCACACACCGCTTCGTAATCAGCTATCGCTATGACTTGCCCTTTTTCTCCGGCGCGCAAGGCTATAAGCATGTGTTGCTTAACGGCTGGGCCATAAGCGGCATCACCATTTTTCAGTCCGGCTCGCCGTTTTCCGTGACGGATTCGAGCGCGGGGACAGCGCTTCTGGGGCCGGGACTCGCCTCAGCCACGCTGGGTGGAGAACTTGCCAGCGGCGGTTCGATCAGCGCCGGAACCACCAGCGGCGGCATTCGTAGCAGACTCAATGGATATCTGAATCCGCTAAACTTTGTTCCGGCCCCGACGCTCAGCACCGCGGACGGCGGCGACGGAACCGTCACCTTGTTCGGCAACCTGGGCCGCAACATTTACCGCGGACCGTTCCAGCAAAACTGGGATTTTTCGTTGATTAAGACTTTTGCGCTCACCGAGCGGCAGAGCCTTCATTTCACGACGGACTTCTTCAACATTTGGAATCACGCGAATTTCGCGAATCCGGCGATCAATGACGTCGAAACGATTGGCGTACCGAACAGTCCGTTCGGCAAGATTTTCTCCACCGTCGGGACCCCGCGCTTGATCCAATTCTCGTTGCGGTATTCCTTCTAACAGCGACCTTTTTATCGCTTTATTGCAGCTTGTTTGAGTGGGCGCGGTGCAACTCGCCCCCTTTTTCTTCTATTCTACTTTGTCCAGAAAAAGGAGCTCTCTCATGTCCGTCGCCCCACGCATCCCGCTACTCGAACGCGAATCAGCCACCCCCGACGCACAAAAAACCTATGACGCGCTTCTCGCCGCGCGCGGCGTGGTCCCCAACATGTTTAAAGTCCTCGGCTACCGCCCTGAAATCGCGCAGGGCGTCGCCGGCTTCTTGAAACCACTTCTCTCCGATGGTGCTCTACCAGGCTCCTACAAAGAACTCATCGCCATTCGCGTCTCGCAGCACCACCGCTGTGCTTACGCCGTACGCGCGCACAGCATTTCCGCGCGCCAAAAAGGCGCCGCCGAAGAACAAATCGAAAGCGTCGCAAACTTCGAAACCGCCCGGTACACAGAAAAAGAAAAACTCGGCTTCCGGCTCGCCGACCGTCTCCACCGCGGGCCTGACGCGATAGACGATCCCTTCTACGCTTCGCTTAAGTCTTCCTTCACTGATCTCGAACTCATCGAACTCTTTCTCACCGCTGCCGCCTTCGAAATGTTTCCCCGCTTCATCGACGGCCTTCGAATCCCGGTCACGCCGCCGCCCGCCTCGACATGACCGCGAAATGATAAACTTTCACCCATGTCTCGTCGTCAAATTGCAAGCCGCGTTTCACAACTAAACGGCGAAGGCGCGTTGGCCGTTTTCGCGCGCGCGAAGGAACTTGAGCGTCAAGGCCGCTCCATCATCCATCTCGAACTCGGCGAACCTGATTTCCATCCTGCGGCTCCGGTCGTGGACTCTCTTCGCAACGCGGTTGCTTCCGGCCGCGACCGCTATTGTGCTACCCGCGGCATTCCCGCGCTGCGTCAAGAAATCACTCACTATCTCGCGCGCACCAGAAAACTTTCCGCCCAGCCCGAACAAGTCCTCGTCGCGCCCGGCTGCAAAATGGCGCTTTCCCTGGCCATGATGGCGCTCATCGAGCCCGGCGACGAAGTTCTTTATCCCGATCCCGGTTTTCCCATCTATCCGTCATTCACGCGCGGCTTGGGCGCGAAAGCCGTCCCCTTTTTTTTGATTGAGAAAAATAAATTTCAGCCTGACCTCGTCGAGATCGCTTCGAAAATCACGGACAAAACTAGCGTTCTCATTTTCAATTCGCCCAATAATCCCACCGGCACGGTCTTCGACGATCGCGCTCTGGAAGGCATCGCCGCTCTCGCCATCAAGCACGACCTCTGGGTTCTTACCGACGAAATCTATGCTCGCATCCTCTTTAACGGCGATTACAAATCCATCTCGCTTCTTCCCGGAATGGCCGAGCGCACCGTCATCATCGACGGTTTTTCGAAAAGTTTTGCCATGACCGGTTGGCGTCTTGGCTACGCCGTCGCTCCCGTTCACGTTATTGATGCCATGGATTTGCTCGTTCTGAACACTTTTACTTGTGCCGCCGAATTCACCCAGATCGCTGCCATCGAGGCCCTTCGTGACACCACGAACGCCGTCGACGCCATGGTCGACGAATACAAGTTGCGCCGCGATCTTTTTGTTCAATCCCTAGCCAAAATTCCCGGCTTCCGCTGCCATTCTCCGGAAGGCGCCTTCTATGCCTGGGTCAATATCGAAGACACCGGTCTTCCCGCCGAAGAAGTACAAAAACTGCTGCTCGAAGAAGTTGGTGTGGCTGCTATTGCGGGAGCTGCGTTCGGTGCGGAAGGGAAAAACTACCTTCGTTTTTCCTTAGTCAGCGCGCGTCATCTCCTCGAAGATGCTCTCGACCGAATCCAGCGAGTCTCTGTAAAATGGCGTGCCGTGACTGCTTAGTGGCTACGCCAGTAAATGCAAGCGTTTCAAAGAGTGTTTCGAAAAGGGTCATCGTTCGGGGGTTCCAAAATGAAACGTTTGTTTCACCTGCTCGCCACACTATCTCTGACTCTCAGTGCCGCCGGTCTTGCCTCCGCTCAATCCTCTCCCTACCCGGGAGCCGATCTCTCTCAGACCTACGACCGCCTGCTGGCAAAGATCAATGCCATTCCTCTGTTCGACAACCATTCGCATCCGGGCTTTTCGGACGATTCCGATGTGGACGCCATGGCCGCCCCTCCCGACGAAAGTAGCGTTCTTCGTCTTCGCGACGACAATCCCGAATTCGTCGCGGCCTCCAAATTTCTCTTCAACTATCCTTATGACGACTTCAAGCCCGAACATGCCAAATGGCTCGCCGATCGCAAGAAAGCCGCCGAAGCAGCCGGCGGCCAGGCCTACTTCGACAGTATCCTGGACAAGCTCAACGTCGAAACCTGCCTGGCCAACCGTGCCTTCATGGCGCCTTACTTGAACCCCAAGCGCTTCCACTGGGTTTTCTTCGCCGATTCTTTCTTCTATCCGTTCGACAATCGTGATCAAACCGCCAGCACTCCCGATATGCGCGTCTACATTCCACTGCAGGAAAAAATGCTGGCTCGCTACAAAAAGCAGATGAACGAGGACGCGCTCCCCGCCGATCTGGCCGGCTATGAAAATTTTGTCCGCAACACCATGGCCGACAATCAAAAACGCGGCGGTGTCGCAGTCAAGTTCGAAGCCGCCTATTTCCGCACGCTCTATTTCACCGATCCGCCGCGCGAAAAAGCTGACGCCATTTACGCCAAATACCATTCCGGCGGCGTTCCTACCGCCGAAGATTATCGCTTCTTTCAGGATTACATTTTCCGCGTGATCGTCGATCAAGCCGGCAAGCTCAAACTGCCGGTGCACTTCCACAGTGCCGTTGGCATCGGCGACTATTTCAGCCTTCGCCAGGGCAACGTCCTCAATCTCGAAAACGTTCTGCGCGATGCTCGCTATAAAAATGTCACCTTCGTGCTCCTCCACGGAGGTTGGCCCTACGAACGCGAAGCCGCGCTCCTCACTGCCGTAAAAAATGTCTACCTCGATACTTCTCTTCAGTCCGAGATGCTCTACCCTTCACAATTCAAGAGCGTTCTCAAACAGTTCCTCACTCTCTACCCGGACAAAATGATGTTCGGCTCCGACGCCTTCCCCTTTAACGACGCCCTCGGTGCCGAAGAAAGTTTCTGGATCGCCGCAGGCACCACTCGCACCGCGCTCGCCGGCGCACTCGCCGAACTGGTCAGCGAACACGCCATCAGCGAAGATAAAGCGCTCGAGCTCGCGCATCTTTATCTGCATGACAACGCCGCAAAATTGTACGGTTCTCTTAGCGCCGCTCCTCAGAGCGGCAGTGGAGGCACAAAGTGAGCACCACATCTTCAGGCACGCCCGCACCGAAATACATTTCCTGGAGCCAGGTCGAGCGCGAGCATCTCAATCCGCTCGTCGACCGTGAAATGGTTTACGGCCAGCAACTCATGCTAGCCCGCGTGTTCCTCAAAAAAGACGGTCACGTCCCGCTTCATCATCACCACAACGAGCAACTCACATACATTCTAGAAGGCGCATTGAAATTCGCCATTGATGGCAAAGAAATCGTCGTCCGCGCCGGCGAAGTTCTTTGCATCCCCGCCAACATGCCGCACGAAGCCTGGGCGCTCGAAGACACGCTCGATCTCGACGTCTTCACTCCGCCCCGCGCCGACTGGCTCAACAAGACCGACGACTATCTTCGTCACGGGCGCTAAGTTCTGCGGCGTACAATCCGTTTTCCGGTCGGAGCCCAGAACCGTTCGAAGAAGCCCACGTGCGCTGCCCGGCATTGGTTTTCTGCCGGTGATTCACGAATCGCCATAGACAAATGCCCCGACTCTTGTTTAACGTAAATGCTGTGGCCAGCCCGACTCGTGGGGTCCGCCCCTGAAGGATCGCTAAATGAAAAGGTTCGCACTCGCTGCATGTTTCGCTCTGGGGACCTGCGCTTCTCTTCCAGCTCAACAGTCATCTCTCTTAATGTTCGTTCCTGCTGCTCAGCCATCCTCGTCCACGCCCACGTTTAACTTCACACTTGTGCCGGAACTCACGCTCCCGGCCGCACCGTCGGAATCGTTTGCTTCTCCGTTGCCGAAGGCTGCGCTGCCCGACGCGCCAGCCCCACCTCAGTCATCGAGTCGAAACGAAGAAGGCTACCGCTGGGACCTAGCCGTCGGCTACGAGTACATCCATTTCGATTCTTCGCAATTTTCCGCAAATCTCAGCGGCTTGCACACTGACCTCACCTACAATCTAAATTCCTGGTTCGGTCTGGAGGGCAACGTGATCTCCGCCTGGGGCGGCGAAATCGTCGGCGAGCGCACCAAATATGTTCTCTACGCCGCTGGCGGCCGCGTCGGTTTCGGGCCTCTGCGCAAACGCCTGTCCCCCTGGGCGCACGCCTTGGTCGGCGGAGTTCATGTGAATCCCCAGGTCGCTCACTCAAGCAAGAATAGTTTCGCACTTCAGGCCGGAGTCGGCGCGGACTGGACCTACAATGCCCGCGTCTCGCTGCGCGCCGAGGCCGATTACGTTCGCAGCACGCTCTATTCCAGCACGCAAAATAACGTCCAAGTCGGCCTGGGCGCCGTAATCCATTTCTAGCCGGACGGCTCCGGCACTCTTCAATTAGCGGTGGGCTTATCCAGCCGTCTCTTTCGAACGCGCCCGCTCCGCTCGTCTGCTCTCACGAATCTTTTCTTTTCTCTCGCTTTAGCTCTTACTTGCAACTCTTCCCCAACCCGACCGCTCTCCGCAACGGCCTCGTCCACTCCATCGCCGTCAACCATGCCGCATCGCGCGCCGTCCGGATAAATCGCGCCGCCGCCCGCTTGTCCCGTGCCGGATGCGCTTGCAATCCCGACGGCCCCAGCAGGAGCGTCGCGTCGTCAATCGTTCGCAGATGCCATCTGCTATTTTCCCCAGATAAAACCCCCCGCCGAAACACGAAATAATCGATCCAGTCTCCGCTGCTCTGTTCCCAAGCCTGAATCGCGCGATTCGAAAGCTCCTGCTCCCACAGCCTCGCGCCAAAAGCCAGCGGCGTTTCTACAGCGACGTTCCACCTCTGCCCACCATCAGGAATCGCCCATGCAACGCATCCGCCGCGTTCACCGCATGCAAAAAATCCCTCGACAACACAATGTCGCAATTCGCGTAACAGACCAGCTCATGTCGCGCCATTCTCTGCGCCACGTCGAAAAACGACCGCACGACCTTGGGTCCGGGGTTTCTACTTACAACTTCTTCTCTCAGGGTCCGCGACCGCGGGCCCTGAAACCCTGCGTTCTTAAAGACCTCTTCCCCCACCCGCGCCACTTCCGCCACGCGCCGAATCCCCAGCTCCCGCGCAGTCTCCGCCGCTCCTTTTTCGGCCCCAAATAAAATCACCTCCGCCTTCGGAGCCGCCAACGTCCAGCTCTTCAGCGCATTCCGCTGAATCACTGCGTGGTGGCCCGTAAACGGTTTCGCCGTCGTAAAAACGTGATCATTTCGCTAGAGGACCGTACTCGAGCTGACTAAGGACACGGCACATAGAACCACGTATTGGGATTTCTTTCTCGAACCGGGTGGAAAATATGTGCGAAACGCGCGAAATATTCCGGGCGCCTTTCTATTTCCAGACAATTCTTAGATTCTCACAAAAGGGTCTTTAGAAGGCTGCCCATCTGCCCCCCAATTTCAGCATTTGCCTTAGTCGTTCCACATCTTGCTTTCCCACGCTTCCCGTTAGCCATGCTCCCGCAGAAAACGCTATCCATGCGACCACCAGTTTCCACCAGAACGCCGCATCAATGTATTTCAACCCCGTGGTAATCCCTAGCGCCAGCACAAATGGCCAGAACGCAATCCGAATTCCGAGCAAAACCAGCGGTCGTATCCCCGAAATGAACAACAAGAAGAAAATCGCAATGCTGTAACTGATCACTGTCGCCCACGACGCACCCAACGGGCCGTACCGGGGAATTAAAACCAAATTCAAAATCACGTTTACTATCGCTCCCACCAATGCTCCAATTGGCATGTACTTCTGCTTGCGTATCGCGACCAATGCATTTCCGACTACCACACCAAAAAAAATTGGTACTTCGGACCAGATGAGAACGATGAGCAAACTTGCTGTAGGCAAATACTGTTTTCCGTAGAAAAATTCAACAACGGGTCTTGCGATTGGTGTTGCCAGCGCACAGGCGGCAAATACGATTACCAGCAGGAATCGATACGTTTCACCCAGATACTGTTTGAATTTCTCCTCATCGTTCGCGTTCTGCGCCAGCACAGGGAACAGCGACCCCATCAGCGCGACTGGCAGCGCGCTAAACAGTTCCGTCAGCTGCACGGCAATCACGTACGGACCCAGCACCCGGTCCCCGCTCATCTTGTGCAGCATCACCTGGTCAATTCGGTGATAGATTCCGGAGGCCAGCGTCGTTAACACCAGCGGCAATCCCGCCAGCAACATCGTGCGTGCTTCATGGGGAATAAAAGTCGCCGATCCCTGTACCAGCCCCACTCGCTTGACCGTCCACAGCACCACTATTGCTTCTGCCCCACCGATCAAAGTCCGCGCAATGATCACGTCATAGAACGCCGCGTTCTTCAGCGCCAGCAGCACCACCGCCGCCAGCCACAATGCCTGACGGAATAAGCCAATCGCCACCGCGTACCACAGCCGCATCTCCACCTGAAAAATGATTCCGCGCAGACGCAACGGCGGCAGAATCAGCATATCGATTGCCGCCACCACGACCAGCCATTTCACTTGCCCCGTGTAGCCGAACGTCGGCGCCGCCACCAGCGCTACCACCGTGCCAATCACGGAAAATCCCAGCGCCGTCAGCGTCCCGGTACGAAAAATTTCCGCCGCCTGATGCCTCCGCACTGAAATTTCCCGCGCCAAGATCTGCTCCAGGCAAAATGTCGCAAAAAATCCGTACAACGACAGGTACGCATAAATCGCTCCGTACTCTCCCAGCTTTTCTTTTCCCAGGTATCGCGCCAGCAGAATAGATGTCCCCGCCGACAGAAAAATTCCGATGACTCTTCCCGCCAGTTGCGCCGCTGTGTTTTGAAACACCTGCACGCCCAGGCTCGGCCTTGGCGATTCCACGTTTCCGGCCGTGTTCGTGGCGGTCGAATCCCCCGCTTGACTCGCGATATCACTCATCATCGATTCTCCCTGAAACACGGGTCATCGGAGCCACAGTTACGCCGCTCCCTACGGCTGTGGAGGTGCCGATGCGATCTACGCTCGGACTAGCGGGTGGCAACCCTCGTGTTGCTAAACCTTTTCGGGTTCGTACAAATCTGCACAATCTTGAATTGATTACGATCGCCGGGCCGCCCGCACCAAAGTGCCGGCAAGTTCAATCCGTCCCGCGAACAGGCGCTTTCAACTCCACCAGATACGCCGAACCACCAAGTTGACGGTCAAGTAGCCGCAGTTGGTTGCCGTCATGCGCGAGCCTCGCAGGCAACCAGTCGATTCTCGATCCATTTGAATAAAGCAGAAAAGTCTGATGCTCCGCTTCGAAGTGGGCAAGATCTTCGACAGCTATCGGCTCACACGACTTCAGCGCTATCACCAGCTTGTCAACCGTGTCGGTTCCCGAATAGTTCACGGCATTCTCGGGATCCGGCAGCGTAACAACTCGCCGCAGCAGTTCGGGGGGCGCATAGTGCCAAAACTCCACGTATACACCCACATCGGAAACCACGATAGGCAAATCGGCATAACGGGTGATGCCAGCCAGGTTGGCAACTGGCGCGACAATATCGGCTGGTCTTTGCCAGTGGCCTAACATCCTCCAAAACCCGAATTCCTGCGACCCAATCGCTAACCCGACGAACACCGCAGCCACCAACGCGCTCTTCGGCTTGACTTGTCCCAGCGCGTAACCCACGGAGGCCGCAATCCCCAGAATCGTTGGGAGAAAATATCGCTCCACGTACGGACCATGCGTGATCTTCGCCACCAAGTAGCCGATCATCGGCAAGGCAACCAGCCCCAGAATGAGCACTCGCTCGGCGGCGGGCGCTTTCGGCATGCCCTCCGTAGCGTCCGTCGGCAGAGTCCGCCGAACCAAACCGGCCGCAAGCATAAGAATTGCGAGTCCCACCACTGCCGTGCCCCACGGCGACTCTATTCGAAAGAACGCTGCGTACGTCGCTGAAACTTGGTTCAATGCGGCATTCCTGGCCCAAAAATGCGGCCCCCAATTCTGTTTCATCCACATGAGCACTGGCCATGAGATTCCCGTCGGCACGACCGCTACGAGCAATGCCGCCCATACGCCAAACCGGACCCGCTTGGTTTGGTACACAACCGTCAGTTCTGCGGGAAAAAAAGGTAGGAAAACCAGAACCGCGTAATAGTGCACCAGGGCCGCAAGAATAAGGCTCAGGCACAGCCCAATCACCCACGGAGCGGCGGGCGCGCGTTGGTAACACACCAGCGCCAGCGCGATACAAGCCGTCACAAGACTGTACGGCCTCGCTTCTTCCGCATAGAGAGTGAAGAGCGGCGTGATCAGCAGCAGTGCCGAGCAGAGCAGCGCGCGCGGCCCGCCGTTTCGTGTTTTGACAAACACGTAAACCAAGTGAAGAGTCGCCGCGAACCCGATCACCGACAGCAAACGATACCCGACGTGCTCATTGGGTATAAACCACGCTACGCTCCGTTCCACCAGATAGAAAGCCGGCGGATTGCCGTCCACTCCTCGCTTGAGTGCACCCCACATGGCCGAAAAGCTTCCCTGCCGGCAAATGACTTGTGTGAGCACTTCGTCGAACCAAAAAGGCTTTCCCACTGCCGCGTAAACCATGCTCCTGGCCACGGCATAAGCCACCAATGCAAGCAAGCCCCATGGGGCCGCATTTCGCAGCGTATCCCACAGCACGCCGTACCGCTCCTCCGTTCCTAGGCGATACAACTTTCTCAATCCCCGCGCACCGGCCGCGATCTCACTCATCTGTTGCCCTGCATTTGCGCTGCATCACCCATTTAGCTTGTCTCGCCTATTTTCAAGCGGTCCCATTGCGTAGTACCTCCGGTCACAATCTTGGCACCGATAGGCATGGATGCCGAAGAATCTTAATATACCGCGCTCCAAAAGCCCTCTCATCTGTGATCGCCGCACTTCTCCGCCGCCGCAGGATGGGCACTTCGACGACTTCTTTTTCACTGCGTTGGCCGTATTCATACTTCTGACTTGCGAATTCATCTTGACTTCTATTTGCTCGCGTGCAAATAGCGTTGACTTCGACGGCGCCGGTTCCATTCTGCCAGTCCCAATCCTAGCGCTTCACCCTTTCCCTGACTCTTCCTATCCTGTCTGGTCTCTCTTATTCCAACAAACTCCGTCCGACCCGAACTAACTCCTTTATTTTCTTCCGTTCCGTTTCACTCACCTTGCAGAGATAAGTCCTGTATTTGCCGCTCGTACGAAGAGTACCCCGGGACGGGCTGCACTTGCAGGCCGTAGTCGGAGAGGACACCCCATCCATTCCCATTTTTGGAACGGACCTCTTCGACGTCCGCACGGCCCTTTTCGGATCGGCGGTCGCTGATACGAACTTTAATTGATCTTTCCTGGTTTCAAGGTTTGTTCTACAAACCCTTAGGTGAAAAGTTTGTACTTGCAAACCCTGAGCGGGGAAAAATCCGCGTCTGCACGAACCCACTCTATAAGGTTAACAAAGATACTTAGCGCTGTGCTGAATTCACGGAATCAAACTTCGATCGGCACCTGGCGAAAATATTCAGCCTTTCGCTTGGCGCGTTACAGATGACGCTGCCGCCGGTGGTTCCGTCTTTGGTATATCAACCTTTGCAAATCCCGGCACGGGGACCGCCCTCGCGCGCGCCCGCTTATACCATTTCTGCGCTCCAAGCCACTGCCGCCCTCCGTAGAACCAGCGCGGCGGAAGCACCAGCGCCGGCACCATCGAAAGTGTCCGAAACACTTTGCTCTTTGCCGAAGCGTCATGGTGTTGCACGCGGTAGATCGCGCGTTCGGTCTGAAATGTCTCCCACGGCCGACCGCCATCCAGTTTCAAGCGCATTTGCGCGGCTTCCGCCTCTACAATTTCCAGTATCTGTTCCACGGCGGCTTGCGGAGCCCCAGTGCCTGGCAGCGAAACGCGCAGTGCGTGTGCGAGTTCCGCGACCACTCGCGCTTTCCGGCGTTCTCCCGCTTCGCTGGCCCCGGCGCCCAGAAAAAGATTTCGGGCATGCACGCGGTAGTGCGTCAGCGCATCCGGCAATAGCACGAATGGTTCAAGCGCGGCGGCCATGGTGAAAAGATATTCGTCAGCTTCAAAAACCAGCGCTGCCGGTACCGGCAGAATTTTCCGCGCGAGATTCGCGCGCAGCGCCAGCCGGCTGGTACCGAAGTAGCAGCGGCTCAGACGGAAAAAAGTCGCCGCGGAAACGTCGTTCACCTGCAGCCGGACCGTTTCGCTTGGCAAAATTGTTTTTCGCGTGCCATCGTCGAATGATTCGATGAACCCGTGGCCGATCATTCCCAGCGCAGGATCTTCGCCAAATACTTGCGCAACCTTGCGCAATTTTCCCGGCGTCCACCAGTCGTCGCCATCCAAAAAAACAATCATCTCGCCGCGGCATTCCGGAATTCCCGCGTTGAATGCCGATGCCTGCCCGCCATTTTTTTTTGCAACCAGCCGCACCTGCGGCGCATATCGCCGCACAATTTCCGCGGTGCCATCCGTCGAGCCATCATCCACGACAATTATTTCGCGCTCCGGCGCAGGGAAATCCTGCTCGAGCACGCTGTTGATCGCGGTCTCAATGAACCGCTCGTGGTTGTGCGTATCGATAAGAACGCTGAGCTGCACGTCTACAAGATCCCTGAGAGGCTCTTGCCCGCACGGACTTAGTCCAATTTGCGGGTCAGGCAATACAAATACGGACCGACAAAGCTGTGCCATTTTACATATGGAAATGCGACAAGCGCTAGCGGAAAACAGGCCCGGTGTTTCGCGCGGCCCAACGCTTGCACCGCTCGCGTACGCAGCCAAGGCCGCACATGATTGCGCTTGGTTCTTCCGGATTTTCCTGAATCTCATCGCGAAACCAATGCGGCAATTCGGGAGCCAGCGAACGGGATATGCCGAAACGCAGCTCGTTATTGATTTGCTGAACCGCATGCGCCAGCAGGATGTGGCTTCAAATCCGATGGTGGGGTACCTACTGTGTTGTAGGTTTGTGTAACCAGCAGTACTTATATGGAGTGTTGGTCACCGCCAGCGACGCAGTTACGCCTTCCATTACCGGAACTGGTTCGATCACTGTTGCCGCGACCGCACCGCTTGCGATCACATCGGGTGCTCCGCCGCCTGGAACGGTGGGATCGGCGTACGGCTCGACCACCACACAAAAGCTAAAGTGTAGTTTTGCTGGAATTCCAGTGCATTTTGTCTGTACGCCGTGCGTCCCAAACGTTGCGGGATGCGGCGGATCATATCCGAATTGCTTTTTGCGCCACCCTCCGGGGACGACCTGCATCGAGATACAGACTTTTGTCGGGTTCATATTAACCGGCACGGGAGGAGTGCCGGCATACAACTGGATGGCATCGTCGCTTCCACCAGGGCTGGGCGTGAATACGCGGAACGGTAGGGTGTTGATTAGCGGCACACCGACTCCTGGAACCGCTGCAACTTACAAACCTGTGGTGACTCTGAACGACTCCGGGCTGCCGCCGGCACCGATAAGCGCGACCTACTCGATCGTGATCAGCAATCCGCCGCCTCCCGTTGTCAACGCGGCTCCTCTCCCGGGCGCAGCGGTAAATCAGCCGTTTAGTTTCACGTTCACTGCAACTGCCGGACTGCCGCCATATCAAAATTGGAAAGAAACCGGAACGCTGCCGGCGGGCATTGCGCCGCTCACGACTGACGGCGTTCTCTCTGGGACGCCAACGACGACAGGAGCGTTCCCAATCTCGATTACGGTGGAAGACTCCCTGGCGCAAGTCTCTGCGGCACAGGGTTTTAATCTCCAGGTCTATCAGCATGGCTTCAAAGCCACGGGAGCCATGGGAACTGCGCGAACCAGTCACACCGCCACGTTGTTTCCGGATGGAACGGTGCTGATTGCGGGGGGTGTAAGTGTTCCGAGCGCGGAGAAATACGATCCGAGCACCGGAAAATTTACGCCGACGGCAGGGAGCGTGACCCGATATAGCCATACGGCGACGCTGCTGGCCGACGGGAAGGTTCTGATCACGGGAGGAGGAGGACTCAACGGCGATGCGGTGCTGGCGACAGCCGAGCTATTCGACCCGAGCACTGGAATGTTCACACTGACGGCGGGGAGCATGAGCGTGGCCCGAACCGGTCATAAAGCGACTCTGAGCGATGGAAAAGTGCTTATTACCGGCGGAGGTTCCACAACAGCGGACCTGTTCGATCCGAGCACCGGAAAATTCACGCCGACCACAGGCAAACTGGTAACCGCGCGTGTCAACGACACGGCGACTCTGCTTGCGAACGGGAAAGTACTCATCACGGGCGGATTCAATACGGTTGGGCTCGCAACGGCGGAACTCTACGATCCCGCGACAGAAAGCTTCTCGGCGACCGGAAGCATGGGAACGGCGCGAGTCGCACATACGGCGACTCTGCTGAACACAGGAGCGAACACCGGCAAAGTGCTCGTCGCCGGAGGCTCGGGGCTTTCCAGTGCGGAGATATACGATCCCTCGACCGGAGTGTTTTCGGCGACCGGAGCTCTGGCGGTTGGGCGCTCGCAACACACGGCGACGTTACTTAATGATGGAACAGTACTCGTGGTCGGAGGGTCGGATGCGAGCAGCAATACCCTTGCGACATCGGAACTCTTTAATGCGACGAGTGGGACTTTCGCGGGGACGGGTGGGCTGCAAACTCCGCGTGAAGGGCACACAGCGACATTGTTGAAGGATGGAACCGTGTTGGCGACGGGAGGAGTCAATATCGGCGGAATACTTGCGTCGGCGGAAGTGTATCAGTAAAAAGTATCTTGTACGGACGAGGCTGCCGCGGGACGTTGCGCTCTGGAAATCTCGTGCGGGGAAAAGATGAAAATCTGAAGCCCGAGAAACAAGTAGAGACAGCGGCATAAAGCCGCGACTACAAACCATTGCGCGTTAAAACACGCTGCGGTTTTCTTCGCTGCGTTCGCGACGCATCTTTGGTGCATCTGCGCTGCAGGACTGTTCTACAAAGCCAAGACACGATTGAGATTTGCAGATTGGAACGCGTTCGGGAGGACCGCTAAATTCGAATCGTGGCGGATGCTATGCTGGCCGAGCGTGCGGCCGGGCTTGCGGGGTCGTGCGAGTGCGAAGAATGCGGATGGGAGCAAGAGTGGAGGCTCGGCGCTGAGCGCGGCGTGAAACCGGGAATAAGGAGCAAATGGCCGAGACCGCAGAGCAGGAAGAGATCTTGGGGAAGCAAAACGACGCGACAGGAGTTAGCGCAGGTTCAGTTGGGCCGGTTGCGCTACGCGCGCGGTGGCGCTGGCGGGCATTTGCGTTGGTGGGGCTGGTAATTCTTCTGTTTGCGGGGATTCGCTGGCGGCTGCGCGAAATGCCGTTGGAACGGGACGAGGGCGAATACGCCTACGCCGGGCAGTTGATTCTGCAGGGAATTCCACCGTACGAACTTGCTTACAACATGAAGTTGCCGGGGACGTATGTGGCGTACGCGGCGACTTTGCGGACTTTTGGCGAGACCGCTTCCGCGATTCATGTGGGTCTGTTGCTGGTAAACGGATCTACGACACTGCTGACGTTTTTTCTGGGGCGGCGGCTGTACGGAGATTTGGCAGGGGCCACTGCGGCGGCGAGCTATGGGCTGCTCTCGACCAGTGAAGGGGTGCTGGGCCTGGCCGGGCACGCAACCCATTTTGTAGTGCTGATGGCGATGGCGGGACTTTTGTTTCTGATGTCGGCAAGGAAGTCTAAAAATCCAGCAGCATATTTTGCGGCGGGAATGTGCATGGGGCTGGCGTTCTTGATGAAGCAGCCGGGAATCGTGTTCATCATATTTGGCGCCCAGGAAGTGGTGTGGAGAGGCCTGAAACAATCGTCAAGGCGAAGCAAGTTGGCGATTCGTCTGGTTTTGTACGCGATTGGCGCGGCAATTCCGTACTTGCTCACTTGCGCTGCGCTTTATCGGGCGGACGTGTTCGGAAGGTTCTGGTTTTGGACGGTTTCGTATGCGGGGCAATACGCGACCTCCATGCATCTGAAGCAGGGTCTGAAGGCTCTGGGCGAAAACGTGCCAGAAGTTTTTTTCGGTGCTCCGGTGGTGTGGTGCTTTGCGGCCATTGGACTTCTTTCGTTGATGATAGAGCGAGGGAAAGGGGCTGCGCTGAGTTTCACGGTCGGATTGCTGGGCTGGTCGTTTGTGGGAGCGAGCGCGGGACTTTATTACCGCCGTCACTATTTCATCCTGATGCTTCCGGCGGTTTGCCTGCTGGCGGGGAAGGCAGTGGCATGGAGCGCCCAACAACTTGCGCGGGTAGTTCGAATCAACCGGTTCCGGTTGAGCGCGAGTTGCGCGGCCGTGTTTGCGTTGGGATGGGCGCAAGCACTGTACGCGCAGAGAGCAATTTTTTTTGAAATGAGTCCGGAGAGAATCGTGCGGCACGAATATGGAGGGAATCCGTTTCTTGAAGCGCTCGAATTTGGGAAATACATCAGGGAACATTCCGGGCCGGACGCGCGGATAGCGGTGCTGGGATCGGAGCCGGAGATCTATTTTTATGCGCAACGGCACTCGGCTACAGGATATATCTACACATATGGACTGATGGAGGAGCAAACGTACGCATCGCAAATGCAGCGCGAGATGATGGACGAGATCGAAAAAACAAAGCCCGAGTATCTGGTGAAAGTAATGGTTCCGGCATCGTGGCTGCGCAAGACAAATTCGGATGCCACTATTTTGTACTGGGCCGAGAAATATATCAGTGACAATTACCGCCTTGTCGGAGCGGCGGACGTCGCGACGGAGACCGCGTATTATTGGGATAAAGCTGCGCAGGGGTATCGTCCGCTGTCCAAATACAGCGTTTATCTTTACAAGCGGAAGATTTAGGCAAAGCGCGCAACATCCGCTGGCGCGTTTTGTTTCGTGCAAGCCTCACAACCAGGAAAAAGAAAGAACGGCAGATAACCCGCTGTTATACAAAACTGGTTAATGAGTGTGCGCGACGCCGGTTAGTTCGGAATCGGCAATGGTGGTGGCAGAGCTGAGATACGTGTGGGAGATGCGGTCGTGCCAGGTGAGTTCGTCTTCGTCCCACTGCGACCAGAGATAACCGAGGAAGAATGTTCCCGCAGAGAGCATGTAACCGGCGGCACGAAGAAGAAACTGGCGGGGCGACGGTTCTTCGCCGGAAAAGTCCACCACGCGCAGGCCGCGCAGCATCATGCCCGGAGTGGTACCGCCGAACACAGTGAAAAGCGAAAAATATTGGACATAGACGATGGCAAAGGAAGCGGCGTAAACGGCCGCGGACAATTTGCTGAAAGCGAAGTGGCCGCCGAGCGAGCCAAAGAGGGCAAGAAATCCGCCACAGGCGAAGAGCAGGCAAGCGGCATCAATTAAGCCAGAGAGGCGACGTTCGTCCATGGAGGCGACCGGGTAGAGGCCGCAGCGTTGAGAAACCGCGGATTGAGCCAGATCGGGCGAAGAATCCAGTGTTGCGATCGAAGGCGGCGGAACGGAGACATCAATAAACATTTGCGTCTCGTCGGCAGCACTCCGATTGGCGGTACGGCCGATGGCGATGGTGAAAGAGAAATCGTCTTCAAGAGCCGGAGGCTCGGCCAGGGCCACCGCTGAGGCTACAGCAGGCGAAATGGGCGGAGCTACAGCGGGTTGTTCGAACGGGAGCTCTGGCTGGCCGTCGTCGAGGGAATTTCTTCGCCTGCGCGCGCGATAGGAAGCCACACGGTTGGCAAGCTCGCCGCGCCAGACAGAGTCGGCGAGCTGGTCCGAAGTGGAGTTTCCGCGGGTCTGGTGCGCGGGAGGCGTCGCCGACGAGGCGGCATCAGAAAGATGCGAATCACAAAAACTACAGACACGTACTCCCGATGGGAGTATCGCGCCACACTGCAAGCAAGTTTTATTCACCGGTGCGTTTTGCGCTGCGGACGCTTCCACTCCGGCGAGGAGTGAATCAGATCGCAGAATAGCACACGGTGAAAAAGTCAATGAAGGAAATTAGGCGCGAGTTGCTAAAGAAGAAAGAGCAACAGTATGAGCTAAGGCAGCATCTGCTGTGCCAGCAGATCGCGGCTGAAAGCGATGCGACGGCCGAGAGCGACGGCGACAAAATAGGTGCATTGGGCGCTTTCGCGATCCGCCCATGACTGCAAGGAAGGTATGGCGCGCGCAATGGTGGAACGAATGAAGCCCAGGAAGTGGTAATAGGCGCTCACAGCGCGGAGCGAGCTGCGATCTTCAGGACGATCCGGGCAGAGATTGAGAAGCTGCACCACGCGCGAATAATCGTCGGGAGAGGCAGTGCGGGAAATTCCAGTAACCTCTTGAACTTCCTGGGAAAGAGCTTCCCTGGTGGAGGCCGCGATCAGCGAGCGGCAGTACGACACAAAAAACTGCAGCAAGATGGTCAGAGAGATGAACAAGATCAGAGCAGCGGTCATCGTGGGATCACCGCCAGGCTAGAGGGCTGCAAGCGTGCATCCTTCGGCAAGCGATAGAAGGCATAGGCCCAAGCAAAGGGAAGGAAACAACCGATGAGAGGATTGAGTGACTGGAACACGTAGCCCAACGATGGGTAGAGATTGCGAAGAGCGTAATTGGCGGCATAGAGGCTGAAGTAAACGCCCAGGGCGAGCACGATTTGAATTAATTGCGCGCGAGTTTCGCGGAGCTTCAAGATTGCAGCCCAAAGGATGTAAGTGAGAACCAAGCCGACAAAATAAAGATTCTGCGAGAGCTCGACGACAAAATGCGACATGAGCTTTCCGCTCGACTGTTGAACGACAGCAAAGGAAAACAGGGCGGTGCCGGACATGAGGACCACGGCGCCAAGCTGGACAAAACGCTCGGCGTTCAGCTCCTGAAAGACTTGCGCATAAAGGCTGCTGAGTGCGAAGAACAGCAAAATGGTGAGGAGGGCATCAGAATAATAGTAGAAGTAGGCGTAGGTGGAGGACAGCAGGCCGTACCGCTGAAGAATTTCAAAGCGAACGACGCTTGCGACAACTTCAGATGCGATGTAGAGGTTCAGCAGCAGATAACGGCGAACGGCCTGGCGCTTGAACGCACACACTAATACTGCCACTTCGAGAAGTGTGCAAAGAAGCCAGATAAGATATTGTAGTGGACCGGGCACGTCATTACCTGTCTTCGCGCCCTGATCCCTTCAGCGAATGAGTGAATCGCTGACCGGAATTAAACTACTTCCAGGGTGCCGGCGGAGTTGGTGCTCCACCATTTTTCCATGGCGCCGGTGGCGTAGGAGCTCCACCATTCTTCCATGGTGCTGGCGGTGTAGGCGCTCCGCCGTTTTTCCATGGCGCTGGTGGCGTAGGAGCTCCACCATTTGCCATGATTACAGAGCCACTGCCGCTATCTGCGACAGCAGTTTTCAGGCCCATTGCGCCGACAAGAATGACCAGCGCTGCCACAACCGTCAGTTTCTTTGACATTGTTCCTCCGAGGAACAGAACTATCCCGGAGGTACTGTACCGTTTTAGACACCAATGTCAAGAGGTCTGACGGGCAGACCTGTACTTTTTTGTCGAAATTGGCTCCCGACCTTTGCCGCTGGGCGAGTTGACCCTAGCGGTGAGGGAAGAGTCCTTGTCGACACGAGAATCCTAGGCTTTCGGAATGCGTTTCACAACAGTACAGTAGTACTAAAACCAGCGGCTCAGGGAGCCGGGTGGGGGCAAGAAGTAGGCGTAGTCGCACCGATTAAGGCGATCTTTAGACCGTGGCCGCGGGGCAAGAGCCACGAGTTGCACTAGGGCTTGACTCAATTGGAAGCCTCTACGTAGGATAAAAGGCTGCTTTCTGCCGGCGTAGCTCAGTGGTAGAGCGAGGGTCTCATAATCCCTAGGCCGTGGGTTCGATTCCCTCCGCCGGCACCAGAATCAAGAATAAAGAGTAGCAATCCCCCGACAGAAACGAGCTGTCGAAAGTGGCGAGTACAACAGGCGCGAGTTCAGTCAGATAAACCGTTAGACTACAATTGGAAAGAGCAAGCGCTGAAAGGTAGAATACCTCGCCGTATGAGCGAAGAGTCATGCGCGGTTCAATGCCCTGCAGGAAGCGGCGGCAAGGCTCGAGGCTTGCAGCGTGAGCCGAGATAGGCTGAGCAGGCGAGAGTGGCTGAGACAGGCAAGCCTGCTGGGTGCCGTGGTTCCGCTGGCTTTTCCGTCATACCCAGCCTTCGGCCAAGACGCTGTTCAAGAGCCGGAGAAGTTGCTGCCGCGCGATCCGGCGCCGGGATTGCCGGCAAAACTCTTCTCGTTTGATCCCTCCCTTTATCGATTTACAGCGGACGAAGATGTGTTCCTGGACGAAGTTGAACAGGCGTGCTTTCTTTATTTTTGGGAGCAAGCCAACGCGAAAACCGGCCAGATCGAGGATCGCGGATCGGCCGATGGCGGAACTCCACGAAATGCGTCAAGCGTCGCGGCCACCGGTTTTGGCTTAACGGCGCTATGTGTTGCGGCGCGAAGAGGATGGGAAGAAGACGCGGCGGTCAGAGACCGGGTACGTGCCACGCTGAGCTTCGCGCTGAAAAACATACAGCACCAGCATGGATTTATGTACCACTTCATAAGTGGAGAAACCGGCCAGCGCATCTTGAATTCGGAAGTATCGCCGATAGATACGTGTTTATTCCTTTGCGGAGCGCTCACCTGCCGGGCATATTTCGACGACAAAGAAATCCAGGGGCTGGCGACGGAACTTTACGAGCGAATCGATTGGAGCTGGATTTTACATGGCGGGCAGACATTCTCAATGGGTTGGATCCCGGAGCAAGGATTCCTGAAATCACGATGGGACACTTACAGCGAACTGATGATGATGTATCTGCTGGGTTTTGCATCACGCACGCACCCACTGGCGCCGTCAGTCTGGAACGAATGGCAAAGGCCACGTTTCGAATTTGATCAAGTTCCATATATCGGAGCGCACGCTCCGCTTTTCGCGCACCAATATTCGCATGCATGGTTTAATTTTCGCGGCTTACACGACAAGTATGCCGATTATTTTGCTAATTCGATCATCGCGACGAAAATCCACAAGATGTGGTGCCTGGAACTTGCAGTGCGGTTCCCAGATTACTCAGAAGATTTGTGGGGAATCTCGGCGTCGGACTCGGAACATGGCTACGCGGTGTGGGGCGGACCGCCAGCGATGGGCAGGATAGACGGAAGCATCGTGCCGTGCGCGACGGGCGGGTCGCTGGTGTTCATGCCGAAAGAGTGCATTCGCGTGCTGCAGAACATTCGCGAGAAATTCGGCAAACGCACCTGGAAAAAATACGGTTTCGTGGACGCGTTCAATCCGCTGACCGGCTGGGCGAGTTCGGATGTGCTTGGCATTGACGCGGGAATAACACTGTTGATGGCGGAGAACGCGCGGACCGGATTCGTGTGGGAACAGTTTGGCAAGAATCCGGAAGTCGCCAAAGCCTTGGAACTGGCGGGTTTTCAGCCCAACGCGAAAACCTGAGTGTGCAGTTTCAGATTGCCTGTAAAGCGGCAGTTATGACAGACTGCCCGCGCAAAGAGTTCCGCAGTCCAACCACACAGTAATCAGAAAAATCAGATTGAGCGCGGGATGGAGACGATTGTGCCTTTGCCTGCAATGGTATTTGTGAATCCGGCGGCGGGTCGCGGTAAGGCAGGGCGCAAAGTGGCGGAATTGCGTGAAGCGTTTGCACGGCGCAAATATTCTGTGGAAATTGTGCAGAGCAACTCCGCAGACGAATTTCGCCGCGCAGTGCCGGCCGCGGTACGCGAAGGATGCGGCACGGTGATTGCCATGGGCGGCGATGGCACTCTGCATTTGCTGGTCAATGCGGTGGTGGGGCGCGACGTGCAGGTTGGCGTTATTCCAGCAGGTGGCGGCAATGATTTTGCGACGGCGCTGGGAATTTCAGGGAACGTTGAACATGCAGTCGAAGTGATCGTGCGCGGAAAAACTCGCATGGTGGACTTAGTGCGCGTCCGGAATTCGAACGGAGTCAATGCGGTTTATCTGGGCGGCGGCGGGATTGGGATAGATGCGGAAGCGTTGCGGTATGCGAACGGAAGATTCGCGAAGTGGCCGGGCAGGCTGCGATATCTGGCTTCGGCGATCGCAGCACTGCAGGGATTTCGCGGCGCGCAGGTGGAAGCGGAATTTCCGGACGGAGATTTGCCGAGAGTCGCAAAACAGGTGCTTTTGGCAGCGGTGCTGAACACACCAACACTTGGCGGAGGAGTGCGTTTGGCGCCAGGAGCGAAGCTGGACGACGGGCTGCTGGAAGTGATGATGATTGAAATGTTGCGGAAGAGAGAGGTGCTCACGTTGATTCCGCGCCTGCTCGTCAGCGGTGAATTGAAAAGCAAACGGGTGGTTCGAATGCGTTCTGCAAAGATCAGATTGACCGCAGAGAAAGAAACAGATTTTCAGGGCGACGGCGAGTTACTGGGAAAAACGCCGATGGAAATAGAGATTCTGCATCGAGCGCTGCGAGTGCTTGCACCGTAAGTTGTTTGCGGAAGTTATGATCGCGACGGCTTAATCTTTCTTGCGCTGCTGCAATTTCAAATTGAGGACGATGTCTGTGCGGCTTTCAAAACTGGAAATGCTGCGCGTTTGCGATTTTGCGCCTTCTTTTTCCGCATACAGCTCGTATTCGGCGTTAGGGTCCAGTCCGCTAAAACGATACTCGCCCTGATCATTTGTGATGTTGCTGCGGACCTGGTTGGAGTGAGTATCCTTCAAAAAAACGACGGCAGACTGGACGGGATTGTCGGACTTGTCCAAAACAACTCCGCGAACGGTCTTCAGCTGCGAGCTATGCTTCTTATCCTGAGCGCTCAAGGACAGCGCGCAGAAAAACGCGATGCAAGCGGCGACTAAGATTTTTTTGCGGCTGGTCATGATTTTTTGTTTCCCTGATGTTCCATGCGGAAAACCAGATCTTTGTAGCGGTCGCCGGTTTTGGCGTCCACGGGCACAGATTGCTCTGCAAAACCCTTGGCGCGAACCAGCACTTCATAATCCGCGCCCATTTTGACGCGGACGGCAAAATCACCGCGCGAATTGGAAAAGGTCTGCCAGCGGAATTTTTTCTCGACAGCGCGGCGAATGCGCAGCTCCGCGCCGGGCAATGCGAAACCTTCCTGAGTGAAGACGGTACCGCGAACCAGAAAATCGTTGGAGTGACGCGTGGCTGACAGATTGGGGTTCTGCTTAGAAGTGGATTCTGAAGAGGGCGGAGATTGCGAGGCAGGCGGCTGAGCGGTGTCTTGCGCGCCGAGCGATGCACTGAAGGAAAGTAGCAAAGCAGCAATTAGACCGAAACTAGCAAACGAGGAGCGCAGGTTGCAGGTTTCGGCGGTCTTGGGAGAAAGGTGTTTCACGCTATTGAGATGCCGCAGAGGCCGGCTTCGATGTACCGGCGAAAAGACTATTCCTCGTCCTCTTCTTCATCTTCTTCGAGTTCTTCATCCTCTTCTTCTTCGTCTTCCTCTTCGGCTTCGTCTTCATCCTCTTCTTCTTCGTCGTCCTCTTCATCGAGGTCATCGGAAATAGGATTGAGATGGACGGGATGCGTCTGGGTCACTTCCAATTCCGATTCACACTCTGGGCAGCTCAAGATTTCGCCCTCCTCGACTTCGTCCTCATCCACATCTATTTCGGCGCCACAATCGGGGCAGCGAATCACGGCACGATCCTCCGTAAAAATATTCGCGGGGCGGAACCATGGAGAATCGCCACCGCCACCGACCATCGTATTATATACCGTGAACGCGGAAGTCAAAGTATAGATGAAGAAAAGCTGCGTCAGCGTAAAGAGCTGGAGCATTCAAGTGTGGCGGGCCATACGGAAAGCGGGGCGGAATGAGTTCGTGGAGGGAATATCCGGAGCGGCCGATTGTCGGCGTGGGCGGAGTGGTGATTGAGGACGAGCGAGTACTGTTAATCCGAAGAGGAACCGAGCCGCTGAAAGGGCAATGGTCGATTCCGGGAGGAACGTTGGAACTTGGTGAGACGCTGATGGAAGGAGCGGCGCGCGAGTTGAAGGAAGAGACCGGGCTTGAAGTCAGCGTGTTGGGGATGATCGAGCTCTTTGAGCGCATCAATTTCGGACGCGGAGCGGATGAGACATGGACGACCATGGAAGAGCGAAGGCGTCCGCGATTTCATTTTGTGATTGTAGACTATTTATGTGAACGGATTTCCGGAGAAGCGGTGGCCGGAGGCGATGTGACCGATGTGAAGTGGGCGAGCGAGGACGAATTGGAGAAATTTTCTTTGACGCCTACGGCGACGCGGGTGATTCGAAAGGCATTTTCCTTGGCGCGAGCGAAGAAATAAGAAAACTGCCAGAGCAAATCCGCAGTTACACGAGAGAATCGGCCGTTACCGATTACGCCGTTGAGGGAATTGCCGTCAATGGTGCCGGTGGCAGCGATGGGCAATTCGGTGTTGATGTGGCCGAAAGATGTGTGAGCAGCCACTTTGTAGCCGGCGTTGGTGGGAACGCGGACAGCAATGTGGGAAAAGGAGGTTTTTAGCACAATGTCTTTGCAGCCGGAACTGGAAGCCGCTGTAACGTCGATAGCGCCGTTCTGATTGTTCACAAGAATCTTCCCACCGATATTTTCGAGAGTCACGCCCGAAAACGAGGTGTCAACCGTTGCGTCGCCTTCGATGGCTCTTGCGCCCACGGCGCCATTCGAATCCTGCGCGGTGAATTTCCCTTTCACATTTTCGACGTGCACGGAGCCGAAAGAAGTCTTGGTGTAAACGTCGCCCTGAATATCCGTAAGCTCGATGGCGCCGTTGCCGGTCACTATGTTGGCTCCGTTGTGTAGGTGGCTGGCGTTGACTGTGCCGAAACTGGTGGTCGCGGAAACAAAACCGCGCGCTTCGGAAATATCGACGGAACCATTGTTGTTATGAACAGTCAGTGTCCCGCCGATGCGAGTGGCCTCGACGGCTCCGAAGCTGGTTTTCAGCTCGGCGTTCGCGGACACGTCTGAGGCGTCGATTTTTCCATTGCTGTTCGAAACCGAGAGACTGCCGTTAATGTTGCGAACCACGACTTCGCCAAAGGAATTGTTGATCGTAGAATTTCCGCCGGAGCCGGAAAGAGAGACGCTGCCGTTGCCCCCGTAAATCGTTGCCGCACCACTAATTTGCGAAACCTCAATTTCGCCGAAACGATTGCGTACCTCAAGCGTTCCTTTAACGTTGGAAACTTTAACGGCGTCGTTGTTACCGGTCACCGAACAGTTGCCGGACGCATTCGAGAGTTCGATGCGGCCAAAAGAGTTGACCAGCTTGGCGGCGCCGGCATCGCGAACCGTCAGGACTCCGTGGCCGTTTTCGATTTGCGACCAGCCGTGAACGCCGGAAACTTCGGCTGTGCCAAATTCATTGTGCAACCAGAGCGGAGCTTCGGCGGGCATGGCGATTTCGTAGTCCACGGAATAGGAAGTCCGGCCGCCAATTCGGATGGATGGCAGATAGGACTTTGTGTCCGGATAAATGGTGCGGACGTGCACGCCGTCGCTTGATTCGCGGACTTCAATCTGGATTTTTTGCGCGAAGTCCTGGGCGTCGGCGCTATTGCGATCCTGCACATGGATTTTCGCGGAGATTCTCACCTCCTGGCCGGAATCGCCGTGGATGTGTACGTGCCCGAAGCGGTGGTCGAGACTCAAGCCCTGATTGCCGGAAAGCGCCACGGTTTTTTGGAAGTCGCGAGTGATTTCCCGCTGGGCGGGATCTTTGCCGAGAGCGGGACCGCCTGTGGCTAGAACCAGCACGGCGGTAAAGAGCCAAGCTGGATTACGCCGCGTGCTCTTAAATAAGTTGCTAGGAGCTGGGTGGCTCACTGTTTGGCCTCCAAAACCTGTTCGAGCGTGTCCTGCTTTTCGCGATACATGGCGAGCAACTCGCGGCGCAGATGGCCATTCGCGGGATTGATGCTGGCCTGGGATTTCAAATCGGCGATGGCACTATCGAGGACCAGAAGTTTTTCGCGATAGTTGGCCATCAGCGGCGCGGAAGAATTCTGCAGCTGTGGACGGGCTTGCGCGTCAAGTTTGTCGATGGCCCGCTCGTAGACAGCTTCAGCGCGTTCCACGTCGTTCACCGCGCGGTCGTTCAGTAGAGCCTGGTTGTCCGGACTCGGGCGCGTGCGCAAGTTCGCCGTGAACCAAATTGCGGACGCAGTCAGAGCGACCAGTAGCAGGGCTGCTGCAGCTGTCTGCCATGGCAAAAAGCCCAAATTCCAGGAGCCGAAGAATCGCTGCCAGCCGGAATTTTTCCTCGCCGCCGATTGTTGCGCGAGCGCTTGTTCAATGCGCGGCCACAACGCAGACGAATCCCATTGCTGATGAAGCTCGCTGGCGGCCGAGGAAAGATTCTTCCATGCCCGGACTTCTTCAGCACACGCGGCGCAATCCATAGAGTGATTTTCGAGAGCGGCCCATTCTTCTGGTGTGCCGTCCAGGAAAATTCTCTCGCGGTCGTTGCATGAAATGGTCATCGGATTACCTCGCCTCCGCTGCGCTGCTGCGCGGAGCTTCGAGCATCTGGCGCAGAGTCTTCTTCGCCTGGAAGAGGGTGTTCTTGGAGGCCGCCTCGCTGATCTCCAGAATTGAAGCGATTTCGGAATGGCGGAAGCCTTCCACTTCGTAAAGGAGAAAAACGTCGCGCTGGTGGCGGGTCAATTGAGATACAGCGCGTTCGAGGGCGATGCGTAATGTCGGATGGGCCGATGCGGCGCGTGGTTCGGGCCGGGTCGGAGTTTCATCAGCCTCCTCGTGAGCGACTTCTTTTTTGCGCATACGACTACGGCGAGCGTCGTAACAGGTGTTCATCAAGATGCGGAATGACCAGGTGGCGAAACTGGATTGGCCGCGGAAAGTGGCAATGCTGCGCTGAATTTTCAGGAAAGTGTCCTGCACTGCGTCTTCCGCTTCGCTGGTGCTGCCGAGCAAATTGCGCGCGACGTTCTTCATGCGCGAGCCGTGCAGCCGATACAGGCGTTCGAATGCCTGCAGGTCGCCCGCCTGGCAGGCAGTGGCGAGAGCGGCGTCATCCATGGCCAGCGGCGATAAATCCGCGACAGGTGAGGAAGAACGCTGCGTAAATTCCGGTCGTCCCAATCTCACCCCCTGATGACGTGGCTGCAGTGAGATTTTAGCCTCCCAGGGCAGCGCAAGTCGCATGGTTCCCATCTGCGTCTCCTGAGGTATAGACGAAGCAAAGGTGGTAAACGTCAGGGTGTGCGCCCGGGGTGGCGATGGGAGCAATCTGAAGAAAACACGAGATTTATTGCGTGTCGGGCACGGCGGCCGATACGCTTTTGTTTAGTGGCAATGGGTCAAAAAGTTTCAGTCGCCAGTTCCTGAGGCAACGCGCCTCGCGTGCGTTCACGCCGGGCGAATTCGGCGAGCGCAGCGCGAAGATCGGCGACGGTAAAATCCGGCCAACGCTTGTCCAGAAAAACCAACTCGGCAAACGCACTTTCCCAAAGCAGAAAATCGGAGAGACGTTGCTCGCCGCCGGTGCGGATCAAGAGATCGACATCCGTTGAGCCGCCGCGCAAAATTTCCGAAAGGACCGCCGAAAAAGATTCCAGCGACAGTTCCGTGGCTTTGTAATAGCGGCGAGCGGCCAGATAGATGGATTCGCGCGCGGAGTAGTCGATGGCGAGGCGAAGGTGGAGGCGAGTGCCGCGAGCGGTGGCGGATTCCGCGTCAGCAACGGTTTGCCGCAGCGTCGCGGGAATGCGATCGCGCCGTCCGATGATGCTTATGCGCACACCATTTTCAACGCAACGCGTGGTTTCCGTCAGCAAGTATTCGTGCAGCAGGCGAAGGATGCCGTTCACTTCCGCGGGCGGACGTTTCCAGTTGGCGGAAGAAAGAGCGAACAGCGTAAGCGTGTGGATGCCGAGCTTGGGAGCCGCTTCGATGATGGACCGACTGGTTTCGGCTCCTGCGCGATGGCCTGCGGAGCGCGGCAATCCGCGTTGCGTGGCCCAGCGACCGTTGCCGTCAGTGATGATGGCGACATGCAGCGACGGGGATGGCATCACTGGAGGCGCATTGAGGATGTGCTGCAAAATTACGTGTTGAGTGGTCATGGGGGTGTTCCTTCTCCGCCGCGGAGAATATGTATAAATAACTTTGTACCATAAAGCAAGTAGGCAAAAATTTTTATCCCTCGCGCGTCGCGCGGATCAGCGCCTCCATGTGGTTGAGGTAACGCTCGAGAGCTTTGCGGCCAGCCGCGGTAAGGTGATATTCCGTCTTGGGCAAGCGGCCGTCGAAGGATTTGGTGCACACGATGTAGGTGGCTTCTTCCAGACGCCGCGCATGCACGCTGAGATTGCCGTCAGTAGTCTTCAAGAGCGCTTTTAATTCGTTGAAGGTGAGCGAACGATTGACCGCAAGCGCGCTGACGATGCCCAGGCGAATGCGTTCGTGAATCAGGCGATCGAGGTCGGGGGAGACAGCTTCGCGATTCTGTCCTTTGTTGGAGCCGGCTGCGGCGGTGCGCTCGCGTGCCCCGTGGTCGTGCCGAATTGTGGATGATTTTGACATGCAAACTTACTTCAGCCTCCGTACCGCTGAGCGATCCAAATCCCAAATCCGATCTGCACAAAGCCAAAGCCGAACCCCATAAACAGGTCGCCCATATGACGCGGAACAAACAGCGCCGCGGCGCCCAACAGCATCAAGCATAGCCCCATGATGGGAACGACGCGCACCGAAAACGAGCCGGCAGTGACAATCGCGGCTCCATACAGCAGCAGCCACATTCCAGGAAGCAGCGCGTGCAGCCCGGCGTGCGCGAGAGCGAAAGTGAGTAAACCTCCGACGACGACCGGCGGCGCGAAACTCAAAAGAAATTTGCGGCCCGGCCCCGACAGCAGCTTGGCATTGGCGCGATGGGCTTTGGTGGCGGACGCGGGTGCGGCAATGGCCACGGCGACAAACGCTTCGATCAGCCAGATGGAAAGCCAGCGTTCGGGCGTAAGTTGACGGGAAGCGAAATATGCGGCAACCAGCGCGGTCACGCCCATGGCTACACCGCCCCAGCCGGGTACGGCGGTAAATTCACCGGCACGTTCCATGGTTTCGCGAATGTAGCGAAGATGGTCGGCAGCGCGTGCGTCAATGGGAATAGGAGCGCGGGAAGCAGAAGAGCGAAGAGGACCGAGGAGGGCCATGGCAGGGAGAATAGCGAAATCGCGAATCGCTGTCAAGTACTTTGTACGACAAAGTAGACCAGCCAAAAGGACGCTATTTTCGCTTCGGATAGCGGCCAAGAATTGAATTCCAGCGAATCGTGAACACGTCCACGAACATCAGGACGCTGTCGCGCATCATGTTGATTTTGGTGGCCGGGGAATGCGACCAGCGCACGGGAATTTCGATGGATTGGAGTTCGTGATGGCGTGCCAGGTACAGCAGTTCGGGGTCAAAGCCGAAACGCTCGATGCGCTGTTGTTCGAAAATGATGCGGCAGCGCTCGCGTCGGAAGGTCTTGAAGCCGCATTGCGTATCCACGAACGGAAGCCATAAAACGATTCGAACGATGCGATTGAAAATGATTCCGGCAAATTCGCGGAACGGCGATTCGTGCACTTCGATGAGTTTGCGATTCATCGCGCGCGATCCGATCGCCACGTCATACTGCTGTAACGCGGAGAGAAGTTTGTCCGCCTCTTCGATCGGCGCGGAAAGATCGGCGTCGGTGAAGAGCACATACTCGCCTTTGGCTTCCAGCATGCCGTGGCGCACGCTGTAACCCTTGCCGCGATTTTCGCCATTTTTCAAAACGCGAAGATTTACGATGCGATCGCGGAAAGACGCGGCAACTTCGGCGGTACGGTCCGTCGAGCCGTCGTCCACTACCAGGACTTCGGTGCTGCGGTTAGAGGCGTTGACGTATGCGGCGATTAATTCCAGCGATCGAGGAAGACGAAGTTCTTCATTAAAGGAAGGAATGATGATGGAAAGCTGAAATGGCGAAGTCTGGCTTGCGAGTGGGGAACTCTTCATCGGTTCATGCCTGACCCCGCGGCGACTGTGTGTTTTTCCCAGGCACGAGTATTCAGAATTTCCTCAATTTGCGCGAGTGCGAAGTCACATTCTTCCTCTTGATTATAAAAATGCGGCGAGATGCGGATTCCGGCCAGCGGGCGGTAGTCCACCAGGATGTCTCGCGCCAGCAATTCGCGACAGACTTCGGAAGCGTGTGGACAATCCACCGAAACGGTGCCGCCGCGTTCAGCGGGATTTTCCGCGGTGTTGATGCGCCAGCCGCGCGCACGAGCGCCATCGAAAATACGCGTGGTCATGCGGATGGATTTTTCTCGGATGGCCCGTACGCCAACTTTATTTAGGATTTCGAGGCCCGGCCGGCAAGCATAGAGCGCGGGAATGTGCGGCGTTCCGTTCAAGAAACGGTAAGAATCGTCGCGTGGATCGATTGCGCCGCTTTCGAATTGAAATGGACGGCGATGAGCAAGCCATCCTGTAAACGATGGGCGCAATTTTTGCCGCAGGTCTTCACGAACGTAAAGATAGGCCACGCCGGGACCGCCGCAAAGCCATTTCAATACGCCGCCAACGGCAAAGTCGCAGCCCAGTTCGCGTACGTCGAAAGGCACAGTGCCCGTACCCTGAAATACGTCGAGAATTACATGCGCGCCGACGCGGTGCGCTTTTTCGATGATGGCTTTGGCGTTGACGATGAATGAGCTGCGGAAAAGCACCAGCGAAATAGGAACCAGCAGCGTGGTTTCATCGATGGCAGCCAGAAACGGTTCGAGATCGAAGCGAATGGAGTTGCCACTGGGCACAAGTTCCACGCGCGCGCCGTGACGCCGTTGCTCGTGATAAAAATATTGCACGGACGGAAACTCGAGGTCGGTCATCACCACTTTGTTGCGAGCGCCGCGAAAATCAAAGCAGGAGTTAATGACCGCCTGCGTGGTGGTGACGTTTTGATGCAGGGAAATCTCACCCGGCCCGGCGCCGATCAGCGGAGAAATCCGGTCGGCCACTTTTCCGGGAAGATCCCACCAGGAGTCTTCCCAGGCTTGTACGCCGCGTTCGGCCCACGCGTCGGCATACCCGCGCAGAGAATCGTAAACGCCACGCGGCATCGCTCCCAGCGAATTGCTGATGAGATAAGTAGATCGGCCGAGAATCGGGAATTCACTGCGCCACCGGGTTTCAGGGTCTGCACTTTCAGACCCTGAGTTAAAGTTGAGCGGTTCATCCATGAGGAGCGGCTCCCGCCGGGGCTTTGGGCGAACGGAATTTTCTCCAAGTAAAATAACACACGGTCAGGAATGCCAGCCACGGTGGGCCGGAGAGCAATGCGACGTGGAAATCCGGAATCCACCAGGTGGAGGCGAGAACCGCCAGCAGTGCGAGAATTCCGGAGATGGAGCTCCAGATTCCGAGCGGAGCGATGCGTGCGATGGCGCGATTTTCTTTTGCCACACGCAACCGGAATGCGATGTGCGTCGCCAGCGTCATCAGCCAGATAAATGGTCCCCCAAAAAAGGCTACGCCGATCAGAAACACGAATGCCGTCTCTCTAAAAATCTGCGACAGCACCAGAGCTACGGCCATCCCGACGCTGGATGCGAGTACTGCGGCGACCGGCATTCCTTTTTTGCTCAGCTTGCCCAGAAATACAGGAGCGAAGCCGCTGCGCGAAAGTGAAAACAGCATGCGTGCCGTGAAGTACAAATTGCACAGCGCGCTCGAAAGCGCCGCGGACAGCACCACAAAATTCATGATGTGGCTGGCTGCGGGAATTCCGACGCGTTCGAACACGCGCACGAACGGACTCTGCCCCAAGCCGATCTCCGGCCAGGGAACCAGACCAACCACCAGCGCCAGTCCGCCGAGATAAAAAAGCGCGAGAAAACCCAGCGTGCGCCGCAGCGCGCGAGGTACCGCCGTTTTCGGATCGGCCGCTTCGCCTGCCGTTACCCCTACAATTTCCAAGCCCAGAAAACTGAAGATAGCCATGACCACGCCGAGTCCGACGCCGGTCCAGCCATGCGGCGAAAAACCGCCGTACGCTGTGAAATTGCCCAATCCGATGCGCGGAAATCCCACGCCAAAAAGAAGCATCGCGCCGAGAATCAGGAACGCGACGATGGTCACCACTTTAATCATCGCGAACCAATATTCCACCGAGCCAAAGTCTTCAATACTGAACGTATTTATCAGCACTAGAACGACGGAAAAACCGGCGATCCAGATCCACGGGGGCGCGTGCGGCAGCCAGAATTTGCAGTAGATGGCGGCGGCGACAACTTCGCTGCCGACGACCATCACCAGGCACAGCCAGTAGGTATAGCGAACCGCGAATCCGGCCCACGGATGCAGATACATTTCCGCATACAAGCCGAACGAACCGGCGGCGGGATGCTCGACCGCCATTTCAGCCAGCGCCCACATTACGGTGAGAGCGATGATCGCACCGGCAGCAAAACTCAGAATCACAGCCGGGCCAGCCAAGTTCACGCTGATCGCGCTGCCGAGAAAAAGTCCCGTTCCGATGGTGCAGCCGAGGCCGATCATGGCGACTTGACGGGACGACAGTCGCTTGTGCAATCCCGCTTCGCGCTTGGCGACTTCCCGCTCGATTTCCCGCGCGGCGTTTCCCGCTTCGGCGGATGGCACCACAGCCGTGAATTGTTGACCTTTCGGGTTGGCGCTCATTGCGCTGCATCGTAACAAACGCGCGACACAAAAACCTAATTACGAGAATTCCCTCCGGTCCCTCATTCAGTTCCCGTTTTTCTCTTCGCGACCATCGGAAAAAGCAAAAAATTGCGCGCCTCGGCACAAATTTTTTACGTTAGAAAAAAGCACCTCTCATCGCGAAACTTGCATCAGAGATACATGGTCACTACAGCTCCCAATCCGAGTATGACTTCGCGCGAAGTGCTCGCCGCTTGGCGAGGAATCCTGGGCGGAAGCGCGCCCATGTTGTCCATTGAAATCACTCGTGAGTGCCCGCTCAGCTGCCCCGGCTGCTACGCCTATGGCGAAAGTCATTTGGGCGGCGGCGGAGTCACCCTTCGCGAACTGAATGACCTGCGCGGAGACGCATTGGTGAATGGCGTGGTAGACCTGGTGCGGAAGCACAAGCCCATGCATGTTTCGCTGGTAGGCGGGGAGCCTTTGGTGCGGCATCGTGAACTCAGCCGCATTCTTCCCGCTCTCAGCGAGATGGGCGTTTTCACACTTGTCGTCACCAGCGCTGTGATCCCTATTCCGATGGAGTGGATGAAAATCCCTCGTTTACGGGTCGCGGTGTCGGTGGACGGGCTGCCCGAAGATCACGATGTCCGGCGCAAACCGGCAACGTACGAACGCATTCTTAAAAATATCGAGGGCCGCGAGGTCAACGTTCACTGGGTCGTCACGCGTCCCATGCTGGTACGTCCCGGGTACCTGGAAGAATATGTCGCCTTCTGGAATGCGCGCGCCGAGGTCAATCGCATTTGGGTGAGCGTTTACACTCCACAGATCGGCGAGCAAAGTACGGAAATGCTTACGCCGAACGATCGCGTACTTCTGGCGCGAAGCCTGCCTTCCTTAGCGAAACAATACCGGAAACTATTGGTCACCGAGGGAATGGCCGAAGCTATTATCCATCCCCCGAGCAGTCCGGAAGATTGCCTTTTCTCCAAGATGTCCGCCAATTATTCTGCCGATTTGCAAAGCCGTGTGGAACCATGCGTTTTTGGTGGCACGCCGGATTGCTCGCAATGCGGTTGTTCGATCAGCAGCGCTCTGCACTGGATCAGGACGATTAAGGTAGCGGGTCCGCTCAAGGTCGATCACTTCGTCAGAGGTTCGATCGGCGTCGGTAAGTTGATGAATCGCCTGCGAACCCGGTCTATACAGCCTCAGCGATGGGATTCCGGCGCCACGAAACCGCCGGCCGATCTGGTGCAAATCCAGCCCTGACCAAGGCTTCCTCTCTAGCAAACTTCAATCAGCACCACCTGCACGCACGGACAGTCACCGGTGCAACACGGCTGTACTTCAGTCCAAATTCCCACCAACGCGCGAATCCGCCACAATATGGGCGTGATACAGAACGACCGGGCGGAACCGGGTGCGGGCCGTACTTGCAGCCCGCTATAAAGAAAGTCCCGCAAATGGAAATGAGGAAGTTCATGAAGGCCGTATTCGCGCTGATCGTCATATACGTTGGGACATTTCTGGTTGCGATTCAAGGAGCCTCGAACACATCGGTGGAAGCTTCGGAGCAGAACGGCGCGCAGGCGAGCGCTGCGATTGATCCGGTGAAGGAAAAAGAAATTCGTTCGCTGCTGGAACTGGTTGGCGCGCGCGATGCGATTCAGGATGCGGCCAGTTCGGCAACCGAACAGTACCGCCAGAAAATGCTGGAAACCTCCGCGAATAACAAACGCGCGCAAGCGCTGACGAATGCTTATCTGGCAGAATTCCAGAAGAAATTCGATGCGGACACCGTCAGCAACCAACTGGTCGGGATCTACGACAAGCGCTTCACGGAAGACGAAATCAAAGATCTGCTGGAATTTTATGGATCGCCGCTTGGGCAAAAAGTAGCGGCAGAAATGCCCAAGATCACCCGCGAAGCGCAATTGGCTACGCGTGCAGCAAGCACTCAGGCGGCACGCCTGGCCTGGCAGGAGCTTCGCTCAGAATATCCAAACGCCGGCGAAAATCTCCGCGCTCTCGACACTCGTCGCCGCAATCCCAACGCAAACACGCCGGCACAACCGCTGATACAACCATCAGGCACCCAGCAAGCCCTCGGCGATTCTCAGCAGCCGTAATCGGACCGCGCTATCGGACTCAGAACGAATCGGTAATTCGGCTGGGTACCCCCACCCCCGAAATAAAGGAGTTACGGGTGCGACTTTTCGTAAATATGAGATCTAAAGGACTGGGTCGAAAAAAGGCTGGCTCGACGTAGAGCCTTGACGGCGGATTCATTTTTCAAAGAGCTACCCGGGCCAGTCCAGCTGGTTCGCACGGCAAGTGTTAATAATCTTATGAGTTGGCGTAAATATCGATAAGAATAATCAACGAGTAAGTATCGGTTCTAACGGAAGGTCGCGCCCCACCTTCGCAAAAACCAACCACGCAAGGGTAGGCTACCCACGAGGTCTTGGCGGCCAAGGGTGTGCGCCGCCAGCGCATACGAAGTGATCTCCGCACTTGGCGTCGATTCTGGGGGCCACCGTTCCACGATTAGATTAGGGTACGAGTCGCTGACGGGCCGGAAGTATTATAGGTCAGGGTAGGGAGCCGTGACCATGCGTCAACAGAAGGTTCACACTCAACAGATTCAGACGCAACTCGTTCACAGGCAACTGGGCCGAGCCGCAGTGCAGACATTTGCCGCCAATGATCGCATGAACCAGTTTCTTATCGAGCATCTTGACCCTGCCGCCTGGAAAGCCAAACCGTCCGGCAAAGGTCGCACCATCGCGGCGATCTTCACCCATATGCACAATGTCCGCACCAAGTGGGTCAGGCTTACAGCTCCGCACCTGAAGGTTCCACCGCAGCTCGACCGCGCGCACTGCACGCCGAAGCAGGCCCGTGCGGGATTGGCTAAGAGCGCCGCTCGCTGCGCGGAGATGCTCGCGGAAGCGCTCGGAGGTTCTGGGAGCCGGGTCGAGAAATTTCGCAGAGACGGCTGGGCCCGGCCTTGGCCGGTCGGCGTGGAAATGCTTTGCTACATGCTTTCTCACGAAGCGCACCACCGCGGGCAGGTGTGTATGCTCGCGCATCAGCTCGGATTCCCGGTGAAGAACGCGTACCAGATCTGGAATTGGGAAAAGCTGTGGAAAGAGTGCGGGTTGCCTGGCGGCCCCGGATACCATTCTTAAGGAATCGCTCAAGGGCTCAGGCCGCCGCCCAGGCACGAGCTGCGACGGTAGAGACATCGAGCCCCAGCCGTTGGGGTTGTCGAATCGGCCTGATGCCCTGCCAGAGCCGTTTGTTGAACACCTGGCGAGCGTGGATCTGAGATTCTGCCGAACTGAAAGCTGATCGGTGATTGCCGCCGACTCTGATCGCTGATCGCCTCTGTCAGTCGAACCGCTTTTTGATTTTTACGTCGATACCGAAGGTGCCGTTCTGGTCGCGCAACGCGACTATGGACACGTTGCGATTCACGTTGTACTCGACCTGGATGATTTGCTGTTGCGTTGAACTGACGTTGCTGACGTAGGTGATGGTGAGATTTCGCGCGATTTGTTGTTCCACGGTGACGCGCGCGGCGGCGCTTTGCTCGGAGCCGGTGGAGGCAACTTCGGCAAGTCCTGGATCGACACGAAACCTGGTAATTCCAAAGAGCCTTTCAAGCCGCCCGCCCACCTGACTGGAAATCGCTTCGGAAAGCAATGCCGAAGCGCCCGTGCCGACGCCCGCCGAACCGGCGCCTGTTCCGCCGCTGCGGACTTCGGCCTCCGTACTCGTCTGGCCAAGCGCCAGCAGTGTGACGATGTCGTTGCTGGGCAAGGGCGGATCGGAACGGTAAGAAAGTGACAACTTGTTTGCGGGGCCGCTGAAATTCAGCGTTATTTCATACTGCTGGATCGTGGTGGTGGCTTCGAAGTTGACTTCTGGATTCAACTGAAACGGATTGGCAAAGTTCAGGTCGCCGCGCGCCACTTGATACCTGCTGCCATGAAACATCAAATCGCCGGAAAGAACGTGGATATGTCCGAGCAAAATCGGATGCTCCCAACTGCCTCGGATACGCAAATTCGCGTCGGCCTCGAGTTCAGCGTTCGGCCACTCCATGCGAGCGTCGGGAGTGGAAACTGCTTCCACGTCGAACACCAGGTTGCGCAAGAAAGTCGAACTGGTGGACGGTCCCGCCGCACCTGGGCCGCCGCCGAACAGCGCTCCGGCAGTTTCCAGGCCGCCAGCCAGATTGACGCGTTCCATCTGCACTCGTCCGGAAAGCACGCCGCCATCGGGGGTTCCAGTCAGGCGAAGATTTCCGGCAACTTGCCAGCTCATGCCCTCCGGGTAGCGGATGCGCGCACTGTCGGTGTGCGCGGAAATATCGAAGCGCACTGGACGATCGGCGTAGTACACGCTGCCGCTAAGTTTTAAGGTTCCACCGCCAACCTGCGCGCTGACGTCTTCGAAAAACAGACGCGAAGCATCGAAAACGAGATCGCCCTTAATTTGGTTGAGTCCGGTGGGGAAATCGATGGCGCGCGCGCTGGCATTTTCGATATGCACCTTGCCGGTGACGCGTGGACGATCGAGAGTCCCTTCGAACGCGGCATTGATCCGGGCGGGGCCGCGCGCATCGAGATCGGGCACGTACCCACTTAGGAGCAGCAGATCCAGCGCGCCATTGAGATTGAGGTTGAGGGTGCGACGGCCGGTGAAGAGCACGTTTCCGCCAATTTGAATGTTGGTGTCCGTACCTTTAAAGATGGCGGGGTCAATCTTGAGTTCATCTTTCGAGGATCGGAAGTGAACCGGACCGGAATTTTCCAGTTGTACGTTGGCGTAATTCATTAGCAAGCGCGTGAAGTTTGCGTCCACCACCAAACTTTCCGGATGCCTGAGATTTCCTTCGATGCCGACTTCGCCGTCGGCCATTCCGTGTCCGGTAACGTGCTGAACGTGCAGCGCCGCGAGCAGAAAGGGATCAAGAACGATGTTCTGCATGCTGACTTTGCCGCTGAGCGGGTAGGGATCGCTCAACCCGAGCGTGTAACCGCCAGACAACCCGCCATTGGTCATTGCGGAGTGCAATTCGATTTTTGCGACGCGGCCGTCGGAATGGAGATCTCCGTCGAAGCTACCAATGATTTCCTGGCCGACACGGAAATCCACCACGCGGATGCTGCCGTCTCCCGTGAGCGTCTTATAGGGACCGGACGCTTTCACCCGGAATGTAAGTTGCCCGGCAATTGGGAAACGCTGCGATTGGATTTTTTCAACTTTATCAAGCGGCAGCGCCGCGCCGACCAGCTCGGCGGAAACATTTTGGCTGGAAAATTGATACCCGAGCGAGCCCGTGATAATGCCGGCGCCTCGGCCAGCTTCATTGCCTGGCGCGAACACGCGCAACTCGGCGTCGCTGATGCTGGCTTGATCGTGCTGCACGCTGAGCCGTCCGCGCAACCGGTTGAATTCGAGTCCGTACACTTTTCCTTCCGCGAGATCGAAGAGACCATTCAACGTGGGTTCAGCGCGCGTGCCGCGTCCGTGAAACTGTCCGGTAAAGACCGGTTGGCCGAGCGGCCCGGTCATTTTGCCGTCCCAGTTTGCGGCTCCACGAATGCGAGGCGCGAATTCTTCAGGAGTGCCGGGAACTACTTCCTCGATGGATTGAATGAAATCATTGAAAACTTCGAGCTCGCCGCTTTGGATGTGCAAATCGAGAATTGAATCGCGGTGTCCCATCATGCCACTGGCGCGAATGTGATTGCCGGGCGTATCAAATATGGCGGATTCGAGAGTTAGAATTTCCGGGTCCTGCTGGTAGGCAAATTTCCAATCGGCGGTTACCGGGAGGTGACCTGTAGCGACTTCATCCGGCGCGGTCCAACTGGATTGGCCGGAAACCGAAAAATGGTCGAAGGCGCCTTTCCACGTTTCCACCGTGTCCGCGGACATTATTGAGTCCCAGTGCAGGCGGTCGATGGGAAAACCAGGATGATCGATTGCGGGGAGAAGTTGAGCGACGCGCACGCCTTCGACGCGAGTTTGCGCCCGGAAATCCAGGCCCGGTAGCGTCATCGTGACGCGCCCTTTCACGCTGCCGCCAAACGCGAACGCCGCGAAATCGCGGACGTCAATACCATTTTTGTCGAGCCGATAGGTACCCGTGCTGCGCAAGCCGCCCTGGCGAAAAATATCGTAATTCAAAACGATCTCAGAACCAGAATATGTCCCGGTCCCTTTTAATTCGCCGCCGGCGAAAGTGCCTTCGCCGCGCAGATCCACTTTCCCCGTCGGCGTCATCGGCGCGCGCAATATCTTGCGGAAATCCACGAGATTCACCCAGCCGCGGTAGCGATATTTCCATTGCGGCGCCTTGAAATCAGACATCTCCGCTTGCAGGTCGATTCGTGAAGTAGCGATAGCAAACTGGCCTTGCTCGATGGTGAACCCGTGTTGCCAGACAGTGAATTTTGCTGAAGCGCTGATCGGCAGCGGAAGAAAGCGCTTGTCCGTGAAGGTGATATTTCGCCACGCAAGATTTCCGGCGTAGAGCGGATGGTCCAGGCTGCCGCCGGCATCGAGTGTGAGGTTGAGATCGCTGCCTTCAAGAGCGAGTGGAGTCTTTACGTCGTTATAGAAAACCCAGCCGTTTTGCAGTTCCAGGTGTTGAATGCGCAATCCGAAAAGCGTCTCGCGTTGCGGTTTTGTGGACCTACGAGGCGCGCCGGGAACGTTCGTGGAGCCATCTTTTTCCACGCGGATGTGCACGTGCGGTTCGCGGACCACCAGCTCCGAGAGAGATACTTCGCGTCCCCAGAATGAATCGATGTGCAATCCGGCGCGCACTTCTTCCGAGGCGAAGAGCGGCTCTGTTCCGGGCGGTTCTTTGCCGTGAATTACCAGACCCTTTACCGAAGCACGCAGCGCCAGCCATTGGATGGAAAGACTGCGAATCTCGGTACGGCCACCGGTCATGGCATCGATACGGCGAATCGCGATGCGCTGTAACAGAGGATTGCCTGCGCCGCTTCCGAAAAACACGCACACGGCAATCAGTGCTAGCGTGACGTTCGCGGCTAGCACCCACGCAATATGGCGCAGCCACCTCCACTTGCGACGTAGGGTTTGCTCGCTCACGATTGATTCTCTCCGAGCATTTTCGTTACGTGAATGCGCGCGCGACTTTCATTCAGCCAGCGATCGGCCTGCTGGTTGATTCCCTGCTGCACCAGAGCTTCCTGAATGTAATCGTGCGCGGCATCAAGCGAAGGCGCATTCTGTCCGCGAGCCTTGGCTCGTGGTAGGAGCGCATTCTGGTAAAAGACTTCGATGGCCTGCTCGTTTACTTGTACCGAAGGGCGAAAACGAGTGTCGAGATAATTATTCAGATAGAGCTGATCGGCGGTGAGGCGCCGCACCTCGGCTTCGCTGAGACCCGCAAGCTTTCGCCGCGCTTCGTAGTCGTCTTTCGATGCGAAGCTCTGCTGCAACCGCTGCAGGCCGCGGTCAATTTCCGCTTCGGTGGGTTTTGGAGTGCGCGCCACAGTGGCCTCATTGCGCACGATCCACTGGTCAATCAAGCGATTCAGAATTTCCTCATCGCTTTCAGATTTTCCATCTACTAACAATTGATAGCGCGACAGGAGCCGAACGTCGCTCAGCAGAATGATGTCGTTCTCTATTCGCGCGACCATTCGGTCAATCACCTGTTGCGCGTGCGACCACTCTTGTTGCGCAAGGACGCACAGGATTAGCATGCAGCAGACCCGTCGCAATTGGCGCGCAGCCGTCATCAGAACGACGACCCCAGACTGAAGAATACCTGTAAGCGCGGCAGTTGCGTGGATTGAAACCCAAGCGATCCTGTGGGGCAGGTTGTGGTGGTAGTGCCGCTGGGACACGGAATGGGAATCACGAAAAATGGCCGGTTCACCTGATAGCCAAGATCGACACGGACCGGCCCGACAGGCGTCGCGTAGCGAACGCCCACGCCGACAGTATGCGAAAAATAACCTAGTTCATTAGTGCAATTATAAAGGCATTGCTTAGGATTGGCGGGATCGAAGATCGGCTTTGGAGAACTCCAGCGAAGCGTAACGTGGTCCAGTTTGCTGTACACATTTCCGCCGTCGTAAAACAGAGTTCCTCCGAGGCGCGTGCCGACGTATGGCAAATGCAATGGAAAACGGAATTCCTGATTGAAGACAAGCAGTGTTTGCCCGCCGACCGGGAAGCCAGTGATAGCATCGCGCGGTCCGGCCTGGTTTAACGCAAAGCCGCGCAACGATGTACCGCCTCCCGCAAAAAATCGTTCAGGAAGCGGGATAAGCTGCGGCAACGGCGATTGAGTTGGCGCCGGAAAAGTGAGTGAAATCGTATCCCCGTAAGGGACCAGAATACCGATGCGAACGGAGCGCGCGAAACTGAAGCGCCGTTTGATGGGGTGATAGGAAGAATTCTGGTACAGGAAGCGCAAGAAACTGGCGCTGGATCCGAAATCGGTCCCTGCAATACTAAAGTCGGCGCTGTTGAGCCAGCCTTTGCTGGCATCGGCGGGGTTATCGCGGGTGTCGCGGACCCAGGAAGCGCCGAATTGCGAGACCAGCGTAGGCTGCTGAAATAGGGGAATTTCCTGCGGCGGAATATTGAGATTGGAGACGATGATTTTGCGGAAGCTGTATCGGTATAGTAGGGTTGTGCGAGAAGAAAGGTGATCGGTCATTTGCAGCGAGCCTTCGTAGCGCGATTCGGTGAATGTATTAATGTCCTGGGTTTTCTCGGCGTAGGCGGTGGCTTGGAGACTTAGGTGCGAATTGCCGAAGGTGTTGGGGACGCTGTAGCCGAGCAGCGCGCGACCCTGCAGAGTGCTTCCGCGAAGCTTCAGGGAAAGCGAATCAGCCCTACCGGTGAGATTCAGCTTGCTGATTTCGAAAATACCGCGCGGCGCCGCTTGTATTTCTCCGCCGGTTGGATTTGTGGTGCTAGCCAGGCGCTGCACCTCAAATCCCCCGCCATAGGCGATGGTGTAGCGCTTTGCTTCTTCCACAAGCACGACCACGTCCTTGTCAGTGTCCGTGCCGGTTGGATTTTGCGGCGAGATGGTGACGCGATTAAAGACGCCTAGATTGTAGAGCCGCCGTTGCGAGTCAACTACTTGGCCTTCGCGCAATGGCTGAGCCGGCTTGACGCCCACTTCGCGCTTGACCACGCCGAGCCTGGTGCGTTTCAAACCGGTAATCAAAACCCGGTGGACGTGAATTTGTGGCCCTTCGTGTATGCGATAAATGAGGCGAACTGTTTTTGCGGCAACCGGGCCGGTTTTCTTTTCGGCGCGAGTTTCGCTGCTTCGATCCTGGAGCTTTCCCTCCGTCGAGTTGTCTTTTGCGGGCGTTGCCTGTTCCTCGACCGGCTGGACCTCCGATTCGAAGGTGGCCTCTGGAAAGCCTTCGTTGAAATATTGCGCCAGGATATTCGCCCGATCCGTGGCCACGTTGAAATCCGAATAAGGCTGGCCCGGCAGTGACGCGATGACTCCGAGTAATTCTTGCTTGGCAAATGCCTGATTTCCCTCGATCCGCAGGTCTGCCACACGGGTTTGCACTTCTTCCGCCACCACAAAACGGATGAAAACATCGCCCTGTTTTTTTTCGTAGTTGTCCAAAATTTGCGCCGCGACGGTTGCCGCTGGGAAGCCGTTGGCCCGATAGAGATTTTCCATGGACTGCCGGTCAGCTTCGATAAGCCGCCGGCTGAACTTGCCGCGCGACCCGAAAGCCGCTTTGTAAATCTGCAAACGGCTGGACAGCAGTTCCTTATCGAAATAATGATTGCCGGTGATTTCCAGGCCGATCAATTTGTGGCGGTCTCCGCGTGCGATGGTGTAGGTGAGGACCAGTTCCTGGCCGTGCCAATTCTTGGTTTGCACGTCGCGCGTCGCCGAAGCGTACTCGACGCTGGAGTCAAAATAGCCGGCTCGCTCCAGGCGCTCACGAATGTTTCTCTTGCCTTCTTCCAACAGATCAGGATCGACCGCGCCTTCCTGAAAAATGGGAACCAGTTTCTTCAAATCGCCGCTGCTGAACTTGGCGCCATTGGCTTCGACCCTGACGCGAGCGCCTTCGGAAACATCGAGCGTAAGATCTACGGTATTTTTGGCGCTGTCGTAGGCTTCTCTGCGCACGGCGGCGCGGCCGCTCAGACGGCCTTTGCTAACCAGAAATTTGCGAATGCGGTTGGTGCCGCTCTGAATTTTGCCGCTGGTCAGTGGCTTGCCGGCCTTTAGCTTAAATCTGGCTGCGATTTCGGCGTCTGGATATTCCGTATTGTTGGTCAGATGAATCGCGCCAACGCGGACACGAGCACCCGGCTGTATGTGCATCACGATGTCCATCTGATGTTCGGCCGGATGTGGCCGCAATTCGGCATCAACCTTTGCCAGGTATAGACCTTCTTCCTGCAGGCGCGTTTTTAGCCGCTCGACAGCTTCATTGAGGACTTCCTGGCGAAACGGATCTCCCAGCGTGATCTGCATAGCCGCCAACGCGGAGGCTTCAGTTGGCGGAGCTTTCAGTCCGAGAATAATCACTTGATTGAAAAACAGATTTTCGTTGACGATGAAGTCGATCTGCGTTCCGCCTTCCGCCGGTTCGGCTACTGCTCGAATGTCGGCGTAGTCGCCAGTGCGGTAAAGCGATTTCAAACTGGCGGCAACTTGTCCCGTGTCGAGCGGCTTGCCGGCTTCCACACTGATCACGCCGTCGGCCACTTTCAGAACTTGACCGCCGGTGGTGATCACGCGGACGGTCTTCACCAACGGCGCTTCATTTGGCGAAGCAACATTTTGCGCCCCAACTTGTTGCGAGCAAAGGTTTGCGGGCATTCCTCCGCAAAGGAACGCCGCGAGCATCGCCCCGCAAAGCCTTCTCACACAATCCGCCCTCATGCTCCCCAATCGCTCAGACGAAGCGTAGCACAGGGTCGTTGCCCGTCCCGCGCTCTTTGGAGCTATCATGGGGCGAGGCGTATGGCTCGCTTCGAAGAGGTCACTAGTCCTGCCTATTAACCCCGTTTTTGAAAGATACTCTCGCCAGATTCTCTTCTCCGGCCTGGGCGAAGAAGGGCAACATAAACTTCTGTCATCGAGCGCCGTAATTGTGGGTTGCGGCGCGATCGGAGCTTCGACCGCGCAGCTGCTTGCCAGAGCCGGGGTGGGACGATTGCGGGTAATTGACCGGGATTTTGTTGAGGGTTCGAACCTGCAACGCCAGGCTCTGTTTGACGAAGACGACGCGCGCGAATCTTTGCCAAAAGCTATGGCTGCCGAACGCAAGCTTCGACAACTGAATTCCGAGATAAATATTGAAGGTGTCGTGGCCGACCTTACTTCGCGCAACGTTGCGGAATTGCTGGAAGGATTCGACTTGATTCTGGATGGCACCGACAATTTCGAGACGCGCTTCCTAGTGAATGATTTTGCGGTTCAAGCCGGCCAGCCGTGGATTTATGCGGCGGCGGTTGGCAGCTATGGCTTGACGTTCGCCATTCGTCCGGGAATTACCGCGTGCCTGGCCTGCCTCCTGGAGACTCCCGATGCCGGATCGCTGTTGGAGGAAACTTGTGACACCGTCGGCGTGATCGCACCGATTGTGAATCTGGTGGCTTCGCTCGAAGCGGCGGAGGCACTGAAAATTCTTTCTGGCCACGCGGAGGCGCTGCATGGCCGCCTGCTTTCCTGCGATGTTTGGAGCGGTAAAATGCAGTCCATCGCCATCTTGCGCGATCCACAATGCCGCGCTTGCGCTCGACACGAATATTCGTATCTGCAAGGCAAGTCTCAGCCTCATATCACCATGTGTGGCCGCGACTCGGTGCAGATCCATGAGCACCGGCGTTCACTAGACCTTGCGGCGCTGGGCGAAATGCTCTCCGCATCGGGAATTGTGGTTAAGAAAAACGACTTTCTGCTGAAATTTGGCGTCGCACCCTACGAGCTGACCGTTTTCGCGGACGGGCGCGCGATCCTTAAGGGCTCGTCGGACCCTGCCGTCGCCCGGTCGCTATACGCGCGATATGTTGGCGCGTAAGCGTTTGCGGTAAATCCTAAAGGTATGAAATTTAAAGACGAGGCTGCCGCGAGACTAACGGAAGGCTCCAGTGCGGCCGGGCGATGACCGCATGTTGGCGCGATCGAGATTTTCGCGCAGGTTCATCAACGTCAGAAATGTGCTCAGGATGCGGGCTTTAAGGTCGTCGGTTAACGGCATGCCGCTGGTGGCCACGCGCGCCAGTTTCTCGCCGCTCTCGGTGATGAAGCGCATGATTTCGCGCTGCCGCTCGTGTGGCGCGTTGCCCAGCGCGGTTTCGCGGCGCATTTCGGAACAGCGGCCTTCCAGCGAAAGCGTGTAGTGCAATACACAGAGCTTTTGCTCCTCGAGTGCGGCGGGCGTGTGACTCTTACAGCCTGAAATTTGGCAGGGATTTGGCATCATCTTGTCTACCTGCAAAGGTAACAACGGCGCCAGCAAAAAAGCCAGCGCGGCGAGTGACGATGTGCGCTTGGCGTCAGCCTGCACTTTCGGCCATCGGCCGCGTCATATTACAAAAATGGGTTGACAGTATTATTCATTTGCATGTATTTTTATACAAGAGGCAAAAACGGCTAGCGGCAGCATGGGAAGCGCAAAAACATTTCGTCACGGACAGATTCTGCGGCTCGTTACATCCGAACGCATCGCCAATCAGGAAGAGTTGCGGCGCCGCCTCTATATGCAAAGGCTTCGCGTTACGCAGGCTACGCTTTCCCGCGATTTGCAGGAACTGAAGCTGGTGAAAACATCCGAAGGTTACCGCCCTGCTTCGGTGCTTTCCGAAGAAGCAGCTCCGATTGCGCCCCTGGCACGGGCGCTGAGTGAATTTCTGGTGGACATCCGGCCCGCCGAAAACCTTCTGGTCCTGAAAACGCCGCCCAGTGGCGCGCAGCCTCTGGCTGCCGCGGTGGATGGCGCAAAATTTCCGGAGATTGCCGGAACTATCGCCGGCGACGACACGGTGCTGATCATCACGCCGAACAAGCGCCAGCGCGAATCGCTGCAACAAAAGATCGAATCGTTTGTCGGCAGGCCGATGCGCAGCCGCGCTTCATAAATGAAAGACTTAAACAATATTGCGGTCGCAGGTGTCTCCGGCTATACGGGATTTGAGCTGGCCAAAATTCTATTGCGCCATCCGGAAGCACGTGCGCTGACCTTTTATGTGCGCGACACCCAGGGAGCGCATTGCCTTACCGAGCTATTTCCGCAGCTTCGCGGCTGGGGCCAGGCGCCGGTTCGCACTTTGTCCGTGAAAACTATCGCTGAAAGCGGAGCTGGTATGGCATTTCTTGCTACGCCGCATGAAGTGTCGGCTGAGATCGCTCCACAACTTCTAGACGCGGGACTTCGCGTCGTGGATCTGAGTGGTGCGTTCCGGTTTGGGCAAGCAGGGACCTTCGAGCGCTGGTACAAATTACCGACGCCGCATGCCGCGCGATTGAGCGAAGCCGTTTACGGGCTGCCGGAGTTTTATGCCGCGCAAATTGCGCAGGCAAAGCTGGTGGCGAATCCCGGTTGCTACGCGACCAGCGTCGTTCTTGCGGTTCGTCCGTTGGCAGATACGGGCTGGGTCGCTGCCGGCTCAACTGTCGTGTGCGATTGCAAATCTGGCGCGACCGGAGCGGGCAAGGAACTGCGGCGCGATCTGCAATTCGCCGAGCTGGACGAAAATTTCAAGGCATACAATCTGTTTTCTCACCGGCACACGCCCGAAATCATCGAACACACGGGAATGCCGGAATCGCAAATCATTTTCTCGACGCACTTGCTGCCACTGGCTCGCGGCATTTTGTCCACGATTTACGTGACACTAAGTGTGCCGCGATCACCGGATGCCGTCGAAGCCCTTTTTCGCAAAACGTATGCGGGACGCCCGATGGTGCGTATCTGGAAAGCTGGCACTCTGCCGGAGCTGCAGCACGTCGCGCACACAAATTTCGCGGATATCGGTTTCGCGCTCGACTCATCCGGGCGTCGTCTGGTGATTGTCAGTTGTCTGGACAATCTCGGCAAAGGCGCGGCGGGACAAGCCGTGCAAAATTTCAACCATCTTCTGGGAGTTGAGGAGCAAACGGGACTGCGATGAAAATAGTCATAAAATTCGCGGGAGCATTGTTGGAAGACCACGCAACTGTCCGATCGCTTGCCGAACAGGTTGCGATGCTGGCCAAGCAGGGCCACGAGGTTCTGGTAGTGCACGGCGGCGGGCGCATTTTCACGGCGACCCTGAAACGCCTCGGCATCGAAAGCAAATTTGTGGCCGGACTTCGCGTGACCGATCGTGAAACGCGCGACGTTGCGGTGATGGTCTTCGCCGGACTGCTTAACAAACAACTCGCGGCGGCAATTTCCGCAGCGGGTCAATCGGCCGTTGGAATTTCCGCAGCGGATGCACAATCCTTCCTCGCAGAGCCGCTGGTACACAACGACGTGGAAGGAAGCCTCGGATACGTGGGCTATCTCACTGGCGTAAACATGAAGCTGCTTGATACTTTCTGGGCGGCGGGCATCGTGCCGGTCGTGGCGTGCCTTGGTCTGGGCTCTGACGGCGAACTCTACAACATCAATGCCGATCATATGGCCGCGGCTTGCGCGGAATATCTTCAGGCCGACTATCTGATTTATCTGACCGACGTTCAGGGTGTTCTCGACGGCGACCGTATTCTTGCCGGTATCGCGTGCGACGAAATCGGCGATCTGGTGCAGCGCAAAATTGTTTCCGGCGGAATGGTGCTTAAGCTGGAAGCCGCCAAGCGCGCTCTTGCAGGCGGCGTCCGCGGAGTGCACATAGTCGGCGGGACGATTAGAGAAGGCCTGCTCGCTGCCGTTCACGCGGCGGAATCTTCGACGCCGCTGTTTTCGGATGACGTTCCCGGTACGCGCGTTGTGCGCGAACCCATCGACGTCGGCGTTCGCATGGCTCATTCAGCCGCATAATGCGCAAGCCAAACACAACTCGAGTTGCTGCGTCTGTTTCGCGAGCGTCTCGCAAGCGATCCGCCGCGAAGCCCGTCCGTCCGGTTTCTGCGCTCAGCGACGCGGATCAGTTCCTCTTGCCGACCTACAAGCGCTCGCCGATCGTGTTTACCCACGGACGGGGCGCATACGTTTTTGACTCGACCGGCAAAAAATACCTCGATTTTCTTGGCGGCATCGCCGTGAATGCGCTGGGCCATGCGCATCCGCGCATTGTAAAAACCATTCGCCGCGAATCGGCGCGCGCCATTCACTTTTCAAATCTGTTTCACAACGAATTCCAGGGGCCGCTGGCCCGCAAACTCGCAGAGTGGTCCGCCCTCGACCGCGTTTTCTTTGCCAATAGCGGCGCGGAAGCCATCGATGGCGCTCTAAAACTCGCGCGTCTCTGCGGACGTCCTGCCGAAGGTGCCTCTGCAAACGCTCGCGCGAAGACCCGCATCCTCGCGATGCAGAATTCTTTTCATGGACGCACGTTCGGCGCTCTCAGTGTTACCGCTACGGAAAAATATCGCGCACCGTTTGAGCCACTGGTCCCCGGCGTCGAATTCGTCAAGTTCGACGATGTTGCAGATCTTGAATCCAAGTTCGATGAAACCGTCTGCGCGATAGTCCTGGAAACCATTCAGGGTGAAGGCGGAATTTACCCGGTCAGCGAAGAATTCTGGGAGCGCGCTCGCGCACTCGCTAGCAAACACGGCGCTCTGCTGATCGCCGATGAAATTCAGTGCGGCCTCGGCAGAACCGGCCGCTATTTGGCTTATCAAAAATTTTCTTCCAAGCCGGACATCGCTGTCATAGCCAAGCCGCTCGCCGCCGGTCTGCCGCTCGGCGCAATACTTACAAATAACGCCGTCGCATCGCGCGTTTCGCCCGGCCTCCATGGCACAACTTTCGGCGGCGGCCCGATGATCTGTGCCGTCGCTCTGGAATTCCTGAAAATCGTGGAGGACCAAAAACTTCTGGAAAATATCCACGCGCGCGGACAGGAAATTCGCACCGGTCTCGAAAAACTCAAATCCAAGTTCGATTTCATCAAGGATGTCCGCGGCGAAGGCTGCATGTTCGGCGTGGAGCTTTCGATCGAAGGCGGTCCGTTCGTCGCGCAAGCCCTGAAACACGGCTTGCTTATTAACTGCACGCATGATTTTGCGATTCGCCTGCTTCCGCCTTTCCTTATCACGAGGGCGGAAGTGCGCGAATTTCTCCATCTGTTTGAACAAATCCTTTCTGAAACCCCGCGGGTGGTCCCGGCAACGGAATCGTCATCGAAGGTTCCGTTACCGGCGGCCATGTCTGTGGCGTCGAGCGCTTCGCGGTCGCACGTGAAATCGAGCGCTTCGCGGTCGCACGTGAAATCGAGCGCTTCGCGGTCGCTTCTCAAGAGGTGAAAATGGCAACTACAGCACTAGAAATTCCACTACAGCAAGCAAATGATCTCCTTACGGGAGCAGAATGGAGTCCCGCGCACTCGCGCGAACTACTCGCGCTCACGTCGGACATTAAATCCAATCCGGCACGCTACGCGGAAACTCTGCGCGGGAAATTCCTGGCGCTGATTTTTGAAAAGCCCTCGCTGCGCACACGCGTCACGTTCGAAGTCGGGATCCAGAGTATGGGCGGCCACGTGGTTTTTCTCGATCACACGCAGGCGCGCCTCGGCGAACGCGAGTCCATCGCGGATGTCGCGCGCAACCTGGAACGCTGGGTCCACGGTATCGTCGCGCGCGTGTACGAACAACGCGTGCTGGACGAAATGGCCGCGACGACTGATATTCCCGTCGTCAACGCGCTTTCCGACAGGTTCCATCCGTGCCAGGCGCTTGCCGACTATTTCACGCTGGAAGAAAAATTCGGCTTGCTTAAAGGATTCAAGCTGGCGTATGTCGGCGACGGCAACAACGTCAGCCATTCGCTGATTTATCTCGCTGCTCGGCTTGGTGTGCATCTGCGCATTGCGACGCCCGCAAACTACGCTCCGGACGCCGACGTGGTCGCCGATTCGCGCCGCGTTGCCAAGGAAACCAAAGCCAAGATAGAACTCTTCACCGATCCGCGCGAAGCGGTTGAGGACGTGCAAGCCGTTTACACCGATTCCTGGACCAGCATGGGCTTTGAAGCCGAAGAAAAAGTGCGCAGCGAAGTCTTCAAGCCCTATCAGGTAAATCGAAAGCTGATGGCACTTGCCGAGCGCGGCGCTGTCTTCATGCACTGCCTGCCCGCGCATCGTGGCTATGAAGTTACGCCGGAAATTCTTGATGGTGCGCAGTCCGTGGTTCTCGATCAATCCGAAAATCGCATGTACGTTCAGAAAGCAATTTTGCACACGCTATTTCGCTAAACTTTTGCCGCCAACATTTTGAATAACCTTTTCCATTGCCGCATTGCGCGCAAACATCGAACAAAAAGAAAGAGGAGCTTTTGAAAACACCTGCAACTAAGCCCCAAAAAGTAGTTCTTGCCTATTCTGGAGGCCTCGATACTTCCATCATCATTCCGTGGCTCAAGGAAAATTACGGCTGCGAAGTGATCGCCATGATCGGCGACGTCGGCCAGCAGGAAGACCTCCAAGCCGCGCGCAAAAAAGCTCTGGCCACTGGAGCTTCCACTGCGTACGTCGAAGACCTGCGCGAAGAATTTATTCGCGATTACATCTGGCCGACGCTCCGCGCCGGGGCCGTTTACGAACACACTTATTTGTTGGGCACGTCGATGGCCCGGCCTGTTCTTGGCAAACGTCAAGCCGAACTCGCGCTACAACTCGGCGCGGATGGCCTCTCCCACGGCTGTACCGGCAAGGGTAACGACCAAGTGCGTTTCGAACTGGCCTACAAAGCGATCGCGCCTAATCTGCAAATCATCGCGCCGTGGCGCGAGTGGGATATCGATTCGCGCGAAGACGCCATCGCTTACGCCGAAAAGCACAACGTGCCGATCGAGCAGAGCAAGAAAAATATCTACAGCCGCGACCGCAATATCTGGCACCTTAGCCACGAAGGCGCGGAACTTGAGGATCCCGCGAACGCGCCCAGCGAAGCCATGTGGCAGTGGACCGTCTCGCCGGAAAAAGCTCCGGACAAAGCTGAGGAAGTGGAAATCGGTTTCGAAGCCGGCACACCAGTTTCCGTCAATGGTGCGAAGCTCGGGCCGATCGAATTGCTCAACTTGCTGAATGAAATCGCCGCGCGTCACGGAGTTGGCCGCACGGATCTTGTCGAAAATCGCCTGGTTGGCATGAAGTCGCGCGGCGCATACGAAACGCCGGGCGGAACGCTGCTCGTCACCGCGCATCGCGAACTCGAACGGCTGACCATCGATCGCGAAACCGCGCACCTGCAACAAACGCTCGCGGTTCGTTATGCGGAACTGGTCTACAACGGCGTGTGGTTCTCCACGCAACGCCAGGCGCTCGACGGCTTTTTCAATGTTTCGCAACAGCGCGTCACCGGCACTGTCGGCCTGAAACTTTGGAAGGGCACGCACAACGTCACCAGCCGCAAATCGCCGTTCTCTCTCTATCGCGCCGATCTGGCTAGCTTTACCATGGGCCGCTACAACCCAAAGGACGCCGAAGGCTTCATCAATCTCTTTGCGCTGCCGGTCACAGTTCGTCCAAAAGCCAAAGCCGAAGGAAATTCCTAACGCAATGAGTGTAATACGTGAAGCCGTCATTCCGAGCGACGCGAGGAATCTCTCTTCGACGTACAGATACGGCAACGAATGACCGAACGCAAAGACAATAAACTGTGGGGCGGCCGCTTCGAACGTGCGCCTGACGCGCGCTTCGACGCGTTTCAGCGCTCCTTCGCGTTCGATCGCCGCTTGCTTCCCTACGAAATCGCGGTGGACCGGGCGTGGGCCAAGGCCCTCGAGCCGATCGGGATTTTCACCGCAGCCGAAGTAAAGCAAACCCTCGCCGCGCTGGACAAAATCGCCGCCCGCGCGCAATCCGATCCCGCGTGGGTTGATTCCTTTGGAGCCGATGCTGAAGACGTCCACCACTTTGTCGAAAAAGCACTGGTAGAGGAGCTAGGCCCGCTCGGCTGGAAGCTGCACACCGGTCGCAGCCGCAACGAATTGGTCGCCACCGACTTCCGCCTCTTCGTAATCAGCGCTTCGAGGCAAATCCTGGTCGGCCTTGCGGTCGTGTTGATACCGGCGCTGCAGCAAAAAGCCAAGGCAAAACTAGGCGTGCCCATGCCTGGCATGACCCACATGCAGCACGCGCAGCCAATTCTGCTCTCACATTTTCTCCATGCTCACGCGGAAGCACTCCTCCGCGACGTTATTCGTCTTCGACATGCCATTGCGAGTGCTGACGCTTGCCCCATGGGCTCCGGCGCACTTGCCGGAAACTCCTTTGCTGTTGATCGGGCCGCCATTGCGAGCGAGCTGGGCTTCTCTAAAATCACAGCCAATAGCCTCGACGCGGTCAGCGACCGCGATTTCGCGCTCGATTATCTCTTTGCGCTCTCGGGCATCGCGACGCACCTCTCGCGTCTCGCGGAGGATTTTGTACTCTTCGCGTCGCAGGAATTTTCCTACGTCATTCTGCCCGACGAATATTCGACCGGCAGCAGCCTGATGCCACAAAAGAAAAATCCCGACGCGTGGGAACTGATTCGCGGCAAAACGGGACGCATTACGGGCGCCCTGGTCAGTTTGCTTACTACGCTGAAAGGTTTGCCCACCAGTTATCAGCGCGATCTGCAGGAAGATAAAGAAGCGCTCTTCGCCGCACATGATCAGGTCGCCGATATGCTCAACGTTGCTGCCGGCGCGATCGCCGGCACGGAATTTCGTGACGACCGCCTCCGCTCCGCTGCCTCAAATCCGGCGCTGCTAGCTACCGAAGCCGCAGATTACCTCGTTCGTAAGGGTGTTCCGTTTCGTCAGGCCCACGACCTTGTCGGCAAAGTTTTGAAGGAAGCCGAGCGCCAGCAGAAACCCTGGACCGAATTATCGCTTGACGAACTGCGCAAAATCTCGCCAGCATTCAATGAGGATTTTGCGAACGGCTTGACCGTCGATGCTGCGTTGGCCTCGAAGAAAGTTCCTGGCGGTACCTCGGAAGCTTCGGTCCGCGCCGCCATCGCCGAGCTGGAAAGCCGCCTGCCCAAGGAAGCGTCGGCGAAATGACGCAACCGCCTCCCGAATCCGCGCTGCCCAAAGGGTTTCGCTTCGCCGCCACCGCCTGCGGCTTAAAAAAAACCGGTGCGCTCGATCTCGCGCTGATCTCCAGTGACGTTCCGGCTTCCGCGGCGGCGGTCTTCACGCAAAATCTGGTCGTCGCAGCCCCTGTTGTGCTTTCGAAGAAAAATCTCCGCGAATCCAAAGGCCGCATGCGCGCCGTGGTGGTCAACGCCGGCAACGCCAATTGCGCCACTGGTCCGCAAGGCGACAACGTCGCGCAGAGTGCGCTGCAGAAGCGACGGCGAGATCGCTGCATCGGTTACGACAAACGCGAGCGTAGTGGCCATGTCGGGATGAATCATACCCGCGCCCTTCGCGCAGCCGACCAGATGGATCCGTTTGCCG
>WNFR01000228.1_pt1 | contig 68204 bp, 52 predicted proteins | sample 5400221 | NCBI WGS metagenome assembly WNFR01 (sample SAMN13153357, study PRJNA577476) | soil metagenome | isolation source: 40 cm soil under Madrone tree | place: USA:California | collected 2016-06-14
CGAAAACCGTTGCGCCTCATCCACAACAGAAATCCCTGTTGACGTTCAGCGCCGGCGTCCACGCCGGTGTAAAAGAAAGCCCGAAACAAACGACCATCGCCCAGTAGCACCCGCAGCAGCTTGTTGTAATCGATGTCGATATTGTGAAAGCGCGCTGCATGAAACAGGTTATTCCCGTCGATAAAAATTGCCACTTTTCCGCGATGACCGAACTGCAATGAAAAATTGTTCGTCGAATCGAAGTGGTTCACCTTGGTAAGCTCCGTTAAAGTGTTCTAATTGATGCCAACTAGAATGCCGCTCAGATGTGCTCGCGTCAAGTTAAGCTATAATCGCGCCAATGAAAGAAAGAGGGAAAGCCAGATTTGAGTGACGGCGACAAAGCCCCCGCAGTTTTCGGTCCCGTTTCAGACGCCAGGCGCCAGAGCTTTGCGACGGCCGAGATGATTACCTGTGACGCCTGTCTGCGGGCAAACCCGCCGACACGCGCAAATTGCCTTTACTGTGGGGCAAACCTGCCAGTGAATGTTGAAGTAGTAAACGCAAAGCCGGCCCCGCAACAGGTGGACGAGGGGATCGCGCCGGCCAACCTTGACCCTGGTTTCTATGTTGTTCTGACGTCGAGTCAAACCAAACCTTTAAATGAATCGTCGTTGGCCGAAACCGCCGCCGTCCTTGGGTTAAAGACTACTGATGTTGGAATTGCCCTTGGCCTCGATCGTCCTGTTCCGTTGGCGCGTACAGCGACCAGGGAGCAGGCTGGGATGCTCGTTGACAGACTCTTGGCGTTGGGAGTCAAGGTGGATATTCTCAGAGAAGATACGTTGAGTCTCGACTTGCCCACTCTGGCGGTGCGCTCGCTCGCAGTAACTGCCGACGGTTTGGCAGCGGCAATTCTGAGAGGAGAAACAATTACGATTGCATCGGATGACCTGGTGCTAATCGTGATCGGGCGCCTGGTGGTCAAGCGAGTGGAAACCGAAGAGCGCCGGCGACGCAGCGGTGCCAATCCGCTCGATTCTCGCTCGTTCTTTTCGGACGAGCCAGTCATGGACCTGTATACAAGATCCGATGAAGTCGGGTTCCGTATACGCTCTGGCAGCTTCGATTTTTCTTGTCTGGGTCCCGAGAAGTCGGTGACCGCGTTCGAAAACTTTACGAAGCTGCTCAACCTGCTCAGCCTTCGCGCCCCGAAAGTTGAAATAGACGACGCGCACCGCAGTCTCCGGGCAGTGCTGGCGAGTATTTGGCCGCTCGAACCTCAGACGAGCAAAGGTGAGTGGCGGCGCAGCGCGGCGGGAAAGGTGCACGCATCCACGGTCACAACCGTCGATAACGAAATTCAATTCAACAGCTACTCGCGGGTGCGTCAACGGGTGAAGTTGCGCGAGCTGGAAAACGACAGATGAAGAAAAGAACACCGGCTCGCTCAGGCTCAGCAAATCAGGAATTACTCTACGGTATGAATCCACTGCTGGAGGTCCTGCGGGCAGGTGAGCGGGTGCCGACTGAAATCGTTCTGGCTGAAGGCGCTCGCGACGAGCGGCTGCGCGAGTTGATCGAGTTAGCGCGCACCAGAAACATCACGGTAAAGCGCGCTCCCCGGACGACTATCGATCGCGCGGTGGGAAATGCTAATCATCAGGGCGTGATGGCCCGAGTTGCAGCCGTGCGCTACGCCGATGCCGACGATCTACTGGCCAAAATAGCGGCGCGCGTCGGCAGCGAAAATGAACCGTTGATGGTTGTGCTGGACGGTGTAGAAGATCCACGCAATCTGGGCGCGATCCTTCGGACCTCGGAATGCGCCGGCGTGGACGGCGTCTTTGTTCCGGAGCGTCGCGCCGCCGGATTGACTGACGTCGTGGCAAAGGCCGCCGCCGGAGCGATGGAGCACGTGCCGGTCTCGCGCGCGACGAATCTCTCCCGTTTGATTGAACAGTTGAAAGAGCGTAACGTTTGGGTCGTTGGCACCGTCGCGAATGCTTCGATGAATTACACTGACTGGGATTGGACGCGGCCCTCGGCTGTGGTCCTGGGGGGAGAAGGCGCGGGCCTCCATCGTCTGGTCCGCGAAAACTGCGATGTCCTGGTGCAGATTCCGGTGCTCGGGAAAATTCAATCGCTAAACGTCTCGGTGGCGGCCGGCATCGTGCTTTTCGAGGCGCTGCGGCAAAGATCCATCGCCGGCCTGAACGCGGATCGAACAAAGTAACTGTGAACACTGGCTCCAGGTTTTCGTTAAGACAAGAGATGAGTCAAACTCGAGTAGCCTCGCCAACTAGTTTGTTTAGATCGGTCGGAGGGTTTTGAGATGTTCTGTCCGAAATGTGCCACGCAAAATGTCGATGGCGCGAGTTTCTGCCGCTCATGCGGTGCGAATATTAGTTTGATCCCTCAAGCATTGAGCGGCCAATTACAGACTGCACCGGCCAATGACCGGTTTGATCGCGCCTTCAAATCCAAGCGGCGTCGCGAACCAAGTCTTGATGAAGGCATCAGGCATCTCATGATGGGCCTGGCGTTCATCGTTGTCTCGGTCCTGGTCGGCAAGTACAGTCCCGGCGGTTGGACCTGGTGGTACTGGCTGCTGATCCCAGCTTCTACGCTTATCGGAAAGGGCATTTCCGAAATCATCCGCTCCCGGCAAGTTAAGAGTGCAACTCCTGGCGCGGGACAACCTCAGATGATGACCGGAGCGCGAGTCGAAAGTTTGCCTTCACTTAGGACGGGAGAGTTGAGAACTCCTGTTCCCAGCGTGACTGAAGGAACCACCAGGCACCTCGGAGCTGAGGCGGCCACGCGACACCTCGATCCGATGAACGGTGACGAGCAGAAGCTTTAAACGGTGAACAGTTGAGTGTGAAGTCGAGGCGATGACGCGCTTCTCCGATGAAGCAGACGAACATCGCCTCGCATTGTGTTTGATGAAAAGTAGACCCGCGAGAATTTGTGTTCCCATCCGCGTGCCGCGCGCCAGTGATTTGCCCGAAGCGATCAAACGCGCGGCCGAAGTCGCGCACATCGTCGAGGTGCGTTTGGATTTCCTCGGCGAGGACGAACGCGAGGCCGCGTTGCCACTCCTGCGCGATCATCTGATTGGCGAAGCAACTCCGATGATTCTCACTTTCCGCCCGGCTGAGGAGGGCGGACATGCCGTCACCGATTATGAAACTCGTCGTAGTTTCTCGACTTCACTCAATAAACTTTCCCGCAGTGCTTTCCTGGATCTTGAGTTTGATCTGGTACGCGGCCTCGATGCCGAGAAAGCAACGATCGACTGGGGTCGGGTTATCTGCTCTCATCATGATTTCCGCGGCGTGCCTTTCGATCTTGAGCAAATCTACGAGCGGATGGCCGCGACCCCCGCGCGCGTCGTCAAGATTGCCGTGCAGGCCGATGATGCGACGGATTGTCTTCCGATCTTTCGTTTACTAGAACGCGCGCGACGCGAAGCGCGCGAGATGATTGCCATAGCAATGGGTCCGCCGGGAATCATGAGCCGCATTCTCGGTCCATCACGGGGTTCGTTTCTTACGTATGGTTCACTCGATGATGAAAGTGCGACCGCACCGGGACAAGTGAATGCGAGAGAACTGCAAGAGGTATATCGCATCGATAAGATCAATTCGCAAACAGAAATAGTCGGACTTTTAGGCAAGCCCGTTGGTCATTCGTTGTCTCCGCATATTCATAACGCCGCGTTCGCTGCTGCTGGAGCAAACGCCGTTTACATTCCCTTCGAAGCGCACGATGCCGGTCAATTTATCCGTCTCCTGGCGCATCCCCGCTCGCGTGAACTCGATTGGAGACTCCGCGGTTTGAGCGTTACGGCGCCACACAAATCAGTGGTAATGGATTTTCTCGATTGGATTGATCCTCAAGCGAAGGAAATGGGAGCGGTTAATACGATCCTAATCCGGGGAAACGAACTGCACGGTTATAACACCGATGCAGCGGGATTCATCGCGCCGCTCAGGCGCAAGTTTGGATCTTTGCGCGGTGCGCGATGTGCGGTTATCGGCGCGGGGGGTGGGGCGCGGGCCGCGTTGTGGGCTTTACAAGACGAAGGTGCTCAGGTTGCTCTGTTCGTTCGCGACCCTGAAAAAGCGCGAGTGCTGTCAGAAGAGTTCAAGATCAAGGTCCAGCGAATTTCCGACGCGTCCTTAGCAGGCTTCGATCTTGTGGTGAACGCGACGCCCGCGGGGACTCGCGGCATTCGGGAACAAGAGACAGTCGCGAAGGCCGATCAATTCCTTGGGGTGCGGTTGGCTTATGATCTCGTTTACAATCCGTTGGAGACGCAATTCCTGCGCGAAGCATACGCGGCCGGGTGCGAAACGCTTGGAGGCATCGAAATGCTTCTGGCCCAGGCGGCGGAGCAGTACAAAATCTGGATGGGGAATGATCCGGATGAAGAGGTCATGCGCGCCGCCGCGCTCCGGGTGCTGGCGTAATAGTTTAGAGTTCAAGCTTTAGCTTGCGCCCGCGATCGACAGCCTGCAGGCTGAACTCTGAACAAGTCTCAGGATAACCCAATTTGAAATCTCAAAACGATCGTTACAGCAGACAGATTCTTTTCGATGGCATTGGGAAAGTCGGGCAGAGCCGTCTGCTCGCGTCGCGCGCGTTGATCGTCGGCTGTGGGGCCTTGGGTACGGCGCAAGCTGAAGCATTGGCCCGCGCAGGCATCGGCACACTGCGCCTGGCGGATCGCGACTTCGTTGAATCGTCCAACCTGCAACGGCAAACAATGTTCACCGAGCGCGATGCCGCTGAACGTTTACCAAAGGCCATTGCCTGCGACCAACACCTGCGCGAGATCAATTCTGAAATCGCGGTCGAAGCCGAGATTGTCGACGCAAATCATTCGAATATCGAGAGACTGATCAGTAGCTGCGATGTAGTTCTGGATGGCACCGATAATTTTTCGACGCGTTACCTGATCAATGACGCCTGCGTCAAACACAACATCAACTGGATATACGGAGCAGCGGTAGGATCCTATGGCGTAACCATGACGATCCGCCCGCATGAATCGCCCTGCCTGCGGTGCATCTTCCCGGAGGCGCCACCGGCGGCGAGTGCCGCCACCTGCGACACGGCCGGCGTAATCATGCCAATCATCAGCATCGTAGCCGCCGTGCAAGTGACCGAAGCACTCAAACTCCTGACCGGCCAACCCGAGGGCTTGCACAAATCACTAAAGCAGTTTGATGTGTGGCGTAATGAATGGCGATCGATCCAAATCGGCGAGCGGGTTGCGGATTGCCCAACCTGCGGACTGGGCCGTTTTGAAAGTCTGGCGGCCGATAATCGTGCGTTCGCCGCGGTTCTCTGCGGCAGACACGCAGTGCAGGTCTCGCCCTCGCGTCCCGTGCAGGTAGATCTTCTGGCTTTGAGTCAAAGACTTGAGTCGGCCGGCGAGGTGAGAGCGAACGACTATCTGCTTCGCTTTCGTACCGGCGATTACGAAATGACAGTTTTTCAGGACGCGCGTTCGATCATTCGAGGCACGGATGACATTGCGACCGCACGTTCGCTGTACGCAAAATACATTGGTAACTAACTCTCTTAAATCCGATAGGGTCCCTGGGCAAATGTTCAAAAACAAATCTGTCTCAGCATTCATTTCGCTCTTGCTTTTTATTGGTGGCTTTTCCGCAAATGTTCTCGCCGGCGAGCCGGTAGTTTGGGACATCAATTCGCGCGCGGAACTGCTCAAAGGCGAGGCGCGCGGGGTCTCTGTCACTGACAGCGGAATCCTCACGCTCTCTCCCGCTCTGAGCCACCTTTTTAGCACGGATCAGGCTTATATTTGGTCTACGGCCATGGATGCCGCCGGCAACATATATCTGGGCACAGGGCATGATGGGAAACTTTTTCGGGTCAGTCCGGACGGGAAGGGGAGCATGCTTTACAAAGCGCCTGAGTTGGATGTGACTGCCCTCGCGATCGGCGGTGACGGGGCGATTTTTGCTGCCACATCGCCGGATGGAAAGGTCTACCGCGTGACCGCGGATGGAAAGGCCGAGGTCTATTTCGATCCCGCGGATAAGTACATCTGGTCACTGGCGGTTTTGGGCGATGGCTCGTTGGCGGTGGGCACCGGTGACAATGGGAAGTTGTACCGGGTGCGCGCGGCGGGAGCGAAGCCGGAAAACTCTTTGCTCATAAATACGAACCAGACTCATGTCATGTCGCTGGTCGTTACCAAACAGGGAGATCTGATCGCCGGGACAGATCCGGGTGGATTGGTGTTGCGCATTTCTCCAGACGGCAAAGCATTCGCTCTCTATGACGCGCCGCTGAGGGAAATTCATGCGCTCGCCTCCGCGCCCGATGGTTCGATTTATGCGCTGGGCCTGAGCGATGCCGCGTCAACGGCCCGCAGCGTGGGAGCTGCCAACGTCACTCAGCCGAGCGAGGCAGCCGCAGCGGCCGCAACCACCACGGTTGACGAAGCTGCGGCTCAGGCAGCGCAGGCGGCCCAGCCGGCTCGCAGCCGAAACGATCTTTCAACTGTCCGCAGTGCGGTCTTTCACATTTTGCCTGACGGCAGTAGCGATGTCGTTTGGAGTTCGGCATCGGTTACCGGTTTCGCTGTCACGGCGGCGCGCGGGGGCGTATTGATCGGCACGTCGGATAAGGGACGAATTTATTCCGTCACAGACGACGGCCGAGACACACTCCTGCTGCAATCGAGTGAGGGCCAGATCTCTTCATTGATCGCGCGCGGCGCGGATGTCTTCGCCGCCTCGAGTAACCAGGGAAAACTTTTTCGCTTTGGCGAGTCGCCAGTGAACGAAGGTAGCTACGAGTCACCAGTCCGTGACGCGAAGTTGGTGGCGTCGTGGGGACGAATCTGGTGGCGGGGCACCGGTCCGATTGAGTTGCAAACGCGAACCGGGAACAGCGAACGGCCGGACACGACCTGGAGCGATTGGAGCACTCCATACACCGATGTTAAGGGCTCCCAAATCACCAGTCCAAAGGCCCGATTCATCCAGTGGCGGGCCGTGTTGCGCGGAGCAGGCGGTACGCGGAGAAATGAACCGCTGCTCGACAACGTGAGCGTCGCTTATCTGCCGCGCAATGTCGCGCCTGAAGTGTTGGCCATAACCGTTCTGCCTCCGGGCATAGCCTTGTTGCCACAGCTTCAAATTCAGATTGACCCAAACATTGAATCGTCCGGTCTTGATCCGGCGCTCTTCGGGATGGTCGCGCAAGCGCCACCGCGGCGTGTCTATCAACGTGGTGCTCGAGCCGTACAGTGGCAAGGAGAAGATCGCAACAACGACACCCTCGAATATTCGGTGTATTACCGCTCTTTGAACGAAACTAATTTTAGGCTGCTTAAAGAACATATTCGGGAAAACTTCTATACAGTCGATGGCGCCAGCCTCGCGGATGGCCGTTACGTTTTCAAAGTCATCGCGTCAGATATTCTGGACAATCCGCTGGGTTACGCTCTGTCAGGAGAGCGGACCAGCGAGCCGGTAGATATCGATAATTCCCCTCCGGTAGTGCGGACTCTGTCCGCTCCCCAGATCACCGCGGATCGCATTCGAGTAAATTTTGAGGTCGAGGACGCTACCGGCCGGATCAAGAGGGCCGATGTCAGCATTGATGGTGGTCCGTGGCACGAGGTGTTTCCGGATGATGGAATTGCCGACAGCCAACGCGAGCGTTATTCGCTGAACCTTGCGCTTGCTGGCGCCGGCGAACATACAATTTCCCTGCGGGCTTTTGACAATAGCAACAACGTCGGAAACATCAGTTTGACGGTGCGTCGATAGCCCTGGCTGTCAACCGAGTGCACGATACGGTGCTGAAATGGTGCCAAACGGAGCGCGAAGGCCTGAAATGATTTGGGTAAACATGTGAGTTCATAGCCATTCAAGGCCGTAAAAGGGAGAACCACGCCTTCCATTACTTGAAAGCACGAACCAGTCTGCTGGCAGGATGTCATTGGCATCCATATTGCTGAGAACAAAACGGCGCAACTCCCCGCCTCTCCCGCTAGCGTGAATGGAATAGACGCAAGGAGGCGGAAAATGGTTATGAAAGAGTCAAGACACATTCTGGTGGCGGTATTGATTGGGATGGTGGTTTCAGTCAGCGCGTTTGCGCAAAAGAATGACAATCGCCCTCCGAAAGAGCAGCCGAAGGTGGTTGATAAGCAGAAGGAAAAACCACCACCGAGCAACAATAATCAGAATAACAACAGGAGAGGAAAGCCTTGACAGTTCTAACTGGTGGTTGCCAGCGGATTGAAGGCACATTCATGAAACCCGTGCAGGTCACGGGTTTCGTCATTTTAGAATTATGAAGTTAAGACGATTCATCGACAGTGTCCGCGTTTTACTGCTGTTCCTGATTCTAATTACTTTTTCAGTTCAGGTTGCAGCGGGTTCCTATCGATCGACAAACCCGGCTTTGATCGCCCGGGCCGAGCAAATTACCGGAGACAGTTTTCCCGTAGTCACGACTACGCCACGCGGCGTTACGGTGTTCGCGCGGACTGCGCCTCGATCTGATCTCCTTAATGCCATCGATCGCGGATTTGCGGATCTCTTTGCCGTCGCCGCGCGTCATGGCTATCACAACCGAATGCGATTCGATGACTACACCGTTTTCATCGGACGTGCCGATCGCTTAAAGGATAGGCAGGGCCAGTACTCTCCAGACATTGCGGTGCCCGCACAGCAATACGCCGGAACGGATTATGATCAAGGTGGTTTCATTTACGCCGCAGGCATGGTACTGGCGTTCAATCCCTGTGCTTTCGTAATTGCGGAACATGACCGAGACCTCGGACGCGTCTCGAATGTCGTTCGTTTTGAGGGTGAGCACTTAATTCTCTACTACAACGACCGAGCGCTTTACGAAAGAACCGCCGATCACAGTCGCGGCGGAGGCCATCCAATCTTACAATAGTATCCGAACGCACCCGGCCACCGGCACTACAATAGCAGCCAGGTTGCAGGCGACGCTTGATCGTCGCCTGTTTGTTTGTCCGTGCAGTTGCGCGAATGCCGTTGATGCAGCTTTGTCTGAGGTCGAAGGGGTGTTGGTGCCCGCTAATGGATTCGAACCATTGACCCCTCGCGTGTGAAGCGAGTGCTCTACCACTGAGCCAAGCGGGCATACCTTTTAAGCAAGCTTAAGCTATAACGCTACTTCTTTCAATTCCAACGACTTAGCATCCACGACATCGGTTCCCGATGTGCCCGTTGTTCCCTGCATTCCCGCAAAAGTGGCCAACAAGTGGCCAACGGTCTCGATGTGTTGGTTAGCGAGTATACTGCCCTTTTGAGTCGGGTGAAGGTAGACCTTGAATGACTCCATTGATCTGTGCCCGCTGTACGACATCACCAGCGCGACATCGTTTCCAGTGGCCTCCATCATCTTGGTAACGAATGTATGACGGAAGCTATGACATGTGAAGCCATTCGCTTGCCCATAGTTAAGTTCTGCAAGCTTGGCAGCCTTACGGCAGGCGCGTGCGATAGCATTATCGAAGGTCTTGGTTTTCGCCCTCGGGAAAAGATACTCGTCGTCCGTTAGGTCTTCGTCGATGCGCCTCTGAACCACGTTGCGGACGCAATCCCAAATTGGCAACTCCCTCTCATTCTCAGTTTTCGTGGCGCAGAGTGTGACGAATCCCTTTGACCATTTGAATTGATCTAATCTCATTCGAAGTAGTTCGTTGAAGCGCGCGCCGGTCATTCGCAGAAGTTGTACGGCGTCCCCGGCGTCCCGCCACAATGAGTTACGTTCATTTCGCCGGGATGGAGCAACCGGCGGATTCAATAAGATGTTAACCAGGGCCACATATTCCGAATCTTCAACGACCCGCCGCTCGAATTCAGGTTTTCTATTCACCCGGAGCGTGGGTCGGGGCCAGTTGACGAGATCCGGCTTTGACCTCTGAGCTGCTTTGAGCATTCCCTGAATTCTACCAATGAATGCGCCGGCACTATTCCGGTTTAGTGATCGACGAAAACAAAGGATCTGGTAGAACTCTCGCAGGTCAGTCTCCGTACATTCGCGAATCAAGCGGGTGGGTCCGAAAAAGTTTACGAATTCTTGCAGCACCTTGCAGCTTGACTTCACATTGTGAGCGTATTGATAACCCTTGTCTCGCGCCCTAACGTCCAGGTTGTGTCGGTAGATACCGAGTGCTTCCTGCGCCGTGGTTGGTTTATAACGAACCTCACCTCGTTCGCGAGCGTCAACGTCGTTCATCTCGTGTCTGAGATCTCGCTCAGCGTCGCTCTTCGTAATAAAACCTTTGCGACGGAGCCTGACACCCTTGTATCGGCGTTGATATCCGTGAAGTTTCTGCCCGCGAGGACCCAGATATTCGAAGAAGTTCTTCACTCGCACCGATGAATTCCTAGTTGCGCCTATTGGTCGAACTTTAGAATCAGTGGTGATGGCTTCCATCTGTTCGCAGCTTTTCTTCGTGAGTGGCACGGCCGAAATTATAGTGTTACGGATGTGTGCTGTCCACGCCGTTCTTGATAGTACGCGCTATCAACCGACTGGCTCCGCGCGCGTCGTTCTTGTTTCTCTGCAAGAGCTTCAACTTCCTCAAGAATGAATCGAACGAACTTGGGTCCATTCCGTATCCTTGTCAGTTCTGAAGTTCCAGCACCACCGTTCAACACGGTCTTTCTTGAGCATCCTATGATTTCCGCGACTTGCTTTGCGTCAATCCGAGTCCTTCTCTTAGTCATCAAACTCATGAGTGGCCTTTCCTTGTCTCCATGGTTCCTTCGGGGGAATCTGCACCGAAGGTAGAACCTCTCGACTGCCGTATCAGCTGATTCAGATTTCCGCGCAGTTGAATCATTAAGTCCCAATCAACCGGGGCTCGAGTAGGGCATCTGGACGGTGTGCTTCCTTCACCTCGGGGATAATCTCAAAACTGCACGAATAACCCGCCGCACCTTTTTCTTACTGGTGACACGCGACATGGCGGTTCAAAGCAACGACGTTCTACGGTCGCCAGGGCAATGAAGAACCGCGCGCGCCGGCAGAACCGTCACCGGGAACCGCGTTACTTCGTCTCAGTGATGAGTGGCTTGGTTAGTAAGGGAGGGAATGCAGTTTGAAGAACAACCAAAAACTTGAATGCCGCGTCGCCGTGAAGGCTGCCTAACCTCGACGTCATCGTAAAGGTCGCACAGTTTACACGGCGACGGTCGCCAGGCGAACTAAGAAAAACTTCTTGTTCACTTGTCCAGGATGGCGCTCAACTCAGCTCTTCGCTTCTTTGACATCTTCCTTGCTTTAGCACGCGTTCTGGTCAGATACTCTTCAAGATGCCTCTGCCCAATTCGGCGCGTTCGCAGTCCAACCTGATAGTATCCCATCAAAAGCTTGTTAGTTAACCGAATCACACCTTTGCGATCGATGCCGAGAATCTCGGCGATTTCTTCCGGCCGGAACTTCGGCTCTTCTAACATTCGTCTTGCTTCTTTAGTCATACTTGTTGCTCCTTGTTCTGTTTCTGAGTTCTGTTTCTGAAGTGTCTTTCAGAGGGGAGACGCTTTGCTCTATCCGAACACGCATCTATCGTCGTCGAGCGCCTGATTGCTTCAGCAACCAGCGATTCGATTGCCAACAACATTTGTGCCAGAAAGCGTGTTGAATTTGTTAACTGGGAAGACTCTGAAAGCAGCGATAGCGTCTCACCCCGCAGCTGGGTTCTCCAATCCGCTTGTACGGTATAGCCGCAATGGATATTGATAAGAATTTTGCTCAGGCCGACCGAGCCAGGAAAATATTTTTCCATCGGATCAAGTACGCGGAAAATGACCTGGCTTTTTCGAGACTTTGCGCAAGCATCTGTGCGATTGGTAGGGACGCAAAGTCAACACCTCACAAGCAACTGGTTCTCGAAAAAGTTCTAAAGTAGATTAGGACGATTTGCTTTGTCGAAAAACGCGCTTCTCTTAATCGCGAAACCGCCGCGACGTAACTCCGATTCGCTACAAACGCCCGCCTGACAAATACCTAAAAACTGTCCGAAAAGTGTCTGGGAAGGTCAAATTCCAGAGGGTATGCTGTCGACTGTCGAGCCTAAATCAATGCCTTGGCCTTTTGTGAGGCGCTTATCGGGCAATTTAGGCAAACAAGAATTCAGGGATGTTCGGTTACAACGGAGGTAGTTATGAAAGGTTTTACGCAGTTGAAATTCACGATGGCGATTTTAGCAGCGCTATTGATGTTCGTGTTTTCCGTGTCGGCGCAGCAATCAAATCGCGCGCGGACTGAAATCAGCCCCACAACAAAGGCGCAGGACGGAGGAGTGGCCCAGAGTAATTCAAGTAACGGTTCGCAATTGAGGGCACAAGTGGACTTCTCTGCTCCGCTGTCGGTGGCTAACGCAATCCAGATTGCTCAACAGCAGAACGTGACAATAGTTCAAATTCAGCATTCTTTCATGATCGGAAAACAAAGGTTCACTGGGTTCTTCCCAATCGGCGCTGGAACAAACGCCGCTTCGATTGAATCGGAACTGTTGGCAAAGTATCGAGAGTTTCTTTTGGACTTCGCGCATCGAGAAAATGAGGTTCAGGCACAATCCACCGCGCAGGATGTCGCCAGTAATGAGAAGCGACAGATCCGTGCGGACGCGGAACAGGCTTTAATCGACAGCTATCAAACTGAGTTGCGTATTGACGGCATGGTCGTTAGCGGCACGCCGAGTCAAGTCAACACCATAAAAGAGGCATCGCCCACGATTGGGAACGTCGATGTCAGTGCGGTGCAGCAGACTTCCGAATTTGTTCGAACGGCCCCGAAAGCGGACGCGACTGCGCAAGCAGCCGCAACTGTGGACCCGAGTACTTGGTTACCTTCCTCGGGCAGAGTCATAACTGGCCCATCTTCGGCCGGCGGCCGCTATGTTGAACAAGAAATGATTTGGTCCAATGTTTCTGGCTTCGGTTCTGAGTCGACTTATGAGCCGGATTTCTTTCTAAACAATTACCCAACTTCGAGCCTACCGGGTACCTATTTAGATCGGAGCGAAGAATTGGGGAGAATTCCAGTAGCGTATGCCACCAGCAATTTGCCTAGCGCCTATCTTGATACGCGTATCGGTGACGGGCCGGATGAGGTTGCTTATACCGTCGGCTCAGCCAAGGCGAATGCCATAAAGATCGGCCAGAGCTATTACACCTACATTCGCACTAAGGATGGAGATGCAAGCCAAGATAACGGCAAACTACAAGGACAACTAGGTCATCGTTTCCCGAAGTCGTGCTACGGTACCGGATGCAGTTGGGGCGATCAAATAGAGCCGATCGTTCCGGCTTGGCAGGTGCCTGTTCCGGGGACGTTAAACTGGCCGTTCGTAGGTCCCACCGCGCATTTCACGATGTCAGCACAGGGCAAGACGGTCAACGATGGCGGCACACTGGGTCTGTCAGTGCCGGTCAACGGCAACGTCACCGTCAACATTGCCAGCGCCAGTAGTGCCGGTAGCGCGCCGATCACCAACAATATTTGGAAAAGCAACGGCGCCCAGATCTGCGGCAACTCTCCGACCTGTAGTTACAACTTCGGGACTGCCAGTAATCAGATTACGCTGACCGTGACCGACAGCAACGGGAAGACTTCTACAGCCACAGGGCAAGTAAACTTAACCTTCACTACCACCGGGCCGACGGCGCATTTCACAATGTCAGCGCAAGGCAAGACGCTCAACGACGGTGGCACGCTGAATTTGTCGGTGCCCGTCAACGGCAACGTGACGGTGAACTTTGCCAGCACCAGCAGTCAGGGCACCGCGCCGATCACAGGTTATCTTTGGAAGAGCAACGGAACGCAGATCTGCGGCAACTCTTCGACCTGTAGTTACAACTTCGGGACTGCCAGTAATCAGATTACGCTGACCGTGACCGACAGCAACGGGAAGACTTCTACAGCCACAGGGCAAGTAAACTTAACCTTCACTACCACCGGGCCGACGGCGCATTTCACGATGTTAGCGCAAGGCAAAACCGCCACTGATGGTCAGACACTGACCTTGTCGGTGCCGGTCAATGGCAATGTCACCGTGGCCTTCAACAGCACCACCGTGCAGGGCAGTGCGCCGATCACTAATTACATTTGGAAAAGTAACGGCACGCAAATCTGCGGCAACTCTTCGACCTGTAGTTACAACTTTGGCACGGCCAGCAACCAGATCACGCTGACCGTGACCGACAGCAATGGGAAGACTTCGACGGCCACTGGGCAGTTGAACCTTACCTTCACGTCCACGGGTCCTACGGCGCATTTCATGATGTCGGCGCAGGGCAAGACAGCAACTGACGGGCAGACGCTGACCTTGTCAGTGCCAGTGAACGGCAACGTGACCGTGGCCTTCAGCAGCACCAGTGTGCAGGGTAGCGCGGCGATCACCGGCTACGTGTGGCGCAGCAACGGAACGCAGATCTGTGGCAACTCTTCGACCTGTAGTTATAACTTTGGCACGGCCAGCAACCAGATCACGCTGATCGTGACCGACAGCAATGGTTTGAGTTCAACGGCAACGGGCCAGTTGAACCTTACCTTCACATCCACCGGTCCCACGGCGCATTTCATGATGTCGGCGCAGGGCAAGACGTCAACTGACGGGCAGACGCTGACCTTGTCAGTGCCAGTGAACGGCAACGTGACCGTGGCCTTCAGCAGCACCAGTGTGCAGGGTAGCGCGGCGATCACCGGCTACGTGTGGCGCAGCAACGGAACGCAAATCTGTGGCAACTCTTCGACCTGTAGTTATAACTTTGGCACGGCCAGCAACCAGATCACGCTGATCGTGACCGACAGTAATGGTTTGAGTTCAACGGCAACGGGCCAGCTGAACCTTACGTTCTATTCTACGTTATCGGCGATCTGCACGATTGTTCCCAACCCAATTACATTGGGAACGGGAGCTACCGTCTATGCCCAAGCTACGGGAGGCATCTCGCCGTACCGTTACATAATCAATGGCTTTGACATGGGCAGTGTATCGTCTCAGCTCGTCATGCCAAGTTCGTTAGGTACATTTACGGTTCCCGTGACCATTTTCGACAGCTTAAGCCAACAGGCGTCTAGCTCTTGTTCGGCGCAAGTGGTTTCAGGAACTCCGTACGTGACTGGATTTAGCTACAGCCCTAATCCTGCCAAAGCTACTCAAGTCGTTAGCCTAAACATCTATGGCGGCAACTTCGTTTCGGGTAGCACTCAAGTTTGGTTTGTGGGCCCGGGTTGCAGCGCGCCAGGATGTCAAACCAATGCCGTCAACGTGGTAAGCGCGGCGTATATTTCGGCCCAAGCGGTGCTGAACATCACTGGAACCTATACAGTGAACATCAGGAACGGTTCGGGATCTTGGGTTCAAGCCGGAACCGTTACCGTCGTCCAGTGAATAACTAACGCGAAACTTCCGCGAGCGCGGGCGAAATCGATTGACGATTTAGGCCATCGAATCTCTCGTCCGCGCTGGCTGTGAATAGCTTGGCGTGCGAGCAATATCCGCAAGCGAGCAATTGAGCACTTACTCATAAAGGAGAGTAAAGGTGAACTAAGAGGAGCAAATCCCCCGACGCTTTGTTTCCACCAAACAACGGCAGAGATATGGGCCTCTCAATCGTTCTTGCGAATCTTCTAGAGCGCTTGCGGCCGCGACGACGGCCGAGGGCGGAGCAACTGCGACTGTTGCGTCAAGCTATGTCACAAGCCTACCAGTTGGCGTACTACATTCTTGGAGATGAGAGCGCCGCGAGGAAAGTAGCCTTAAGAGCACTTGTTGGTTTGGTTCATGACTATAGACTGCTCAAGCACCGCGTAACAAACCAGAGTAGCTACCGGCAAAGCGTTTGGCGAGATACACACACTCCCAGCAAAATTCGCAAAGTAACTTTACCGTTTGATTTGCAAATGGCAGCTCGCGTCTTCTCGATCACAATTCCATACGAACGAGCGCGACGACAGACAGCTTCACTCGCCGATTACGATGTCTCATTCTGCAAGTGCGCTTTGCTTGCCGGCCTGCAAGGCGGCAACGCCCTTTGGGCGCTCATCGCGCTCGGCAATGGCGTTCACAGCTAGACGCGGCAGGAGACCACGGCGGTATTTTACGAACTGATTCAGGCGGTCCCGCGAAATCAGGAATCATGGAACGCTGGAAACGAACCTTTCGGTTCCTACGTGAAAAAGTTGAATCGCGCAATTCTGGGGGAATTTAGCGGCTACGTCAGAACCGATGCGAATGGCTGGATCATCAAGCGGCCAAAAGCTGAGCAACCGGTGGATTTGATCGCTGAATGCATCAATACACTCACACTCCAGGAAACCGGAGAGTCCTGCCTCGTAGAGACAATCAAGTCCAGTTTCATACGAGCTGCGGACATTGAATCAGAACTCAGACGAATCCACATGGTTCTCCACTGGCCCTGTTTTACCGGACTGACAGAAGCAGCAACTCGACACTCTCCAAGAGAGAAAGCAGGAATGCCGGAGTATACGAACATGTTAGAGAATAACAATGGCAAGAATCGTCAGGCACCTCCATTGTCGGACGAAAGGCTGGACAGCATGGTCGAAGAGTTTCAGCAACTGCTGAAACGTCGCCGTCATGCTCCGACAAGCATAGTCATCACCGTGGACGGCTGCGAGCAAAGCGCGAAGAGCGTTCAACTGGATGAAACCGGCTACACCGAACTTCATCTACAGGAGAACTCTAAGCTAATAGAGATTTGGGCTCGCGGCGAGAATGAAGTTGACACTCTGCTTTCGGCCTTCTTTCTGTCGCTCGACAGCGCTCGAGAGACAGTTACGCTCGAAGGCGGACAAGAAATCACTCTTACGGTCGATTATGCCGAATCCGACGATGGCGCTGGATCATTCCAAGTAGGTATCGGATACGGTGAAACGAAATTCATTCGGAAGATCCAACACGCCTATAGGCGGAAGGCGAAAGAACAGGTTAAGAGGCCTTGGTATACACAGCCCGCTTTTGTTGTCCTGTTGGCGGTGGTTTCTTTAACAGCCGTCGTGGGTTTGATCCCTCAGATCCGAAATCGCGTCTACGTCGCTGGTGAGTCGATTTTCACCCCGTTTACGGCATTGCCTGCACCCGTGCCTGCTGATCAAAGTAACGTTACCGTTCGAACTAACCTTCATGGGCCTCCAACGGCGCATTTCACGATGTCGGCGCAGGGGAAGACGGCGACTGACGGACAGACGTTGACGTTGTCAGTTCCGGTGAACGGCAACGTCACTGTGGCCTTCAATAGCACTAGCACGCAGGGCAGCGCGGCAATCACCAACTACGCATGGCGCAGCAACGGGGCGCAGATCTGCGGCAATTCTTCGACGTGCAGTTACAACTTCGGCACGGCCAGCAACCAGATCACATTGACGGTGACCGACAGCAACGGACTGAATTCGATAGCCACAATAGGACAGACCGTCGCAGAGAGGAAATCAAATCCGAACGAACAAGACGCCCTACGGCATCCACAAGAAGCGTTTGCGTCTGAAGGCCGTCAATCACAAAGAAATAATTCTTCCAAAGTTAGCAAGGGTGAAAGCGTCACGGGTGCGGTGCCCTCGTTGAGGACGATCAGAGGAATTTATGTTGAACCGAGCGGACTATACGACGCTGCAGAACTGAATGCTCTCGCTCATTCCTCCCAGGTTGAAGCGCTCAAAGAGAGTGGGCTGTTTGAACCAAAAGCAAGCCCAGACGAAGCGAGTGCCCGCCTCAAAATCGTAAGCGACTTCGAGAGCGGAAGCGGCGACAAAGCCCAAGCGCAGCTAGTTACCGCCAAAGAAGGAAGAGTGATTTGGTACGGTCCGCTCTTAAGCATATCTCGCGACAACAACCCACAGGGAGGAAGCACTGAGGTTAGGAACTTCGTCGCCAAGACGATCAAGGCGCTAATAGCCAAGAAGGAAAAGCCGGCGCACGGTGGTCGCCGCCACGCCTCTAGAGTTCGTCACACTTCGTCAGCAAAGGAGTAAGGCTCATGAGAAATGATAATGTCTTCGTTAAGCGAGTATCAATTGCGTTCCTCATCACTTTGGCTTTACTTCTCACGCTGCCGACTGCGCTCGTAACAGAAGCATTCCAACAACTTCCAACGCAACAAACCCCAGCCGGCGAAACGAATGACGTCACACCGCTGGTTCCGAACAAACGAATAACGCGAACGATTGAGAGAGGGAACAACCACTTCTACGAGTTCACGCTGGATGCGGGTCTATACATGCATGCAGTCGTAGAGCAACAAGGAATCGATCTCTCCATTACCATCTATGACAATAGTAAGAACCTGGTCGCAGAGGTTGACCGCGCTAATGGCGCACATGGTCCGGAGGCGATCTCAATGATCGCTCCGAAGGATGGAGTATATCGCTTGAGCGTGCATGGGGGACGGGCCAACGCTCCGAAACCCTCCTACGAGATCAGCATGGAAAACCCGCGACGACCCACGCCGGACGATATGGCTCGCGTCAAAGCGGAAAAACTCACCTTTGATGCCGGAGACCACTATCTGAAATCACTGGAAGCAGCTCAGCGCGCGGAGAAGGTCAAGTTACTTAACCAGTCCATCACAGAATATAAAGAGGCGCGCAACGCGTGGCATTCACTTAAGGACGCATACGAAGAAGGTCTTACTCTTTACGGGATCGGCTGGTGTTACAGCGACTTGGGCTCCCAGGGTATGGTCAAGTTTCCGTTGCCGCTCTACCGCCTGCGCTGGAGTTATCAGGCGCGCGCTGATCACCTAAGCGCTATAGCGTACTTCAAACAATCATTGATAATCATGCAGACTCTGAGAGATGAGCACGGCCAATCGATCACATTGGCGGGTCTGGCCTGGCCGAATTTGTATCTCGGAAACGAAAAAGAAGCAATCGATGATTTCTCGGCAGCCTTCCGTTTGTTTGAGATAACGAAAAATCTGGATGGACAGGCGCGGACGCTTTATGGGCTCGGATGGGCGCAGGCCGTTTTGAACAATAACAGCGAAGCTTTGGCTAACTTCTCAAAGGCTCTCACGTTGAGACAAGCGATAAATGACAAGCGCGGCGAAGCCATTACTCTGGCGAGCCTGGGCCGGATGTATAGTCGTTTAGGCAATGAACAGCAAGCCCTGACATTTAGCGAACGCGCGCGCGAACTCTTTGAGAGTAAGGCGCTGCACGACTCTCACGGAGCAGCTAGTACCCTTACCACTGAGGGCTGGTCTTATTACGGTCTCAAAAAATATCTGGAAGCCAGCGACTCTTTTCAAAAGGCTTTAAAGCTCCGAGATGAGCAGGACATCACTGGCAAGGCCGTCGCGCTTTACGGCATGGCCCGAGTGGAGAGTCAGCGCGGAAAACTAGAAGAAGCAGTGAAGTTGATGAAGCAGGTAATTGAGGCGATTGGTCCCTTGCGACGAACCAGGGGAAGCACCGACGAAACGCGCGCCTATTATTTCGCGAATGTGCAAGAATATTACTCCTTCTACACAGAGTTGCTCATGCGCCTTCACCGATCGCAGCCAAAGGGCGGCTACGCAGAGGTAGCGCTACTAAACAACGAGCAAGCGCGCGCTCGTGAAATGGTTGCGATCCTCACGGAAGCGCTGCCGGACGCTCCGAATGAGGACAACCTGGAATCTAAAGCTTTGACGAGCGGTGACATCCGTCACTTGCTGGACGACGACACCGTTCTGCTCGAATATGCGCTGACCGGGGGCAACGCCTATTTATGGACGGTAACTGCGCAACCGATGCGGGAGCCTGCGATTCAAGGGTACGAGTTGCCCGTGACGACGACCAAGGTTACTGCGGCAGCCGTAAGCCTGATTGAGATGCTCAAGGAGAAGGGAGGGACAATTCAAGAGTTCGAAAGGGAAGCTACCTCATTGAGCAGAATTCTTATACCTGACAGAGCCGCCAACGAAATTAGAGCGAAACGGAAAATCGTGATCGTAGCTGATGGTGTGCTGCAGTACTTTCCCTTCGCAACGCTGTCGGTCTCGAAGCAACCAAAACTATATACACCGCTAGTGGCCAATCACGAGGTCTTGACTGTGCCCTCCGCGTCGACCCTCGAAGTCCTACGCCGCAGAGTGGCACATCGCACTCCCGCACCGAACAGTATCGCCGTTATTGCTGATCCTGTGTTCAAGAGTAACGACGCTCGGGTGATGCAGCGCGCGGATAGATCGTCAGTGATAAAGACCCAGTCCGCGATGCCGCCGACGACTAATCGCGGCGAGCCGAGATTCGATGAAGATCAAATCGCCAGGACGTTGGTAAGTGAAGGATATGAGGCGGCACCTTTCTTAAGATTGAAGCGGTTGCAAAGCACACGTGATGAAGCTGAGATGATTCAAAGCCTGGAGCCGACCGCGCGACTAGAACTGGATTTTGACGCCAAGCTGAAGACGGTAACGGAAGGTAGTCTCGCTTCCTATCGAATGGTTCATTTTGCCACACACGGCATCGCCATAGACGACCACCCTGAGGCTTCCGGCATATTCCTTTCAATGGTTGACGAGTCGGGTGAGCCTCAGGACGGTTACCTATACTTTGCCCGCGTCTGCGGATTGCGGCTTCCAGTAGAGTTGGTGGTGCTCAGTGGCTGCGAAACCAACTTGGGCAAGGACATTCGCGGTGAGGGTCTCATCGGACTGACCCGAGGATTTATGTATGCTGGTGCTCCGCGAGTAGTGGCCAGTCTTTGGGAAGTTCGGGGCGATGTCACAAAGGAGTTAATGAGGAGATTTTATACGGCCATGCTTCGTGAAGGGAAGCGCCCCGCTGCGGCTCTCAGCTCCGCTCAGGGATCGATGTGGAAAGAGCAAAAATGGACACCATCGGATTGGGCAGGCTTTACTTATTCCGGCGAATGGCGAAAATTTTAGAGCCGCAATGAGTAGATTTCGAACTCGTCCAACCGCGAGAAAATCGGCATTGAGGATGAGATGCTTGAGAGATACTGCATTGTTCTCAGTTCTGTCCCGTCAATGGCACTTTGTCCGATTGGCGAAAATTTCCGAAAATGCTATTCTCCGCCCGTATGGCTGCGTGTATCGTGTCATTTGTGGACTTGGACGGCATCCGTCATTCGGTCGAAGTCGAGGGGTTATATGAAGCGTCCGTTTTAGGTTTATGCGCGTTTCGCAAGCACGAGCTTGAGCCTGGTGGCTTGATTCAACTGGAAGTTGAGGTGCGTAGCTCGGTAAAGCACACATTAACAGTTACGAAGGTTCGAGATTGGTTGCAACGTGGCGTGAGGACTCCCAAAGAAGCGATTCTGAAAGAGCGACTAAGAACTCTGCTGTCAGCGTGATCGCTTCCGTTTTGTTTTCGATTTTCAACCTGACGTCGGCTCTTCGCGCACGCCTCTTTCGGGGTGTTTTCGCGTTTATCGACTTGATAAGATTCATTACTTAGCCGTTTCGTACGCTCGCCCTATGCAAGAACATAATCGCCTTTTATTTCACCTGACATAGTCTAATACTCCTTCTCAAACATCGGATGGACCCAAAGAAACTCCTGCCGCTTGTTCTGCACTCGCACCAAGCCGCTAAAGGTCGGGTCTTTTGCCTTTAGCCACCCGTGGAGTTGTCGCAACAAAGCGCCTTCCGCTCTAATACCTTCCCCTTGCTCCAGATCCGGCGCGTCGTCTCGTCCCAGCCAGCTTCCGACCCTTTCGCCGCCCTTGAGGACTGAGTCGAAGCTCTTCTGGCCTAGATCCAACTGCTTCTCTATGCCTTTGTACGAAGCCTCATCCAGCACTATTCTCGTTGCTGACGACGCCACTGGTACGACTAGGCTGAGAGTGCTGGCTAGTAGTTTCAGGAAGGGCGCGGCCTTGATGACCCAATCGCGCCGCAGCATCAAATCGTATGTACCACGCTTCTCGCCCTTACCGTACAACGCCGGCAAAGGAAGGCGGGAATGCTCGCACCACAAGGTGACCCGAAACTTCTGGCTGACCCAATTGGGCAGGTCAAAGAAACCAGGATCAACTGGCTCAAAGCTGAACAGTCGTGGGCCCTCTTTGGCTTCATCAATCAGAGTTCGCATTAAGCCTGCGTAAGCAGCTTCAACCTTACTCACCATTTCCTTGCTGCTCGCATCCAACGTATCGAAGCGTCCCATGACCTCGGTCTGCTGCTGGCGCAATTGCCGGCGCACTTCCGCCAAAACCTTCATCACCTCGGCTTGGTGTGCCAACAATTCCTCTAACGGATTTGGCCGAGCTGCGGGAGCGTTATGAAGTAACTCTTCGATGTTCTGCCACTCGTTGCAAACGGGGCATGGTTGCTCGGGACGGTTCCGCTTCTTGTTCTCGATCAGCTTTCGCACCTCGAACAAACCGATGCACGGCGTCGTATTCAGACACGGCACCATCACGTCGCACCGCAGTCCCGCCCAAAAGTTTTCGACCAGCCACTTTACCTCGTAAGTGAGCGCAGCAAGGAATCGTTCCGGGTAAGGAGATCGCACGGTAATGCGTACATCATTCCCAACATGTTCCAACAAAGCACGAGCGCCGTAGTCATCCTCAAGCACTAACCCGCGCTGCCAGTGAACGCTCTCAGCATAGTTCGCACGACCCAGTGAGTATTTGTGCAAACGCACGATCAGCTGAAAGAACAACCCCTCGGCGGCTGCGGAGTGCCCGCTCTTCACCTCAGTGATCCGGCAGATTTGAGCCTGCTCTTCGTCGCCTGTAGCGGCGTCGGAAAACCAGCCGGGAACCGGATCGGGGCGGATGTCCGGTACGAGTTGCGCCACTAGGCTGGTGTAATGAAGTTCTGATAAGTGTTCGGTGGTCTTCGTTGCCGGTTCGAAAAAACTTCCGACTCGCTGCCAGAAGCCGATTGCGTCTTGAGGCTCGGAGGGAATGGCAACTTTGTACGAGAGGTCAAACCGCTCCAGCAGTCGCAGGAAGAGCGGATGCAGCTTGGCATCGTAACGGTCTTCCTTGGGCCTCGCAGGATCATTCCACAACTGAGCCAAGCGCGAGAATCGCACCAACCCATGACCGTCGCGCGTCTGCTTGTCGTCGAGCACAAAGCTGATGCCCGTGGAAAGCCAGTCCGGCTTAAGAACCACGATGTCACGCAAGGCTGGGTCATGCTCGTAGTGGATCAGGTGGCCCAGCCGGTGAGAAATTCGGACGAAGTCCATTGCCTCCTCTTCACCCATCTTGAGATTCTGGCAAAGCGCCAACACCTGTTCTAACGGTAGGTACGCCGCGTCGGTTTCTTTCAAAGCCCTACGTGCATCCTCCCAACGCCGGGGAACTATCCGTCCCACTTCGGGAAGACTCACCGCCACCCTAGCAACGGCCTGCTTCAGATCAGCAATGCCTCTTCGCTCCTGACTTCCTTCGTCGGGCTTGCTTTCAACCAGGAGGAAGTCCCAAACCGTATCCCTGCCGAACAGGTCCCAGATTTCCTGACGGTCAATGTCTGGCTGACGCTCCTTCGGGCCGCCATGCGTAGCTACGACCAGAATCTTAGCGTCCGGCTCGCGATGCTTCACAAGTTTGATCCATTCCTTGACGAAGCCCTGTTGCGGGCCTTCGCGCGGCTTCCATACAATCAGGTAAACCGCCGGGGCACTGAAGAATAACTGGTGCGTGGGCCTGTAAACACGTTGGCCGCCGAAGTCCCAACCATTGAGAGTGATCTCTGTGCCGCTCGCGGAGTCCGTCACCTTCACGGGCTTGATCTCGATCCCATGCGTGGTCGGTCGCCCCTCCTCCCACGGATCCCCACGCAAGGCACCCAGCAGACAACTCTTCCCCACTTCGCCTTCGCCGATCAGGATCAGCTTGGCCTCATTCAACACTACCTGCGCCTCCGCCTTTGCGCGCAGGTAGCGCTTAACGGCGTCGGAACCCTCTTTATGGGCCGCAGCCAATTCCGGATTCAGGGGGTTATTATTGAGGGCAATTTCCACTAAGATTTGACCGAGTGACCCTGGCAAGTCCGTCAGTTTGTTATTGAAGAGGCGCAGCGTCTGCAATTGAGTGAGCTGGCCCAGCCACTCCGGCACTGATGTCAGCTGGTTGTTGTTGAGATCCAGAGCCTGTAACTGCCTGAGCCGGCCCAGCCACTCTGGCAGCGCCTGTAGTCGGTTGTCGAAGAGGACCAACGTCTGCAACTGTGTGAGCTGGCCTAGCGACTCCGGCAGCGCCGTTAGTTGATTGGCGGAGAGGTACAGCCACCGCAACTCGGTGAGTCGGCCGAGCGACTCTGGCAGCTCCCTCAGATGGTTGTGGGAGACGGACAGCGACTGCAACTGGGTGATCGCGGTCAACGATTCTGGCAGCTCCCTCAGCTGGTTGTGGGAGAGGGACAGGACCCGCAACTTGGTGAGCTTCTCAAGCGACTGCGGCAGCGCCCTCAGATGGTTATAGGAGAGATCCAACGTCTGCAATTGGGTGAGCTGGCCCAGCGTCTCCGGCAACTCGGTTAGTTCCCCTGCCCCTTCCCGCTTGCCGCCAAGATTGAGTTCCTTCGCCTCTGACTGGCGCGCCGCCTCAATCTTCTCTTCGGCTTCTCGATAGGCTTTGTCTGCTGTCTTAGCCATCACACTGCATCCTAAACGCCTTAGTGAGCTTCGAAACAATTCCTTCAATTCCGCCCTCGCAAGCGTGTTTGAACTCGTCTCCTTTTCCACCGATATGTTCGCTGTAGGGGATCACGCCGCGGGAATTTGATCTCGTCAAGTTCTTCATAGTCCTTTCCGATGTTTCAGCGGAGTCTGAGTGAGGATGAAGCCATCGAGATAAATCAGATCAAAAACCTCATAAGCAAATCCAGTCGTGGTCGCTTTGCCTATTGCGCGTTGTAGCTTTTGAAAACGCGACCGTTCTTGCGCATCAATGATCACGATTTCGCCATCAAGCATTGCGCTGGTTGCCTTTAAGGACTTAACGGCTTCGACAATGTTCTGAAATTCCCTGTCCAATCTTTTCCGTTTCGACTCCAGATGGTTACGCGACCGCGTTCGATGCGGCAAAGCATTCGATAGCCATCGAATTTCAATTCGTGCAGCCACTCATCGCCGGACGGCGGTTCTTTTACAAGCGTAGCGAGTTGGGGTGGAATAAAAGAAGGTAGTTTCGACTTATGCGCACCCGGCACCTTCTTGATGTCTGGTTGCGTCATCGCCTTTTGATCCGAGGTGCGGATTTGCGCCTGATGCCCTCATGCCTCACCGAACCTGGCAGTCTGTCGGGTAAGTCCAGTTCGTCGTCAACGATGTCTTCAAGATGAACGCCCGCGACTTTTGCATATTCAAGAACGACCGGCAGTGGCGGAACCCTCTTACCTAACTCGTAATCCGAAATACGGTTGTAAGGAAGTACATCTTCATAACCCAAGCGCCGAAGCATTGCGCTCTGGGACAAGCCCAAGCCGTTTCGAATATCGAGCAGCTTTTCGCCAAGCCGCTCAGCCTTCTTTAGTCGGCGCGCGGCCATCAGGAGCAACCTCCCGCTGGCTGGCCGACGCGCAAACCTTTCTTGCGTCTATACCATATATGGTATAGAGTGCTTTCGCGTATTCGATTCGCCGTGAGTTGGAACCTTCCATGCTCAACGGCGATGCTCATCACTCGAATTGACGGGATGGTGAGCTACGCATTTGGCCGTTGTCGGGTTTTCAAAGATTAGAACGCCTCAGAGGATAACAGAACGGGAGTAGTTGATCATCAGTTTTCAGTCATGCCTCACCACCACACAAACGGGAATAGTGGCTCAGTTAGCCAGATCCGGCTGCTTTATGTAGGCGAGGACTTAGGTCTCATCCGGTTTCTCAGAGTGGCTTTTGATAAACCCGAATACCACGTTGTATCGTGTCCCGATCGCGACTCTGCTGAGAGGTTCATAAAGAGCGACATCCGATATCATCTATTTATTTTCGATCACGAGATGCGCCACAGAGCAGCCTTTGATCTCGCGCGGCTAGTTAGATTACTGAAGCATCGAGAGGGCCTGCCAGTTATGATAGTTGGTGGGGAAGTCGAAGGCAGCCTAAACGAATTCACGCGCGCATCCGGTGGAGATGAATACGTCCAAAAGGGTGAGAGTTTTTCAGCGATTCATAAGGCCATCAAACGACTTCTGCTAAGTTCAACCGAATCCGCGATAAACGTGTCTGGCACGGCCTCCTGCCCAGACAAGGGGAGTTGACCGGTGCCGCCAGGCCGTTGCGAAGCGGGGTGGGACGCGGCGGCCTGAAACTTAATTTCGGCTGAGATAGTCGAGATGAAGGAGCGAGGCAAAGGTCCTTGGAGACTTGCCGCGAGGCATTTCCCCGACCGAGCCTCGCTCTTGTTTTTGCTCGCCGGTATTTGTCGGGGCGAATTGCATAACGTAATCTGATAGCATGTGCGGTCGCTTTACGCTTCATTCGAGAGACAGAATCAGACTCAAAGGATTGACGACACTAGATCTGCAGTTTGAAGCGAGATATAACATTGCGCCTAGCCAGAGCGTCTTGACCATCGGCGATTTTGGAGCCGGCCTTGAGGGTCGGTTACTGACCTGGGGACTAATTCCATCCTGGAGTACGGACGGGAAAGGATTCATAAACGCTCGGGCTGAAACGATCGAAGAAAAACCGAGTTTCAGCGAGTCATTTCGTTGGCGTCGGTGCCTAATACCCGCCGATGGCTTTTTTGAATGGAAGCGAACGGGAAGAGAGAAACGCCCGTTTTACATTCAGTCGACTGAAGAAGGTCCCGTGATGTTCGCCGGCATTTGGGATACAAGTCGCGACGAGGTCATCACTTCGTGCGCGATCATCACCACGCCCGCAAATGAGTTTGTGGCGGAACTCCACGACCGGATGCCAGCAATTCTGAAACCTCACTCTTATGAGGTCTGGCTTGAGCGGAAAACTGATCCTGCTGTGCTGAAGAAGCTGCTTACGCCATTTCCCGCGTCACAGATGAAAAGTTACCCTGTCAGTCGCGCGATTAACGCTCCTGAGAACGACAGTAAGGAGTTGATTGAGCGGGTGGATGCCGAAGTGTGGACCACTCCAAGCTTGTTTTGATTCGGCAAGCGGCGGGAGTCAGCAATTCGAAAAAGTCCATGTCACTGCCTTGCCGTCTTCCAAAGAATCGATTGTAGGTCGAATCTGCGCGCCGTTTTTTGCACGAATCGTTAAAACATCAGTTTTCGTGCATGCAAGACGTGAACGGTGCGGTTACGGATCCCGGAAACAGAGTTCGGAGTTGAGTTCGAAAAGTGATTTTGACAATTCGCTGAACTGCGATCTAGAGGTGCGGCACATTGGGCGTTGTGAGCGTTTCGGATGAAACGGAACGGAGTGGAATGCAGGCCGAGTTCCTATTGGAGTTTACGGTGCCCGAGCGGGCCGAGGCCGAGCCCTCACGCTAGAGATGTTCTTGTTTTTCTAAAACTGTCTTAGTATCTGTGCGCCGATTTCCTTGTCTGTAAGCTATCCCATGACCAGCATTTTCCTCTCTTATGGTCGCGGCGACGACGAGTCGTTCGTAGCGCGACTATGTGCCGATCTCAAATCACATGGTTTTGCGGTTTGGTTGGATGTCCAGAACATGCCGAGTCGTGGATCGCCTTTCCCAATTGAACTTCGCGACGCCATCAACGCCAGCGACAGATTTCTGTTCGTGCTTGGGCCGCGTGCGGTCACATCCGACTGGTGCCAAGCTGAGTGGCGACACGCGTTAGCCTTCGGTATACCAATTACCCCGGTTTTGCGATTGGATGGAAAAACAACCGAGGGTAATCGTCTCGACGGTTTGAAACTCCTTCCGGACGAAATGTTGTATCTCCACGTTGATGATTTTCGTGACGATGCTAACTACCCTGCAAATTTTCAACGACTGGTTAACCAACTACGAGAAAACCCTGAACCACTTGGGAAGTTAATCGGCGTACCGAGTCTACCGAGCAGTCTGTTAGAACGACGCGAGAAATTAAAGTCGCTCAAGGATGAGTTGCTGGGTGACTTTACACAGCCCGTGGCCATTACTGGCTTACACGGGATGGGAGGCATCGGCAAATCTGTTCTCGCCAATCTTCTGGCTCGTGATCCGGCGGTGCGCCGCACCTTTCCCGATGGTATCGCCTGGATTCACTTAGGCACCAGGCCGAACCTCCTCAAGCTGCAGCAAGACCTTGCGCGCGGACTCGGAGACGAGAGACTCTTTGATAATAAAGAGCAAGGCCGCGTTCGGCTCACCGACATCCTCGCACCCAAAAAACTGTTGCTCATACTCGACGACCTGTGGAAGAGGTCGCACGCCGAAGCTTTCAATATTCTCCATCAGCGTTGCCGGGCTGTGGTTACTTCGCGCGATGCGGGACTCATCTCAAGTTTGGGCGCCAGGGAGTATGAAGTCCAATTACTCGACGATGCTGAAGCCTTCAACTTATTGGCCAGCATCGCAGGTGTTAACTCCGGCGAACTCCCACCTGCCGCCAGTGAGCTGGCATCTGAGTGTGGCTACTTGCCATTGGCGTTGGCGTTGAGTGCCGGCATGGTAAAACGTGGCCGGTCATGGACGAGCGTCTTGCAGCGTTTGCAAGAGGCAAGGCTGGAAAGAATTGCCGATGATCACGCTGAGAACGTTCACCATCAGAGTCTTTGGGCCGCAATGAAAGTGAGCGTTGACGCGCTTACGGCAGACGAACGGCAACGCTTTATCGAACTTAGCGTTTTCCCCGGCAACCAAACTGTGCCCGAGGCAGCCGTTCGAACGCTTTGGCCCCTCGAAGAACCCGACTCGGAAGATCTCTTGATCAGCTTGAGCGAACGTTCGCTGATACGACTTGATTACACCACACCTGAGGCCGATCAAGCTTCGACTCGACGGGTTTCTCTTCATGCTGTCTTGCATGATTATGCGTCCAGAATGGCCGGTGGTCCGATCCTGCTGCACCAACAGTTGACGGCTGGCTATCGCAAGCTCTGCTCCAACGGATGGTCGAGCGGTCCGAACGACGGCTACTTTCTACAAAACATAGTCAGGCATCTGAGTCTCGCCAACGAGTCTGAAGAATTGTATGCGCTTCTGGAGGACGAAAGATGGCAACGAGTCAAGCGCGATTTCGATCCCAGTCTTTCAAGTTATGTGGCTGACATCGAAATCGGCATCGAGCGCGCTGAGGCGATAGACCCGCCGGATTATGCGAGCCTTGCAACGCTCAGCCTGATCGCCGCGCGGGCCAAAGAGCAGGTACAGGACGTCCCGCTGGAAGCATTATCGGCGTTGACACGCCTGGGAAAGTGGCGTCAGGCGCTGGCCTATGTACGTGCGATCGAACCACCCGAACGAGGGCTTTATGCGTTACGCAAGATGGCAGAGCTACTCCGAGAGATGGGCGACACTGAAGCATTCCGCTTGATCGTTAATGAGGGACTTCAATACGCAAACGTTCTCGATCCAACCTTGGCCCAATTTGACGCTTCGGCAAGCTCGCTGGAGGAATCGCTTGCGCAGCTCGCAGAGAAATGCAGTGCAGACACAACGACAACGCTAGTGGAGTGGATTGCGATCTTCGCTGACGCCAGCCAGGTCGAAGAATATAGAACGCGTCTTATGAAAATCGATTTGGCCGAGACGCGTTTCGTTTTGCTTGAGCCCAGGTTTGATAGTGTCACCAAACATCAATGGTATCGCCTCTTCCGCGAGATCTTTCTGGATCATCTCGCTTACATAAATTTTCCGCGCTCAAGTTCACCCGAGGCGCAGGAGTATGAGCTCGGAAGCCTCTGGATGGTTCGTAAGTTGGCATCGTCCACCGTGAAAAAGGTCGATGTCGAGACGGTTCGCTCGTTGGCGGGTGAATTGTGGGGCTTGATCGATCAACCGGAGAAAGCGTTAGCGCTGCTGGCAGAGGCGGACAGGCCGATGAATCGTCTTACCGGAATGGCGATAGTCGTGCAGGCGTTCGGTCGTGCGGGACGTGAAGAACTGGTGAAGCGAATTTGGACCATGCTCGAGCCATTAGATTCGATCAGATATGCCGGTGCGGCGGCCGAACGCTGTGCAATCATGCTTCGTATGGTGGGAGCATTCCTCCCCTTTGGTGACGAAGAGCAGGCAAAGTTACCAATGGGATCGGCAGTGATCTTTGCGATGAGCTTAGGTCTATCGGATAGCTTGCCGTTGGAAGACAAAGACTCGGTTGAGACCATGCTGCACAACAGGAAACGGCGGCAACTCATCGAGGAACAGTTAATAGCACATGGCGGAAACACTGCGCTAGGTTCAATTCAGACGCGCGCGCTCGTGCAAGAAGCAGCGCTCAATTACTTGGCAGACGACGGCTCGGCGAAGGTGATAGCTGATCGAATTCGCAGTGATGTTCTGAGCGCCACGCCGGAGTCTTGGAAGACGGAACCTACGGTCTTTCGGATTGATCAGGCGCTGGCTTTTTGCGTCTTGGGCACGGCCCTGTTCCGCGTCCGAGATGTGACTGGAGCTGAATCCGCATGGCGGCGAGCGATTGAACTGGCCGAGACGATCGAAAACGAAACGCAACGCGCGCGTGTGCTCGCATCTATGGCTGATGCGTTCGCCGTGGCCGGCTGGAGAGCACCAGCAATTGCATTCTGCCGGCAATTTCTTTCGTTGATGGAGAAACGGGAGGCCAGTTCAAAGGACCGCGGCCACGCTCTGGCGCGGTGGTCGGTCGCGTGTATCGCAGCCGGCCAAACTGAAGAGGGCATTAACCTTGCGCAACAGATCACTGAGCCTGACTTGCGGCTCGACGCCCTGGCCTCCGCGGCTCTTGCCTACGCTCGCAGCGGTGACGGCGAGCAATCAAGACCTTTGGTCGCGACAATTCTGCAAACCGTGCGTTCGGGTGATTATGACCGCCGAAGAGCGCGCGCCACGGCCAAGACAATCGTTGTCTTCTCTCTCCTGAATGATGCGCAGTCAGCAGATGACGTCGAACGAGAGGCACTTTCCCTAGCTGAAACCTGCGAACGGGAGCCCGACCGCCTTGACTCGTTGATCGAGTTCATCGACACGTTGAATCGGGAAGGAGAAGGCGACCGAACAGTCCGCATCATTGAGGCATATGATGACGTTGCCACGCGTGGTGTCATGATTGCCGCGCTTGCTTACTCCGTAGCTGCCGATGTAACGCACCTCGAAAAATCAGACTTCGTGAACATCGCCAACTGGGGCCTCTCAACTGCGGCAGCCGAGATGAATCAATCGGAGTATCACACCGCGCTGGCGTTGCTGCTATTGAGTAACGCGTTGGGTATCAGCGGAAAATCGCAGGAGGTGGCAGCGCTGGGTCAGTTTGAAGGAGACTTCGTCCTGGCGGTAGCGGTTAAGGCTTTCGAAACGATGAGCGCTCTGCTGGCCCGCGATGGTGAAATCGGTACCTTGCGATGCTATAGCGTGTTTCGAATTGCCGGCCGGCTCACAAGACTGGCTCCGAAGTCGATTGAGAATCAGCAGTGGGAGGATCTGTGGGAGTGGGTTCAGTCTGAGCGAGCGCGTGAAACCGCAGACCTGACCTCAAAACAGTTCGTTGAAGCACTCAGCGTCGCGCGTACGGAAGATACCCGCGCGGTTTGGAGAGGGCTCGCGGCCTCAGGATCGCTGCTCGCGTCGGCCGGCGCCGCTGCATCAACATGGCTCCGCCTTGAAGCAGTCGACGCGGCCCAGTCTCAGGACGAAGACTCGGCGTCGATGGCTGAAATCTTTGCAAACAGCGTCAAAGATTTTCGAGAAGTTGCGGAAAGGACTGCTTCATCCGGTTATCGTGCGCGGCACGCCGAAGAGGACGCCGACGAAGGTCCGCCGCCAAAAGGAGCTCTTCTAAAAGCGGCAAGATACACCGATGAATCGCGCATTCTACGCCTACTAGCACTCGGCGTAGATATCAACGAGGAAGACAGCCAGGGAACGACCGCATTGATGTATGCAGTCTCAATGGGCCTTGAAAGTGTGGTGCGGCTACTGCTGATTAACGGAGCAGATCCCAACCACATTCAAAAGAATGGACGATCTGCATTATTCAATGTAACCGACGGCGCCATCGCAAGACTGTTGATTGAAGCCGGAGCGGACATTGGTCGAAGCTTGCCGGACGGACGAACGCCTATGAGCGAGGCCGTGATTTATCACCAGCCCGAGGTTTTGAAGGTTTTATTGGAACACGGGTGCGATCCGAATGCTGTAAATGTGAACGGTGCGCCGCTCCTTTATGAAGCGATTGCCCAAGAACTGCCCGACGCCGTTGAGCTACTAATCAGGTGTGGCGCAAACGTGAACCTTCCCTCCGTAGAGGGCCTTCCACCTTTGATGTTTGCGGCGATTGGATCAAGTGAAGCTATGGTGCGCATTCTGGTACAACGGGGAGCGTCGATTGACGGGAGGGGAGTCGCACGCTTTGCTGGCGGAACAGCGCTAATGATGGCTGCGATCAAACAGAATGAAGGTGCGTTGTACTCACTGTTGGAAATGGGTGCCTCGGTCGATCTTGCTAGAGAAGATGGCGGCACAGCTATTATCCTGGCAGCGTCCGAGGGAGCTATTGCAATCGTCCGCGCTCTTCTTGATCGTGGCGCGGATGTTGAAAAGGCCAAAGCGAACGGACGCACCGCGCTCGGCGAAGCAGCCGCCGAAGGACACGAGGCAGTGGTGCGCCTCCTACTTGAACGCGGTGCCGACGCAAACCACCCGCAGGATGAGAACGGCGGTACGCCGCTTATGTATGCGGCTGCCCGAGGTCAAGTCGGCGTGTTGGCTGAACTGGTTGAGCATGGAGTAGAAACCAACCAGACAACGCCGAGTGGCTGGACAGCACTCATGTCAGCAGCGTGGAGGAACCAAGTCGCAGCGGCAATGTGGCTCATCGATCAAGGCGCTGATGTCAACCACGCGACCGCTGACGGCATTACCGCCCTTTCGAAAGCAGCACTAGAGGGTCACGAAGGGATAGTTAGTTCGCTGATTACACGCGGCGTAGATCCAAATCGCAATGTCGAGGATGGAGTGACGGTGCTTTTCATCGTGGCGGGCAGTGGTAGTAACGCCATGGTGAATCGACTTCTGGAAGAAGGTGCGTCCGTCGATCTCGGCATGAGCGACGGTACTACGCCGCTGATGGCTGCGGCCGGAAACGGGCACGATGATGTCATTCGCACGTTGTTAGCGCGCGGCGCGGACATCAAGCGCAGGACAAACGAGGATGGAACGGCTTTGATGTTTGCGGCGCAAAGCGGACATTTGAGCACGGTAGAACTTCTGCTCGGAAATGGCGCAGAGCCACGACAGGCGATGATCGACGGAAGAACGGCGTTGGATTTCGCCATCGACTTCGACCACGAGCCAGTAGCCGAACTATTACGCAGCCGAATGTGACCTTGGGGTTCTGTTGCTAGACAGTTACTTAGTTGTGAGCGGCTTTAGCGAAGAATCTTTCTACGTTCTTGACCCGTGCGAGTTCAGCTAACCCACGAGCCCTCATCTCGATTCGTCTCTGGAGGATGGCTAACTCCTCACGGAACTGAGTGTGCGCGGACCATTCCTCATTCTTCCCAGTCTTAACATAGACATCCCATAGCGGATGCCACTTTGAAAGAAATGGTCGCAAGTCACTGTTAAGCATGTCCAGTGCAAAGGTTTCTACCGTATCGCCAGTAGCGCTTGGTGTAGGTTCCATCTCAGCGAGCGCCTTTCGAGTGAGTTGGAAAAGCTCATATAGCGAAGAAAGAGCAATACCGTCGTCACCTTCCTCCTCCGCCATCGGTTGCGTAGCAATGCGGGTTGCCATCTCCACGAACAACCTCCAGGCGACTCGCCGCTGCATTCCGGCACTTGTAAACCGGATACCTTGAATCTCGACCTGCTCAAGTCGCCAGTCTTCGATTCGAAGGCGAATGACGACTGAGCGACCAAGCGGCCACATCAATCCGAAAAATATTCCAGCGACTGTGCTCAAGATAATCCACTTCCATAAGGACGGACGCGCGACGAGCCAAAAGATAATAGACCCGATAATCCCACCAGCTATCGCGCCGCAAACAATTCGCTTGAAGATACTAAGATTCGTCATGTCGGTCAGCAGCTTTCTAATGCGTAAGAAGGTGAACTCTGCAAACGGAGTTATTCTTCATGATATCTTGAGGATTCTGAATCCACTCCGACCTCGTCCGTCTTGCCTGGAACGCATCTTCAATCCACTGTCGTAACTGATCATCAGATTGTGGGTACTGCCAGTAACGCGTATAACAGTTCAGATGTCCCTGAGTCCAGTTGCGGACTAGCCTCGGAGGGAGATCGGCACCGTCAGGAGCAGAGTGGAGTTGAATAGCCATGAGGCCGTTGGGAAAGCTATCGGGTCCTTGCTGAAGGGAGGCTTTGATCTCCCAATCAATATAACGCCTACTCTGTGTACATTTGCCAACCAATACCACAGTTACGGTTGAGTCTTGAATGTACAATTCGCGGATTCTCTGCATTACATACTGAGTGTTCGTGCTGTTAATAAAGTCGTCGCGGTCAGACACACCGAGTGCCTTCGGGATGAAAACACCGCCTGGGCCGGCAAAGGTGTCCACGAAACGGTTAGCCTCCAATTGGTCAAGATGACTATAGCAGACAAAGACTTTCCTTCGATTTGTGAAGTTCAGTCTCGGCCTTGTTCCGAAGGACTGCCGCGAAAGACCGTCAGTAGTCATGGGTGCTGCCTTATAAGTTTTCCGAAACTCAGTCGTTTCTTACTTTCTCGCTTTTGGCAGAAACGGATTTCGACCTTCTGAAAGATCCCTAATCCACTCTCTTCGCTGATCGATAGTTTCGGTTTTCGCGCCGTTCTGAGCAGCGGACCTAACAAAAAAGTCAAAGTCCTCGATTGCTCCACCGCTGTCACCGAGTAAGGCCCGAGCAACGCCACGTGTGTCCCTATAATTCGCGACGTTCGGAGAGTGTTTGAGCGCACATTCCGCCATTCGGAGCGATTCACGGCCTTTTCCGACCATCGCTAACGACCAAGCGAGTTCGTTGCATACGTCGGGCTCGTCGAACTCGGTTACCCAATTCATCAAGTCTCCGAGTGGAACGCCGTCGGATGTCTTCCTGTCGTCCGCTGATACGCGTTGCGCGAGTTCTCTTAGGACTGATTCATCAGCGGGCAATTGCAAAAACGTTTTGTGGTAAGGCCCACTTTGTCCACTAAGTACCCACTCCTCCCATGTCATATTGCGCCCCACGGCGGTACCAAGCTTGGTAACCAATGAGTCTCCATTTTGGATGGTCAAGCGACGCAAATCATTACCAACGACCAATAATTCGCGCCCATCCTCGGTAAATCGCAAGCCAGCCCTTTCCTCATTAATATTGAGTATCTCCATCACAGGAGCTTCCTTATTTCGATCAGCAACATCGAACATATTCACCTTTGTTCCGTGAGTTGTTGAACTCGTAATGAACAATTTCGTGTTGTCTACTGCGAACACCATGTTTTGTAAATGTCCGCCGCCGGTGTGCAATTGACGGTCCATTGGGGGCGACCCGTCAGGCGTCAGAAACCAGATATATGGCGTTGGATCATCCCAGTTTGAAATCGCCACCTTCATAGAATCCGGCGCAAAAACCACGCTCCAATGATAATTGCGCCGAGGGAGCGCGGCGCGGAGAATTCCCGCCGCTACGAATCTCTGAGCGGACCTGTCAAGCCGCCACAGACGAGCGAAATCATCCGTGCCTTGAATGGTTACGAGAAAGCGGCCATCAGGACTGAACACGGCCTCTCTGACATACCGATCGAGCGAAGGGAGAATGAAAGCGGCTTCAGGAAAGTTTGTTTTGCGCAGATTCCACAATCTAACACGCGTTAATCGATCACGTGCCAAAATCTCGCGAGTCGCGGTCAGCAGCCACTGTCCGTCAGGACTGAAAAACAAAGCGTTTGGCTTAAGTTCCTGTCCATAGAGTTTTATTGTCTCCAGCTTTTCAGCATCTCGAGAAAGACGGACGAGTGCGACTCTTGTGACCTCCTTCTGATCTTGGACTTCAGGAGGCTCAAGGTTGTCTATTTGTAGATGCAAGCCTGTTCGATCTAAGTAATCACCAGCGTCGTTGGCAGAATACGCAAACCAAGATCCATCTGGGCTGAACTGAACTTGTCCTATTTCAAAGTCAGAAATCTGAAACCGGTGAACATCGCGTTGGCGTGAATCGATTCTCCACAAGTATCCGGCGACTTTCTGAGATTTATTAAAGGTGGATACTTTGGCAAAGATCCAACTGCTATCTTTCGAAAATGGCGTTGAGCCAAAGTACAACTTTTCATCAGCTTTCTCCAATGTCACTGAAGCGACTGGTAGCCGAGAGAGATCGTAGAGCCGACTTCCGTTGGGTTCCTCCACAATCAGCCAACTCGAATCAGGACTAAATGGGCTCTCGTTCCAGGTGCGCACCGGAATCGTAAATTTCGTGCTACCGTTTACCGCGTAAACGGTGGACTTATTCCTTTCATCGTCCGATTGCACAATTACCCACTTTCCGTCCGGACTAAGTTCTATCTGGCAAGTAGGGCACTCCTGAGTGCCTACGGACGATCTTACCGAGAACAGCCGATGAGACGAGTTAGAGTTCGGTAAATCCCACACTTCTATCTCATGGCCGGTGAAAAGAGCCGCCGTCGTCCCAGAAGGAGAAACGGTAGACGCCACGTAATGAGTTCGCCAGTCACCTATCCGATTTGCGTCGCTTCCCAACTCCCCCCGATCTGTCCGCCAAACCCTTAGGGACCGATCTACTCCACCTGATACGAGCCATCTTCCCTTTGGACTGACAGTCACGAAGTCTGGCGACGAGTCCAACCCTCGCAGTTCAATGGGCTTCTGATGGGCATCTTTCAGGTTGATCAACTTAATCGTTCCATCGGATGTTGCGATTGCTACAAAACTTTCGTCTGGAAAGATCGTTGCTGAGTGAATATTCTTAAACGAGTCGGCGGGATTGCAATCGCAGCGAGGCATTACAAGTATCTTAGGAGCGCTAGTATCATTTGCATCGCTGGGCCACTGTCGGACTTCCCCATCAAGACTTGTCGTTACAACCGATTGGCTTGATGGGAGGAAATTAGCTGAGGCGATCGCCTGCTCATGATTTAGTAAGCGCGGAGTACCAACCGGCTTAAGGTTCTCCAGTTTCCAAAGTTTTGCCGAGAGATCGGCTTCCGTCGATGATCCGACCCAATTGCGGCTTGCTGTGATTAACGCCGAACGGTCATCGGTGATATGCAGTATTTCAATTGGTACTGTAGTCTGACCACCAAGTTGTATCGCGGTATGCTTGCTCTCAAACCACGTCTTAGGCTTAGCGTCGGAGGAAGTCAAATCCCAAACCTGCACCCAACCGTTTTGGGAGCCGGACAACAAGAGATGGTCGTCTCTACTGAATTCCAGCACGCTTATTTTGTCTATAACACTCTTAGAAAGTCGCCGAATGACCGAAGGTGTACCGGCCTGCGTTAAATCATAAAGAATGATTTCGTGATTGGTGGCAGCAGCAAGAACGGATTTGTCAGAAGAGGCAGCCATCGATTCTAAGAGGGGCTCTGAGAGTGAAGTCGGCGCATCTGAGTACTTCTTTCTCTCATCCAAGTCCCAAATCAAACCTGGGCCGCAGCCTCGGGTCTTGTTATGTTCAAATGACCAACCAGGGGCGCAGTCTTGGGATCGTGAATGCGTGATTAGGCGACGGCTAGCGCGATCGAATGTGACCAATACCGAAAACTGCTCAGTGCGTATTACATTGCGCTGTGATTCAGGGAACGGTTTTGTCAGATCGTAGACCTGAACGGTGCCACCCCAATCCGACGCTGCTAGTAGCGTTTCATCTTTGTCAAACACGGCGTCCGTAACGCTTTCTCTGAAATATCCATGAAGGCCAGCCCCACTTATAGTCGCTAAGGCACGATTCGCCGCAACGCTAGCTTGAGCCGTCATGTTTCCATCCTTCAACTCTGTGGCTTCTACAGCTTCAGCGGCCCATAACCCTGCACGTTGAGGCTGACTTAAGATTTGCGAATCAGACTGAGTGGCAAGTCTCTGTGATAAATTGAGTCGGCTCTCGTGTTGAGCCTGCGCAAGATTAGTCTCCGCGATTCCTTGCTGTCGTTTTGCCTCAGCTGCATTTGTCTCCGCGATGCCTTGTTGGTGTTTCGCTTCGGCAGCGTTGTCGTTCGCTATACCTTCCTGCGTTTTTGCTTCCTTCTCATTGGCCGTGGCAGTTTCTTCGTTCGCCTTCGCAATTCCTTGCTGCTTAAGCGCTTCTCGGGCACTGTCTTCGGCAGCTTTTCTCTGTTTATTCGCCTCCTCGGCATTGACACGTGCAATAGCTTCTTGGTTGAGAGCCCTGTTCCTCTGCTTGAAGGCGACAACCGCCGTAGCGCTAGAAGTGAGAGATAAAATCAGTAGTGCCAAGACGGCAGACCAAGCGAGTCTCCGGTTTTGTCTAAGCCGGCGTGCATCCTCACCGACTAGTGTGCTCTTATCGACCCCGCGCAAGGTAGAGGCTAGATCAGCAACAGCCTCGTAAAAGCGTCGTTCGCGGAGCTTGAGTTTTTTCTGTCCTCTAGCCCAACGCAAATCCGTAAACTTCGGTTCGTCGTTAAACCTATTCATGAGGCTGGGTGGAAGAGGTATGTTTTCTTCCCAAAGAAAATCCTTTGCCGCTTGATCCCAAACAGGCTCCTCACCCTCAGTCAAGACAATCAGAAACTTTTCGGGGGTATTTAGGCTGAGCCAGTAGTCAGCCTCAATTCGCACCCATGGCGACGCAGCCGCAAGGGGCGAAGCAAGCAAAATGAAAAACTCAGATTCCTTCAATGCCTCCTTGATCTTTGGCAAAAGGGCAGAAGTGGTGGGAATATCCGTTTCGTCCCTGTAGACATGAATCGCGCGCAGTTGTCTCCACGAGGCCGTGATTCTCTGCAATCCGGATTGGAGCGCTGGTGCTAGAGATCTATCTGCTGTTTGGCTGTAGGACAGGAACGCCTTGTACTTGTGAGAAGTGGCTTGCTCTGACATTGAACGACTCCTAACGGCTGGAATGGATTTGAATCCCAATACAGGCCCTCGCCGAGACAATCTGGCGCCAGTAGTCGATGGTGTCTGGATTGCCCGCGAACCGAGCGCGCTTCGATGTCTCGGAGATTTGCCGGAGGCTGCTTGAGAACGCCAGATGCGAGGCTTCCGTTTTCTGACAGAAGGCGTAGCTTATACCTCACTTCTTCAGCCAGTCAACCACAATAATCTAGATGTCTGAAGGTCAACTATGTGATAGTAAATTAGCCCCTTGGAGTCATCCTGTAATGAGTCAACCAGCGCAGCCAATGGATAGAGTGTCAGCGGCGCGAACCGCAGGTGAGCGGTTATTCGAAGAGTACCTGCACTCGCAGGGCATTGATGACTTTGAATACGAGAAGACGCAACCAGGCAAGCGCAAGAAGATTGATTACACCGTGACACTGGATCGCGAGTATTTGTTCGACGTGAAAGACTTCACCGCGGTTGAGATTGCAGCCTCAGGTGCCTATGACGCCCATAAGCGTTTACGAAAGAAGATCGACCACATCAGAGAACAGTTCAAAGAATATAAAGCATGGCCCTGCTGCGCGGTGCTTCATAACGACAACGCGGCTCTCGTTGATCTGACGACTCCGTTCATCGTTTTTGGTGCGATGTATGGAAACCTCGGGGTGCGTGTTCAGTTCGATACGACTACGGGCGAAAGGATTTCGGAAACTACTGAATTCATGTCAGGCGGCAAGATGTTGTTCCGCAAGCTAAAAAGTCTTTTTTTCGACGTGCACAATAGTACCATCAGCGCGCTCATTACTCTGCGCTACGTAAAGAGCGGCTATGCACGGCTGTGCCGTGACTTTAGCGAGAAGCGAGCGACCGGCGTTACTGCAAAAGAATGGATTGTTATGGATCACGGGGTTGATTCAGAAGAGGAACATTTGGGTGTAATTGTCTGGGAGAACTCTTTTGCACGCATTCCGTTTCCTAGGGAGATATTTTGCGGAGAGTATGACGAACGATATGGCCTCAGCGATCAAGCCGTGCTTACTCGACTCTTTGCCGGGACAGGCATTGTTGAGTATGAGGAACTCATGGGCGAGCAGCGGTCTCCGGTCTTCACCATGCGTGAACGCGAGAAAAGGTGAACGCTCTCTTACTGTTCGCAGAATTCGATAAGGTTATTCTCGCGAGCACGTCTAATCTTTAGGGTGATACGCATGGCCATCGAAGATGACAAAGAAAATCAAAATGCGGCCGAAGAGCAAATAAGCTTCAGCCTGTCTATTAGCTTGGACAGGGAAAGTTTTTTCCGCCGAGCATGTCCTTCTTGCGGTCTTGAATTCAAGACTGAAGGTAACCCGGCGGATTTTGCTTGGGCGTTAGAGTTGCAATTGCGTCGGGTCAGCGAGGAAGTCAATGTTGAGCCGGCAAGCGAAAACGAAGAAACGTCGAATGGAACTCTAAGCTGTCCCTACTGCCAGTATGTTGCCGAAGCGAAAGAGATGCACACAGAAGAAACGGTTTCGTACCTCAAGCGCTTCGCCATGCGCGAATATGCTCTACCAAAACTCCATAAAATGCTTCAAGATTTCTCGGACTCTCTAGGACGGATGGGAGGCAGAGGTGGTGGCCTTATTTCGGTCTCTATAACTTCCCAATATGAACCACCGCCGCGACCTCCCCGTCCCATCTACGGTCCCGATGCGGCCGACATGATAATTGTACAATTGGTATGTTGCGGCAAGAAGATTAAGATCGCGGAAGGATGGACACACTTTTCCGTTTGTCCCTTTTGTGAAACGAAGGTAACGCTGGTTTAGACGAAGGCGAACATGAAAGACGAATTATCAAAAGACGAGGTGGTTGAGGCTCTGAGAATTTTTAAGACTCGAAGGGACAACCTACTACACGAAGATGAGGCTACTTTCGATCATCACTTGGAACGATTTATTGAAGCGTGTCGCACAAACCCCCTTATTCAACGTGTCTTAGTGCCGTTAGAGAGCAAGTTTGAGTTGGATGTTGGCGCCTGGTTGGATGCGGCGAGCGAGCGTAACTCAAAATTAACTTTCCCGGCTGACCCAGAGCAGGAATTCATTTTGCGCTATCGGATCATGGAGAAAGCAGAGGAAGATACTAACCTTCTCCTCCGGTTCGGCATTGCGCGCGGAGTTCGCAAGAGGGATGAATGGATTGCGCTTTTCCTTTCACTAATAGTTCGCCCTTTTATTGATGATCTTACTCACAGAGTAGGCGAAGCGGCCAACATTGCGACTCCAGAAGCCCGCGCCGTGCAAGCTGTTCCGTTTAGTCGGATTCCAAGCCCGAAGGAAACGAAAATCTTTTTGAGTCACAAATCGGTCGATAAGCCGCTTGTGTACCAGTACTATTACTCTCTGAAGGAGATTGGCTTCGACCCTTGGCTGGATGAACCAAACATGGCTGCAGGGGCGAATCTAGAACACGAAGTACTCCGAGGGTTTCAAGAATCATGTGCGGCGGTGTTCTTTATCACCGAGAGCTACAAGGATGAAAAGTATCTCGCGACTGAAGTTGAATACGCAGTAAAGCAGAAGCAGATTAAAGAACGAAAGTTCGCAATCATTACCCTTAGGTATACGGACGCCGCGCCCGTGCCTGACTTGCTAACGCCATATATATATAAGGATGTGGCTAATAATCTTGACGGATTCCGTGAGTTAGTACGAGCTTTGCCCTTGGAACTCGGTGCCCTCCGTTGGAAGGTGGACATTGTTTGAGTCCGTGTTTTACCAAGAGCGAAATACGTAACACCGCAGGTGCGTTTTCAAAGAATGCTTCATGAAACAAGAACAACAAATATTTGAAGAGAAATTGTCAGGGCTTGAATAAGTATAATGATTCAGCCATCGTAAGTGTTTCGACTCGATTCGAAATGAGCGTACCCTAGATTGGAAAACTCCCGATGTTTCCAGCTAATCAACAGCAGGTCAAGCGAAAGGTTTTCATAAGCTATCACCACGGTTGCGATCAGGCTTATTACGACGCTTTCTCCAAGGCGTTCTGTGACACATACGACGTAATCAGCGACAACTCGCTTGAGCGCGAGATCGATAGCGACGATGTTGAGTATGTGATACAGCGCATTCGGAATGACTACGTGACGGGCAGTTCTTGCACGATTGTACTTGTTGGCAAAGACACCTGGGGCCGCAAATATGTCGACTGGGAAATCAAGGCAACTTTAGAGAAGGAACACGGACTAATTGGCGTCGTGCTTCCGACGGCGCCGATCTCGTTGCAGTACACAGTGAGAGTGCCCGACCGGCTGCACGACAACATCCAGTCGGGGTACGCGCTATGGTTGACTTGGCAGCAGATTACGACGGGCGCGCAGCAGTGTAGCCAGTTCATCGAGCAAGCCAAGGGCTTTGACAAGAGGCTGATCGTTAACACGCGCGCGCGACGGCTTCGAAACGGCTAACCTCTTATGGCACTCTCAACTCGGCCATTCCTCGTTATCTATGTAGCTTGGCATCCAGATTTTGCGGATGGTGAGGCCATAGCGAAATCTCTCTACGACCATTATAGGCGTGACCTCTATGAGAATGTTTCGGGTGGTACGGGGCTTAGCGTAATTTACCGCTCAGCTCCAGGACCAGGTTCTAGTACGCCTATCGACATTGAATTCACTGATGCCGAAACGTCGGCGATAGTTCTCTTGCTTGATAAACACTGGGTAGCCGATCCGGCCTGGGTAACTTGGGCACGCGATCTTACAAATCGAGCCGACACAGCCGGCCTAGCGGTCCGGGCATTTCCTGTAGCAATTGACGGAGAAGCAATACAGCTCAACATAGCAGAGCAGGCAGTGCGCTGGGATACGTGGGCGTCCATGTCGACTGATGATCGCGAGCGCCAGCTTATAGGCAGTCTTACTTACCAGTTTTGCCGTATGTTGCGTCACTATCTCGCGCAGTTAAAGCATCCAACTGAAGATGAAGAAGCTCTTCTGGCATATCTGACTAAGGTGGCAATATTTCTCAGTCACTCGAAGCACGATCCTGACGGCAAGCGTATCGCAAATCTCGTCAGGGACTATCTTTACCGCGGCGAAGGAGATAGCTTGGCGAGCTTCTTCGATGTTCATGACATACCGGCAGGGCTGCGCTTTAATAAGGTACTTCTGCAAAAGGTAAAGGTAAGCGCCGTCGTTGCTATACACACGGATTCGTATTCGTCGCGGGAGTGGTGCCGCCGCGAGATCATTGAGGCCAAGAAATGGAATGTACCTCTGGTGGTGGCAAATTGCGTCACCGATATTGATGAGCGTAGTTTTCCATATATGGGCAACGTTCCGCTCATCCGAATGGATCCAGATAAGGCGGACAGACTCGACTATATTGTCCGACGCCTCCTCGATGAGGTCTTAAAGGACTTCCTGTGGCGATGTCGAACAGAGTTGGTAACCGGAAAGGCCAGCGCGGACGTAACCTTTCTGCCGCGTCCGCCAGAGCTGATTTCACTTGCCGCCTTGAATGACTTAACCACTGCGACTTTGGTCTATCCTGACCCGCCAATAGGCGCGGAGGAGCAGCGATTGTTTGAGGTTATCGCACCGGCGGTTCGATTGCGCAGTATGACTGAATGGTTGGCGGAGACCACTGTATGAGTTACGAAGAGCCCCTCAGCAAACACGCGGTCGCGATATCCATCTCGGAAAGTCCTAACCTGAGTGTGCTTGGTCTGAGCGATGAGCACTTGGTTGATTCAATGGCAGAAGTCGCACGTTACCTTCTCGCCATGGGCGCACGGCTGGTATATGGGGGCGATCTTCGGCCAGGTGGTTTTACCGAAGTCTTGTTCGAACTCATTTCTCGTTATCGTCGTGATGCAGACTTGGGTGATGAGCGTATCGGTGTAAAAAACTTCCTCGCTTGGCCGGTTCACGTCAGTTTGGCTGTCGATCAACTGAGACAACTCTCCGAATCGCTCAAGGGTGTGGCAGAACTTGTTTTCTTAACGGTTAATGGCGAGGTCATTTCTTTAGATGACCGTATGAACCTAGGATCATGCACGCCTACTGCGGAAGAATGGGTCGGTGGCTTGACCGCAATGCGAGAGACAATGACTAGACTCACCGATGCGCGAGTGGTGCTCGGCGGCAAGACTGAGAATTACAAGGGTAGGATGCCTGGTATTGCTGAGGAAGCGCTTGTAACGCTTCGAACTGGTAAGCCCTTATTTGTTCTCGGGGGTTTTGGAGGGTGCGCAAGCGACATTGGGCAGGAACTCGGTTTAGTCGGGAAAGGACCGCTGACGGAGCTGGACTGGATGGGACGCAGCGAATTCGCGAGCTTTAACTCTAGTAGCCTGAACAACGGCTTGGACGTGAGAGAAAATTCGATTCTGGCTTCGACCGTTCATATCGACCAAGCAGTTACGCTAATTCTGCGGGGGCTTCTTCGCAAGGGAAGTGTCGCCTCCGATGCTGAAGGATTAATCGCAACTTAGTAGAAGAACTACAGCGGTGGTCCTCAACCTACTGCGCCGCTTCAAGAAGGTGACAAGAATGCTCTTGTCATTTACGACCTATGGCGAATCCCTTTCGATGTATGTAGAGCCCTCGCATACAGAGAATTTCCGTTTGAAAAGGACTGAGGAAAGAGAAGTGGCAGAGGAACTCCTCGTTCATGGGTGAATCATATGACAACGGAACAATTCGATATCTTTATCAGTCACAACAGTCGCGATAAACAACTCATCGATCCAATAGTGCAACAGCTCTATGACGAGTACGATATCCGCTCCTGGCTAGACAAATGGGATTTGCACGCATCGGCGGAATGGGAGCCCGCCATTCGTCAGGCGCTGGAGTCGTGTCGGATCTGTGCTGTGGTGCTCGGTGCCAATGGTTGGGGACCTCACCATCTAAAAGAAGCGCAATTCTCGCTTGAAAGAAACGCAACCAATCCAGACTTCCGCGTGATTCCGATCTTATTGCCAGGCGCGGACCAGGAAGCAATGGCCGCAATTGGTGATTTCTTTCAACGTACTCATCGCGTGGATTTCAGCAATGGGATGGCTGATGAGGAAGCATTTCGCAGATTGCTCGCTGCAATTCGCGGCGAAGCACCGGGGCCACCGCCTTTAACCGTATTCAGCATTAAGCGATCAGCAAGACAATGGGAGCAGGCGTCGATTGTCGACAAGCCGAGCATACTTTATCGCGGCGGTGAATTGCGTCGCGCACAAGGCATCGCAGTTACACATGCTGCGATGTTGAGCAATGCGGCTGTCGGATTCCTGAGTGCCAGCGCAGAGGCGGAACAGCGTAACATCCAGACCGAACGTCGTCGAACTCGTAAGATTATCGCGGGGCTGGTGATCGGTCTTGCCATAGTCGCTGGGACAGCCGTTTTTGCCTGGGCTCAACGCGCTGAAGCCCTGACACAGTCTGCGCGCGCCGAGCAGCAACGACAAGTGGCTGAAGGGCAACGCGAGAGAGCTGACGAGAAAACCAAGGAGGCGTTAGCGGCGGCTGATGCAGAGCGCACAGCGCGCAATGCCGAGGCGAAGCAGCGCGCGATCGCTGATAAGAAAACTGAAGAGGCGTTAGCGGCTGCTGACGCGGAACACAAAGCGCGTACGGCTGAAGCGGAGCAGCGACGCGTCGCAACGGTGCAGCGGGACACAGCCCAATCACGTGAATTAGCATCTACTGCCGACGCGCAACTTTCTGTTGATCCAGAACGAAGCGTTCTTCTCGCCCATGCAGCGTTGCAAAAGACGCCCACCAAACAGGCTGAGCTATCTCTGAGAAGATCGTTGATCGCGTCGCATGTTAGGGCCGCCTATCGCTCCAATATGGACTCCGCTGTAGCCGCTGAATTCGGACCGGATGGCCCTGTAGCTCTAACGGTACATCTTGATCATAGTGTCGCCATTCAAAACCTGCGAACCAAATCGCAAGTGAGCATACCTGGTTACAAGGGCCAACTTTGGCGTGGATATTTCCTGCTCAAGGCGGCGCGGTTGTTGACGTTTGACCTCGATGGAAGGACTCGGGTTTGGAATACGAAGACCGGCAATCTTGAGACCGAACTCAGGCACAGCGACACGATCAAGGCAATCGCGGTGGCCCCTGAGAATTCCCGCGTAGCCACAGTGAGCGATGCAGAATTAGTCGTATGGCAACTACCAACGGCGGTCGAAGTACTCCGAATCAAACGTGACTCCAATCCAATGACCCTCGACCGCGCGTCATTCAGTTCAGACGGTCAGACGTTGCGCATAGTCGGTCAGGATGGAAGCGTTAAGGTTTCGGATTTAACCAGCCGGACAACTTCACGCGTTCCCTGCAACACCGCCAGCAATTCAATTGTAAGCTTCGCGTTTGATGGTCAGGGACAACATCTGATCACCTCAGTTAAGGGCGGTGGCGGTGCCGCTGTGTGCGAGACAAAATCTGGCGCGAACGTTTCCACACTTAATGGTAGTGCAGACTATTTCACTGAACTTCGCTTTAGTCACAACGGAAAGTTAATTGCGTCAGCAGGCAGCGATGGCGCGGCGCGCATTTGGGATATGAGTACTGGGAGAATGCTACGTGAGTTGCGCGGACATACTTACGCCGTGAGCGATCTTATCTTCAGCTCGGACGATCGATACCTGGTGACGATAAGCGAAGACAAGTCGGCACTGGTTTGGGATGTTGAGACGGGGCAGTTGCTTGAGGAGTTGCGCGGCCATGAAGGAAACGTCAAGAGCGCCATGTTCAGTCCTTATGCGAAAAATCTGTTAACTCTGAGCGACGACGGTACCGTCCGCATCTGGGAAGTGAACTCAATACAAAACAATATTCCCTTGCCGGGCCACGCGGGGAATGTCACGGCGGCTGCTTATAGCCCCGACGGGCGCTTGCTCGTGACGGCCGGGGGTGACACAAGCGCTCTACTGTGGAACACCGAAACGCGAAAGCTAGTAGCCGCATTAACTGGACACAAGGAAACGGTGAGCAGAATCTCTATCAGCAAGGACGGCAACCTGATCGCGACGACGGCTGGTAGTGTCGCACGCGTGTGGGACAACCAGGGAAATTTCATCACCGAAATGTCCCAACATCAGTGGGTTATCAACAGTGTCGCGATCAACAGCCTTGGAACGCGAATCGTGACTGCGGGCGACATCGAAGATACGGCAATAGTTTGGGAATCTCGCACAGGCCGAATCCTAGCAAGGTTAGACGGTAGTGGCGGCGGTTGCAAACCACACTCAGGTAGCATTAGCGATGCTGTTTTTAGTCCCAACGGCCATCTCATAGTGACTACCAGCTTTGACAATACAGCTCGCATTTGGAATGCGGATTCCGGTAGGTGTTTGCGCGAGTTGGTTGGTCATCAACGGTCAGTGAGTTCTGCAGCATTCAGCCCAAATGGCGATCGAGTTGTCACTACTAGCTTCGATAACACAGCGCGCGTTTGGGATGTCGCATCAGGAAAACCACTAGCGATCCTCGGTCAACATCTGCGAGCCGTTACGACGGCAAAATTCAGCCGTGACGGTACCTTGATTGCCACAGCCAGTGATGACGGTAGTGCTCGAGTGTGGGATTCTGGGACATACCAAACCTTGGCCGTGATCGATGGGCCTAAGATCGCTGTGAATAGTATTGAATTCAGTCCTGATGGACGCTTCCTTGTCATCGCAAGCAATGATGAGACCCCAAGGGTCTGGGAAGCGCGCACGGGTAAGATTGCCGCGGAACTCACGGGCCATCGTGACATTGTTTGGAGGGCGTCATTTAGTCCAGACGGCAAATTCATCGCTACGGCTAGTAAGGATGGCACGGCACGAATTTATGGCGAAGAAATGTTCTTGCCGATAGGCGAAGTCTTGAGCTTGGCTGAAACGCGCGTGACAAGGCCTCTAACGCCAGCTGAACTGGACACGTTCGCGCCATTCTTGGTTGAGCTTCGTAGTAGATTGCGCTCGCGTTAGGTTTGCAACCCTAAAGGCATCTGACATTACAAGGAGGTCCGAAATGAACACAAACCTCACAAGTGTCGGTGATGAGCCGAAAAAGTACAAAGCTTTTCTTTCATATAGTCATGCCGCAGACGAAGATCTCGCTGCAGATGTGCAGTCAGCTCTGCACAGGTTTGCCAAGCCTTGGACTCAGACGAGAGCGATTCGTACGTTTAGGGACACAACAAACCTTGCCGTTGCACCGTCGCTCTGGGGCTCGATCGTTAAGGCCTTAGATGACTCGGAGTTTTTTATCCTAATGGCGTCGCCCGAAGCAGCGCGGTCGCCTTGGGTAGAAAGAGAGGTCGCTTATTGGTTGCATTCTCGAGCGAGCGAGAACTTAGCCCAGAATTTCATGATCGTACTTACCGACGGATCTCTGGTTTGGAACACTGATTTGGAAAAGCCCGACTTCGACTGGAATCAGACCAACTCCCTACCACCATCCCTAAAGGATGTGTTTCATCAAGAGCCACGATATGTTGACCTAAGCTGGGCCAAAGCATCACATGATCGTTCACTCAGAAATCTGAAGTTTCGCGGGGCAATTGCAGATCTCGCAACTCCACTACACGGCCGAGACAAGGACGAACTTGACGGTGAAGATGTACGTCAGCACAACAAAACCACCCACTTTCGGAAACTCGCGTTTTCTTCAGTGATAGTTCTTTTGGTCATCTCGGCCGGTATGACTGTCTATGCGATGATCCAGAGCAGCCGAGCTGGTCAACAGCAAAGAAGAGCAGAAGCGAATGCAATTATTGCGCAACAACGACAGAAGGAAGCTGAAGAAAATCTAAAGGAGGCCCGTCGACAAACTCAAATTGCTGAGGACCGCAAAAAGGAAGCAGAGCGACAACAAGAGATCGCGACCAGGAATGCAAGCCTAGCGGAAGAGAGGCTCAAAGAAACAGAAGCGGCAAACAGGAAGCAGAGAATAGCAAAAAAAGAAACAGAAGACACAAAGAAAGAGGCTTCAAGAACAGCATTACTTGAAAGCGGAAGAGAGCAATTAACTAACCACAATCCCTTTCAAGCCGCTGCTTATGTAAGTAGGGCATACACGCTATCGCCTCCGAATGAGGAGAATAAGGAGCCCGGTAACCTCTCAACCCTTCGCTTTTTGATGGGACTTGCAATGAGATCGGTCGACTCGCTACGTTACGGGAAAACTTTTCACGATGACGTTGTTTCCGCAAAATTTTCACCTAACGGTAATGCGATAGCGATTGCCTGCGCTGACAATACGCGCAACACTAACAATGCAGCCAGAGTGTTGGATGTGAATACCGGAGCAGATGCGATTGCTCCGGTGGTGCACACCTGGGATGTCAATACAGCCGAATTCTCACCTGATGGTAATTGGCTTGTGACTAGCAGTGATGACGATTCTGCCCAGGTCCTGGATTTGAGAACGGGCGTACGTACCCCATTCAAACATCGGGTTGCAGTAAAATCTGCCAGGTTTTCGCCTGACTCCAAACAGATTGCGACTGTTGATCGCCTGGGTAGAGCCGCAATCTGGGATATCAGGAGAAGTGAAGCTCCTATCTTGGTTGTGGAAACGAAAAAGATTCTTACCTCGCTAAAAAGAAAAGAACTTCCCTCGTCAGAGGATGAGGAACATGTCAAATCAGTCGAGTTTTCACCCGACATCAAGCAGATTGTGATTGTTGACTATGACGGAGGAGTCACAGTCTGTGATTTCAAAACACAAAAAGTTGTTGCGTCATTGAGGCCTCAACGCAAGGTCAAAGAAGTGAATGAGGACAATGAGGTCAAAGAAATAAATTCAGCAAAGTTCTCGCCGGACGGCAGGCTGTTGGTGACTGCCAGTGCTGACAAAACAGCTAAAGTCCTGGACCTGGAAACCGGTAAACTCATCCACACACTGCCACACCAGAACGCCGTCATTTCGGCAGAGTTTTCCCCCGACAGCAAACGAATTGTGACCATCACCTCTGACGCAAGGGCCAATATCTGGGAGGTAGAAACAGAAAAGTTGGCTACTTCACTGCAACACCAGGACGCAATCAATTCAGCTAAGTTCTCACCGAATGGTGAGCACCTTGTGACTGCCAGTGACGACAAGACAGCCATTGTCTGGGAAGTGGCGACCGGTAAAGTGTTCGACTTGATGCAACATTCTGGCTTTGTTAAATCAGCAGAGTTTTCGCCCGACGGGAAACAAATTGTAACGATTAGTCATGATAAGACCGTCATGCTCTGGGACGTGGAAACAGAAGTTATCGCCTCAGTATCACATGACGGAAATGTCGTCTCAGCCAAATTTTCAAATGGAGCCGGCAAGCAAATGGTGACTGCCAGTTGGGACAAGACAGCAAAAGTTTGGGATATGGCGACGGGAGTCATTACTCCGTTGGAGCACGACGCTGTAGTGCGTTCCGCCGAGTTTTCACACGAGGGCAGCCGGATCGTGACCTGTTCCGGCAACGTCGCCAAAATCTGGAAGTGGGAAACGAAAACCATCATTTATTCAATGCCACTTCATGGTCCTTGCTGGATGGCTGAGTTCTCACCCGATGACAAGCAGATCGTCATCTCAAGCGATGAGGGAGCCAAAGTCCTGGATCTGGGAACAGGCAGAATTATCTCAATCGGGCATGAACTCGGAGTCAATACAGCCAGATTCTCGCCCGATGGCCACAAGATTGTTACCGCCAGCAAGAACCGCACAGCCAAAGTCTGGGATGTAAAAGTAATTTGGGATGAAAACTGGAATGGAAAAACTGTTTGGGAGCTAAAACCAGAAGCAGCTATCGCCACAGTGCCACATAAAGACTGGGTCATCTCAGCCGAGTTTTCACCTGACGGCAAATGGATTGTCACCGCTGGCAAGGATGGGACAGCCAAAATCTGCAATGTGGAAACGAACAAAGTTACCGCGACAATACAACACGATGGACCTGTGATTTCAGCGGAGTTTTCACCGGATGGGAAATGGATAGTCACCGCCAGCAATGACGGTGCTGCCAAGATTTGGGATGTAGCAGCCGAAAAATTAGCCCCGGACTTGCCGCATCATGGTCGAGTTCGTTCGGCCAAGTTTTCACCCGACAGCCAGCAGATTGTCACCGCTAGCGCAGACCGAACCGCTAAAGTTTGGGATGTGAAAACGGGAAAGCTTCTCGCTTCAATACAACACGAGCAGACGGTACGTACAGCCGAATTCTCACCTGACGGTGAGCAAATAGTCACTGCCAGCTTTGACAAGACCGCCAAGGTCTGGAGCTTTCCCCGTGAAAGCCGGACTCGGAAAGAAATAGAAGGAATAGTTGAAAGGAAAGTTCCGTTTAGCTTAGAGAAGGGAGGATTGGTACCTCGTCAAAATCTTTTTGCTAGGTAGAATTTATGGGTGCTTGACTCGTGGTCGCCGTCAATCATCGCCACTAACTCCTTACGATATTGAAACAACGAATTCAGGCGGTGCACGAAAGTTTTGAAGCGATCAAGCCAGTCCTCAATCATGCAATCGATTTGCTGGCAGAACAAACGCAGCACAGCTAAGCCTCAACAAACCGTGGACTGGGCTTGAAGCTGTAACTATAATGCCGGCTAGGGGCGGTAAAGCGTCACCATAAGGTCGAAGCCTCATTTGACTTTTGTAGTCTGTTGTCCGGTCGTCTCAAGTCTAAGTGATTAAATGTCTCTCTCAATTCTAGAATTCATTGGTGATTGGTGTCCCCGTGGCTGAGCAACCAACAATCTTCATAAGTCACTCTACCGGAAAGCTTCCGGCCGGCGATCTCGCGGTGCGACTGAAGAACGCGCTAGTAAAAGCACTGAAGGCCAAAGGCTGGTCCGTCTTTCTCGATTCCCAAGCCGTGAAAGGCGGTGACCTTTGGCGCACCGAAATCCTTCACAGCCTGGCCACTTCAAAGGCCGGAATCATCCTTTTGAATGAAGAGGCGGCGAAATCAGCTTGGGTCAGGGCGGAGGCGCTGATCATGTGCTTTCGAAAATCGATCAATTCCGCTTTCCCGCTCTTACCGATCATTCTGCCCGGAGCGGATATCGACGCAACCTTTCTGAAAACCTACGAACCCTTCCAGTTCAACGAGATCCAGCGGTCAATCTTCACTCTCAAAGCCGGCGAGTCGGTCCACACATTTGCGAAAAGCGTAGCTGACAACCCTAATCTGGAACGAAGCCAGCAGAGTGTACCGGCTGCTGCTGACTGGGTGCAGAGAGTTGTGGATATCATCGGTGGCTTGAAGCCTGACGTGCTCAGCCGCGTGGTCGGAAAGCTGAAGCTCACCGCCGTACCCGAACTGCTGGAACCCGCCCCGGCCGAGGAGATCTGTCTCCGCGTCCGCTGGGCGCTCGCGAATCTCTTGCATCACGAATCGCCACAGGCGTCCTTTGATGCAGTGAAATTATTGATCCCAGCGCTCTCGGAAGAGAGTGCGTGGAGGCTGAGGCCTCACTTGGAGTCGAAGTGGGTTGAGAATGAAAGCGCAGAGTTACTCCTGCTTGCCGCGAGGGCGCCAGAACAGCAAGGCCTTCTGGGGCTGAACACTAACTTGCAGTTGGTGGTGGATCGATATACGGAGCGTCTGACTACTGAGATACCGCTGGATGGGCCAATACCTCGATTGATCCCTGTTTCCCAACCCAACGGCGACTTTGACGAGGCTGGTTTGACGCAACTGGTGGAAGAAGCGATCAAGACGCGCCTTTTTCCGATCCCGAGAACGTATGAGAACGGCGACCCAATGCCCTTGGAGGAAGCAGTCGCCGAGAAGTTGCAGCCCGATGAGTTTGCCGTCGCTGTGTTGTGGCCACCGTATTGCGGCAAATCCTTTCTTAAGAAGCTTCGCATGCGGTTCCCCCGAATTGTCTTCATCGCGTTGTCAGTGGACAAGACGCAGGCCGCTTCTGAATGTGTGGCAGCTGGAGGCCGAGACTTAATTCCCAAACTTACGTCGCAAAAACTGAATGAACTGTCTGATCTTGTTTCGGATTGGGACAGTTTGCTTGAACTGAACTTTGCTCAAAGAAGGTCGCTCACATGAACAAACCAGCCGCATACAAAACTTTTCTTCCGTGGATAAATCTTTCCGCGGCAGAAATCCCGCCGTATCGTCCTGACGACCGCTCCGGCGCATTGTATTTGGAGGATGAAAAGCTTCGCTTCGTAACCGAAGTTGCGATTGTGACGCAGCGTCCATTGCTGCTTCGTGGCGAGCCGGGATCCGGCAAGTCCTCTTACGCTCCATTTGTCGCCCGTAATCTTAACTGGCGGTACTACGAGCAGACCGTTACGGGAAGAACTGAAGCGAAGGATCTGTTGTGGCGTTTCGACGCATTGCAACGGTTGCGCGACGCCAGGCGCGCAACTTCAACCGCCGACTTGTCCGCGAGCCAGTACATTACGCCGGGTCCGCTGTGGTGGGCGTTCAATCGGCCGGATGCACTTGCGTTGGCAAGTCGCGTCGCACAGGGAGAGTCGGGTTCACGTGAACCGTTCGCCGAATTGAACGAGGCCCGCGACCCGTTGCGCGCCGTCGTTCTAATCGACGAGATCGACAAAGCTGATCCAAACGTGCCGAACGACCTTCTCGAAGTGCTTGGCACGAATCGCTTCAATGTCGAGGAAGCTAATCATGTTGTGAGCCGAGAGTCCGTAAAACCTGTCGGCGACAAAACATCTCCGAACCGTCATGGATCGTTGCTTACGGTAATCACTACAAACGAAGAGCGAGATCTGCCCAACGCTTTCCTGCGCCGTTGTGTCGTCCACCAAATTGCCGAGCCTGAGGAACCCGAGAAAAGGCGCGAGCGCCTCGTGAGCATTGCGCTCCTGCACATGCAGCCGATGATTAAGACCAGAAAGAACGGGCTGAAAATGGTTAGGGAGATCGCCGCGAAGTGTCTGGAGTTACGTGACGATGCAAAGCGCAGGCAGCGTCGTGGTCCGAGCATCGCAGAGTTTCTCGACGCGGCCCGGTTCTGTTTGGTTCGCGGCCTCACTCCTGATAGCGATGAATGGAAGGTAGTTCAGCAGAGTGTGCTCCTGAAATAGCGGATTTGTTCCAGCGCAGCTTCTCGTGAAGGAAAGACACCCACGAAGTGAGAATGGCCTGACTGAGGCGCTTCAGGTTTGTAATGCGCTCGGAGTTCGCGACGGCATTTACGCGCAATGGCTGGCTGAATGCCTCGGCTTGAGCTGGAAAGAACCAATCGCTGCCCCAGGACAAAAGCAGCCGGAGACTTCGGCCGGTACTCCCGGGGACAGCTCCGTCACCGAGCCGCCGCCAATCAGTGAAACCAGAAAATTAAAACTTCTGGATCCTGTCGCAAAAGAGCCGATGGCATTCGAACAAACCTTCAAGGGTGAGGCCGGAAAAATTCGCAACGCCGCCGAGATAAGACCTGCCTCCTTCGCCGACGGCGCTAAACGTCCGGACTTTCAACCCTTGTTCCTGGATCGATGGTTTCAGGGCATCTTCACCGCGGTGCTGGGAGTTAAAGTTCTTTCTTCCGAGATTGATTTTCGCAAGTTGGAACGTTACGTCATCGAGGAAGAGTTTTTTACCCAACTGCCTTTCAAGACGCGTACCAAGTTAGTTAAAGGAGTGTACGTCTTGCTGGATCGATCGGAATCGATGCAACCCTTCTGGCGCGATCAAGCTGAATTGATCGAACGTCTGCACCGAATGCTCGGTGCCGCGCTGGTGCAGTTCTCCTGGTTTGAATACGACGCCAATTCAAGACGCATTATTTGGCCCACGCCGCGCCAGTTTCGGATCGAGACGCCGGTGTTGCTGGTCACCGATTTTGGTCGCGGCAAGGCCGCGGTCGCAGCGCAAACAATGGATTGGGAACCCTGGCAAAAACTGATTCTCGAGCCGGCCCAAAGCAGTCGCTCGCCTGTCTTTGCTCTGATTCCGGCGGCGAAGAATCTTTGGCCGGCGACACTTTCCCGTTTCATCGATTGCGCACTGTTGTGGGATCGCGAAACCTCTCCGCTGATCGCAGCCAGACAATACCGGACGTAGTCAGATAAATGGATACTCTGGACGCCAACCTGATCGAAGCAGCTCGCTCGGAACTCGCCGCCTGCACACGGAGAACTCCCGAGGTAGTCGCTTTGGCGAGTGTGGCTTCGCTGGCGAGATCGGTGGAGCCCGAACTTCTTCGCGCTCTCCGCTTAGGTTTGGGTGCTCGCATTTCCGGCCCGCGCCTCTCCGTTTCGGCCGAATCGGCTCTCTGGTTCAGTAATTTTGTAGAGAGCCGGGGCGCTGATGCCATCACCCTCCGCCCGGAAATCCTTTACGTGTTGCGGCCCGAGCTGGCAAATGATCGCAAACTACTCGAAGAGGCCAGAACCATCGTAGAGGACTGTCACAAGTCAGCGCCTGACGTCCTTCAGTGGGAAGAGCGCATCGTGTATTTGGCGCTAACTGACCACACGGCGCTTCTGGAAGAAGAGATCTGGCGCGGCCTCCGTAGCGTCTCGCAGGGAACGAGACAGCCTCTGGTCAATTGGATAAGTGATATGTGGCTGCGCTTGCCGCCCGAGGCTACTTCGAATCCGGTACTTGGCAAGCTTTATCAGTACAACACGGGGTTGCTACAGCGCAAATCGCAAAGCGCTTCTGGCGGTGAGTTTTCCGTCACCGACGTGCTTCTGGACTTTTCTTCCTTTCCCACGCGCGAACTGGGCGTTGTTTTGCGGGACGATCGTTTCATTATTGGCGATGTATCAGAGGCTGAGTTCGGAATTGAAGTGCCTGATCTCAACCCGGTTGAATTGGATGTTGCCCTTGGTTCAAGTCGCAGTTGGGTCGAACAAATCAAGGTGGAGCGTGGTCAGGTTGCGGAGATCGTCATTCGGAACGGCGACACGGTTCGAGTGCGAACACTGGCTGGGAAGATTTATGAATTGAAGGCCGCATTCTTTCGACCGCCGCAGACAAAGCGGATCGGGCATCGAGTGTTCATTAGTTATTCTCATGATTCCCGCGAGCACGAAGAACGAGTGCTCGGGCTCTCCGAGCGGTTACGCGCTGATGGCATTGAAGTTCTTCTCGACCAGTATGTGAACGGCATACCGCCGCAGGGGTGGTTTACGTGGCAAGAAGATCAAATCAAGAAGGCGGATTATGTTCTCGTAGCGTGCAGCGAGCGCCTCTATCGAAGATACGTTAGTGATCCGCCTCAGGAATATGCCCAATGGCCAGAGCTAGTTTATGTGACCGTGAGCGAGATTAACAGGTCTCGCGATCTCGATAAGTTCATACCGGTATGCCTATCTCGTCGCGATGAGGAATGGATTCCAGAACAACTCCGCTCGTTAACTTCCTATCGCCTAGCTTTGCCAGAAGCATACGAGGATCTTTACCGGCGGCTGACCCAACCCCGCTTATTAGATCCGCTCGCTTTTGATAAAGAGTCGGCTGGGGACGCCACAAAGTACGACGTCTTCCGCATTGTCAAATACACTACGGCAGAGCTAATTGGCCGTGAAAACGAGATGAAGGTGCTTGACGATGCGTGGGAAAAAGTTGTGCGCGATGACACGAGACACCCACATATTCTCACGTTCGTCGGCCTTGGCGGCGAAGGGAAGACATCACTCATCGCCAAATGGACGGCGCTCTTGGCCCATCGAGACTGGCCTGGATGTGACGCCGCTTTTGCCTGGTCGTTTTATAGTCAGGGCACCAGCGATCGCGTGCAGGCTTCATCCGACAGTTTTCTGAAAGCGGCACTCACATTCTTTGGCGATCTGGACATCGCAAACAGTGCAACGCCTTCATTTGACAAGGGACGGCGCTTGGCACAAGTGGTGGGAGAGCGACGCACACTGCTGATTCTCGATGGGTTGGAGCCGCTGCAGTATTCACCAGCCTCGCCCATGCCTGGTGAACTGAAGGATCAGGGTGTAAGCGCACTATTGAAAACCCTGGCCGCGAACAATCGTGGGCTGTGCATCATCACCACGCGCCAGTCGATCCCCGACCTGCAAGCTTTCAGGAATACCTCTGTCATCGAGCTTAATCTGGGAAGGATCAACCGTGCTGATGGCGTGTCCCTACTAAAGGCACTAGGCGTTAAAGGAACGCAGGCAGAATTTGAGAAGCTGGTGGATGACGTCAAGGGTCATGCGCTCACGCTCAATCTGGTCGGTAACTATCTGCGCGACGCTCATGGAGGCGACATCCGCAAACGCGATTTGTTGGATCTGGAAGAGGCGGACTCAGAAGAATTCGGCGGCAGCGGCTTCCGCATGTACGCCGCTTATATCAGATGGCTGGAGAGTGAGGGCGAAAGAGGTAAACGAGCCGTCGCACTATTGCGACTGCTTGGTCTGTTCGATCGGCCAGCTACTATTGATTCTCTGAAGACACTGTGGGAAGGAGAAGTCATCACCGGCCTGACCGAAACGCTCGCGGGACTTAGCGAATCGCAGCGAAACATGTTGCTGAAGCGACTTGAAGAAACAAAACTGCTGACGGTCAATCGTGATAGCGCTTCCGGTCATATCACCTCTATCGATAGTCATCCACTGTTGCGCGAGTACCTTGCGAAGCAACTACGAACCGACCAACCTCAAGCTTGGCGGAGCGCTCATCGGCGGCTCTACGAGCACTTGACCAAAAGCACGTTGGAAGGAACCGATCCAACCCTCGAAGACCTCCAACCGCTGGCGCAAGCAGTCCAGTCTGGTTGTGAGGCGGGCATGCATCAAAAGGCATTCGATGAGGTCTACGTCAAACGAATGCAACGCGGGAACGAAGGGTATGTGTGGCGCAAGCTTGGTGCTTTCGGCTTTGACCTCGGAGTAATAGCGGGTTTCTTTGAGAAGCACTGGCTTACGCTTTCTCCCGCGCTTTCGCAAATGGCTCAGCCCTTTCTCCTTCATAATGCCGCACTCGATTTGCGAGCTCTGGGACGCTTGACTGAAGCCCTCGATCCCATGCGCACGGCGGTGGGGATTCGAATCAACCAGAGTGATTGGAAGAACGCCGCGACGAGTGCGGGCAACCTGAGCGAACTCGAGTTGACCTTGGGTGACACACCTGGGGCGGTACGTGATGCTGAGCAGGCCGTCTCGTTCGCCGATCGTAGCGATGATGATTTTCAGCTTGTGGCAAGACGCGAAAACCTGGCTGACACTTACCACCAGTTAGGCAAACTATCGGAGGCTGAGAAACTGTTTTTCGATGCCGAGCACTTGCAGGCTCGGCGTCAGCCCAACTACCCGCTGCTCTATTCAGTTGGAGGATTCCGTTACTGTGATCTACTGCTCGGCCAACCTGAGCGCGCAGTGTGGCGAGCAAAGCTGCATCTTAAGCCTCAACAATCAGATTTCGAGTCTTTGGCAGCAAAATGCGAGGCAGTGATCGAGCGGACCTCCCAGACGTTGAGATGGATCGCCGAATACGGACGAGACCTTTTGAGTCCCGCGCTCGATCGCCTCAGTTTAGCTAGAGCCGCTGTCTACTTAACGATTCTGGGCGACCGGCGCCCCGAACTCAAGTTACGCTCCGAAATAGATGCCGCCGTTGACGGCCTCCGGCGCGCCGGCCAGCAACAATACCTGCCCCATGCTCTTCTCACGCGTGCGTTGGCGCAGACTCTCACCGGAGAATCCGGCGTACAACGCGATCTCGACGAAGCTTGGGAGATCGCCGAGCGTGGGCCAATGCGACTTCACATGGCTGACATTCATCTCTATCGCGCACGTCTGTTTTATGCGGTGAAGCCCTATCCATGGGACAAGAATCCTGACGGAAGTTCGCGCGGGCCGAAGGATGATCTCGCGGCGGCGCGGAAGCTAATTGAGCAATGCGGGTACTGGCGGCGTAAGGAAGAGCTCGAAGACGCGGAAGAGGCGGCGAAGAGTTGGATTAGTGCTGCCGGATGAATGCAGAGCGATCATTGCATTACGAGGACCTCTGCACTTGAACTTACCATCCGGTCGGTACCGCCCCCAATTCCGAATTGGTTCCGTGAGACTTAATCGCTTTGAGGACCTTCTGACATTTCTTGATCTAGTGTTTCCGTTCGCGCTCTATTAACGAAGTTGCCTTGCTCCCAGTCAGAGTGTCCTGAGCGTCGGCGATTTCGGAAGGGGTCCCTGAAACTCGGTTACTTATGTTGGGGACTAATCCATCTTCGAGTAATGACGGGAAAGGATTCATTAACGCTCGGGCTGAAACGTTGAAGTAAGATCGAGCTTCAGCGAGTCGTTTCGATTACGGCGATGCTAACTGGTGTCTCACGTCCCGCAATAGCCGTCTTTACGCGACAAGCGCGTCAGCCAGATTCTTACACTTGCGAGGTGCTAGAGGGTGAGGCCTATAAGGCAGCGTTACTGCACTGCACCGAACAGACTCGAGAAGGATCAAGGAGATGGGGGATCGAATAACTCTTCAGATCCTGACTTAGGACAGAATCCAAACTCCCACTTGAGAAGCCAGGCTGACCCCGAGGTCACTGACCTCGCCTGTAGGCATTGTTGACCGCAAGGTCCCGATGCGAAACAGTGTCTATACCGCAGCCTCATTCATCAGAGACTCCGGAGTACATTGGTCGGTCGACGACTTAGATCGCAATTAGGAAATACTGCTTGCAACGACGCCGCAACTTTTGTCTTACTCGTCTCATTTGCGAAAATAGGGGAGCGAAGGATTTATTGGCTAGGCGAAGGAACACACTTACTTCTTGATTTTTGGTCGGCCCAAAGCCGTCCTAACTTTGTTCACCAAGCTGATAGTAGCGTCGATGCGGTTCACCAAAAATGAAAACACCTCACAGCCAAACGCTATCTGAGAGCGTAGCGACGCTAGTGGTACCGAACACGCTAAAACATGGCTCCGGTGGCGTGGAGGTGTTCTTCGATCTCGCCGCCGGACTGCCGACGGCGCGACGATACATCTTCGATATGAGTAGCGTTAAGTTTGTTGAACCGTGCGGCGTTGTAGCTCTGCTCTGCGCCATTCGACAATGTGCTGAACGATCGGGTGGTCGCGTGTTGATTAAGAATCTTAATCAGCAGATCTACTCATACCTACACCGGATGGACTTGTTCCTGGTCAGTGAAGCTTGGCTGAAACCGCTAACGCCTCTCAACGAGGAATGGAATCGTAATGATCAGTCCATCAACTTGCTTGAATTGACGCCGGTGACGGGTTACGAGGAAATGATCGGTGTGGTTGAGAGGGCGGAGTCGATTTTCGCGTCTTGTCTCTCAGTAGATGAATTGGCCAACCTGTCAAGAGTCATTAGTGAACTATGCCAGAATCTTTACCAACACAGCGGAGACCCTTTCGGTTGCGTAGTAATTCAGAAGTATCAACCCCGACCGGATGAGATCTTCGTATGCTTGGCTGTGGGGGATTCCGGTTGCGGCATCCGCTCCAATCTGATTAAACGTTACAGTTGGCTAGGAAACGACCCAATTGATTTCGTGAGAGCTGCAATGGATGGGCGTTACACTTCGCGTCCCCACGGAAGGGGAGGACTAGGGTTGCGAACAGTGCGCGACATTGCAGCCGCTCACAGAGGCTACGTTACTGTTCGCTCCGATACAGCTGCTGTGACTGACTGGGGTACAAATGTAAAAAGTTTCCAGAACCTTGCTCAGGTTGCGGGTACGCAGGTCAGCGTGAAGCTCCAGTCCAGGAGTTGACAGATTTCCCCAAAACAGTATTCTTAAAGAGTGTTCACGTGTTATCGGTGAAGCCTCACGGCATAAAGGTGAACACGCAGGGATATGGAGGCTTCAATTGGCTAACAGATACGACATAACGCTACTCGCGCAGCAGGTTGGCATAAAGGGTCGGCATTATCTTTCCCGCGACAAGGGCGAGAAGGCATACGAGGTCTTGAAGAGGCAGTTAGAAACCACTCCCGAAGGACAGAGTTTGGTACTCGTATTTCCACCTGAGCAACTCGTTGATAGCTCTTTTGCTGACGAATCCGTCGTCAGGCTGGGAGAACAGATTCTCAAGAACATATATGGGGACCGATCCATTCTCCTTGAAGGCTTAACCGATGACTCCGTCAAAAACTTCCGGGCGGTACTAAAACTTCGCGGGATCAAGTTGCCTTTCTTGGCAAATGCATCATCGGGCGAGTGGCAGATCCTTGGAAACCTGGAGGACAACCTTCTGGAGACGCTCAAGTTTGTTCATCGCAGGCACCATTTGACTGCGGCCGACATGGTGTCGGAGTTTGGCCTGGCGGTGAACACTGCCAGTACCCGACTGAAGCGTTTACATAATCTTCACCTCGTGCGGCGAGAATATGAGGTCTCCGAGAAGGGCTTGCAATACATTTACTACTGGTGGCAGTGACGGCCCTGCGAACCTCAATGTCATTTGCTGAAATGGAATTTTTTTCGGAGATGGAACAGTTTGAAGAAAGGAGAAGTGCATATGAGTAAGTCAACAAGAAACAATGGTAAACCGTGGACTCGCGTTGAGGTTACCGAGCTTCGACAATTCGCCAGAAAGAACACTCCAACAAGGGTCATTGGTCTCAAGCTCGGTCGGACTGAGAATGCAGTGCGAACGAAAGCGAGTGATGAGAAGATCTCGTTGAAACCTACGAACCAGTCGCCTTACGGCACGAAGTGACTTTCATTGAACGACCGTTTTCGGTTAACGATGCCGCAAGGACACGGCAAAATGGAAAGAGATGGGGAGGAATTAGTTCTACTCGCGTTTACGACTCGACCGCCGACTTGATAATGACCCTGGATCAATTCATATGTTCGATATTATAGACATGTTCTCAAGCCAGGTAGCTCTGGCACCAGACCGTGCCGCGGTAATTCAGGGTGAGACTAATATCTCATACGCATCTCTTGCTGTGTTAAGCAGGAAGATAGCTTCGGCCGCCCTCGCTGCTGTACCTAACGGTAACCCGAAAGTGCTAATTGCGGTCAGCCAGTCACCGCAGGCATACGCAGCAATGTTCGGAACATTGATAGCTGGGGGAACTTTTTGTCCCATCGACGTCGAAGGACCGGAGCAGAGAAACGTACATATAGTCCGGTCGTTCATGCCGGACATACTTCTCTTCGACTCTTCTTGTCGGAAAGAGATATTGGAAGAGTCTTCCGCCGCGTCCCATCGAATTGACGCTAACGAAATAGCGGCAACTGAACTCACCACTTCGGTGCACGAAGATAGTGAGGTGGCGTATGTAGTTTTTACCTCGGGCTCCTCTGGGCAGCCAAAGGGTGTTAAGGCTGGTCGAAGAGGTGTTTCAAACGTCGTCCACACTGAGCAGCAGTACTATCAGGTTCAAAGTGGTGATAGATGGTCACAATATTCGAATATTGGTTACGACATGGGTGTTATGGATGTTTTCCAGGCTTTATGTCATGGAGCCACGCTCATCCCAATTGCTCGTCCAAAAGAACGAATGATGCCCGCCCACGCAATTAAGGACCGGCAGATTACCATCTGGCAATCGGTGCCAAGTGTCTTAGATCTAATGATCCAAGCGCACCAAGTAACATCAGAGCTGTTAGGTTCACTTCGATTGATGATCTTTTGTGGTGAACCGCTCTTACCAGCCCAATTGAACACCCTGTTTGATGCGTGCCCTGAACTGAGGGTATTCAATGCATATGGGGCAACCGAAACTACCGGCTTCAACACGATCAATCAACTGACGAAAGATAACTTTCAAGACTCCTGCGCTACGAACGTTGCGATTGGGAGCGAAGTCCAAGGGTGGGAGGTTGAGCTACAGGGAGATGAGAACCCCAACGGAGGTGAAATTGTAATCATTGGTGATAATTTGAGCTTGGGATATTGGCAAGACGAAGAGGGAACCAGGGCAGCGTTCAAGCAACAGAGAAGGGGAGGCGAAGTTAAGAAGGCATATCACACCGGCGACTATGGCAGGCGAATCGGCGGAAAGCTCTACTGCCAAGGTCGATTAGACAGACAGGTGAAGATTCGTGGCGAAAGGATCGAATTGGCCGAAGTGGATGATTTGCTTAGACAATCTGGCTACTCTGCAGCCTATTCAATTGTTCATAACTGCGAAGTTCATTCATTTGTTGAATGCGCGAGTTACGTGGACGAAGCGCAGGTTAGAACGCGATTAGTAAAGGAGCTGCCGTTGCATGGTGTGCCAAAAGTAATTCGAACTCTGACGAGTCTACCCAAGAACGCTAATGGCAAAGTTGATAGACAAAAACTGAACAGACTTGCTGCTGGAGGTGCAGAATGAGCTGCGCCGGTCCTTTCGAAATCGTTGCGGAAGCGCTTCGTTGTAAACGTGAGGATTTAAACATTAATTCCGCTAGGTATCGAACGCACGGATGGGACAGTTTCGGCCATCTTGCTGTGATCCTAGCATTGGAGCAGGCCTGCGGCATTTCGATTGACGACGCGTCCGTCGAAAAATATACAACGATGACAGCGATAGCCGAATTATTCGAGAAGCAATGTTATGTCGAGGCGCCGTAGATTTTGGACTCCAAATTCATTGGTTATTATTCTGACGCGAAACAGACCGAAAACGCTCGGTCGTTGCGTGGATATCGCATTGAAGTCAATTGGCCGCTCGGATGCATTGATAGTGTTGGATGATTCGACCAAGCGATACCGCCGAAAGAATCATGCGGTTCTGCTGGAGAACTTTCGAGGGCAAACGTCAGTTATGCACTTGCCGGTGCGAGACTGCATCAACGCTCTCACGAAGTATTTGCCGGCTTCCGCTTTGGAATGGACCAAGAGGACAGCCCAACGTGATATCGCACCGATTAGGAATGTGTCGTTAATACTATCTCGATGCTTCCAGACGGAACATATTCTTTTGGTGGACGATGATATCGGCGAATTTGACGTCGCTACTACTCGACATTGGGTGAAAGACTTAGCTGAAAAATACGGAAGTGTCGTAGCGGGCGCGCATATTGGCGGCGTCGATGAAACCGACATCATTAGTCGCTTAGAGAGCGGCATTAAACGCGCCTGCACTTGTGCGCACAACGGAGGAGGACGGATCAGTGCTCGCGAATCTTTTACAGTTATTCCCGTCGCTACTGAGGACCCAAATAGATCCGAATTCGTTAGCGGAGGATATCTTTCGTTTAAGTTTGCGCCTGACGTGCTCGAACCATTTCCACCTGGCTATAACGAAGACTGGTTGTGGTGTTTATCCCTGCAGCAAAGGGGAATGGCATCAATTTTCAGAATCCCACAAGTGGTGAAGCATGACCCAATCGTAATTCGAAGGCCAAATGAAGACGACGTGTTTTTCGAACTGCGAGGCGACGTGGCACTACAAAATGAGAGGGCGCGCGAAGTATCCGACTGTAGACCGGAAGGTAGGCTCGTTGGAAGCGATGACGCCTGTGGGGAACAAGCGGACGATAGCGATGGCCCAGAGAGACGCGTTGAAAAACTGTTTACCCAGGTTGAGCAACATCAGGATCAGTGTGGTTCCTTTATCTCCGATCAGTTCAGGCCGTTTGGTTTAGAGGTGCTCAAGCGCATGCAAGCCGATCTACTATTGCGCCTGGACTGGGGCGATGAGTTTCAGCGATGGAAACTGCAATCAGTTAAGAGTAGAGATTCATTTTTCGAGGCAATGCATGGCAGCGTGACAGAAAAGCTTAGCCAGTTTATCGAGAAGGGAAGGCTGTGAATGGAAAGTAAGCATCGGTTTAGGAGTTACGATGGTACCGAACTAGAAGGGACCTTGGTGCCTGCGCGATCTGGTCGCGACACCTTGGTTCTGATGGTTCATGGGATCACATCATCTCGTGATGAATTTGGGCTCTTCTCCGGTTTGGCTTCTGAACTAGCTGAAGACGGGGTGCCATCATTTCGATTTGACTTCCGGTGTCACGGCGTAAGCAAAGTACCGATGGAGAGAATGACGCTCGCCGGCGTTGTGAACGACATCGAGGCGGCAGCCGCTTGCTCCATCGGCCTTACTGAGAAAACTAACGTTGTGGTAGTCGGAATGAGTTTCGGAGGTGGGTTAGCGGCCTTTTGGGGAGCGACTACTGCTAAATCAATCCTAGGAATTGTAATGTTTGCCCCTGTTATTGACTATCAAGAGGACACACTGGGAAAGGACGGAGTGACCGAACGTCTCATTGCGCAGCCGTTTCGGGACGAGCTGAACACACAGGAATTCGTTGAAATAGAAGAAGTTCGTTATGGACGCGCGCTAATAAATGAAATTCCTTACATTAACGGCCTGGAGGGAATCAAGAGAGCGAGTTGTGATGTGCTGATCGTCCATGGCGATGCCGATTCGGTCGTGCCCTATGATTCATCAGAAAGATTTGCCCCTCTCAATAGTCGATGTCGTTTGGTAAATATTCCGGGCACGGACCATGGATTTGGTGTTGAAGGGGACGAAGATTTGAATTGGCCGGAAACCAAAGCAAAGCATCGGGAAGTTTTTCAACTAGTTAGAAATTTCATTAACGAGCGACACTGATGCCAATCGCGAAAAGCCCACAGGCCCACGTTCATCCAAGCGTCATCTTTGATGGTGAAGCGGAGATCGGATTTTGCACCTACTTAGGTTTCGGCCCCGAATCCGATCATCCTACCAGGGTTGGCGCCAATGTTCGGATTGGAGCTTTCTGCATTATTGAAAGGGGAGTTCATATCGAGGGAAATGTTGAAATTGATCACTACTGTCGCATTTCATCGGGTAGCCGAATTGGTGCGAATACGCGTGTCTTATACAGAGCATCAATATTTAATGATGTAAGTGTTGGTCATAACTGCATCATCGCTGGCGAATTGGTGGATCGAACGATAGTAGGTGATGAGGTGACTTTTCAGGGCGATACAGCGCACCGACACAACGATCCAAACTTAGATTGGGACGAAACCGAGGAGCCTTCACCAATAATCGAGAGAGGAAGTGTCGTAGGCGTCGGCGCGGTTTTAATAGGTGACATTAGAGTCGGTCCACGCGCGTGGGTAGCCGCGGGAGAAACAGTTACTTGCGACGTGCCCGAAGAAACGGTTCTGAAAGACGGTGAGTTACATCCGCTGTCGTATTTCCGTGGTTCGATCAAGGTGAGAGGCTAATGGCTGAGTCTTCTGATAAATGGAGTCTAGCAGTCCTATCCGGTTACTCTGATAAATGGAGTCTAGCAGTCCTATCCGGTTACTCTGAGAAATGGAGTCGCCGGTTAGTTCAGCAATTCCAAGAGGGCGTTTCATCTCTGTTGTCGGGCATTGAAGATGACCTGCAAATAGAGAATTTGTCATTTCATCTTAAACCAGTTTTTCTGAGTCGCTTGTCTCCGGCTCATTCCCACGGCGAATCAAAGGAATCCTTCACATACGCCATTATCGACGTAACTGATTTTGAGGAAGATCTAGCCCATCTCTTGGGGGTAATCCAAGGCGCTAAGATACCCTATGTTGCAGTGTGCCAACGACAATCGGCGGCTAACACAAGCCGGCATGGCCTTAGCGAGTCGGGTGTAGTTTTATACGACGAAATGACTGATCTATTTCATTCTAGCTCAACGCTACGAGAGCGCATCTCGCAAACCATTTCACCCGCCAGAGTCTTGGAGCACTTAGTCTATGAGCTTTGGTTCCCCCGAGATACGCCAACGATATGGGTTGTATGCCCACAGTGTCACGATGCCGGCGAGTTCGCAGAACCGGCGAGCCCAGACTATACATATCTGGACAACCTCGGTGATACGGACGCTTTGCTGGAGATTATGGTTTTCCTATCCAGATATTATCCGAAGGCATCTATTGAAAAATTCAGTTCAGATGATCTTCCAAAGAGCCACACAAAGGCCAATATCGTTGTGGTTGGCGGACCAGGGTCTTCTGATGACATCAGTAACAGAGTATGTCTCGAGATGATGTCATCAATGAAATCGCGTGTTAGCTATTCGGAGGACTGCGAGCGAATGGTAATTACCGATGACGGTGCTGAACCGATTGAATTACGCGCCGAGCTGCAGTCTGAAGCTCCGGACGGATGTGGCTCGGATCATTTTAATGTTAGACGTGACTATGGCTACTTTGCTCGATTTCCAAATCCATTGAACGAGCATTCGGCTGTGATTCTGGTCAATGGTATTCACACCACTGGCGTACTCGGAGCGGCAAAGGCATTTGGTGATGGCCAAGACGCACTGCGAAATTACCATTCGATTTTCAATTCGGCAGTAAATCCGAAATCGTTTGAGTGCCGCTTTGAAGTAGGAGTGCTTAACGGTAACGTTCGGGTTCCAAGCGTTTTACCTGACGGAATTTACCCCCTGGGGCGCACAACGAAGCGAGTTTCAGCAACTCCTCCTATTGGTACAGCAGAGGTCGATACTCAGGAGGATTCAGTTACGGTATTGTTCATAGCTGGCGACAGTGGGGGAAGTCAGAGCCATCAATTGCAGGTCACCCGAGAACGTGATGCGATAAATGACTCAATTCAAAGTAGTAAATATAGAGACTCATTTAAGCCTGCCCAACCCATCTTCGGCGTAACACTCCCAAAGCTGGTCACCGCTTATTCCGAACGACCATCGGTTCTACACTTCGCAGGTCATGGTAATGATCGGAATCTCTCTTTTATTTTGGATCATGGAGTAGTTGTCAGTAGTACTTCCGTTCTTGACGAAAAGCTCGCCGCAATCATCGGCGATTTTCCTAATCGCATTCGTTTGTGTGTGCTCAATACATGCAGTTCTGGAAACATTGCGGAATACCTAGTTGAGAATCGCGCTGTTGACGCGGCTGTCGGCTGGCCGGGCAGGGTAACTGATGAGGCCGCAATCGCCTTTAGTCGCGCTCTGTACCGATGTCTTGGCGACGGCTTACTGCTGAGTAGAGCAGTTAGGCTCGCCGGTGAGAGTACTGGTTCACAGGAGAAACCGCAGCTTTATACCGGAGATAGCGTCGATTCGAATACCTTTGCATTTTTTGAAGAGACTAGATAAATGGATAGTATTGCCGACCTGTTTACACGTTTGAATGGCGACGCTAGTGTAGTGCGTCAAACAGATCATAACTTATAACTGGAGGCGCGAGCACGTTTTACCTTCTCCAAGATGTCGGAGGCTTTAGCCGTCCAGACGAAGGGCTTGGGGTTGGTGTTGTGTTGAGCGATGTAAGTTTCAAT
>WNFR01000648.1_pt1 | contig 68000 bp, 63 predicted proteins | sample 5400221 | NCBI WGS metagenome assembly WNFR01 (sample SAMN13153357, study PRJNA577476) | soil metagenome | isolation source: 40 cm soil under Madrone tree | place: USA:California | collected 2016-06-14
GATATGGCGCCGAGCGGACCGTAGTCGGCCTGCAGCACATCGCCGCGCAAAGCTTCAGTGGGCCGGGTAAACGAGCCGCCGAGAATGATGTCTCCGGCATCGAGCTGTTCGCCGTACGGCGCAATCTTATTTGCAAGCCACGCGACGCCCGTGGCCGGGTGATTGAGGACGGCGGCGGCCAATCCCGTCTCCTCGATCACCGCGTTTTTGTACAGGAGTGCTCCGACCCAGCGTAGATCGACCGCATCGGGCTTCACCGGGCGGCCGCCCGTCACGACTCCGGCGCATGCCGCGAAGTCCGAGATGGTGTCGAACACTTTCCGAGGCGCCTTGGTCTCGCGATCGAACTGCTCGATGCGGGCATCGATGATCTCGAGGGCCGGGGTTACGTAGTCAGTGGCTTGCAAAACCTGGAACAGGGTCACCCCGGGTCCCTTGAGCGGTCTGCCCAAGATGAACGCCAGCTCGACTTCGACGCGCGGCGCGATGAAGCGCTCGAACGGCACGTCGCTGCCGGTTTCGAAGAACATGTCGTCCATCAACGGCGCATAGTCGGGCTCGGTGATTTGCGATGCCATCTGCATGGCGCGCGACGTCAATCCGATCTTCCGGCCGCGGATGCTGCGGCCGTCGGCCTGTTCCAGCTTCACCCATTCACCCTGGATGGCATATCCATCCTGCACCGTCATGGCGGGGTGTTCGCGCGAAAAATGCCGCAGCTGCGTGCGGCTCTTGCGCGCCTCGTACAGCCGTCGTGCGAGGGCGCGTGTGGTTTCCTTGGGCATCATGGCGGGTACTTCCGGGCCGGCTCAGGTTTTTGGGAAGCGTGCGTGCAGGTTGTTGTGCTTGAGCGTGCCGGACTCGCTGAACTCGTTGAGTTCCAGCGACAAGGCCAATCCGCGATTCGCGTAAGATTCCGCAAAATGCGCTTTCATGACGTCGAACAGGCCATTGCAGACCGCTCGTTTGACGGCGTCGCTCCTTCCGGCTCCGATCTTCAGGATGGCGTGTACGAATCCCGCGTCGCTCAAGGTGCCGTCGGCAATGCAGTACTCGTCGCAGGGAATGGCGCGCACCCGCACGCCGCCGGGCGGAAATACCGGCGAGCCGTCCGCTTCCAGCGCCGTCATGTACTGCGCGAGCTTGCGGCACAGACCGCTGAACCCGCCGCCGTGCCGCAGATTGCCGCTGTATTCGAGAGTCATGTGCGACATGCCTATTCTCCGATATCCATGCCGGCCACGGTGCAGCCGACCGCAAAGATGGGGATGGGCCGGTAGTGCTGTACGGTCCCGCGGCCGCGCGCGGCCGCGGCAACGGCGATGAACGCGCGGATTTCGAACCCGCCCTGTCCCGCGTCCCGGTAAGTTGCCTCGTCGGTGTACGACAGCATGGCGACCTTGTCGTTGGCCGCCCAACTCCTCAGGAATTCGCGGTCCCAAGCCTCGTTGATTCTTCCGGAATCCGGGGTCGCGGGCCAATGCGAGATCCCTCCCGCACCCACCACGGCGATGCGTTGCGGAAGACTGTCCGCGGCGCGGCGAATGGCTTCGCCGAAGGCCCACGCACGGTGCAGCGGCGTCAACGGCGGCCCCTGGCAATTGATGTTCACGGGTACGACGGGGACATCGTAATGCGGCGTCAGAAAATGCAGCGGCACCATGATCCCGTGGTCGAATTTCCACTCCTCGGCATAGGCAACATCCACCGTTTGCATGACCTCGCGGATCATGCGCAGGGACAGTTTCGCATCGCCGGGGACCTTGGTGCGCGCGATGCCCAGCCACGCGGGATCCTCGATGGGTCCCTCGTACTGGTCCGCCATGCCCACGGCGAACGCGGGCATGTTGTTCATGAAGAAATTGGCGAAATGCTCCGCCGTGACCACCACGAGCGCATCCGGGCGGGCTTCAGCCAAACGCTCGCCCATGCCGCGAAACGCCGAGTGGAATTCCTGGACGATGGCGGCATCGCCCATCCGGGCCCGGCCGGTGATGCCCGGCGCATGGCTCACGATGCCGGCGAATACCAGGCTCATACGTCGGCGACCTTCTCTTCCAGTCCCGTCGTCATGGCGTACAGGCCGGCGCGAACCGGTCCATATTTGCGCACTCCGTCCCGCATGGCGGCAATGTACGCGCTCCATTCCATGCCGAGCAAGGCGGCATAGTGCATGAGCAGCTGACCGTTCGCGCCCAGGACATACAGCAAGCCGATATCGCCCGCGATGATTGCGTCCCGTTCCTCCCCGGTGAGGTCGTAGGCCGCCAATACGCTGGTTCGCTCCGCGAGGAATCGCTTTTGCACCGCCGGGTCGCGATTGATGTCGAACAGGAATTTCTGCATTTGGTACAGACTCATGGTCTTAAGCTCCCCAATGCGGAATGTGGTGCGAACCCAGACTCACACACACGTTCTTCGGCTCCAGGAACACTTCATAGCTCCAGGTGCCGCCTTCGCGGCCCGTCCCCGACGCCTTCGTGCCGCCGAACGGCTGGCGCAGATCACGCACGTTCTGGCTGTTGACGAAGCACATGCCGGCTTCGATCGCCGCGGCCACCCGGTGTGCGCGCCCGATGTTCTCGGTCCAGACGTAGCTGCTCAACCCATAGGATATGTCGTTTGCCTGGGAGATGGCGTCAGCGTCGTCTTTGAAGGGTATGAGACATGCGACCGGTCCGAAGATCTCGTCCTGCGCGATCCGCATGCGGTTGTTCACATCCGCGAAGACCGTGGGCTTGACGAAATTTCCGTTCTGCAAGGCGCCCGCGAGCGGCGGAGAATCCAGGCCGCCGCACAGCATGGCCGCCCCTTCCTGCGAGCCGAGTTCGATATACCGCCGTACTTTGACAAGGTGCGCGGGGCTGATCATCGGGCCCACGCTGATGTTCTCGTCGAGCGGATCGCCGACGCTGATGCGCTGCGCACGGGCGGTGAATTTCTCGACGAAGCCGGCGTAAATCGACTGCTGTACGAGGATGCGCGAGCCCGCGGTGCAGCGCTCTCCATTGTTGGAGAAGATCATGAATATCGCAGCGTCCAACGCCCGCGCGAGATCCGCGTCCTCGAATACGACGAAGGGACTCTTGCCGCCGAGTTCCATCGAAAACTTCTTCAAGCCGGCGGCCTTGACGATGCGATTTCCCGTTGCGGTCGATCCGGTGAACGAGATGGCGCGGACGTCGGGATGCCGGCACAGCGCCTCGCCCGCCTCCGAGCCATACCCGTGGACGACATTGAGCACGCCCGCCGGAATTCCCGCCTCCAGCGCCAATTCTCCCAAACGCGAGGCGGTCAAAGGCGACAGCTCGCTCATCTTCAGCACCGCGGTGTTGCCGAACGCCAGCGCCGGCGCCACCTTCCATGTGCTGGTCATGAACGGGACATTCCATGGCGAGACCAGAGCGCACACACCGACGGGGTGGAACAGGGTGTAATTCAGGTGCGTGGGAGTCGGGTAGGTGTGGCCGTCGACCCGCACGCACATCTCGGCAAAGTAGTAGAAATTGTCGGCGGACCGCGGCACCAGCTGCTTGGCGGTTTGCGCAATGGGCTGCCCGGTGTCCCGGGTCTCGGTCCGGGCGATGTCGGGAACGTTCTTGGCGATCAAGTCTCCGAGTTTCCGCAGCAGCGCCGCGCGCTCGGGTGCCGGTCTCGCCGCCCAGCGCGGGAAAGCCGCCTTGGCCGCCGCGACCGCCGCGTCGACTTCCTTGGCGCCCCCGCGGGCCACCTCCGCAAGGACCTCCTGAGTCGCCGGATTGACGGTCGGAAAATAATCCGCACTCTCAACCGATGCGCCGTCGATCAAATGTTGTATCTGCATGAGTTTCCTTGCATCAACGCCCAAAGGATTCGTCGGCCGCGATAGTATTGACGAGCCGGCCCAGGCCGTCGATCTCACAGGCGATCTCGTCGCCCGGCATGACGTTGGCCACGCCCTCCGGCGTGCCGGTGAGGATCACATCGCCCGGGGCCAGCGTCATGAACGCACTCAGGTACTGGATCAGGCAGGGAATATCGAATATCAGGTCGCGGGTGTTGCCCTGCTGCTTGAGCTCGCCGTTGAGATGGGTCCGCAGCGACAAATTCGCGGGATCCGGCACATCCGATGCGTCGACGAACCAGGGCCCGAGCACCGTCCCGCCGTCGCGATTCTTGACGCGCAGGTTGGGCCGATACCAGTTCTCGAGGTAATCGCGAATGGCGTAGTCATTCGCAATGCAGTACCCGGAAACATGCCGCATGGCCGCCGCGCGGGAGACGTTCTTCGCCGGGCGGCCGATGACCACCGCCAGCTCGCATTCATAGTGCATGAACTTCACGCCGGCCGGACGCCGCGTCGTACCGCGATGACCCAGCAGCGAGCCCGGGCCCTTGAGGAAGACCAGCGGTTCCTCCTGGGAATTGAACTTGAGCTCCTTCGCATGATCGGCATAATTGAGACCGAGGGCGATGATGGTCCCCACCTCGAACGGCGGCAGCCAGACGACTTCCGCACCGCTGACGAGACGGCCGTCGTCGAGCAGCAATTCCTCCGTTTGGTCCCGCGCCGCTTCCGTCTGGTCCCGCGCCGCTACCGTTTGGCCCCGCAATTCCTGCGATTTGCGGCCAGGAGTCGCGCCATGAATCGCGCCCGAAAAAGCAACCCGGGCGCGCATCATCGCGCTGCCACGAATTCGTTCGACAAGGTCCCCAGCTCGTCGGCCGCGATATCGACGCGCTGGCCGGCGCGCACCCGCGGAGCGGGCCATGCAACCCCCAGGGCCAGCACGTCGCCCGGGATGAGGGTCATGAATTCGGTGACATCCGCCAACAGCGTGGCAGCGGAACGCACCAAGTCCGCCGTGCTCGACGTCTGAACGAGCACGCCGTCGACATGGGTCCGCAGAGTCAGCGCGTCCGGATCGGCGAGCGCATCGCGAGGCACCACCGCGGGACCCAAGGGACAGAAACCGTCGCGAGCCTTGAAGCGAATCGACGGCCGATAGAAGGTATCGTGCGGAACGCTCACGTCATTGACGATCACGTAGCCGGCGACATGCTGGAGCGCTCCCTTCTCCGGCACACGGCACGCGGTGCGGCCGATGACCAGGCCGAGACAGGGGCCCACTTCCAATTCACTCATGCCGGCGGGAATTTCCACCGCATCGCCCGATGCCGCCAGGGTATTGCGCGGTTTGATGTACAGCACCGGCGCGCGCGGCGGCGCGTTGTACGGCGGCTGCGCCGCCTTGCCGCCCAGCTGGGTGAGCGCGCTCCGGTGATTGAGCAAGGCTCCGTAAACGGCGCCGCTCAGGCGGAACGGAGCGATCTCGAATGGAATCGTACACACCGGAGCCGACACGTCTTTCACTCCCCGAGAATACTCACTAATATATTAGTGATCGTTCCACTTATCGTAGAGTGTGTCAAGAATGCGCCGCAAACCGCCCGCAGCGCCGCCCTTGAGGCGCCGCAATCTGCCCCTGGTGATGCTCCAGGCCCGGGAGCACGTGATCGCGCATTTCCGCCCCATTTTGAACGCCCATGGGATCACCGAGCAGCAGTGGCGCATCGTCCGTCTGATGCTCGACACCGGCCCGCTAGAGCCGCACAAAATCGGGGACCTATGCCGCCTGTCGAGTCCCAGCCTTGCCGGGGTCCTGTCGCGAATGGAGAACATCGGATTCGTGCAGCGCAAGCGCCTGGCGGACGACCAGCGCCGCGTGCTCGTCTCGTTGACGCCGCGCAGCCGCGCTCTCGCCTCCCGCATGGCGCCGCTGATCGAGGCCGCCTATGCCCGCATCGAGGATTTGCTCGGTAAGGAGTTTGCGGAGGATTTCTACCGGGTACTCGACGAACTCATCGTCAAACTGCGGGCGCAGCCGGCATCGGCGGACATGAGCGAACGCCGTGAGTGAAGGAGTCGTCAGTGAAGCAGTGAAGTATAGTCGGCGAATGCCGCGTTCCCGCGCTTTCCTGATCTGGCTGGCACTCGGACTCTCCTGGTGCGTCGGCATACTGGGCCGCGGCTACTGGACCCCGGACGAACCCCGTGAGGCGGATATCGCATGGCGAATGAGTTGGCAGCCCGCCAAGGCGGTTCCGTTGCTGGCGGGCGAACCGTTTTGCGAGAAACCTCCGCTCACCTATTGGGCGGCCGGCGCCGCCATCGACGTCTTCGGAAACGATGCGTGGGCGGCACGGCTGCCCAATGTGCTGTACGCGTTGGTGACGGCGCTGGCCGTCGGCTTGATCGGACGGCGCAGCGCGGGACCGCTCGCGGGGCTGGCGGCTGCCTCCGCGGTCAGCACGTTCTTATTGTCGTACCAGGCAGCGATCTGGCTCGCCACCGACGCACCGTTGCTTGCCGCCGTGGCGGTCGCATTGTGGGGCCTTTATACCGGTTTCCACGCCATGAACAGCGGCGAGCGTCTGCGCGGCTACTCGTGCATGCACGCGGCTCTTGCCGTGGGATTCCTGGCAAAGAGCGCCGCTGCCTGGATGGTGCCTGTCCTGACCCTCATCACATTGGTGGTTTGGGAGAAACGTTGGCGTGAGCTATGGCGCTGGGAGCTGTACCTCGGACTAATCCTTCAGGCGGTCCTGATTCTCAGCTGGGTATGGGTGGTCTACGTGGGTCCTGACGGACCCGCACATCTCAAGGTGTTCTTCTGGAACAATCTGGTGGGCCGCTTCGCGCATGTGGACGCGCCGGAGGAATTGCAATATGCCGCCGCGCACCGCAACACCCCGGGCAAGTATCTCATTGAACTGCCCGCGTATCTGTTCCCTTGGACCTTGCTGGTCTTGGCCGCGGTCCGGGGCGCGTTCCGCCGCCGACGGGAGCCGGCCGATCGGCAGAGCCTGGTGCGCTTCGCGGCCGCCGTCTTCGTGCCGACCTTGTGCGTGCTCTCGATCGCCGCGACGGCCCGCAATATCTACTTGGCGCCGGCGCTTCCCGGCGCGGCGTTGCTGCTCGGCTGGTGGGCAGCGGATCTCGAGACGGCACACGACCGATGGGACCTCAGGGCCGTCCGTGCAACGTCCCTGCTGCTGCTGTTGACGGTGGCCGTCTTCACGGCGGCAATACTTGTCATCGGACGCGATTCCTCCTGGGGTGGCCTGCAGGCACGCGCCGTGTACGCGGCGCTGTCCCTGTTGGGGCTCATCATCGCCGCGGCGTGTTCGGGACTGAGCTGGCGCGCCGCCGGGCAGGGACGGTTGGTGCGCGCGCTGTACGCGCTGCTGCTCGCCTACTGCGCACTGTTGGCGGGGCCCGCTTCACAGATCTACCGTAGCGTGGACACCTGGCAGGATCTGGCCTCGATAGGCCGGGCAGTGAGGCATGACGCCGTCGGCCGGCCGATGATCCTTTTCGCCCCGGACGAGACCACACGGGCATTCGTCGATCTCTACACCGCTACCGCGGTTGACCTGATACCGGGTCCCATCACGCCGCTGTCGGCGGGACTTCTGCGCTTGCATCTCGCCGGCGATCCGCGCAGCGTCGTACTCACCCAGCTTCCGGGACGGAGCGAGAGCCGCACGGTGCGGGAGATCAAGGACTGGCTGGGGCTGAAGCCGCGGACGACGCCCCGTCCGGACCCCGACCCGGCTCTGGACTGGGCTTCCGATGTACGGCTGCGCATCGCTCACCTCTATGCGCTGCCGAACGGTCGCCGCTACGCCCTGCTCGAAGCGGACAGCGCCGCCGCATCGCGATAAACCTGTTCGTACTTGAGCGCCTCTCGTCTCCACGAGAAGTCCTCGGCCATCGCATTCTGCATCAGCCGGCGCCAGGCCTTTTGGTCCGCAAACCAGTCGAGCGCGGTGCCGACGCCCCACCGCACCGCGGGGGCATCGTAGTCATTGAAGACGCATCCCGTACCCTGGCCGGTCGATGGATCGAAGTGCGTCACCGAGTCCGCGAGGCCGCCCGTCCTGCGCACGATCGGTATCGTGCCGTACCGCAGACTGTACATCTGATTCAGGCCGCAGGGTTCGTAGCGGGACGGCATCAGAAACATGTCGCTCCCGGCCTCGATCAGGTGGGCCAGCGGTTCGTCGTGGCCCGAACGGAGTACCACTCGTCCCTTGAAACGCCGCTCCAGATCGGCGAAAAATGCCGCGTAACGATCATCACCGCTGCCCAGGATCAGAAAGCCGAAATCGCGTTCCTGCAGAAGAGCGGGCAGAGCGTCGAACAACAAATCGATTCCCTTCTGTTCCGCCAGCCGGGTCACCATGGCGACCAGCGGCTGGTGCGGCTTGAGATCGAGTCCGATCGAGGCCAGCAGGCGCTCTTTGTTGGCGAGCTTGCCGCGCAGATCCGTAGGCCCGAAATGCTCGATCAGGTACGGATCGTGTCGCGGGTCCCATTCGCGGTAGTCCACCCCATTCAGAATTCCAACGACGCCGTTGCGGCGCCTCCCCAGGGCCTCCTGCATTCCCATGCCGAGCGGCGTCTCACGGATTTCGCGGGCATACGTGGGACTCACGGTCGTCACCACGTCGGCAAAATTTATTCCGGTTTTCAACGGGTTGATTACGCCGCCCGCAAGGTCCGCCGCATCCAGCCTGTCCCCGAACGGCCCAAGCCCGAGGTCGGCGACGGCAGTGGCCGGCATGATCCCTTGGTAGCCGATGTTGTGAATCGTCAAAACCGATCGCGAATGCTTGAACTGCGGCACCGAGGAGTAAATCGTCTTCAAGAACAGCGGCAGGAAGGCCGTGTGCCAGTCATTTACGTGAAATATATCAGGCGCGCACCCGAGGTGCCGGCAGCTCTCGATCGCGGCGCGGGTGAACAGCAAGAAGCGCCGATGCTCATCGGCATCGAAGGTGTAGAAAGCGCGCCGATCGAACATTTCCGGGCAATCGATGAAGAACATCGGGATCTCGGTGCCGGGGAGTTTCGCGCTGTGCACCGAATAGGCATATCTCGCCGACCCGATTGAAATCCTGATCTCTTCGAGTCCGGATACCGGCTGAAGCTCGGAATGAGCTCGGCGGACCGGCGCGTACAGCGGCATGAAGGCGCGAACGTCGTGGCCCAGCTCCTTGAGTTCCCGAAGCAAGGCCCCGGCCACGTCGGCGAGTCCGCCGGTTTTTGCATACGGCACGATCTCCGAACTCAGGATGCACAGCTTCAATGGAACCATGCGAAGAAGTCTAGCAAACGCACAATCGGCATCGCCAAAAACCTGGTGCGATCTATGTCCTACTGTGGCACGCTGGGAACAGCAGGGGTTTTGGCTGGGAACGCTCGCAACTATAACTTCAGGATTGTATGCGACACGCAGCTCGTACTAACACCGGACGCTACGTCAGCCGATTGACGAGCGGTACGCTGGCAGTAGTCATGGCGGGGGGCCGGGGGGAGCGGCTGAAGGGGTTGACGGAGCATCGTTGCAAACCCGCGACTCCGTTCGGCGGTAAATTCCGCATCATCGATTTCGTGCTCTCCAACTGCGTCAACTCCGGCATTCGCCAAATCGCCGTGCTGACCCAGTACAAGGCGCAATCCCTAATCCAGCATATTCAGCGGGGCTGGAGTTATCTGCGCGGAGAACTGGGCGAGTTCGTCGAATTGATCCCGGCTCAACAGCAGATCGGCGTGCACTGGTACCGCGGAACCGCCGACTCGGTTTATCAAAATCTCGATTTCATCCGTTCGCACCATCCCACGCACGTGCTGATCCTGGCGGGCGATCACATCTACAAGATGGACTACGGTCCGATGATTGCGTATCACGAACAATGCGAAGCCGATATTACTGTGGGCGTGGTCGACGTGCCCATCGAGCGCGCCAACGAATTCGGCATCCTCACCACCGATGAAACCAACCGCGTGGTGAAGTTCGCGGAGAAGCCGCACAATCCCGATCCGCTCATGTACGATTCGAATCTCGCGCGCGCCTCCATGGGTATCTATGTGATCGCCATGGACCGTCTCGAGAAATTCCTGACCGAGGACGCGGCGAACGAGAACAGCAGCCACGATTTCGGAAAGAACATCATTCCCCCTGCGATCGAAAAGATGCGCGTATTCGCGTATCCGTTCGAGGACGTGGAGACGCGGGCGCAGAACTATTGGCGCGACGTCGGCAACGTCGACGCGCTCTATGAAGCCAACATGGAATTGGTCGCCCTGAATCCCGAACTTAACATCTACGATCATCAATGGCCCATCTGGACCTATCAAGCGCAGCAACCGCCTGCGAAGTTCGTGCTGGACGAGGAGGGTCGGCGCGGCATGGCCGTGAATTCCATGGTGGCCGGCGGCTGCATCATCTCGGGAGCGTATGTCTCGCAGTCGCTTCTGTCGAACGACGTACGCATCGAAGATAGCAGCACCATCGATAGCGCGGTCTTGCTGCCGAGCGTGACCATCGGCCGGCGCGTGAAGATCAAGCGCTGCATCGTGGACGAGAACTGCGTGATTCCCGACGGCATGGAAATCGGGCAGGACCCGGACGCTGACAAGAAACGCTTCTACGTCACGCGCCGCGGGGTCGTGCTGGTCACGCAGGATATGCTGAGCGCACTGTCGCCCACTCCCCCGCCGTAGACGCCGCGGAAGGCCTCCGTCGAGCGTACCGCTTATGCGCGCAGTTCGAGCGCGTCCCACGCCGCCATGACATCGCGCGCGTCTATGCCGAGCATACTGGGTTCGCCGTCCACCTGACCGGTCAGCACCTTGACGTCCGCGCCGGCCGAACCCCACGGTCGGTACAGCGACGTCGATGCCTTTCCGAACAGCACGACCTGCGGACAACCGACGGCGGCGCCGGCGTGGGCCGGACCGGAATCCACCGTGACGAGGCCTCGGGCCTGCGCCAGCAGCGCCACCAATCGCGGAATGGGCAGATCGTCCGCCGCGTTATGCAGCCCGTCGATGCCCGCGCAGGCCATGATTTCCTGGTTCAGCAGAAACTCCGGGCCCGTACCCAGCAGCACGATGGCGTGCGACGGAAGGCGGGCGCGAAGATGCCGCAGAACCGCCGCCCATCGTTCGTTCGGCCAATACTTGCTGTTTACCGCCAGACGGCGCAGCCCGCGCCGCATGGTCCGCTTGTTGCCCGCCTGCACGGCAATGAGCGGACGTGAGGACAGCCCCCGCGCCCGCAACCAGCCTTCCAGATCCGCCCGCTGCGCGTCGCCGACGTCGAGATGGCAGCCTCCGGATCCGGGGGCGGGACATGCCGCGGCCGGCGCTCCAGCCGCGGGAAGGATCCGCGCCAGCCTCCGCCACTGTTGCGTGGCGTGTTCGCCGGGCAGCAAGGGATGACCCTTGGCATCGACGATGAACTCGTCGCGAAACCCGGCGCGCACGAGCATGGGACGCGCCGCGTCGTTGCCGTCGCAGTACCAGGTCGGGCTCACGCCACGGGACCGAAGCCGGTGCACCGCCCTGTGTTGATCCAGGCTCAGCCAGTACGGCGTCTTGCGGCTGCGTACGCAGAAGATTTCGCCCACACCCGATTGCCCGGTGAGCAGCGGTTCGCTCCACGGCCCGGATGTCAGAATGTCCACCTTGCCTCCGAAGCGCACGCTCAAGTCGCGGATCAGGGACGTTATCAACACCATGTCGCCGAACGCCCCGCATCTTACGACCAATGGACGCTCACACTGTCGAGTCATCGGCCTTGGGACCTTATGCGGTGGGCGCCGCGGCGGCTTCGGCAATTCCCAGCCGGAGGTTGCGCCAGCCGCCGAATCGGTAGTAACCCACCGCCATCGCGAGCGAGGTCAGTGACGCGATCGGAAAGCTCCACCAGATCGCCTCGGCCTGCCAACGGCTCAGCATTTCATAGGCGAACGGCACACGGACGCCCCATAGCGAAATGATCAAGATCAGGAGCGGCGGTATCACGGCACCGGTGGCGCGCACCGCTCCGAACAGCACCATCGACACGCCGAAGAGCGCGAACGACCAGAGAACCACGGCGTTGAGGTGCGAGGCAATCGCGATGGCCGCCCCGGTGGCCGGCAAAAATAGCCCTAGTGCGGGCCGGTTCAGAAGGTAGATGAGCGCAATGAGAGAACCGCCCATGAGGAAATTGAAGGTCACACCCGTCGCTACGACCTTGCCGACGCGGTCCCATTTCCGCGCGCCGACATTTTGAGCGACCATGGAGGATACCGCTGCCGCGATCGCGAACGCCGGCATTTGCACATAGTTCCACAGCTGCATGGCCGCATTGAAGGCCGCGGTTTCCTGCGATCCGAAGCGGTTGACCAGCGACGTGAGCGCAATCATGCTGGAGGAGACGACGAACAGTTGCAGGCCCATCGGGATGCCCTTGGTCACCAGCAAGCGGACCAGCGACCAATCCACGGTGAACAGCGCCAGTTCATCGCAGCGAATTCGCAGAAAGTGTTGCGACCTATAGAGGTGCACGACGAGCGCGAGGAAGCTCACCGCCTGCGCAATCAGAGTAGCCGCCGCGGACCCCGCCACCCCCATGCGCGGCACCGGTCCCCAGCCGAAGATCAGGAGCGGATTCAGCACGATGTCCAGCACCACCGCCAGAGATAGATATACGAAAGGCGTACGTGAGTCGCCGGCTCCCCGCAGCACCGCCATGACGAAGAACAAGCCTCCCAAGAAGGGATAGGCGAGAAATATGATTCGCATGTAGGCGAGCGCGAACGGCAGCGCATCCGGCGGGGTCCGCAACCACGTCATCAGGAAGCCGGTGAGCGCGAAGCCCAACACGCCCATGCAGACGGACAATCCCAGGCAGAACACCGCGCCGGTTCCGACCACGCGTTTCGCCTCCGCCACATTCTTCGCGCCGACGCATTGCCCGACCATGATCGTGGCCGCCATCGTAAAGCCGAACATCACGCCGAACATCAGAAACATCACCACGTTTGCGTTGCCCACGGCCGCGAACGCCGCTTCGCCAAGATACTTTCCCACCCACACGGCGTTGACCGACCCGTTCACCGTTTGCAGGATGTTGCCGAACAGGATGGGCAATGAGAACGCCAGCAAGGCGCGTGGGATTGAACCTTCGGTCAATGAGAACTTGGATTGCACGATCGCTCCGAACGAACACCGGCATTCAGTATAATGAACCATGCTCTCCGATGGCGCATTGACCGGTCTCGCGCTGAAAGCGCACCACCTGCTGCGCTCGCTCGACGAACCTTCGCTCGCGCCGTTTCTCGCCGATTGGCCGGGCCACGAAAGGCCGGGCCAGGCTTGGCCGCAGGTGTCCGACCCGCCGGTCGCGGCCGACTTGCCGGTGCTGCGTTGCCTGCCGGAATTCGCTGCGGACGAATCCGGATTCGGCGCTTCCTTGGTTGCCGACCTCTGCCGCAATCACCACTTGCTGACGTGGCGGCAAACCTATGCGGCGGGCGAGGTCGGCGATGCGTTCCTGCGCAACTACGGCTATACCGAAATCGTGGGCGTGAAATCGCTTCCCAGCCGGCGGATCGCGTGCGGCTTTCTGATCCTCGGCCCGTCCACCCTCTATCCCCGCCACCGGCATGAAGCGGAGGAGATCTACATTCCCTTGAGGGGCACTGCCCGATGGCAGCAGAATGACGCCGTATGGCGGGAACGGCGGCCGGGAGCGGTGATTCACCACATGAGCGACGAACCGCATTCAATGTTGACCGGCGCGGAGCCGTTGCTGGCCTTGTACGTCTGGCGCGGCGAGCAATTGAACCAAAAGGCGCGGCTCGCGTAATCTTCGAATGGATCCAACAGGGACGGACTCAACATGCACTCGCGAATGATTTCAATGGCAGCGTCGACGCTTCTGACCACGATGGCGGCGGCCCATGCCGCTGCCGGCATCGATGCGATTCCCGAGGCGCTGCGGCCTCCGGCCGGGCAGGTTCTCGCGCTCGAGGCTCGCGCCACCGGCGTGCAGATCTACGAATGCAAGGCGGCCAAGGACGACCCTTCGCAGTTTTCCTGGACCTTGAAGGCGCCGGAGGCCGACTTGAAGGACCGATCCGGCAAGCCCGTGGGCAAACATTACGCCGGCCCCACCTGGGAGGCGAGCGACGGCAGCAAGGTCATGGGTGAATTGGTCACGAAGCAAGACGCACCGTCGGCCGGCGCAATTCCCTGGCTGTTGCTGCGTGCCAAATCGACGTCGGGGAACGGGGTATTCAGCGCAATCGCGTCGATCCAGCGGCTGAAAACCAGCGGCGGCATCGCGCCCGCCGGTGGCTGCGACAGCTCGCAAACGGGCAAGGAGTCGCGCGTGCCCTATTCGGCCGTGTATCTTTTTTACAAAGCGCCCTAGCCTAAAACGCCCTCACTTAGAGGCGGGCGCGTTCAGCGCTTCGCTTTGGCGTGGGTGTGCGCTTTGGCGTCGGTCGTTGCTTTGGCGTGGGTGAGCGCTTTGACGTCGGTCTCGGCCATTGCGTCGTTCAGGCCAAGCCGCATTTCGAGCATGTGCTCCGCGAAGCCGGCTTTTTGATAGGCACGGATTGCCGCTTGATTGCCGCTATAGACTTCCAGACGAAGTTCGGTGACCTGCCTCGCGCGGCACCAGGTTTTGAGCGCGTCGATGATCCCTGCGTTGACTGCCTGTCCGCGATGAGTCGGATCCACGTACATGAGTCCCAGGTACGCATGCAGCGGATGCTTCAAGTAGTGTTTTGCCGCTTCGATTCGCGCATACCCGCAGCCGACCGGCTCCGAACCGCGTTCGGCGACCAAAAAATGCACATCGGGCGAGGAAATCAGGGCCGCGATGTCGTAATAATGAACTGGGCCGTCCTTGATGGTGGGGTCGAAGGCACGCTCCGCCTCGACCACGCACTGCTGGAACCGCAGCAAGGCGGCAAGGTCGCCGGGTGTCGCCTGCCTGACTATCAGCTTCATGGAAAGTGAATGCCTTTCTGCCGGTTCGATTGGCGGTATATTACGAGCTATGCGCGCATTCATCAGTATCGCCTTTCTGACCCTGGTCTATCTCGCCGCGAATCCACCGGCAGCCGCTAACGCGGCGGAGTCGGCCTCGCCCGTGGGCGTCTGGAAGACCTTCGACGACAAAACGGGGAAGGCACGCGCCATCGTGCGGATCTACGAGCAGGATGGAAAGCTGTTCGGCCGGATCGAACAATCCTTCACCCCGGGAAGCGAACACCGGGTCTGCGTCCCCTGCAAGGACGAACGCAAGAGTCAGCCCATCATCGGGCTTTTGATCATTCGCAACATCCAACGGGACGGCAACGAATATTCCGGCGGCGACATCCTGGACCCCGAGTCGGGATCCGTGTATCGCTGCAAGATGCATTTGGAGCAGAACGGCGCCCGCCTCATCCTTCGCGGCTATATCGGGATCTCGCTGCTGGGACGTTCGCAAACCTGGGAGCGGCAAAGCTGACGGCGCAAAAGGCCGGCAGATGCGCCGGTTCCCCGACCTGCGTTTGGCCGACGAGCGGCCGGATTGGGGACCTAATTTTGCCTTCCGCGGCTTGGCCGCCCTTCGGGTCCGGACATAGCGACGGCGTCGACCCAGATGGGGTCGGTGTAGGCTTTGCGGCCCCGCGTATCTACGACGACGAGTGAGTACCACGTGGAATGTTGAGTGCTCACGGGAAAGTCCACGTGCGTTTCCTGCGGACCGGCCAATGATCTGTCCGCAAGCACCAGGCCGGCGCCGATCAGCTGCACGCTCCGCAGGCCGTCGACCGATTTGAGATCGAATCCCAGAACGAGCGATTCGCCCGGCCTGACGCGGCGTTGTTCGCCGAACATGACCGAGGGGAAGATGAGCGGACCGCGCGTCACATACGCGTGCCCCGCTCTCAAGCTTTCCGCGAATGCCGCTGCGTTCACCGCTCCATCGACGTGCGCGAACGTCCTCACTTCACCCGATTGCGAATTCCAGACGTCGTGCGTATCGGTGCCCGCGGCGAGATAGTAGCGGTGGCCGGCATTCCAGAACTCCCACAGCGCATGCAGCACCTTGTCGTCGTCCTCCGGCGCCGCGGCATTGATCTCCAGCAAATCGAAACCCGGATTGAAGCCGCCGGGCGCGACGCCGGCCGCGGCGCTCGTGAGGTAGCCATAGGGTATGAATGGATGATTGACCTGCACGACGCGAGCGCCCTGGCGCCGGGCTTCCGCCAGTATCTCATCGACGGTCGCGACGCTGGTATCGATAGCCGGGCTTTGCCCAAGGCTCCAGGGGTACGCATTGAAATGGCCCCAGGACGGGGACAATTCGACGGCGGGGATGAACGGAACTCCCCGCGCATCCGCGATCGCCTGCAATGCGTGATGATTGGCGACGGAGTCGTGATCGCTGACGAATAGCAGATCGAGCCCGGCGGCCAGCTGCGACCGCGCAAGTTCCGCAGGGGGCGTGACGGCTTCCGCCTGATCTGCATGATGATGCAGGTCGGCGGAATACCAGCCCTCCGTGGTCGGATCGAAGAGCCGGGTCATGGCCACGTTCAGGGCCACGGCGCCGCCCGGCGCCACAGTCGCCTCGATTTGCCGGCTTCCACCCAAGAATCCGCCGCCCGACGACACGGTGAAAACATAGTTGCCGGGGGCAATCGGCAAATCGACGCTCCCCACGTGATCGAGTTCGGTGAAAAACGTCGTTCTGCCGAGAAACTCGACGACCGGCTTCTGGCCCCGCGTGATGACGATGCGCGCATCCAGCGGCCTGCCGGTGCGCGAGTCGGTAATGGCGAACCGGACGTGGCCGGGCTTATCCAATTCGCGGAAGTCGCGAGTCTGCGCGGAGCCGCGCGAAACGTTCAAGGGCGTCTTGCGGCTTTGCGAGTAATTCTCCGCGGTCGCGTACAGCACATAGCGGCTTGCGGGCAGGGCGATTTCGTATTTCCCGTCATGCCCTAAAACCCATGCATAGGGCTTGCCGCCCTGCTCGACGACGACCACCGGATGCTCGATCGCCGCTCCGTCGCGGCCTCGCACGGTTCCGCGAACGCTGCCCGACGCGAGAGATCGTTGCTCGATTTCCGCGCGAACGATGGGCGCCAGATCGCCGCTCGACCTCACCTGCAGCCAGCCGTCGAACACCCGGCTCTCGCCTGCTTCCAACGTGTGCAGCAGGTACATGTCCTTCGATTCATCCCCTACATGATCGTAGTAGGGCGCGTGCAACGCGACCGCCCAGTCCGAGTCGTAGGCGACCACGCGGTCGGCAAGCGCCGCGTCGGCTTTGCCTTCGGCAACACCCTGCATTCCCGGTACGCCAAATAAATATCCGCTGTTCGGCCAGAGAGTGAGCCCGGACAGCAAGCCGGCCAGCGCCGCGGGACCGTCATTGGTCATCGTCGTTCGAATCTCGATGCGATCGGAATTCGACTCCAGGGTGTATTGCGTGATAATGGTCGCCTTGCCCCAATCGCGGGTGCTGCGGATGACCGCGCGAGCCGGCCCCCGCTCGACGATATCGACATGCTGGTAGGTGTTGGGCCACGCCGACCAGTGATTCGGAATGAAGTCCGCAAACACGACGCGGTCGCGGCCGATGCTGCCGCCCGTCACAGGAGCCAGATCGATGAGCGCGCCTCGTGGGACGCCGTACGGCGCGGCGGATTGCACGGCAAGCGCGAAAGCGAGGTGCTCGTTGACGACCGTGATATCGCCGGCGGCTTTGGCGTCCCCGTTGACGATGGGCGTCGCCCCGACGATGACCTGGACCGCTGCAACCGCCGCGGCCCCCAAGCCGGCGACCGCCATGCAGGCCAACGCCGCCGCCACGGCCGATGCCCGAACTGTCACGGTATGAGCGCGCCGCCGGAAGAACCGCTCACATCCTGATACAAATCCAGGAACTCGCTCGCCGCCCTGTGCACGTTGCTCTGCCAATCCGCGGCCGCCTGAGCGTCGGCTCCGTCGGATACGTATTTGGCACACGCGAATGCCGCTCCTTCGAGCCAGCAGACCTTTGCAAGCGCATAGGCTTCCATGTCGACGACGCCGCACGCCGCCGCGCCTGCCGCCTCGGCACCGGCGATTGCGAATGAATCGCCGCTGCCGCAGATCGCCGTCGGCAGGTGGTCGAAGACGGGCTCGAACTTGAGCACAGGCGGCGCCGGGTCGAAGGGAGTGACTCCCAGCGGAAAACCCAGTCCGCGCACGTCCATGTCGCGTTGTATGAATTCGCAGCAGGCCACCAGCGTACCGGTGCCGTAGACCCGGCTCCCGGCCGTGCCGAAATTCAGGACCAAGGGCGGCGGTTCGCCTCCATGGATGTAGCGCGCCAGTTCCCGGGTGAGGGCGATGGCGGCATTCACCTTGCCGACTCCGCAGAACAACACCGGAACTCCCGCCGCTTCGAACACTCCGTCCGACTCGGCCGGCAGCGCCATGACGACCAGCGGCCGGGGCAAGGCTGACCGCATCAGTATTGGACAGCCGTACGCGCGGAGAGAGTCCGCCAGCGGTACTCCGCGAGGATCTTCAGGTCGATCAGAGCGGCAATCGCCCTGATCTCATAACCCGCCTGCACGCAAAGATCGGCCGACGCCGTCATGGTGCCGCCGGTCGCCAGCACGTCGTCGACCAGCAACAAGCGCCCATGTCCGCACTGCATCTCCAGGACATTCGATCCATACTCGAGATCATAAGCGACGTCGACCACGGGCGGCGGAAGCTTGCCCTGCTTGCGCACCAGCACGAAGCCCTTATGCCGGCGCGCCGCCAGGGCGGCGCCCAGGATGAACCCGCGCGACTCGATGCCCGCGACCGCGTCGATCTCCGTCCATTCCGTCTCCGTCAGCAAGCTGTCGAGCACCTGAATGGTGGTTTCGAAGTGCTCACGCAACAGGGGCGAGATGTCGCGAAACAAGATGCCGCGGCGGGGAAAGTCCGGCACATCTCGAATCAGCGGCTTCAGGTCCAGCATGGTTATCGGCCCGCCGGACCGGTCTTGGTTTTTTCGATGAACTCGGCCACGTTCGCGTGCAGCGCTTTCAGGTCGGGCTCATGGGCGTAAACCATGTGTCCGGACGTATAGAAGTGCATGTCGAAGTTGGCCCTGAGCGAGGCTTGAATCGGCAGCTGGCGAAGTTCGTACACGGCCGCGAAGTAAGGAGTCGCCAAATCGTAGTAACCGCCATTGAGTTGGACCTTGAGATTGGGATTCTGCTTCATGGCGACCGCGAGGTCGACCATGACGTTGGTCGGACCGGGTATCTTCTGCGTGGCGCCCGGCGGCCGATGCAGATAATCCCAGATCTTCTCGACGTCGTTTTCCGGCTTGTAGATCTTATTCTCGCCGAACTTGAGCGTACCGCGCACATAGTCGTTAAATGCCGATACGTATGCCGAGGATATCGAAGAGGATTGGGGATCGTATTCCGCTTCCTTGCTCAGGGGATCGATGGTGGGGCCGGCAAACCGGGTATCGAGCCGCCCGGTGGTGACATCGCTTCCCAGCAAGGTCTTTTCGAATTCTCCGCCGTTGACCCGGAGGTTCGCCCGCTCGATGTAGTCGGCGGGAAGTCCGGTATAGGTGCTGAGTTTGGCCGCGACGGCGGACTTGCGCTCGGGCGCAAGGGCTCCGCCCGCCGCCAGCGCTTCGGCATATTCGCCAAGGGCAAAATTCTCGACCTCGTGGAGCAAGGGCTCGAGCGCGGAGGGCTGATTCGCCAATTTATGGTGATACCAGGCCGTCGCCGAGTATGTCGGCAGCGCCAGCACATAGGGCAGGTCGACCCCTGGATTGAATTGGGGCGCGTCCACACTGTCGTCGAAATTCAAGATCTGCGACAGCAGGATGACGCCGTTCAGATCCAGCGATTTCTCGCTTTGCAGGACGTTCGCGAGCACCGCCGACCGCGTGGTGCCGTAGCTCTCGCCGAACAGATATTTCGGCGAATTCCAGCGGCCGTGGCGCGACAGAAACTCCACGATGAAGTTGGCGAAGGCGTGAGCGTCCTGATCGACGCCGTAAAACGCCTTTTCCTTGTCCGCGCCGCGCAGATGACCGAATCCCGTACCGGGAGCATCGATGAATACCAGGTCGCTCACGTCGATGAGGCTGTATTCGTTGTCGACCACGCGGTAAGGAGCGGCAGGGACGTGCTTGTCGTCCGGCGTCACCACCCGCTTGGGTCCGAACGCTCCCATGTGCAGCCACACGGTCGATGACCCCGGGCCTCCGTTGAACAGAAATGTGATCGGCCGATGCGTATCTTCCTTGTCGCCCTTGAAGTAGGCGACATACGACATGCTCGCCTCGGGCGGCTGCGGCGGCGGCGGGCCCACACGATCTTCCTTCGGCAGCGGGGCATCGTCGTCCATCGGATCCTTGACGTGCACGACCTGGACGCCCGCCTCGGCCTGGTAGGCGATGGCACGACCGCCGATGGTGATCGACGCCTGCGTGACCCGGCGTTCGTCGTGCAGAAAGCGAGTCGACTCGGTCGGCTCGACCGCAGCGGAGGTTTTCGCATCGGAATCATCGCCCGTGGGAGAACGCGGTGCCGCGGCGGCTAGGGTCATGCCGGACAGGCCCAGCAGGGATCCCCCCAGCAGCAAAGGTCCCAACAGACAACGAAAAGTCAAATTCATCGCAACTCCCCATGAGAAAGGCGCAAGCGCCAGGGGCGCGATCATAATATGCGCGTGTGTGGCCCGCGCACCGATTTGCACGCACAGCCGAGGCTGGAGTTCATCAGGTGATGTGTTTGCCCGCGTCGATGATTTCCAACGCCCGCTTTCCCGAATTTGCCTCGATCGCGATGTGGCCACGATCTTCGAGCATGTCGACGGTGCTCATGGCAATCAGTGGATCATCATGACCAACTCCGCGCACCAGCACGCCGTGCAGGAAATATCCGAGGCGGTCGGGAATGGTATCCTTGCGCGCTTTATCGCCATCGACAGTTCCGGTGGCATCACGGCGGGGCAATAGGATCAGCATGGTTTTGGTCATCGACGTGGGCAACACGCGCCTGAAATGGGCCTGGCTGACGAGCACCGGGCTGTCCGATCAACAAGCGGTGGTGCACCGGGACGCAAAGGCCGGCCTGTGGACGGCCGCCCTGTTCGAGTCCGGCCAGAAGCCCACGCGCGTCCTGGTCTCCAACGTCGCCGGTCCGGAGATGGCGAACACCTTGATTAAGCTTGCGAAAAAGACCTTTCACGTCAACGTTGAATTCGTGACGGCGGCGCAGGAATTCAATGGGCTCACCAATGGCTATCTGGATCCTTCCTTGCTGGGCGCCGACCGGTGGCTGGCTTTGATCGGAGCCTGGACACTGGCCCGCTCGGCATTGTGCGTCGTGGACGCGGGGACGGCCGTCAAGGTCGACAGCGTGGATGCCGGCGGCCAGCATTTGGGAGGCTTGATCGCTCCCGGCATACACATGATGCGCGAAGCGCTCATGAGCAAGACCAGCGACATCGCGGAGGCGGCCGAACACAGCACACCCTCCCTGGCCGGGGTGCTCGCGAACAATACCATCGGCGCCGTGTCGCGCGGCGCCGTGTTCGCCCTGGCGGGCCTGGCCGATCGCGCAGCCGAGATCATTGAACAAAGTACCGGCATCAAACCAAAGCTATTCATCACCGGGGGCGACGCCGGAATGATCACGGGCACCATGCGCTCCCGCGGGCAGATCGTGCCGGATCTGGTGCTGCAGGGGTTGGCCGTGATCGCGTCGCAATTCGTCGAGGAGCCTGTCTGAGGGCGCCGGCCATGTATCGGCCCGGCCCGAGGAATCTCATCACGGACGTGCCCGGTTTCGCGGTCGGGCACGCCACCGATGAGCGGGTGCAATCCGGTGTGACCGTACTTGTGTGCGCGCAGGATTGGCCGGCGGGGGTCGACGTCCGCGGCGGCGGCCCCGGCACTCGCGAGACGGAAGCTCTCGCGCCGGAAAATCTCGTCGGGCGCGCGCATGCCGTGGTGCTGGCCGGCGGATCGGTGTTCGGCCTTGCCGCCGCTGACGGCGTCACCACCGCCCTGTCGGCGCAAGGCATCGGATTGACGTTACGGCCGGGATCGCCGGCCATTCCCATCGTCCCCGCGGCCGTGCTTCACGATCTGGGCTATGGCGGCGACAAGGCGTGGGGCCTCACGCCCCCGTACCACGCCCTGGGCGCGAGTGCCCTGCACGCGGCCGGTCCGGATTTCGCCTTGGGATCGGTGGGTGCGGGGCGCGGCGCCATGGCTGGTGTGGTGAAGGGCGGCATCGGGTCTGCGTCGATCGACCTGGGCGGTGGCCTGATGGTCGGCGCCCTGGCCGCGGTGAACTCCGTCGGATCGGCGCTGATGCCGGACGGCGTCACGTACTGGGCGTGGCCGTTCGAATTGAACGGCGAATTCGGCGCATCGAAACCGCCGGGCGCCCAGGCAGATATGGGCAATCCTGCACCCGACGAATCACGCTTGCTGGCGCAGGACAGGCTGCGCCCCGGCGCCAATACGACGCTGGGAGTGGTTGCCTGCAGCGCTGCATTGACGACGGCGGAATGCACGCGCGTGGCGATGATGGCGCAGGACGGCATCGCACGGGCGTTGCGGCCCGCGCATTCCTTGTTGGACGGCGATACTGTGTTTGCGCTTGCAAGCAGCACAGTGGCGCTGGAGGATGACCAGTTGCGCGCGGCCCACGTGAGCCGCATCGGTTCCGCGGCAGCGGATTGCATGGCGCGCGCCATCGCGCGTGCGGTATACCGGTCGCGCCCGTGACCCGCGCCGGAGCCGCGTCACAAACCCCCAATAGCAGCCCCAATGAAACCCAAACACCTGGCTGAATTGGTGCTGCTCTCGGCGGTCTGGGGAGTTTCCTTCCTCATGATGCGCATCGCGGTGGTTACTTTTCCGCCCGTGTGGATTGCGCTCCTGCGCTGCGCCCTGGGGGCGAGCCTGCTGTGGACGGTGCTGCTGATCGGCGGCTACTCGCTGCCGCCGCGGCGCCTCGCGCCCTGGATGTTGTTTCTCGCGATGCTCAACAATGCCGTGCCGTTCACCTTCTTTGCCTGGGGCGAACGCACCGTGCCGAGCAACATGGCCGCGGTTCTCAATGCGACGGTGCCCATCTGGACAGTGTTGTTCTCTATGCTGGTTTACCGCGACCGCGCCGGGCTGCGGACCATCGCAGGCGTGCTGCTCTCGTTCGCAGGTGTGGTCATCGTCATCATCGGCCAATCCGGCAGCGTGGCGCATGAGGCTTCGGCGGGCATGCTCTTCGGCATCATCATCATCGCGCTGGCCGCCGTCTCTTATGCCATCGCCACGCTGGTGGCCAAAACCAAACTGCGGGGCCTGGATCCCATGGGTCTGGCCACCACGCAGCTCAGTCTCGCGACCGCTCTGTTGCTGCCGGTCGCGCTTGCCGGAGAGCATCCATCCGCTCTGCATGCGGGTCCCATAGGCGCCGTCGCCGTGCTCGGATTCGCGGGCAGCGGTGTGGCCTACCTGCTGTACTACCGTCTGCTCGGGGAGATTTCCCCCACGCAGCTCACGGGAGTCACCTATCTGATGCCGATCTGGGGACTCTTCTGGGGGCTGTTCGCCCATGAATCGATCGGGCTCTCGGCCTGCATCGGAGTCGCCGTCACCATCGCCGGGTTGGCGCTCATGAACGCGCAGACAAAGCCCGCGCAGGCGCAACCCGTCATCGCGGCGCAGGGTTGATCCGCGGTGTGGCGGCAATCAGGGCCCGCGTGTACTCGTGCTGCGGGGACGAGAACAGGTCGGCCGTCGGCCCGTGCTCGATGATCCGGCCGTCCAGCATGACGTACACACGGTCTGCGATCGCCCGGACGACATTGAGATCATGCGACACGAATAGGTAGGCGAGTTTCAAGCGCCGCGACAACTCGCCCAGCAGCTCGAGAATCTGGGCGCGGGCCAATACGTCGAGCGCCGATACCGCTTCGTCGAAGGCGATCACCGCGGGCTCGGTGATCAACGCGCGCGCGATCGCGATACGCTGCCGCTGACCACCCGAAAATTCATGGGGGTAGCGCAAGCCGTCGGCCGCTGCGAGGCCGACCTGCTCGAGCACGGCGGCCACCCGGCGCCGCCGGTCGGCCGCGCTGGGCGGCGCATCCATCAGGTGATAGGGTTCCGCGATCAGCCGCTCCACCGGCCACTGCGGATCAAAGCTGCCATAGGGATCTTGGAACACCACTTGAATGGAGCGGCGCAGCCGCCGCAAGTTGGCGCCGGTGGCCGTCGAAAACGGCTCGCCCAACAGCCGTACTTCACCGCCCTGGGGCGGATCGAGCGCCAGGATGGCACGCAACAAACTCGATTTGCCGGAACCCGATTCCCCGACCAGGCCGACGTTCTCGCCTGCGCGCAGATTCAACGACACATCATCCACGGCGCGGAAGGCGGTCCTTGCATGCCATAAGGATCGCCGCGAACGCCGATACTCGCGGGTGAGGCCGCGCACTTCCAACACGGGAGGCGCTCTGTCCTCACCCGCCGCCGCATCGGCCGCGGCGGCCGCGCGCTTCATCGGAAGCTCAGCCGCCGCGAGCAGCGCGCGGGTGTACGGATGGCGCAAATGACGCAGGGAACGGCGGATTTGCCCGGGCTCCTCGCCGTCGAGCGTACGCTCTTCGACGATCTTGCCGTCATTCATGACCATGAGACGATGGGCGACCCGGGCGATGACGGCCAGGTCATGGCTCACCAAGATCAAGCCCATGCGGCGTTCCGCAACCAACTCGCGCAGCAGCGTCAAGATATGGGCCTGGGCGATCACATCCAGCGCCGTCGTGGGCTCATCCGCGATCAGCAGCGCGGGCCGGAGCACGACCGCAATCGCGATGGCCACCCGCTGCCGCTGACCGCCGGACAGCTCGTGCGGGTAGCGATTGAACCCGCCCGCTTCGCCCTCGAGACCGACGGCATCGAGCGCCTCGCGCGCCAGCGTGTTCGCCCGGCGCCGGTCGGCCGCGCCATGCAGCAGGACGGTCTCCGCGACTTGATCGGCGATTTGCATGAGCGGATTCAGCGCCGTCATGGGCTCCTGGAAGACCATTCCGATGTCGCGACCGCGCATGGCCTGAAGCTCCGCCTCGCTCTTGGCCGTGATCGCCGCGCCGTTGAGATGAACCGCCCCGCTCGAGCGGGCGCGAGGCGGCAACAGCCGCATGATGGCGAGCGCCGTCATGGATTTTCCGGAGCCGGATGCGCCGGCCAACCCCACGATTTCACCCGCATCCACTCGAAACGACAATTGCCGGATGATTTGCGCATCGCCGACCGAAACGCTCAAGCGATCGACGGACAGTAGCGGCGCCGCAGTCATCGCTCCCGCAGTCATCGCTCCCCCGGTCATTGGTCCCGCAGTCATCGTTCCCGCCGCGACCGAAGGCCATCTCCGAGGAGATTCAGGCCGAGCACGAACAACAGCACCGCGCATCCCGGATAGAGCGCCAGCGACGGTGCAAGCGCCGTCAGCGTTTGCGCATCGTTCAACATCCGTCCCCAACTGGGCGTCGGCGGCTGTGCCCCCAGGCCGACGTACGCGAGGCCGGCTTCGGCAAGCACCCCCAGGGAGAACTGAATGGTTCCTTGCACGAACAGCAAACCGAGCAGGTTGGGCAGAATGTGCTCGGCCGAAATCAACGCCCAGCCTTTGCCCGCCGCGCGGGCCGCCAACGTGTAGTCGCGAGTCCATAGTCCCAGTGCTCCGCCGCGGGTGACGCGCGCGAACACCGGAATATTGAAAATTCCGATCGCGATGATGGCGTTGACCGCCCCGGGGCCGAACACCGCCGTAATCAGGATCGCGAGCAGCAGCGACGGAAATGCGAATATCACATCGTTGCCGCGCATGATGATTTCGCCGGCCACCCCGCCGCGCGCGGCGGCGATGAGGCCCGCAGGCACGCCTACGCTCACGCCGATGGCGACCGCCAGCAATGCGACGCCTACCGAGTTCCCCGCTCCGGCCATGATCATCGACAGCACATCGCGGCCCAGTTGGTCGGTTCCGAACCAATGGTGCCGGTCGGGCGAATGCAGCTTGTCGACGATGTGCAGGGTTCCTGGATCGTATGGGGTCCAGAACTGCGCGAGGACGGCCATGGCGATGAAACCGCACGTGATCGCGGCGCCCACCGCGAAGCCCACGCTGCGCCGGGGCCGGTCCGTCATGCCTCAAGCGCCGCGCGCAGCCGCGGATTGACCAGGACGTATGACAGATCGACCGCAAACGTCACCAGCACCGCCGCCATCACCAAGATCACGACCACGCTCTGCACCACGATGAGATCGCGCTGCACGATGGCCTGGAAGACCAGTCTTCCCAGGCCCGGAAGGAAGAACACGTTCTCTATGATGACGCCGCCCGCCAGCAGAAAGGTGAACTGCATCCCGAGAATGGTCAGCGCGGCGACGAGAGCATTGGGCAGCGCGTGCCGCCACAGGACCTGCCATTCATCCGCACCCTTGGCGCGGGCGGTCCGGATATAGTCTTCGTGCAGAGTCTCGATCAGCGCTCCACGCAGCACACGGGCGAGAATCGCGGCCTGCGGCGCGGCCAGCGCGATCGCCGGCAAAGTCAGCGCGCGAACCCCGGGCCAGAATCCGGCGCTCCAACCCGGAAATCCGCCGGCCGAGACCCAGTGCAGGGTCACCGCGAACAGCAACGCGAGCAGCAGCCCCAGCCAGAAGTTGGGGAGCGCGAGTCCGATCTGCATGACGCCGGTAAGGGCCCAGTCGCCGGCGCGGCCGCGGCGCGCGGCGGCGATGAGGCCGAGCGGAAAGGCGATGACGGTGGACAACGACAGCGCGTACAGTGCGAGCGGCAACGACACCTGCAGGCGATCGGCGATCAGCCTCGCCACCGGAATGCGGTAGGTGTAGCTCATCCCAAAATCGCCGTGCGCGAGTCCTTCGATCCAGAGGACATAACGCCCGAGCGGAGCGACGTCCAATCCCAATTGATGCCGCAACGCGCTCATCGCGTCGGGGTCCGCCTGCAGTCCCATCATGTAGCGCACCGGATCCCCGGGCACCACCTGCACGAGCAAGAATACGATGGCCGTGGCGGCAAGGAGTGAGCCGATCAGCACCGCGAGACGGCCGCCCAGAAAAACGACGCCGAATCGCCGCGCCGCCGATACCATCAAGGCCAGCACGGCGGCGGTCGCGAGCCAGCCCAGGCCGCGAAAGGACTGCGGCTTGGCGGCGGATGCACGGGTCTGCGCAGCGGCGGCCGCCTGGTCGTAGTGCGCCTGCTTCAGGTCGATCACGTTCAACACGTTGTCGAACACCAGGCCCTGGAGATGGATGTTCCACACGGCGAGTTGCGGAAATTGGAACAAGAAGCCGTTCACCGCGTCGTCGGCAATCTTGTGCTGGATTCGTCGCAGCAATCCCAACCGCTGCACCGGATCGACCGTGTCCTCCAGCGATGCGATGAGCGACTTGAAATCGGGGTCGGCATAGCCGAAATAATAGTCATCGCGGGCATAGATGTCGTAGTCCATGGGTTCGGCATGCATGACGACGCTCATGTCAAAATCATGCCGTGCGAAGACCTGATCGAGCCACTGCGCCCACTCCAGATTCTCGATGGTGGCGTGGATGCCGGCCGCCGCGAGCTGCGCCGCGATGATTTCGCCGCCGCGGCGCGCATAACTCGGCGGCGGCAGCTTGAGCGATACGGCAAAGCCTTGCGCGTAGCCGGCCTGCGCCAGCAAGCTTTTGGCGGCCGCCACGTCATGCGGGTACTGGTTCGTGAGATCCACATAGGCCGGGTTTCTCGGCGGAAAATGGCTGCCGATGGGCGTGCCGTAGCCGAACATGGCGCCGTCGATGATGGCGCGCCGGTCGAGCGCATGCGCGATGGCCCGCCGCACCAGAAGGTTGTTCAACGGCGGACGGCGGTTGTTCAAGGACAGGATGGTCTCGCCTTCCGTGGTGCCCACGAACACCGCGAAGCGGGGATCGGCGGCGAACTGCGCAAAACTCTCGGGCGCCGGATAGTTGCCGAAGGCATCGACGTCGCCGGCCATCAGCGCCGCGTAGGCGGCGCCCGGATCGGCGATGAATTTGAAGGTGGCCTGATCCAAGGCCGCGGGCGTGCTCCAGTAATCCGGGTTTCGAACCAGCGTGAGCGAATCGCCGCGCCGCCATTCCGAAAAACGAAACGGTCCGGTGCCGACCGGATGGCCCGCGTTGTTGGAAGCCGAATCCGGCGAGACCATGACGAAGGATCCCCATGCCAGGGATTGCAGCAAGCCGCCGGAGCGGCGGCTCAGTGAAATCTTCAGGGTACGCTCGTCGATGGCATCGACATCCCGCACGGCGCGCAGGCGGGATTTCTGGGGATTCACCGAGTCCGCCGCCAATGCCCTGTCCAACGAGAACTTCGCCGCCGAGGCGTCGAAGGGCCGGCCGTCATGAAACCTCACCCCCGGCCGCAGGTGAAATGTGTAGGTCAGCCCGTCCGTCGTTACGTCCCATGAGGCGGCGAGCTGCGGCAGCACCGAGCCGTCGACGGCGAACCGCACCAACCCCTCGAACACGTTGCCGTACAACGCCTCGGAGATGGCGGCCGCGGGACTTGCCGTGGGATCCAGGATGGGCGGCTCCAGCTGCATGCCGACGGTCACGCTGCCGGCGGCGCGCGCGAAACCCGGAAGCATCACCAGGATGAGAAGCATCGCCTGAACGAGCGTCTTCGGCAGCGCATCGCCCGTGAGCACCGCTCGCGTCATGCGGCGTTGTGCAACAGGGACCACGCGGCCAGCGCCATCACCTTGGCGGAGGTCAACATGTCGTCGATCACGACGTACTCGTCCGGCTTGTGAGCGAGATCCAGGAGGCCGGGTCCGTAGGCGATGCATTCCTTCAGCCTTCCGACCCGGTCGATATGTTTCTGATCGTAAGTGCCGGGCGAGCAGATGAATTCGGGATCGCGGCCCAGCACCCGGCGTATGGCCGCCGCCGTCATTCGCGCGACGGGCCCGTTGCGGTCGGACATGCTCGGGTTGACCTCGAAAATGTCGCGAATGGTGTAGCTGAATCCGGCCCGGGTTCGGGCGAGATCGTCCAGGATCCCGGTCACTTCGGCCTTCACGCTCTGCATGCTTTCTTCGATCAGCAGGCGGCGGTCGATCACCATGCGGCAGGAGTCCGGCACGCACGGTGCCGGGTATCCGCCATTTTGTTCCGCCTGTCCGCCGTGCAGGGAATTGATGTTCAAGGTCGGGTGGCGTGCGCCGGCGGGCACCACCGGCATGGCGGTGTTTCGCTGCGACAGACTCGGGTAAAGATCGCGCTCGAAGCGGTCGATCACCGCGTTCATGTGGCGCACCGCGCAATCGCCGAGGAACGGCATCGACCCATGAGCGATACGCCCGTGGGTTTCGATTTCCGCCCACCACACGCCGCGATGGCCGATGCACACGCGGTCGACGTTGAGCGGCTCGGGGATGATGACGTGGTCCACGCGCGACGGCGAGTACCAGCCGCGCTCCGCCAGATAGTGAACGCCGCCGTAGCCGCCGGATTCTTCGTCGACCGTGGCCGAGATTTCCAGTACGCCGGGCAGATCGGCACCGCAATCGATCAACGCTTCGACGGCGATGATGGCGGCGGCGAGGCCGCCTTTCATGTCGCAGGCCCCTCGTCCGAAGAGTTTCCCGTCCCGCACCACGCCGGCAAAGGGCTCCACCGTCCAGCCGCCGCCGGTCTCGACGACGTCGATGTGGCCGTTGAAATGCACGCAGGGCCGCGGGCGCGCGCCCTCGCGCCGTGCGACCATGTTGATGCGTGGATAGCGGTCGTCGTCTCCCGGCGTCCCTTGGGCCCGCACATAATCGACCGTGAAACCGCGTGCCTGAAGCCGCCGGCCGACGAACTCCGCGCAGGGCCGATACGCCTCGCCGGGCGGATTGACGGTCGGAAAGCGGATCAGCTGACGCGCCAGATCCACGAGTTCGTCGCGCCGCGCGTCGATCGTTGCGAACACCAGGTCGGGGATATCGTCGTGCATGGGCTTGCTCAATCGGGATGCCGCAACACGGTCGCCGCCGCGCGCGCCTGCGCTCGTTCGGCAAGCGCCGGCAGGCCGAGTTCGGCGTACACGCGGCCGAGCGCCGAGTTGACCGGCACTCCATCGCGATCGGTTGAGCGGCGCAATTCCAGCGCTTGCTGCGCCACGCCGAGCCGGCGGCTGCGGATTGCCGCATCGAGCAGGATCTGTTCGAACAGATCGCGCTGCGCATGGCTGCCGCCCGCCTCGATGAGGCGCGGCGACGCGGCCGAGAGGTGCCGCCACGCGGCGGGGAAATTCTTCAGCGCGTAGGCATACAAGCCTTCGCACGCCGGCAGGGCCACCTCCTGCCAGACTTCGCGCAGCGCAGGCGATGCCAGTTCCGCGGCGCGCCGAACCGAGTTCAGGAGCGCATCGGCTTCGGCGCGCCCGGCGCGGGCGAGCCCGTACAGGTACTGCATCGTCAGGAAGGGCAGCACGGTATCGTGCGCCCGCGCGGCGAGATGGTCGCCGAGATCCCGCCAGCGGTCGCCCACGTCGATGCCGGCCAGCTCCATGCGCGCCAACAAGGAGACCGCCCCGATCTGGTCCTGCGAGTAGGCCTTCGCAACCCCCCAGCAATGCCGATCATAGATCTCGAGCACGCGGGCACGGCGGCCCTGGCTGAGATAGAAGAGCGCCAGATGCCACCATAGATGCGTGACCATGAAGGAATTGAGACCGGTCCAGGTGTCCTGCATGCCCTCGAGAAACGCCGCTCCTTCATCGATTCGCCCGCGCGTCAGCATGACGTGCGCGAGCGCGTGCTGCGCCCACGGTTCCTTGCGCTTAAGATCGAGCGCGGTGCGCGCGGCCGATTCCGCCTCGTCCAGCAGGTGACATTGTTCGTAGGCGAACGCGGTCATGCCGTGCAGGTACGCCGTACCGGCATTCACATGCGAGACCTTCAGCGCTGCGCGCAGCATTTCCGGCGAATTGCCGCGATTGAACTCGAAGTACTGGTGGATCTTGACGACGACGAGATCACGCGGAAATTCGTCGGACACGAGCTCGCATTGCCGCAGCGCCTCCGGCAGATCGTCGGCGGCCCAGGCGCGCAGCACGGCCACATTCAGCTGTTCGCGCCGGGTCGCCCCCGGCGACGCAAGCTCCGCCGCGGCGAGATATTTGGATGCGTGCAAGGCCGCGTCGGGAGCCTCGAGAAACATCCACAGGTACCCTGCATAGACGTTCGCAATACAGCACTCGGGGGATGCATCCGCCGCCGCGAGAATGCCTTCCGCACGCGTCTCGTACGCGAGAAATCCGTCGACGAAGTCATCGACGGCGCGCAAGGTGGGCTCGCGCATCGCGGTGACCGGATTGCCCAGAGTGTCGTGCTGCATTGGGCGATGATACCGGCTGCGCGCCTCGGACGCAGCCGGTTGGGGCGCGACCGGTCAGCGCGCGGCCCCGAGGAACTCCGCCACATCCGCCGCCGAGCGTTGCGGAATTTCGATCTGCGGCAAATGACCCACGTTCGGGTAGATCAAGACTTTCGCGCCCGGAATGGCCGCGGCGAATTTGCCGGCGCTGGCAGGTTCGATCAGCACGTCGTTCCCGCCGTGCAGTATCAGCGTCGGCACGTTGATGCCGCGAAGCGCCTCGGGGGAGGCTGACATGAGCGAACTCATGTTGACCGACATGAGAATTGCGCGGTGACCGGGAGCGCGTTGCAATTCGGCCCAGCGATCCACGAGTGCCGGGGTGATCAACGCCTTGTCAGATACGTCGGTCCTCAAGCCCTCATCGATCAGAGGTCGATTGTCGATATTGCGCAGGAGCGCGCGCCCGAGCGGGTACCTGAGTATTTTGAAGGCCAGCGGGACCGCAGCCGGCGGTTTCTCGTTCGGAAAGCCGGCCGCATCCACCAAGATCAACGCATTGATCCGCTGCGGGTGACGCAACGCCAGCTGCCAGGCAACGCCGCCGCCCATGGAATTGCCCGCCACCGCAAATTTTGGAAGGCCCAGCTGCGCCGCGAAGGCGTCGACAAAGTCCGCCAACCCGTCGCCGCTGAGCGAATATCCTTCGGGCGCGCGCGTGAGTCCATGCCCGGGAAAATCCAGACTGAGCAGGTGGAACCTGGTCTTGAGCTGCTGCACCCAGCCTTCCCAGCTCGTGTAGGAGTCGCCGAACCCATGCAGCAGCACCAAGGCCGGCAGGGCAGGATCGCCGTCATCCTGGTAGTGAACGTGCAATCCGCCCGGAAGATCGATGAAACGCGAGGCGCCGTTCGTGTACTTCGCCTCCAGCGCCTCATACGGGATGTCCGGCCCGCGCAGCTTCACCCATGCGGCCGCCAACAGCACGGCGATGATTCCGAGGATGATGAAGGTCCATTTCAACATGCGATCGCCTTTGGTCAGCGCTTATCTTGGCATCGTAGCGTCAGTATTTATAGCTGACGCGGATACCGAAAGTGGCAGGCTCCCCGGCCTGCGCCACCTCGGTGCCGGGCAGAAAGAAATTGCGCGTCACATCGTAGCTCTTGTCGAAAATATTACGGCCCCACAGGCTCAACGTCCAAGGCGCGCCGGAGGCGGGCGACAAGGTCACGTTGGCGTTGGCCAGCCAGTACTTCGGCACTGTGAAATCGGAACTGCCGAGGAGGTCACGACCACTTCGCTCAAGGTGTTGGCGTCCGCCGCGCCCGTATCGGCCGCGAAGTTCGCGAAACTTGCCGCATTCGCGAGGCCGGCGCCGGCCCCCAGCAGCGCCGCGACAAATCGTAAAGACATCCCCTCTCCTCGTTTCCGCAAACCGCCATCCGAAATCCGGCGTCAAAGCGGCCTATGATCGGGTAGGTTGCAGTGCAGCGGTTGGTGGAGATAGTATTTCGTTATGGGGCGCAGCCGCCGAAGAACGACTTCGCGGCACTCAAACAGAAGGGTGCCACGCCTCGACCGGTTGTAGGAATTACACGCTCGTTGCGAATTTTTTGTTGCCTGGCATAAAAGGTAGACTTCCGGTCTATCTATGTTGAAGCGGGATAACAGAAACTGGAACTGGGACTGGACGATGCGGCATTGCCTCGTTCTTGGCATCCTCGGCGCCGTTCTGCAACTGACTGCGGCATCCGAATGTTCCGCCGACGATTCGCCGCTGCCGAGCGCCGATTACGGCATATCGACGATCTGGCGGTTGGGGGGCATCGGCGGCTGGGATTACCTGGCGCTCGAGCCCAGCGGCGCAAGACTCTTCATCAGCCGCGGCGATCGCGTCGATGTGGTCGCAACGTCCGGCGGTCGGCGGACCGGCGTCGTTCCCAATACCTCGGGCGTGCATGGCATCGCGTTCGCGCCGGAACTGAAGCGCGGCTACACCAGCAACGGCCGGGCGAACACGGTCACCGCATTCGAACTGGACACGCTTCGAGTGATCCAGGAGGCGCCTGTTGCCGGGAAAAAGCCGGACGCGATCCTGTACGAACCTCGCGCGCAACACGTGTTCGCCGCCGATGGCGACAGCAATGACATCAGTGTGCTCGATCCGTCGACGCTTCAAGTCGTCACGAGCATTGCGCTGCCGGGTCCGCCGGAGTTCATGGTCACGGACGCCGCGGGAACCGTATTCGTCAACATCGCGACCGAAGCCGGCAAGCTGGTCGCCATCGACGCCAAATCGCTGAAGATCAGGGCGACCTGGCCGTTGCCCGGTTGCGCCAATCCATCGGGACTCGCGATGGATACGGTGAACCATCGCTTGTTCTCCGTATGCGAGGATCAGGTCATGGTGGTAACCGACTCGCTCACCGGCAAGCAGGCTTTCCGCGTGACCATCGGGCGCGGGCCGGATGCGGCAGTCTTCGACAGCGAGCTCAGATTCGTCTTCAGCTCCAACGGCCTCGATGGAACTCTGACGGTGATTCATCAGGACACACCGGATCAGTACCGGGTCATCGCCACCGTGCAAACGCAAAAGAGCGCCCGGACCATGGCGCTGGATCCGGCCACGCACCGGCTTTTTCTCGCTGCCGCGCGCCTCGGCGATACGCCGCCGGCGACGGCCGATCAACCTCATCCGCGCCCGAACATGGCGCCGGATAGCTTCGTCGTTCTGGTCGCCGAGCCGAAATGACATCCCAAGAAAAGCCGATTCACGTCGTTTGCGGAAAATGCGATTCGGTGGTACGCCTGCCGCGTGAGCGGCTGAACGAATCGCCACGCTGTCCGGGCTGTCATTCCGCTCTGTTCGAGGGAACACCCGTCAACCTGACGGCGGAGAATTTCGACAAGCATGTCAGCCGCGGCGACCTGCCGCTGGTGGTCGACTTTTGGGCGCCCTGGTGCGGACCGTGCCTCGCCATGGCGCCGTTCTTCGAAAAGACCGCACGGCAGCTCGAACCGAAACTGCGCTTCGCGAAATTGAATACGGAGGAACATCCGGCGCCTGCGGCGAAATTCAATATCCGGAGCATCCCGACGATGATCGTTTTTCGCGGCGGCCGGGAAATCGGCCGTCAAATCGGCGCGATGGACGCCGCGTCGCTGACGCGCTGGTTAGGGAGCCTGACGGGCTCCTAATGTCAGCCTCGACGCAAAAGTTGAGCATGATTCTTGCGGTACGACATCATATGAAAGCGGGATATCAAGAGGAATAGTTTGATCCGAGAAGGGGCGCGTCGTTCCTATCGCCCGCCCCACTTCGCGGGTCGCCACAGGACCCGAACAAGTGGCAGGACTCGACCCCAAGCTGACCATCGCGAATGACCGCTTGAGAGAAGTGTAATCCCCGTCTAAGGCTACTTGATGTATTCAAAACGCCTGAACCTGAGGGCCGACCAGTCGTCATCTATCGCGACTTGGCGAACCGAATCGAAGCCGTTAGCGCGGACCGACTTCCAACCCGTATCTCGATTAAAGTCGCACGTGTAGCGCTTGGACGTTCCTTTGGGATAGGCGAACCAGAGCAAAGCGTCGCCTTCGGCTCTCGTACAAAGAACTCGAGACAACGCATCGACATCGATGAGCTTGGTGACGAACGCCAACGCAAAGTGAATCGCCTTTGCTTTCCTCGGGTCACGAATAATTTTCACATGCTTGAGCGCGGCTAAGTGTGTCTCGAAAGACAACGGTGCGTTTACGACGAGAATCTCTTCCTCCTGTTTCAGGTTCAGCTTCTCGAAGACTGTAGGCATGCGACCCCCTCCAATCGTGAAACTCGTGACAATTGCAGTGGCCGCCAGCACTGCTGAACATTCCGCAAACCAAAGTGTGGCAGCTCCGGCGCGACTGGCACTCTCTGACCCGAGCCTGCCTATGGCGAGCGGCGAGTATCGGGCATTGAACGCTTGGCCAATGACAATACGTCCCGCTCCACTGCTCCTCCATCGCCAGTTAGTTCCGTAATTGCGCAGAATTTCAGGGCTGGGCTCTTCATTTCGAATTTCCATGCAAATAGCTTACCGGAAGCTACGAATGGCCGCTCTTTGGCGCCTATTCACTCACATCGAAGGGCCGGTGTTGGCCGACAAGAGCCCGACGCAGTAACGTCGACCTCGATTGAGTCTTAATTTCGCGACACGCGGGCAGGCGTCGGACAATCTATTAATGGTATTCGACGTGCACAGTGCTTATCCGGCGTTCGTCATCCGGGGGTTCGTATTTGCCGATCCCAGCCGGATGTGTTACAGTTGCGCCATATGAGTAAGACAGTGACAATCCGGCTTACGAAGGAGCTTGCGACCTGGCTTGAACAGGCGTCAAAGCAATCCGGGGTTCCGAAGGGGCGGATCGTCCGTGAACAGCTCGAGAAAGCACGGGATGGCGGAAAGGAACCTTCATTTATGAGGCTGGCAGGTTCCGTCAGTGGAGTGCGTGATCTGTCGACCCGCAAGGGATTCTCACGGTCGTGAAGGGTATCGCTGACACGGGCTTCTTGGTGGCATTCGCGAATGCCAATGACAAGCATCACAAGTGGGCAGCGCAACTTGCGACTGGAGTGACGGAACCACTATTGACCTGTGAGGCAGTTATCGCCGAGACGGCATTTCACCTGGAGAGTGCGGCAGTGGCTTTGGCGATGATCAATGAAGGACTGGTCGCGCTGACGTTCAATTGCCAAGAGCATCTCATTCAGCTCGCACGCTTGGCCGATCGCTTCGCGGACCAAAAGCCAGATCTCGCTGATCTGTGCTTAGTCCGGATGAGCGAGTTATTTCCGAAGCACTCCGTGATTACGATCGATCGTACTGACTTCCAGGTCTATCGGCGAAACAAGCGCGAGGCGATCCCTCTACTATGCCCGCCGGAGCGTTGAATCGCGCGTGCCTCCGCGCGGTATGTCCCTTTACAACTAGGAGACCTTAAGCGTCGGGCTTCCGTAGTTGCCGGGCCCGGTCAATGCGCGGGCTTGTGAAACACCAAGACGAAGCGATCCGTCTTCCCCAGCATCGGTCCCTTGTAGGTGATCTGATCGCGCGCATCGTCGGGTCGGCGGAGCAGGTCGCTCTTGCCGCTCATTTTCAGACCGTGCGATTCGATATCCTTGACCGCGTAGGCCTCGTCGATACGATGCAATTCCGCGGCGGCGGAGGCGCCGCTGCCCGGCTTCGCCGAATGATCCACGACCAAGAGAACGCCGCCCGGCTTCAATGCCGCGGCCAGCTGTGAAAGCACCGCATTCGTATCGATCTTCGGCCACTTGAACTTTCCGTCGGTCTCCACCCAATATAAATCGTGGTACACCTTGATGAGCAGCACCGCATCCAGGGTTCCCCGCGGCAGATGCATGTCGTTGAGGTCGACCGTCTGATGCTCGACGTTGGGAAGCCGGCCGCCTTCGAGGCGTTTTTGGCGATCGCCATCGCTGAAGGTGTCGAACGCCGCGTTGTTGATCAACAGCACATGGCCCTTGGGGCCGACGAGGTAGCTCGCGAGCTCGCTGTAGTAGCCGTCGCCGGCCAATACGTCGGCCACGCGCATCCCGGGCCCAATGCCGGTCACGCGTAGAATCTCGGCCGGATGATCCAGGGCATCACGCTTGACGTCGGCGGCGCTGCGGCCGGCGTGCGCGACCGCCGCGTCGTAGCGATCGGCCGCCGCAGCGCAGAGCCCGGCGCAAAGACACACACACGCAGCGGCCGCTGCAAACCCCAGCAGCGAACGTGATCTGTTTTTCATTCTGGTTTCCCCCATTGCGCTAGTTTGCCCCATTGCGCTAGTCCCCGGCCTTTGCGGGCATCAACAGCAGGGCGACCAATGTAACCAACCCAACCGCCGACAGATAATAACCCACGAACTTGAGCCCGTACGTCGACGATAAATGGGCCGCTATCAACGGAGCCAGCGAGGCGCCCAGAATTCCGGCGAAGTTGAAGGTCAGCGACGTGCCGGTATAACGCACCGCCGTCGGAAACAGGGAGGCCAGCGCGCTGCCGATGGGCCCGTAGGTGAGCCCGGTCAGAGAAAAACCAATCGCCAGAAAGATGAATACCTTGAGGGCATCATGGGTTCCGAATAGGGGCGCAAAGGTGAAGCCGAACGCCATGATGGCGAGGGTGGCCAGGATGAGCATGGAGCGGCCGCCGATTCGGTCGGCGGCGATCGAGGAGATGGGGATGGTGAGAGCGAAAAAAAACACCCCGGCCATCTGCAGTACCAGGTAATCGCTCCGGGGGAATTTGAGGGCCGTTGTCGCCCAGCTCAGGGCGAACACCGTCATGAGATAGAACACCAGGAACGTGTTCGTCGTGCCCAGGATTCCCAAGAGGAGTGCCCGGGGATGCCGGGTGACCACCGTCAGAAGCGGCACGCGCACTCGCTCACCCTGCTCGAGACTGCGTCTGAAAGCGGGCGTTTCAACCAATTGCAGCCGAATGTAAAGGCCCACCAATATCAGCGCGGCGCTGGCCAGGAACGGCACGCGCCATCCCCAGCGAAACAGTTCCTCGGTGTTCATATGCGTGCTGATCGCCAAGAAAACGCCGGTGGAACAGATGAAGCCGAGGGGGGCGCCATACTGCGGAAAACTGCCGTACCAGCCCTCCTTGCCGGGCGGCGCATTCTCTGTGGCCAACAAGACGGCGCCGCCCCATTCGCCGCCCAGCCCCAAGCCCTGTCCGAATCTGCACAGCGCCAGCAGCGTAGGCGCCGCGACTCCGATCGCCGCATAGGTCGGCAGCAGGCCGATGACCACCGTGGAGATGCCCATGGTCAGCAGCGCCGTGACGAGCGTTGCTTTGCGCCCAATGCGGTCGCCGAAATGACCGAACAAAGCCGAACCGATTGGCCGCGCAAAGAAGGCCAGCGCGAAGGTCGCGAAGGACTGCAGCGTCGCGGTGGTGGGATCCTGCTTGGGGAAGAAGAGCGTCGGAAAAACCAATACTGCGGCGGTGGCGTAAATATAAAAGTCGAAGAATTCGATGGTGGTGCCGATCAAGCTGGCAAACAGGATGCGGCTTACCGGCTGCCCAGCCGGACTTAAGGCTTCTTCCAACGCGTGACACTCCGAGATCCGGGGTGCCGATAGTACTCAATGGTCGCGTGGATGCCCAGGAATTGACGGCATGGATCGCGTTGGCGGCGCCGGGCGGTATGGCCTGCCGGAAGCCGCACCCCTATCGTGGCGATCCCCGTCGTGGTGATCCCCTCCGTGGTGATCTCCGTCGTGGCGATCCCCGTCGTGGTGACCTCCATCGTGGCGGTCGCCGTCCCGGTGGCCGCCCCAGCGCGGTCCCACGAGGGTCTACGGAAAGTGCCTGGCCGCCACCAGCACGCACCGTGCACCGTGGTTCGTGGTACCCGCCGACGACAAGCGGAACGCCCGCCTCATCATCTCAAAGATCCTGCTCGACACGTTTCTAGCGCTTGATTTGAAGTTTCCCGAAACGACGCAGGCGCGCCGCGGGGAGCTGGCGGCGATGCGCGCGCAATTGGCAAAAAAAGAACGCATCAAGTAGCCGCCGCCCCAGGCGTTGCGCGGAGTCCCGGCGCTCAATCGGAGCCCCGGCGTGCTCCGGCCACGACGAGTACGAGCCCGGCGGCAACGGCGGTGCCGCCCACCCACGGCGGAATCTCGTGGTCCTCCCGCACTCTCGCTTCCACTTGACCGACTTTGAAGAAGCTCTTTTCGCTGGAATACGTGGGCGACCTCAGGAGGATATAGAGACCGCCTGCTATCAAAAGCACGCCCAGGACTTGAATTATTCGCATTCGCGGTCTCCAGTTGCCGTTCGCAGCTAGCGGGTCACATCGAGAGCCGGTGGTCCCGCCAGCGTGGTCATCGCCGCCGTCACGACCAGGATGCATCCGGCCACCGCGAGCTCCGCCATGATCGATCTTTTCAGTGCCCGCAATGCGCCCTCATCATACGCGAACAGCCTCGGCGTCAGGCGCAAGTGATTGAGCGCCGCCAGCGCCAACAAACAAGAAACCAGAAGCACCTTGGTCAGAGCGAGGCGCCCGTAGTCGTCGGCCCATAAATCGCTGACGCCGCGCAACATCAGGCACAACAGACCCACGCCGGCCGCCAGCAAGACGCCCACGACGATGAGCGCGGCGGTGCCGAAGCGCCGGGCGGTCGCGGCAATCCGCGGCATGTCGGCGCCGCCCGCCACCATGAGCAGCGGCAGGAGCGCGCCCAGCCAAAACGCCACGCCCAGCAAATGCACCACGATTGCGGGGGCCGGCAGCCAGGTACCCCGGGAAGCTGAAGCCAGCGAGTGCACGTGCCCGACCCAGGCAAAGGACGTAGCGGCCGCGAGCGATCCCAAGAGCGCAAGGACGGCCGGTGAACGGCGCGCCGTGAGTCCGGCACCAATCAGTATCAGCCCGATCAGGCGCACGAGGCTTGCCCTGCCCTCGCCCGCCTGCAAAATCATTCGAGTGAGGCCCACATTCACGAGGCCGCCTGCATCGCCGGACATGGAGGCGCCGGCGGCCAGGATCATCGCCCCGCCGGCGAGCGCCGCGATGAACACGAGCACCCGAATCAGGCGCCGTATCCGCGCCGCGCAACAGCCGTCGAGCAAAGCGTGACTGTAGGTGAGAAAAAAAACACCACCCGATGCAGCCAGGGTTGCGGCATACGTGGCTGCCCTGGCGGTCACCACCGCGGCATCCCAGACGCCGATGTCCATCGTCATCGTGGCCGCCGCACGGCCGTTACCGAATCACGAACGTATACCTGCCCTTTACCACATGGCCGTCGCTGGGAGTCAGTGCGCTCCACTGCACCTCATAGGTGCCGGCGGTCAGGCGCGGGAGCGTGATGGTGATTACCCGCGCGGAAGCTGGATTCGGGTCGATGGCGACCGGCACCGCGTGGCCCGCCGTGGTCAGTTTCAACACTCCAAGCCGCACGTTCTCATTGAACGTCAAGGTCAACGAGGGTGGCGATCCCGTGACCTCGGCACCGGCGACGGGCGATGAACTCAGCAGCTTGGCGTGGCCGAATGCGGGCCCCATCGCAAGCAAGGCGCACAGCGCCAACGGCGCATTCATCCCGGATGCGTGTCCCACGGCGGATGCACGGCGTCCGGGTACTGTAGGTTTACTCATCGCGTTTGAGTCCTCGAGCCGACGTTCTCGATCAAGCGTATCTGAAGAACCTGCCGTGCGCGTGTATTATCCCGCACGCCCATGAAATTTTCGCCAGTTCCTTCCGGTGCGCGCATGGCCGCGGCATTGCTGTGCGTTTGCGCGGCGCTTTCGGGCTGCAGCACGTTCTCGCGGGATGGGGGGTTCGATACGGTCGCAGCGGCCGCTCGGACTCAGCTGGGTCTCGAGGTTCGATGGCCGAGGACCGCCCAAGAACGCGCCAAGAGCGACGCGCAGGTCGCCGCGCTGCTCGCGCAGCCGCTCAAGCCGGAGGACGCGGTGCAGGTCGCCTTGCTCAACAACCATGCGCTGCAGGCGTCATTCCAAGAACTTGGGGTGTCGGAAGCGGATCTGGTGCAATCGGGACGGCTGCCCAATCCGCGCTTCACGATGCGCCGCTCGAGCGCAGCCGGATTGTACGACATCGAAGAAACGTTGACATTCAACGTCCTGTCGCTCCTCACGGCGCCCTACCTGCATTCCATCGAACAGCGGCGCTTCGCGCAGGTGAAAAGCACCGTCATCGTGCAGGTCGTACAGCTCGCGGATCGAACCCGCACCGCTTACTACACGGCGCTCGCCGCCCGAGACTCGCTGCACTATGCGTGGCAGGTCAAAAACGCCGCGCAAACCAGCGCCGAACTGGCGAAACGAATGTTGAGTGCGGGCAATTGGAACCGGCTGGACCAGGCACGCCAGCAGGGCTTCTACCAGCAGGCACTGCAACAGCTCTCGCATGCCCAAATGGCCGACGAAGCGGCGCGTGCCGAGCTCCGCCGCTTGCTGGGCATCGCCGACGCGGGTACCGCGGTGAATTTGGCCGAACGCCTGCCCGATCTTCCGCACATGCTGATCGAACTGCCGAATATGGAGCAGACCGCCCTGCAAAACCGGATCGATTTGCAGATCATGCGGGCCGAGATGGACGGACTCGCGCGGCGGCTCAAGCTGACCAAGGCAACGCGTTTCGTCAACGTTCTGGAGGCGGGCCCGACGAGGGTCCGCAACGGTCCGAGCCGGGAGCCTTTCGAGACCGGCTTTGAGCTCATCATCGACGTTCCGATCTTCGACTCGGGAGAGCCCCGGGTGCGAAAAGCCGAAGCGCTTTACGCGCAATCAGTGGAACGCTTCGCTCAGGCCGCCATCGACGCGCGCGCCGAAGTGGTGAAGGCGGGTGCGCAATACCGCGCCACGTTCGACATGGCGGTACGCGAACGGGATGAGATCATGCCGACGCGCAAGTCGATCGCGGAGCAGGATCTACTGCGCTATAACGCCTCGCAGGTGAGCGTGTTCGATCTGCTCGCCGATGCGCGCGACAGGATCGCGAGCGTCAATGATTACATCGAACGCGTGCGCGATTTTTGGATCGCGAAATCGCACCTCGATACGGCGCTCATCGCCAATCCGGCGCCCTCCGGTTCCGTGCTCTAAAGGACTTCCATGGTCACCCGACGACATCTTTTCAGCAGCGCCGGTGCGGCCGTTGCCGCCGCCGCGGTCGGAAAGGCGTCGCTTGCAGCGCTGCCGGAGATCGTTGCCAGCGATACGGCCGGCATGCGGCCCCCGCTGCATCCTCCGAATGGCCGGCCTTATCAACCGGTGGCCACATTGAACGGCTGGACGCTGCCCTGGCGGATGCGCAACGGGGTCAAGGAATTCCACCTGGTGGCGGAAGCGGTGACCCGCGAGATAGCGCCCGGGATGAAGGCGCATCTGTGGGGCTATAACGGCCAGTCGCCGGGTCCGACCATCGAAGTGGTTGAAGGCGATCGCGTGCGCATGTTCGTGACCAATCGGCTGCTCGAGCCCACCAGCATTCACTGGCATGGCCAGCGGCTGCCCAATGGCATGGACGGCGTATCCGGGCTTACTCAGCCGTCGATCAAACCCGGGCAAACCTACGTGTACGAGTTTACCGCGCAGCGATCGGGCACGTTCATGTATCACCCGCACGCCGATGATGCGACTCAGATGGCCATGGGCATGATGGGATTCTGGGTCACCCACCCGCGCGACCGTCGCGTCATGCCGGTGGATCGCGACTACGTCTTCCTGCTGAACGCCTACGACATCGATCCGGGCAGCTACACCCCCAAAGTCAGCACCATGCTCGACTTCAATTTGTGGACCTTCAACAGCAGAGCCTATCCCGGCATCGATCCGATGGTGGCCCGTGTGGGAGAACGCGTGCGCATCCGGGTGGGCAATCTCACCATGACCAACCACCCCATGCATCTGCACGGTCACGAGTTTGTGGTCACCGGAACCGACGGCGGCTGGATACCGGCGAGCGCCCGCCTGCCCGAGGTCACCACCGACATCGGCGTCGGCCAAATGAAGGCCCTCGAATTTTCCGCGGCGGCACCGGGAGATTGGGTGTTTCACTGCCACAAGAGCCATCACACCATGAACGCGATGGGACACGGAATTCCGAACACCATCGGCGTCGAACAAAGAGACCTCGCGGAACAGATCAGTTCATTGGTCCCGAATTACATGAACATGAGCGGTGAGGGCGGCACCATGGGCGACATGCAGATGCAAATGCCGCTGCCCCCGAATACTCTGCCGATGATGAACGGCACCGGACCCCATGGCGGCATCGATATGGGCGGCATGTTCACGCTGGTGAAGATTCGCGCCGATCTCGCGCGCAACGACTACCGCGATCCCGGCTGGTACAAGGCGCCCAAGGGCAGCGTGGCTTATTTATGGCAGGGCGAAGAGCCTCCGCCATCGCGGTCGCGTAAGGAGTGACGCGCGCCGCCCGGGAGTGCCTCAGGAACCTGGAACCGATTCCGGCCGCCGGCGTGCGTCGTGGAGATCGCGGCAGTAGATGAATATGCTGTTGCCCAGAATGCTGAGCGCGAACAACACCAGCGAGGCCGGCAGAATCTCGAGCACCTTGTGCAATCCCAGCCAATCCAACGGCGTGTCGAGCCAGTGCACCAACGCGGCCAATCGGCCCGTGTCGCCGTCCTTCACGCAACAGCGGGTCAACCAGACGTGCATTCCATCCGCGACGCCGATATGGGTCCAATCACCCTCGCGAAACCATTGGTAGATCTGCAAGCTGATGAGGTACAGGAATGCCGTGAGGCAGCCGTAGCCCAGTACCGCGCCGAACGTGCCGGTGATGCGCAGCAAAACCACGCCGCCGTTCGGGGTCGGCTGCGCGCCGCTGGAGGGCTGCGCGTCGGTCGGGGCTGGCTGCGCGCCGGTAGAGGTCGGCTGCGCGCCGGTCGGGGCGGGTTGCGCGCCAGTCTGAGTCGGCTGCGCGCCGGTAGAGGGCTCTGCACTCATCGCGCCGCCGCCGCGCCCGATGGACACGATCTGACTTCCAACCTCGAAATATGTCCCGACTCCCCCTGCAAATCCGCCGGATTCAACAACCCGTCGGTCGGCTTGAGATCGATGTCGATCCAGTAAACGTTTCCCGTGCGCTTGCGGTCGATGATTCCCGGATTGAGCCCCAGCGCCTGCACCTGCGCAACCCGGGATTGCGCGCGTTTCTGGTCACTGAAAAGGCCGAGCGAGATCACGGACGCGTCGGCAGGTCCCGGCATTTCCAGTGCGTCGTCGATTCCGGCGGCTTTCAATTTGGTGAGCAATTGCTCGCCGGCCACGGGACTGGCTGGAATCGGGAGATACACCCAGACGCCGGCCCACACGTCGCCGTCGACCACGCGCTGCCGTGGGTCGTAGCCGCCGCCCCGCAACAGGCTCGCCGCATGAGATGCCTCCGCGACGTCGCGGAAAGCGCCCACGGTGATGCAGCGTTTCACATTGGTCAGAAGCGAAGGATTCGACGCGTCGTTCACGGCAGCAGCAACGCCGCTGCCGCTTTGGCTACCGACCGCTTCGTGCAGCACGTTCGGCGCCTCCCCGGCCAGCTTGAGTGTGGTTGTCGGAGGGGCAGCCGGAACCGGCGCTTCCTTCGATGCGGCAACACCATGCGCCCAGAGAAAATATGCGGCGTTCGCCAATGCGAGGCAGACGACAATGCTTTTAAGGACCGTCAAATGCACCCCACTCCACGTAGACTGACCTCGCCGGACACAAACTCCTGCAGGCGACCGTCCCGTTCCAGCCGTAATGCTCCATGCGCGTCCGCGCCGCGAGCGGTTCCGCAAATCACCGCCTCTCCCGTCAGCACCTGCACCGGCCGATCGCGGAGCGCATCAAGCGCCGTCCAAGCCTCCCGGAATCCGGGGAATCCGTCGCGCTCGAAGACTGCCAGCATACTCAAAAGCGCATCGATGATCGCGCCCGCAATGAAATTGCGCGACGGCGGGGCGGTGCAGGCATCGGCGACGGCCGCGGCCCTGACGCCTGACGCTTCGATCTGAGCACGCATCCCGGGGCTCAACCTCACGTTGAGCCCGACCCCGATCACCACATGAGCAGGCCCGCTGGCCTCAGCCCTGACTTCGATCAGGATTCCGCCCGCCTTGCGGTCGTCGAACCAGATGTCGTTCGGCCACTTGAGTCCTACCCCTAAGGCGCCGGCGCGTTCCAACGCCCGGGCGATTGCCACGCCCACGCACAAGCTCAAGGCAGGGCTCGCCCGCGATGCATCCATGAACGACCAACTCATCGACAGGGCGATGCCGCCGCCGAAAGGCGCGATCCAGCGGCGGCCACGGCGTCCCCGGCCGGCGTGCTGCAGTTCGCTCAGCACAACATCGGCGGACCCTTGCGGCGGCGGACCCTTGGCAAGCAATCGCGTATTGGTCGAATCCACGTCGAACAGGAGGTCCAGGCTGTGCAGCCGGTTCACCCGGTCCCCGGCAACCGCAGCCCGAATCGCCCGCTCCTCGAGCAGTTCCACCGCATCCGGCAGCTTGTAGCCGCGCCGCGGCACGGCCTCGATGTCGATGCCCAGCATGCGCAGGCGCTCGATGCCCTTCCAGACGCCGGCCCGGCTCATGCCCAGTACCTGCGCCAACCGTTCACCGGAATGCAGCCGGCCGTCCGCCAACAGCATGAGCAGGGGCGGGGGGTCTAGGTTGCCCGTTAGGTTGCGCGGGATCGAAATAGCCATAACCGGCGCGCCCGGCTTTCCGTGCCCGCCGCCATTCTTGCGAGGTTGCCGCGGTGCGTGTAGATCACGAGGGCAGTGACCAGGATGCAAAACCCCAGAAGCGGGGTGTTGCCCGGATCGAACCGGTACACCGCGATGGTGAGTCCCACCCCGGCCAGAATGCTGGCGAGCCCCACATAGCCCGTGAGAAGCACGACGATGAGCCAGCATGAAAGCACGGGCACCAGCAGGCGCGGCTGCAGCGCGCCGATCACACCGACGACGGTCGCCACCCCCTTGCCGCCGCGGAAGCCGAACCAAACGGGATAGACGTGGCCCACGATGACCGCAAACCCGCACGCCAACGCCAACCAGTGACGTGATACCTGCGGGTCCAATCCCACCCCCGGCAGGATCAGTGCCGGCAGCCACGCAACCGCGAGCACTCCCTTGCCGATGTCGAGAATCAATACCGACAATCCGAAAGCCTTACCCTGGGTGCGCAGCGCGTTGGTCGCACCGGCATTGCCGCTGCCCATTCTGCGGATGTCGACTCCCTTGAGCCGCCCGAGAATCAGACTGCCGAGCAGCGTGCCGAGGAGATAGGCGATCAACGACTTCAGGCCAAGTTCCAGCATGCCCGGATTATGACGCCGTCAGCGAGTGGGCAGGTGGATTTCCGCCAGCATGCAGCGCACCCCGCCGCCTCCCAATCCTTCGATGACCGGGATGTCGGCGGCCACCACGCTGCCGTGACGCTCGAGGAGCCTGCGCTGCGCAGCATCGAAACTATTCCAGGCAGCGGTCGACATGGCGATGACGGCGCCGGATGCCGGCGTGAGTTCCAGAATGTTGCCTGCGAACCGGATCATCTGGCTCATCGAGATCTCGAGCACCTCATGTCCGGTGGCGCGCAGTTTCTCGGTCACCGCGCTCCGGTGTGCGCGCTCGCTGATCGCTTCGCCGCAAAGCACTGCAAAACCGCTGCCGACCGCCATCAGGACGTTGGTGTGGTACACGGCCTTGCCACGCGGGTCGAATGCGTCGAAGGTCACCAGATCGTAGTCGAGCTGTTGCGCGAACTCGCCGAGCACATCGAGATCGGTCCGCGGCGAAAGCGCGGCGTATGCCACGCGCTGGGCCCGATCGAGAACCAGACTGCCCGTACCCTCGAGAAATTTGTCTTGATTTTCACGATAGCTCAAGTCCACGGTCTGGGTGATGCGGAAGCCGCCGTCTCGTGTCACCTGCTGGATGAGCTCTTCACGGCGCTCCCAGCGCCGATTGGCGGCGAGCATCGGATAGAGAACCACCGTACCATCGCGATGAAAGCTCACCCAATTGTTGGGGAAGACCGCGTCGGGTTTGACCGGCGAGGGCGTGTCCTCGGCGGCAATTACCGCGACGCCGGCGTTGACCAGCTTGCCGGCAAGGCCGTCGAATTCCCGCAAGGCCGACTCCTGCACCGCGGCGGAATCACCCGACTGGAGGTCGGAAGGCGACTGAAAGGCGTTGCTTGGAGCCGTCTGCGGGTTGAACGCAAATCGGGCCGGCCGCACCATGAGCACGGCGCCGGCGCTTTGCGGTTCCCGAGCAGGCGCGACCGGTGGATTCATGCCGCCGAAACTATAGCAGACAGGCTCCTTGGGCTGCCCGTTGACAGACCACGCCGGTTTCATCAAGGTACGGCGAGGAGACGGCGCGCAAACCCAAAAGAGTCGTCAAAACACCGCATCATGCCTTCGGGCTCATTTGGGGAAGCTGTATTGCCGGTTTCAGTGACCAATTCATTCGCGTCATTGGCGTTCCTGACGGTTGCCATCACCGCGCACGCTGCTGCCCCGCCTGCGGCCAAGCCGGCCGCGCGCGCGCCTCCCCAGCCTTCGCCCGACAAGACCGCCACAACCTACCCGTTTTCGTTCGACACGCTGCTGGATGATGCAAAGCGGCGTGCGCAAAAATCCTATTCGCCGCAAAAAAGCACCCTGCCGGCCGGTCTCGACAAACTCAGCCCCGAGCAATACCGCAACCTTCATTTCAATTCGGACGCCGGAATCTGGCGCAATGATCCGGTGCCCTTCAGACTCGAGCTGCTCCGGGCCGCGTATAATCTGCAATCCGTCGCCGTGGCGGTCTCCACCGTCGAAAACGGTGTGGCGCAGGATTTGACCGCGACTCCAGCCATGTTCCAAGTGAGCCCGTCGCTGCCGCAGCTGAGCAAGCTCTCCCTGCCGCTTTCGGGCTTCCGCGTGCGCAGCCAGATCAATTCGAAGAATGTGTGGGACGAATTCTTGGTCTTCCAGGGCGCGAGCTATTTTCGTGCTGTCGCGCAGCACCTTTTATACGGGCTGTCGGCGCGCGGTCTTGCCATCAACACGGCAGAGCCCTCGGGCGAAGAGTTTCCCGCGTTCACTCATTTCTGGGTGGAACGCCCGGAACCCCGCAGCAAGTCGATCGTCACCTATGCGCTGCTGGAGAGCGAATCGGCAACCGGCGCGTACCGCTTCACCGTGGCGCCGGGTGTCCAGACCGTGATGGACGTGGACATGACCGTGTTTCCCCGCGCGGACACGCGCGTGATCGGCATCTCGCCGCTGACGTCGATGTTTCTGTTCGACGAAACGAATCGCGGCCGGCTCGATGACTATCGCCCCGAGGTGCATGACTCGGACGGCCTCATGATCAGCTCGGCCTCGGGCGAACAGATATTCCGGCAGCTGGCGAATCCGCTCAAGCTGCAGGTGTCGACCTTCACGACCCAGCCTCCGAAGGGCTTCGGGTTGGTGCAGCGCTCGCGGCAGCAAAGCGATTTCGAGGATTTCGAAAATCAGTACGAGAGGCGGCCCAGCGCCTGGGTGGAGCCCAAGGGCGACTGGGGCCCCGGCGGGGTGGAACTCGTGGAGATTCCCTCAGGCCGCGAGACCAACGACAACATCGTGGCCTTTTGGCGCCCCGCGCGGGGTCTTACGGCGAACCAACCTGCACACTTCGAGTATCGAATCATATGGCTCCCGGAACCGGCCCTGCCCAAGGGGTTGGGCAAGGTGATGGCGACTCGCTCCGGCGCCAGCATCGATGGAAAGCGCCGCGTATTCATTCTGGACTTCGTGGGCGCCGGTGAAAAAATCGACGGCTTGCGGCTCGATCTCGTCCAATCCACGGGTAAGATTTCGAACGCCACCTTGAAGTCCAATGCGGCGGTGCACGGCCTGCGGGCCAGCTTCGAAATCGATCCGGGCGATGCCGAAACCATCGAGCTGCGATTGCGTGTGTTGCGTGGAGACAAGCCGGTCACCGAGACCTGGCTCTACCGATGGACCGCTGGATGAACTCCAGCCTCGCCTACCCGCAGTTGGGAGCCGGAGGAGGCATGCCGCCGGAGTCGCACATGTCGATGCCATCCCAGGATCTGCGCTACAAGCCTTCGCACCGCACGCGTGAACCGGCGGGGGCGGCGGTGCTGTATGCACGCTTCATTTTGGTCACGGTCACGCTGGGCGTATCAATCTACGGGATCTATCAAATGCTGCAGGTCGTGCGCTTCGCCAGCATGACGCTGCTCCAGGGGTTGATGATTTTCTTCTTCGCCATTTCGCTTTCCTGGATCGCATTCGCCGCGGGGTCGGTGATCGCCGGCGCGTCCAAGCGCCGCGATCCCGTTCCGCGAGGACTCCCCGGCGGGCTGACGGCCTTGGTCATGCCGATCTACAACGAAGATCCGGTGCGCACCACCGCGGCGCTGCAGGCCATGGCGGAGGCGCTCCAGGGGATCGGGGCCGGCCAATGTTTCGAGATCGTGGTGCTCTCGGATTCGACCAACGCCGATTCCTGGATACGCGAAACCGCGGCGATCGACCTGCTGCGCAGATCGCTCGCCTCCGTCATGCCCGTCTGGTACCGGCGCAGATGGTCGAATGTGGCCCGCAAGTCCGGTAATCTGGAGGACTTCGTCACTCGTTGGGGCGGCCGATTCGCGCACATGATCGTGCTCGACGCCGACAGCCTGATCGATGCACCGACCCTGCTGCGTCTGGTGCAGACCATGGAGGCGGACCCCAACTTGGGGATACTGCAGACCTCTCCGCAACTCATCGGCGCGCGAACTTTTTTCGGCCGCCTGCAGCAATTCGCCGCCTGCGTCTATGGCCCGGTCATCACGCGGGGACTGGCCGCCTGGTCCGGCGACAGCTGCAATTACTGGGGCCACAATGCCATCATCCGCATGAAGGCGTTCGCGGACAACTGCGGGCTGCCGATGCTCAAGGGCCGCAAGCCCTTCGGCGGCCACGTGCTCTCGCACGATTTCGTCGAAGCGGCGCTGATACGCCGCGGTGGATGGAAGGTGCGGATGGCGACCGACTGCGGCGGTTCCTGGGAGGAGTCGCCGCCGACGCTGATCGACATCGCCGTTCGCGATCGCCGCTGGGCGCAGGGCAACCTGCAGCACATGAAAATCATCGCCACGGCGGGCTTGAGCCTCACCAGCCGGCTGCATCTCGGAACCGGCATCATGAGTTATCTCTCCTCGCCGCTGTGGCTGCTGATGTTGGCGGTCGGCTTTGCGCTCTCGGTGCAATCACACCTGATACGGCCGGAATATTTCAATCACGATTTCCAGCTTTTTCCCACCTGGCCGCGATTCGACGTGGAATTGATGATGGCTCTTTTCTGGTTCAGCATGCTCGTGCTCCTGATTCCAAAAATGCTCGGGCTCATTCGGGCCTTGCTGTCGTCGCGGATTCGCCGCAGCGGCGGCGGAGTGATCGGCGTCGCCGCGAGCATCCTGCTGGAAGCCATACTCTCCGCCCTGTACGCGCCCATCTTGATGATGGTGCAGAGCCGGCACGTTTTCGAGGTGTTCATGGGCCGGGATTCCGGCTGGAAGCCGCAGCGCCGCGACAGCGGCGGTACGTCGTGGAGCGATGCATGGGAATTCCACAAGCGGCACATGCTGCTCTCCTGCATGACCGCCGCCGTCGTGTACGTTCTCTCGCCGTCGCTGCTCGCCTGGCTGTCGCCCGCGCTGTTGGGATTGTTCCTTGCGGTGCCGCTTTCGCGTGCCAGCGGCAGCGAGGCGCTCGGGCGCGGCTTGTTGCGGATTGGGCTGCTGCGTACACCCGAGGAAGTCGAGCTGCCCGCGTTGGTTCTGCGGCGCAAGGAATTGATCGCGCAAGCGCGCGACCTGCCGGATGATGGATTGCGCTATCTGGCAGGGAATCGCGAGGCGCGCCTCGTGCACATCGGCGGCAACCTGCCCCGGCCCGCAGACCCGCGCGGCAAGCCGGATCCGCACGCCTTCACTGCGGAGCAGAAACTGATCGATGCGCGATCGCTCGACGAAGCGCTGGAATGGCTGACGCCCATCGAAAGAGTCGAGGTCGCGGCCGACGCGCGTTTGCTCAATCAGCTTGCGCTCCTGCCGGACGCACAACATCCCGATTTCAAGATCTAGGAGCCTGTCGAATGATCGCCCGTCGTGCATTGTTGAAATCAGCCTTGGGTCTGGCCGCCGGATCGGCCGGCTTCGCGGATCTGTCGAAGGCCGCCCAACCAGCGCCCCCCGGCACAGCGCCGCTGGTTTCCGGAAATGGTCCGGCGCAACCTTTCGATTTCGCCTGGCTCAAGGGCCAGGCGCACTATCTTGCGAGCAACGTCTACCAGGAATCGAAGGATGCCTTGCCGCCGGCCATGGCGAGGCTCGGCTACGACCAATATCAATCCATCCGTTTTCGAGGCGATCACTCGCTCTGGGGGGACTTGGGATCGGCGTTCCGGCTGCAGTTCTTTCATGTCGGGCGTACCTTCAATCAACCGGTCCGCCTGCACGAGGTCGTGGACGGCCAGGCCCGCGAGATCATCTATGACCCCGCCATGTTCGAGTGGGACAAGAGCGGAGTCGATCCCGCGTCGATGAAGGATCGCGCCGGTTTTGCCGGCTTCCGCGTTCAATTCGTCACCAACTGGCGGGCCGACGTCGCCGCTTTTCTGGGCGCGAGCTATTTCCGCGCGGTGGGCGGCGACACCCGCCAATACGGACTCTCGGCGCGTGCGTTGGCGGTGGATACCGCGTTTCCGCGTCCCGAGGAGTTTCCGCGTTTCACCTCGTTTTGGTTCGAGCGGCCGGCGAAGGATTCCGGGACCATGACGCTGTATGCGTTGATGGACAGCCCCAGCATCGCCGGCGCGTTGCGCATGCAGATCTCTCCCGCCGGCACGCTCATCATGAATGTGGACACGGCGCTGTATCCGCGCAAACCGATCGAGCGCTTAGGGATCGCGCCGCTCACCAGCATGTTCTTCTACGGCGAGAACGATCGCCGCGGCGCCAACGATTGGCGGCCCGAGATCCACGATTCCGACGGCATATCGATGTGGACCGGCGCCGGCGAATGGATCTGGCGCCCGCTCATCAATCCGGCGCAATTGCATCTGAATTCGTATTTCGACGACAATCCCCGGGGCTTCGGCCTGCTTCAGCGCGATCGAAATTTCGATCACTATCAGGACGACGGCGTCTACTACGACAGGCGGCCCAGCTTGTGGGTCGAACCGAAACCGGGAGCCAACGGCGCCGGGTGGGGCAAGGGTGCGGTTCAGCTGGTCGAGATACCCACCGTCGACGAAACCTTCGACAACATCGTCGCTTTCTGGAACCCCGGCGAGAAGCCCAAGGCCGGCCAGGAAATGCTGTTCAGCTACCGCTTGTATTGGGGCACCCGGATGCCGTACGGGTCGCCGCTGGCTCAGACGCTGGCAACGCGAACCGGCATCGGCGGCACGGTGGGCGTCAAGCGGGCCTATTATTCCTGGCATTTCGCGGTGGACTTCGCCGGAGGCGAACTCAGCGCGCTGGCGAAGGACGCGCCCGTGGAGGCGGTCATCACGACGTCACGCGGCCAAACGGAACATGTCACGGCGCACTTCGTCGAGGAATTCAACGGTTATCGCGCGCTATTCGACGTCAAGCCGAACGACGACAGCGTGGAACCCATCGATTTGCGGTTGTATCTGCGCGTCGATGGCCGGCCGCTCACCGAAACCTGGATCTACCAATGGGCGCCGCCATCGCCCAAGGAACGCAAGCAGGCGCTCTAGCTATGGCTAGGAGACGGGGTCCTCGCTGAAGTACTCGCGGCTCTTGGGTCGTGCCGGTTCCCGAGCTTTCGGCGGTGCTGCCTCGCGGGACTTCGGGTGTGCGCCGAGAGCCGGCAAGCGCTGGGTATCGCCGGTGGGCACCCGTATTTCCGCCTCGCGACGCAACCAGGGTTGAGCACGGCGCGGATCCAGGATCGCCCAACGATACTCGTTGAGCTGCAGTTTCAGCAGCGGCAACAACGCGCCTTGGGCCACGCCGCTGGGGGTCCCCAACAAGACGCCGCAGTACAAGTTGAAATACTCCGCATACAGCTCTTCATAGCGCTGCATCGGATCGAGAAACATTGGATCCTCGATGACGTCGGTGCCGAGGTGGCTGGTGCACAGGTAACTGCACGCCTTGCGCAGGTACACGCCGTGCTCGGCGACGACGGCATTGTCGTAATTTCGGCCGGGCCGGAAGTACTCCAAGACTCGCCTACGCTCGCTGCCCCGCACTCCGTGGCGGCGCAGGTGTTGGAATAGAGCCTTTCCATGGAGCAGCCGAAAGTTCGCATGCTTCAGCGCCGCGACCTGGGCTCGCCTGACGCCGCAATTGGCAAGCTGCCGCATCAAACCCGAATGTTCTTTTTCCCACTGCGACCACACGGACGGGTTTTCGAGAATACGCCGCGCGACCAGCTGCTCGTTGTAGTCGGAACTCGTAAGCGCCGTCTGTACGCGATCAGTGGATACGCGCATGAGTCGCGCGTGACTGATGGTATGGCGGAGCATTCATCCCTCCTCAATCCCCGGTTCTGGCAAATGCGAGGGTCGCCAACCGCCGCCATCTGCCGACAGCGGTGCGAGCCCAGATCGCATCCACGTCCTTGGCTATCGAGCCGCTTGACAAAAGCGAGCCCTCGCCTTAGCGAATTATATCCCATCACGCTTAACATTAATCATATGTAACACTGAAATGTCGGGTTGCAATGCAACCAAAACGCAACTCAAGCGGCCGAGGGCAACGCCATATGCACCCGGTTGCGTCCCGATCGCTTGGCAACATATACGGCGGCGTCCGCGCGGCTGAGGAGCTGCTCGCCCCAGACTCCCAGGGTGTCGCTGGCCGCCACGCCGATGCTGCAACGGGTGACCGATGCGCCGGCGCTTCGACTGCCTCCGAAGCGGTGGGCGGAAAATTCGCGAACAAGAGCAAAAGCCACGCCGCTATCCCGCCACGCAATGGTCAGCTCCCCTCCCGGCTCCTAGTAACGACGAGACAGCAACCAATTGGCCAGGGAACGCAGCGGCGCAGCCCGCTCCGCGAAAGGCTCGAGCGAATCCAAGGCCTCCCGGTGCAGCAAATGAACGCGCTCCTGAGATGCTTCGATGCCGATGATCGCCGGATGCGTCGGTTTGTCGCGCTCTCGATCGGCGCCCGTCGCCTTCCCCAGAGTCGACACATCGCCCAACACGTCGAGGAGATCATCCTGGATCTGGAATGCCAGGCCGATGGCGGTGGCAAAGCCGCTCAGCGCGTCATAGAGATGCGCATCCAAGTCCGGAACGCATTGCGCCGCCATGAGCACACTCGCACGGATCACTGCACCCGTCTTGCGAGCGTGCATGTCCTCGACCTCGGCGATGCCCGGTTGCTGGCCCTGAACCGCCAGATCGATGGCCTGTCCCCCCGCCATTCCGAAGGTGCCGCTGGCCACGCTCAGCATATCCACCAACGCGATCCGAATAGCCGGCGAGGCAGGCAGCGACGGGTCGCGGGCCAGCAGTTGGAACGCCAGCGGCTGCAGGGCATCCCCGACGAGCACCGCGGTCGCCTCATCGAAGGCCTTGTGACAGGTCGGGCGTCCACGCCTCAGGTCGTCATCATCCATGGCCGGGAGATCGTCATGTACGAGGGAATACACGTGGATGAGTTCGATGGCGCACGCGGCTGCCTCGACCTCATCCTCGGTCAATCCGAGAGTTCGCGCCGTCGCAAACAGAAGCGCCGGCCGTATGCGCTTGCCGCCGCCTAAAACGCTGTAGCGCATGGCCTCGTGAAGCCGGGTGGGCACCGTCGTGGCGGCCGGCAACCGTGCCGCCAGCGCGTGCTCCATTCGAACGCGCCAGGCCTCGAGTTGGACGCCGAAATCCTCCGGTGAGGACGCGGCGCCGGCATGCGCCGCGGCTACACGATCGGCTGCATTGCTCAGGCCCGTTCTCCCATGAAGAAGGCTTCCATCCAATCGGCTCTCATCGGGACGAACGTGCTCAGCCCGGTTCAGCTCCGGCATCTTCCGTCTCGCGGTTCACGCGCTTCACCTGAGCTAACGGAACGCTGGCCACAGTCGCATAACGCGCCGACTCGCTGTAGAGGATCGGCAGCTCGGGGGCCATGGGACCGGTTACGCGAGGCCCCCGGAGCGAAGCCACGAGCGCCTTGAGAGGATGACTAAACGCGTCGTTGACCGCGGTGCCCTCGAATCCGCAATGCGCCATGCAATTGTCGCATCGGGGATTCTTGCCGACACCGTACTTGTCCCATTCGGTGTCCTCGATCAACGACTTGTAGGTGTCCGCATAGCCCTCATCGGAGAGCAGGTAGCAGGGCCGCTGCCAGCCGAACACGTTGTAGGTCGGCATGCTCCAGGGAGTGCACTCGTACTTCTGATTCCCGGCGAGAAAATCCAGGAACAATCCGGAGTGGTTGAAGCTCCACGGGATACCCGAGGGCCGGTTCTTCCGGCGGCTGAAAATGCCCCGGAATAGCTCCTTGCTGGCGGTGCGTCCCAGAAACACATCCTGACGCGGCGCGTGGTGATAGCTGTAACCCGGCGACACCGTGATGCCGGCTATCCCCAACTGCATGGCGGTGTCGAAAAATTCCGCAACGTCCTGCGGATTCTCGCCGCTGAACAGCGTGCAATTGATCGTCACGCGAAAGCCCTTCTCGCGCGCCAGCTTGATGGCGGCAACCGCCTTGTCGAAGACGCCTTCCTGGCACACCGATTCGTCGTGCCGTTGACGGTTGCCGTCCAAATGGATGGAGAATGTCAGGTACGGCGAGGGCTTGTATTCGTCGATGTGCTTTGCCAGCAGGATGGCATTCGTGCACAGATAGACAAATTTCTTGCGCGCGACGATCCCCGCAACGATTTGCGGCATCTCCTTGTGGATCAGGGGCTCGCCGCCCGGAATCGAGACCATTGGTGCGCCGCATTCGTCGACCGCACGGAGCGCGTCCTCGACGCTTACCCGCTTTTGCAGGATCTCTTTGGGGTAATCGATCTTGCCGCAGCCGGAGCAGGCAAGATTGCACATGAAAAGGGGTTCCAACATGAGAACCAGGGGATAGCGCTTGACGCCGCGCAGCTTGCGGCCCGCGAGATAGCGGGCAACCCGATAGGTTTGGAGTAGTGATATGGCCATACGTTATCTTACCTAACCTCAGGCGGCGGGGAACTCAAATTTAGGGCCGCAGGGCCAACGCTCAAGGCCGCAGGGCCAGCACCGCGTCGCGGTGGTCCCGCCAGATGCGCGCCCACTCCAGCGTGAACCACGGTGTGAACTTGACACCGGTCTGCGACGCCAACTGGGACTGCAGTTCGGCCGGATCGACCCAGCGCCAGGCTGAAATCTCATACGGATCGGCCGCAATCGGTTCAGTGCAAGTTCCGATAAAAACCGAGCAAAGCTCGTGCTCCGAGCCCGTAGCGTCGAATTGCGCTTGATATTGAAATTTGAACAGGAACTGCAGCGGGCAGGTTATCCCCAGCTCCTCCCGCAGCCGGCGCTGGGTGGCGGTCTCCATGTCCTCACCGCTTCGCGGGTGGCTGCAGCAGCTATTCGACCAGTACAGAGGCCAGAGCCGCTTGGACGGAGAACGCTGCTGGATCAAGAGGTCGCCGGCGGCGTTGAAGATCAACAGCGAAAACGCTCGATGCAGTACCCCCTCTCCCTCGTGGCATCTGGACTTGCTGAGCCGGCCCACCACGCGGTCGGCGGTGTCGACCAGAATCAGTGCATCCCGCTCCCCGGCGGCTAAATCTCCGGGAGCGAGTCGCGGGGCGGCAGCGCTGCCCGGGATAGCCTCATCCACAATAAACGACCTCGACCCACATCGAGCCATGATAGCTGCTTGCGAAACGGCTATGCCAGCGGTCGGATCCACGGTTTGGGCTGTGAGCAGTCACCTGGGCACAACCTAGAGCGCGCCGCGCCCGCGGAACCAGCTCACGGCATCATCGAAGGCCTGGGACGGAGGCCGCCACCGGTACCCGAGTTCGCGAACCGCCTTGGCGCTCGAGAAGAACATGTGCTTGCGCGACATGCGCACGCCTTCGAGCGTGATCCGGCCGCTGCGGCCCGTGACCTTGGAGATGCCTTCCGCAATGTAGGCGATCGGCAGGACGGCAGCATACGGGAGGCGCACGCGCGGCGGTTTGCGGCCGACCAGTCGTGCGATGTATCCAAGTATCTGCTGCAAGGTCATGTCCTCACCGCCGAGAATGTAGCGTTCACCGATCCGGCCCCGATGAAAGGCCATCAGGTGACCGGCCGCGACATCGTCGACGTGCACGATATTGAGCCCCGTGTCGACATAGGCCGGCATGCGGCCGGCGGCAGCGTCCAGCACCAGCTGGCCGGTGGGCGTCGGTTTCACGTCGCCCGGGCCCACCGGCGTCGACGGATTGACCACGACGGCCGGCGTGCCGGCCGCCGCCGCCTCGAGCACCACTTGTTCCGCAAGGAATTTGGAACGTTTGTAGTGACCGATCATGGCCCCGAGGGACACTGCCGTTCGTTCGTCGCCCGGTGTACCGTCGGCCGGTATGCCCATCGTCGCGACGCTGCTGGTGTAGACGATCTTCTTGACCCCCGCCTGAACGGCGGCGGACAGCAGATTGCGCGTCCCCTCCACATTGGTTCGATAGAGCTGCGAAGGGTCAGGCGCCCCTAGACGGTAGTCCGCCGCGACATGAAACAGGGCCTCGCAATCGGTCAGTGCGCGCACGAGCGACGGCGCCGCCGAGAGATCCCCCACGGCGATTGCAACCGGCAGATTCTGCACATTGGTGCGGTCGGAGGCCGGCCGCACCAATGCGCGGACTTCCCAGCCTTGAGCCACCAGCGCTCGCGCGACCGCTGCGCCGACGAACCCCGAAGCGCCGGTTACCAGGGCTCTCATGCGATTCGATCGGGATGGGCGGTGCCGAAGGAGAGCGGCGCCAGCGCGCCGGTCCGGGCGACCGCGCACAGGGCACGGGTGGCGGCGCGATAGCGCTTCGCGAGCCGCATCAGCGGAGCAATTTCCCGCGGCGACGATGCGATTCCGAGAATCAGCCGCGCGAGCCGCAGCCGGCCTTCGGCACCGGCCGCCACCACGGCACGCGGCAGCGTATCGCCGGCCGTATCCACGATGGCGCGCACCGCGACGAACGGCAGTTTTTTCAACGCGGCGATCTGCGCTACACCCGCGCTTTCCATGTCAACCGCGACCGCGCCGGTCTCCCCGAATGCAGCCGCCTTGGCGGCGACGTCTTCGATGGCCACGGCGCTGGTGAGAAGCCGGCCGCTGACGACGATGAACCGCTGGCCGATCGCCGCGGCCAGGATTTCCCGCCAATGAAGATTCGTCGGGAACGCCGCCCCATCCCGCGAAACGACCATACTCGGCAGGCAAATCGCGCCGGCCTGCAAGCCTGGATCCAGGCCGCCAGCCATTCCCCAGCTGACCAGCGCCGTGGCGCCTGCATCGATCAAGGTGCCGGCCGCGCCGACGGCGGCCGCGCGTCCCATGCCGCTCACTGCCACCAGGGTCCCGTCGCCGGTTTCGAACAGCCCGTCGCGCCGCCGGGTCATCGGCCTTAAGCTCCGCGCCTCCATGTCGAGCGCCGCGACGACGCCCGCCCCGCTCAATGTGTGGGTCCGCGACGGCTGAGCGTGCGGAAGACGGCGAGCGCCCACAGCGGAAAATACCCGCTGTAGCCGTGATACTTGAGATAAAAGACCCTCGGAAAACCGGGCGCGGTGAACGTCGGATCACTCCACAGGCCATCGGCCCCCTGCGTCCGCAGCAGGTGATCGACGCCCCGGCGTACGGCCTCCGAGCCCACCTGCCCGGCCGCCATGAGCGCCAGTACGGCCCATGCAGTTTGATAAGGCGTGCTCGCCGCCTTTACGAACGGGCGCGCATAGGTATCGTTGCTCTCGCCCCATCCGCCGTCTGCGTTCTGGTGGTTCTTGAACCACTCGACGCCCTGACTCACCATGGGGTCGTCAACGCCGAGCCCGGCTTGGGCCAGCGCGGTCAATACCGACCAGGTACCGTAAATATAGTTGGTGCCCCAGCGGCCGAACCAGGAGCCGTCGCTCTCCTGTTCCCGGCGCAGATAGGCAATCGCACGCGCGAGCGCGGGCTTGTCCCGCGGGCGGGCTACGCGCGCCAGCACCGTCACCACTCGGGCCGTGACGTCGCTGGTGGGCGGATCCAACAGCGCCCCGTGATCGGCGAAGGGAATCCTGTTGAGCGAGTAGTACGTGTTGTCCGCATCGAACGCCGCGAATCCGCCGTCGCTGCACTGCATGCCGACCAACCAATCCAACGCCCGGCGCACGGCCTCGCTGTACTCGTCGGAGTTTGGGGCCTGATGCATGGACCAGGCGACCACCGCCGTGTCGTCCAAGTCGGGGTAATGGGGGTTCGCGAACTGAAAGGCCCAGCCGCCGCCCTCGACCCCGGGCCGGTTAACCCGCCAGTCGCCCGCCTCATCGAGAATCTGTTCGGTTTGCAGCCAGTCGAGTGCGCGCGTCGACGCATGGAGGGTCGCCGGCTCCCCGATCTCCTGCATGGCGATGCTCGCCCACGCGGTATCCCAGACCGGCGATACGCAGGGTTGGCAGTAGGCGCTCGAGGCACTTTCAACCACCAGTTTCTGCAAGGCGCGTTTCGCGGTGACCCGTCGCGGATCGTCGTCGGGATAGCCGAGCAGGGTCATCACTTCCAGCGCATTGACCATGGCCGGGAAGATCGCCCCGAGTCCATCCTCGCCGTTCAATCGTTCGAGCATCCATTCCTCGGCACGCTTGGTCGCACGCGCGCGCATGCCGCGCGGTATGAGGGGATCCAACCGCCGGGCCAGGCGATCGATGGCCAGAAATACGTGGGCCAGGAGCCCCCCTTGTTTGACGGCGTCGCGGAAGTAATGACGCTCGTTCTCCGGCGGCGTCGTGAACAGCTCGCGGATATCCACTTGCCGCGGGTTCTTGGCCACGGGTTTACGGCTGCATAGGATGAACAACGGAACCATCACGGTCCGCGACCAGTAGGCCACCTTGTCGAGATGGAACGGGAACCATTTCGGCAGCAGCATGATTTCGACGGGAATATACGGGGTACCCCGCCAGGGCAGCTGCCCGAAGAGCGCCAGCGCAATGCGCGTGAACACATTGGCCCGCGCCGCGCCGCCGCGCGCGAGAATCGCCGCCCGCGCCCGCGCCATGTGCGGCGCCTGCGGATCGTCGCCGGCGAGCTTCAACGCGTAGTAGGCCTTGATGGTGCAGCTGAGATTGAGGTCGCCGCCGTGATACAAAGGCCATCCGCCGTGATCCGCCTGATGAGAGCGGAGGTAGACGGCCAGCTTCCGCTCGAGCGAAGCGTCGATCTCGTCCAGGAAGTGCATCATCATGATGTACTCGGCCGGAATCGTGCAGTCGGCTTCGAGTTCGAAGCACCAGTAGCCTTGCGCGCTCTGACGGGCCAGCATGGCGTCACGGGCAAAGATCACCGCGCGATCCAAGACCGTAGCCACGGACGTCTTGGTGAGGGTATGCGATACGATGTCGGCGCGCGCCAGCACTTCCGAGGGCTGACCGGCCGCGGGATTCTGAGCTGAACGACTCACGTGGCGGAACTCCCGTAGGAACGGCGCAGCGCACGCTCCGGCTCGAGCGGCACATGCGCCGGCTCCGGCGGCACGGGCCGCCGCACTTCGCCGAGTTCCGCAAGCGGGAGCCCACGAGCGGCCCGGGCAAACAAACGCCTCAACAACCAGTCGTTGCGCAAAGCGAAATCCGTCGAGATTCGAGTCAATGCCACCGCTCTTCGGGAAACTTTCACCTGCACCCCTGCCGTAAATTTCGGATTACGATTAATTTTCTGCAATGTCAGCACCGCAAGCCCGATTGCCCACAGGCAAAAGCGGCGAATCCCGCCTTCGTTGCCGGGAATCAACAACGTATATTCCAGCGCGTTGCGCAAATGCCCATGGGCAACCGCAACCAGTTCCCGCATGCCGGCCGCAAACCGAGGATCGAAAGGTACCGGCGTCAGCCGCGCCAAGTCCACCCCCTGCCGCGAGAAAACTTCCTGAGGCAGCCAACAGGCGCCGCGGCTGCGGTCCTCCCACACGTCTTTCAGGATGTTCGTCATTTGCAACCCTTGGGCAAACGACACGGCGAGACTAGAAAGCCCGGCACCGCGGCGGCCGATTGCGGGCGAGTAGTCGCAGAACAGCTCGGTGAGCATGTCGCCGACCACGCCAGCCACGTAGTAGCAATAGTCGTTCAGGTCGTTGAGGCGAGCCAGCCCGCGCAGACTCGCGGTCGATTGAAATCGCGGCATTCCATAGCACATGAGCTCGACGCAGCGGTGAATCGCTGCTCGTTGCGGCGCGTTCAGCGCCGCGGTTACGTTGATGACCCGCTGCAGGTTGCTCACCAGGTCGCGCTCCGTGGGGAGCGTCCGGTCGGACAGACGCTTCGCGAGCTCAAACCCAAGCGCCTGCGGATCGCCCTGGCCGGCGAGCGCCCCCATGAACCGTTGCATGAATGCCAACGTTTCGGTGGGCGAGAGCGCCGGCTCGTCTTCGATCGTGTCAGCGATGCGGCATAACAGGTAGGCGTTGGTCACCGGAATCCGCAGCGCCGCCGGCAACTGTGGGATCGTCAACGCGAAGGTACGCGAAACGTGCGGCAATACCTTCTCTTGATACTCTGCGTCGGAAATTACGGGGTCCATGGGGACAGTATCTCGGAAATCCGAAGGGATAGCACCCCTAAGGGAGGTCGGGTGTGGCGGGAAGTACGCTGGCGGGTGATCTGCCGGGCCGGTCGCAAACCTGCTGCGGGCCTAAGGCCGGCCCCTCTTGCCGCGCGCCCCTGTGGTGATTCCGCTACATTTGCAGCAGCCATTACCAGTCCGGGCCGCGACGGTATAAACTGAGGCATGGCGGAATCAACAACGAAGTACCCCCTCCTCGAGACCATCGGCAGTCCGGCTGATTTGCGGCGCCTGCCGCAGCCCAAGCTTGCTCAGTTGGCCGCGGAACTGCGCGAATTCCTGATCCACAGCGTCAGCACCCGAGGCGGCCATTTCGCAGCCGGCTTGGGGACGGTGGAACTTACCATTGCGCTGCACTATGTCTTCAACACCCCGTACGATCGCTTGGTCTGGGACGTGGGGCATCAGGCCTATCCGCACAAGGTATTGACCGGGCGGCGCGCGCTCCTGCACACCATCAAGCAGGACAAGGGCCTGGCGCCCTTTCCAACGCGCGCCGAAAGCGACTTCGACACCTTCGGAGTCGGCCATTCGAGCACGTCCATCAGCGCGGCGCTGGGCATGGCCATCGCGGCCGCCAAGCGCGGCGAGGATCGCCACGCGGTAGCCATCATCGGCGACGGGGCACTGACCGCCGGCATGGCCTTCGAGGCCCTCAATCATGCCGGTACGGCGCCCGCCGATCTGCTCATCATTTTGAACGACAACGACATGTCGATCTCGGAGAACGTCGGCGCGCTCTCCAACTACCTGGCCCGCGCATTGTCGGGACGCATGTACGCGCACCTGCGTGAGAGCGGCAAGAAGGTATTGCGGCAGATGCCGACGGTGTGGGAACTCGCGCGCCGTTCGGAAGAGCACATCAAGGGGATGGTGCTTCCCGGCACCCTGTTCGAGGAAATGGGCTTCAATTACATCGGCCCGGTCGACGGACATGATGTCAAGGCGCTCGTCGCCACACTCAACAACGTGAAGAAGCTGAAGGGCCCGCAATTCCTGCACGTCGTCACTCGCAAGGGAAAGGGCTATGCGCCCGCGGAGGCGGATCCGATCAAATGGCATGGACCGGGTCCCTTCGATCCGGCCAGCGGCAAGATATTCAAGGAAGCGAGCTCAGGCCCGACCTATTCGCAGGTATTCGGACAGTGGCTTTGCGACATGGCGGAGCGCGACCCCAGCGTCATCGGAATCACCCCGGCCATGCGCGAAGGTTCGGGTCTGGTCGAGTTCTCCAAGCGCTTCCCCGACCGATATTTCGACGTGGCCATTGCCGAACAGCATGCGGTCACGTTTGCCGCGGGGCTGGCATGCGAAGGCTTCAAACCCATCGTCGCCATCTATTCGACGTTCCTGCAGCGCGCCTACGATCAGCTCATTCACGACGTCGCCTTGCAAAATCTTCCGGTGGTGTTCGCACTGGATCGCGCCGGATTGGTGGGCAGCGACGGGGCGACGCATCAGGGCAGCTACGATTTGTCGTTCCTGCGCTGCATTCCCAACATGGTGGTCATGACGCCTTCCGACGAGAACGAGTGCCGCCAGATGTTGTTCACGGGCACGACGCTGTCCTCGCCGTCGGCGGTGCGCTACCCGCGGGGCACCGGGTGCGGCGTGCCGGTCGTTGCCGAGATGACCGCGCTTCCCTTGGGAAGGGCGCAGATCCGGCGCGAGGGCCGCAGCGGACTCGCCATACTGGTTTTCGGCACGCTCTTGGAGTCCGCACGCAAGATTGCCGAGCGGCTGGACGCCACGCTGGTGAACATGCGCTTCGTCAAACCGCTCGATTCGGCCCTGGTCGAGAGCGTGGCGGACCGGCATCAGGCGCTCGTCACCGTCGAGGAGAACGCCGTCATGGGTGGCGCCGGTTCCGCCGTCGCCGAGGCGCTCGCCGCCGCGGGCATCCTGGTACCGACGCTGCACCTCGGCATTCCCGATAGATTCATCGAGCATGGTTCGCGGGATACCTGTCTCGCCGCCGCGGGACTCGATCTCGCCGGCCTGACCGCCAGCATCGAGCGCTGGTGGTCGGCGCAAGACCAGGGCCGGATGATCCGGTCGGTGAGCGGCGTCTGATCTCAAGGTTCCTCTGACCTTCTAAAGGTTCCTCTGACCTGAAGCCTCCGCGGAGCCGGACGTGAGGCCCCCGCTTTGGGTATAGTGCGCGCACAATGAGCTTTACTCCCAAGCGCGCCGATGTGGGCACGGAACTGTCGCTGCGCTCGCTGGTGTTGGGCGTTTTGATTACGCTGGTGTTTACGGCGGCGAACGTGTATTTCGGCCTGAAGGCGGGATTGACCTTCGCGACATCGATACCGGCGGCTGTGATTTCGATGGCGGTGCTGCGCGGATTCAAGGGCACGACCATCCAGGAAAACAACATCGTGCAGACCGTCGCGTCCGCTGCGGGTACGTTGTCTGCCATCATCTTCGTGCTGCCCGGCCTCGTCATGATCGGGTGGTGGACCGGCTTTCCCTACCTCTACTCCTTCGCGATATGTGCCTTGGGCGGCGTGCTCGGCGTCATGTATTCAATTCCGCTGCGCCGGGCCCTCGTCACCAATTCGGACTTGCCGTACCCGGAGGGCGTTGCCTGTGCCGAGGTGCTCAAGGTGGGCGGACACGGCGGCGAGGGCGGATCGTCGCCGGATGCCGTGACGGCCGGCCGCAACGGGCTCCTCGGGATCCTCCTCGGCGCCGTGGTGTCGACGGTCTTCGCGGTGGTGGTCGCGACTCAGGTATTCGCGGGCGACGTCGCTCAGTATTTTCGGGTGGGAAGCAAGAACGCGATCACCGGCTATGATTTCAACCTGTCGTTCGCGTTATTCGCCGTCGGACATCTCGTGGGAATTTGGGTGGGCGTCGCGATGCTGGGGGGCGCGCTGATCGCCTGGGCGGGCGCGGTGCCCATTCTCACCAGTCTGCACCCGGCTGCGGGCAGCGCCGCCGCCGTGGGTCTGGCGGTGTGGAGCCATCAGGTGCGTTTCGTGGGCGCCGGCACGATCGGCGTCGCCTCCATCTGGACGCTCATCAAACTGACCAGGCCCTTGACCATGGGTCTGCGCGCTGCCATTGCAGCGTCTCGCCTCCGAAAGACTGCCGGGGGTGCGACGATGCCGCGCACCGAGCGCGACATCCCCATCGGCATCGTCGCGATCGTCACCTTGGCCTGCATGGTGCCCATCGCGTGGCTGCTCGCGAGTTTCGGCGTGGCCAGCGGGCTCGGCAGCCAGACCGTCGTGCTCGTGATCGGCGGCATCGTCTATATCGCCTTGATGAGTTTCTTCGTCGCCGCGGTGTGCGGCTACATGGCCGGGCTGATCGGCGCCTCCAATAGCCCCCTGTCCGGCGTGGGCATCCTCGTCGTGCTGGGAGCGGCTTTGCTTCTGGTGTTCGTGGTGAAGCCGTTTCTGCCCAGTTCCGCGGGCCCTGCTCTGGTTGCATACGCGTTGTTCGTGACGTCGGTCGTATTCTGTGCCGCCACCATCTCCAACGACAACCTGCAGGATCTGAAAACCGGGCAACTGGTGGACGCAACGCCGTGGCGGCAGCAGGTCGCCCTGATCGTGGGCGTCGTTGCCGGCGCCATCATCATTCCGCCCATCCTGGATCTGTTGAATCACGCCTATGGTTTCGCCGGCGCACCGGGAGTCGACCCCACGCGCGCGCTCGCCGCGCCTCAGGCCACATTGATATCGGCCCTGGCCCGCGGCGTGATCCAGAATGACCTCGACTGGAATTTGATCGGCAGCGGCGCCCTCATCGGTGTCGGAGTCATCGTGTTGGACTTCCTGGTACGCAAGGTCAGCGTCGCATCGCTGCCGCCCCTTGCCGTCGGCCTCGGAATCTACTTGCCCACGGCCACCACGTTGATGATCGTCGTCGGCGCCATCGTCGGATGGGCGTACGACCGGCGCGCGGCGCGCACGGCGAATCCGGAGGGCACCCGCCAGCTGGGGGTATTGATGGCATCCGGCCTGATCGTCGGTGAAAGCCTGGTCGGCGTGTTGCTGGCCGCGGTCGTGGTGTTCTCTGGAAAAGCCGCACCTCTGGCCTTGGTGGGCGATGATTTCGTCACTGCCGCGGTTTGGGTGGGCGGCATCGTGTTCGCGATGACCATCATCGCGCTGTACTCCTGGCTCAATCGGGTGAGTGGTCCCGCGCCGGCGGGCGCCGGCCGTACTCTAGCGGCGCCGTAACGGCCTGGCGGTGCCTCAACGGCCCGGCGATGCCTCAACGGCCTGGCAGTGCCCCAACGGCCTGGCGGCGCCCCAACGGCGCGTCGCCGGCTATGCAGCCGCCGCGCGCGGTTCGACGACCACCGCCGTGCCATAGCACAGCACTTCGGCAGCCCCCACCATCGGCCCGGTGTCGTAGCGGACGCCGATGACGGCGTTCGCCCCCATTTTTCTGGCATGCGAAAGCATCAACTGAAACGACTCTTCCCGGGCGGATTCACACAGATCGGAAAAGATCCCGGCGCGTCCGCCGAAGAGGGTCCGCAGTCCACCGACGATACTCATGGGCAGCGAGCGTGTCCTCACCGTGATCCCGCGAACGACGCCAAGCGATCGGATGATGCGAAATCCAGGGAGCTCAAACGTCGTGGTGGTTTGCACGACGGCGATCATATCATCGGCGTTTCGATCAATGCTTCAGCGTGACCCAGACGAGGTCGATCGGCTCCTTGCCGATATTTCGGGACTCGTGCCCTTCACTGATATCGATCTTGGGCATCCAGCCGACTTCGCCGTCGGGCGACGGCGCGGGATACGCGTGTTCGGGTTCGCTCTTCGAGGCACCAGCAGTCCAAGGAAGCAAATCACCGGACCCACGCGCACGTCGGCCTCGTTGTTGGATTAGTTGTGCGGCAATCGTAGCGCACCCGCAACGCCGACACCGCAAGATTTTTCAGTAGGTTACGACAGGAATTGCGGCTTCGTGGTACTCACAGAGCTTCGTGGTACTCACAGAGCTTCGTGGTACTCACAGAGAAGTTGCGTGCGGTAACTAGACGTCGGCGATATTATCCTCCTCTGGCAGGAGGGATGTTATGCCGAATGGCGATGGCGAACTCGGCGGAAGCGCGGCGAAAAGCAGCTGGCTGGAGGATACGCTTCGGCCCTTGAATTTTATCGCGACAATGCGAGAGCGGCGGCAAATCCGGCGTTTTTGCGACGAATCCTTGAACCTCTACCGGCAGATCGAAGCGCAAATGCCGCAAGCATCTCAAACCGAGCGCTATGCGCGGTTCATCGAATTGCGCAGCGGCGTACCCGCTGCCAGCGTACCCATCGTCATGCGTCGCGCAGAAGAAAGTTTTGCGGATTGGCCGACCGAACGCCCCCTGAACTTTCGGGATGTGGTCCAGTACCTGGCGGTGACCGATTGCCTCAAGATCGATATCGCGGTTGCCGGCGTGCGCTCGCGGATCGTCGATTTCGTCATCGAAATCGTCGCGCACGTCATACCCCGCGATCTTTAGGCGCCGTCTTCCAGATCGGGTTGGGGGTGAGCCCCTTGTTCTCCCAGCCTGTTGACAATTCTTGAACTTTCTCCTGCCGCCCTGCGACCCGAAGTCGGAGATTCGGGTACTCACAACTAGAAGCAGTCCGTGTGTTCGGGAGGGCTTTGAGTGGGCAGGCATTCCTGGGGAAGCACCGATGGAATTTAAGGGAAACAAGACTGACGGGCGGTCGAGCCGGGACGCCCTCTTGCACGACGAGGATCAACTGGAGGACACGCTCCGCCGGTTCAATTTCCTGGCGGCGCTGCGCGAGCGGAAGCAGCTACGCCGCGTCTGCCTCGATTCGTTGAGAATCTACCAGCAGGTTGAAGCCGAGATGCCGCAAAGCTCCAGGCTGGAGCGCTACATGCAGGTCGTGGAACGGAGGAACTGCTCGGACCCCCGGGCGGCCTCGAAAATCATGCGGCTCGTCAGGAGGGGATATGCCCAATGGCCGGCCGAGCGTCCGCTCAATTTTCGCGATGTGGTTCAATTTATCGCGGTGACGGATTGCCTGACCATGCAAGCTGCCGGCGGCGACGCGGGGCCGCGGGATACCGATTTCGTCTTCGACATCATCTCCGAAATTATTCCGGCGCATCTTTGACGAGGACAACCTGATGGACTGACCACGGGGGGTTACTCTTTAACTTTCAGGATGGTGAGCGGGCGCGCGCGATGCCTCGCCGCGGCAACTGCCTCACTGCATTGAGGCACTGTCCGCACCGACGGCGGAAGTCTTCGCTTAAGCGCGATTCCTTTATTGCATAGATTTATTTATATCTCAAACTCAATAAAAACAAATGCTTATCACGTTTTCGCATAGAAATT
>WNFR01001032.1_pt1 | contig 67946 bp, 62 predicted proteins | sample 5400221 | NCBI WGS metagenome assembly WNFR01 (sample SAMN13153357, study PRJNA577476) | soil metagenome | isolation source: 40 cm soil under Madrone tree | place: USA:California | collected 2016-06-14
GCGGCGGGTTCCCCGTTATCAATTACGAACCCACGGGATTAACGCTGAAGTTTACCCCGCAGGTGTTTCCGAATCTTGACGTTCAAGTCAAGATGTCGATCGAATCAAAAGACGTGCTCGGCGCGAGCACGCTTACGCCGACCTTTACTGAGCGCACTATCAGCGGCACGGCACGAATTCAGAACAATCGCACGATGATGCTGGCTAGTGTGGCCCAGGACATTGAATCGAATGGACGTAAGGGTCTTCCAATATTAGGTTTGATGCCAGTGCTTGGCCGCCTTTTCACTGCCCCAACAAGAGATAACCGACAGGTAGACATAGTCATTGCCGTTACTCCGCGCGTTCTTCGCGCGCCTGCTGTAACACCGCGTGACGAAGAGATGCGACCAAGCGGTACGCTCCAATCTCCAACCACCGGCTCACTGGAGGCGATGATTCGTGAGGCGGACCACGACGATCAGATTGCGGCAGCACGACGTCTGCCGCGAACCCCGGTCGTTCAGCTTCCGGATGCTCCCCTCGAGACTGCTGTAAGTTCAAGAGACGCGGCGCCGCAGGCTAAGACTCAAACTCCTGCCGCTGTGGCCCAAGCTGGGTCTGGTCCAGCATTAGGACCGGCGACTGTGGCAGCCTTGCCGCCAAAAACCACGGCGGCGCAGAACCTTCAATCGCAAAGTACGCCCGAGGAGCTGCCTTCGTTCATTCCTGCTCCAAAATCCCTGGTTAGTGACCGTGCGGCGGCAGAAGTCGCGGCCGTTAACACTGGAACCTCAGGAGCTCAAAATGTCGCGTTGAGGAGCTTGCCAAAAGCGGTCGAAACATCTCTCAACGTCAAGTCAGGACCAGGATCCTCGAGAGTAGCGCAGATTAGTTTCGTGCCCGCTGAAGACGTTTTGAAGGTCGGCGAGAAACGACGCTTCGCAGTTCAGTTGAGTTCGGCAACGCCGGTGACTCTGGTAATGCTGGCACTGAGATTCGATCCTAAGGTGGTAAAAATAAGTGCAGTAACGCCTGGAGAGCTATTGGCTTCTCAGCCGGATGCGGCGCCTTCCATCACGCAGTCAGTGGATACGGGAGTATGCTTGATCTCGATTTCTGCACTCAACGGCAAGTCTGCTATGAAAGGCTCGGGAGCATTGGCAGTTATTGATGTCGAAGCGATTGGCGTGGGTGACGCTGGGTTCGTTTTCGACAAGGATTCCTTGCATCTCGTAGCCATGGATGCGCGTGATATCGCGCTGGAGGTGGCGCAGGGACATGCGATAGTTAAGCAGTAAATGTATTTGCTCGGAACAGAACTAGGCGTGCGCAGACGCGGCGATTCGGTGAGCGGAGTTAAATCTACTGGTCGCCGCGTTGCCTTGTCGTTAGCCAGCGCAAACGGTTTTTCACTTATCGAACTGGTCATGACAATTACCATCATGACAATTCTCACGATGGGTGTGATTCCGCTCGTTAAAGTTTCAGTAAGGCGCCAGAAAGAACAGCGGCTGCGCGAAGTTTTGCGAGAGATGCGCACGGCGATTGATGAGTTTCATCGCGATACGGTAGGGATGGTGTGCACCGGTGGCCTTGCCGGAAGCACACCCAGCGGGCAACCGGTACCCGTTCCCAATCAAAACGCCATCACTGACCCGCGCAGCAGAGTGGTTATCAGTGATTGCACTATTTTCGGAGTCGATAACCCCGACCATTACCCGCCGGAACTGCAGACGCTAATCGAAGGTGTAAATGTTATCCCGCGCGGCAACACCAGCTTGGGTGGTAGAGGGTTGGGGACTTCCGATTCAAAGACGACCTTGGACACTCAAGCGTCTACCAAGAAAAAGGTCTACCTCCGAGCACTGCCAATCGATCCAATAACGGGGAAAGCCGAATGGGACTTCCGCTCATGTTACGACGCAATCGACTCGACGTCGTGGGGTGGTGAAAATGTTTTCGATGTCCGCTCGAAGGCGAAAGACACGGCCCTCAATGGGGAAAAGTATAGTGACTGGTAAAAGAGAGATGGCAGTAGGCAGACGACAGAGGGCAGACGGCGGAGGTGAGCGACTAGACCGTGTAACTTGCCTGCCATCTGACTCCGCCCGACTGTTTAGCGGCTTCACGCTGCTTGAGTTGATGATCGTTATTTCGATTATCATCATCCTCGCGGCCATCGCCCTGCCTCAATACCAGAAAACAATCATGCACGCGCGTGAGACCGTCCTGCGAGATGATCTGTACAAAATGAGATCGCTTCTCGATCAATACGGCGCCGACAAAGGGAAGTTGCCACAGTCGCTCGATGAACTCGTTTCTTCGGGATATGTGCGCGAACTTCCGGTCGATCCCATCACGGGTCAAAAAGATTGGGCTGTTACCACTGGCGACGATCCCAACACGTCGGAAGGCGGACAAGGCGTCACCGATGTGCATAGTGCATCCTCGGACGTCTCCAGCGAGGGCACGCCGTATAGCGAATGGTAAGACATTGCCGATTGCCGATTGCTGATTTGCGATTGGTTCCGATCAACCGTTCCAGGAATCGAAGGGAACTTGCTTGCGAGAGCCGTAGAGAATTAGGTTCGGAAAATTAACAAAATCGGCAGCTCTTCAAATCGGCAATCAAAAATCAAAAATATCAAAAATGATTTATGTCTAAGTTTCTCTCAAAAGCAATCAATCCCTGGTACCCGGCAACGGCGATAGGTCTTGAAAAAGGCGTCGTCTCCGTGGTCGCTCTCGATGGCGGCGGCCGAGGAGAAGCCTGCACACTCCGTCGGGCCGCAACGATCGACATCGGAAAATCGCTCATCCAGCCCAGCTTCGATGAACCTAATATTCCAGTAAGTGAGCAATTGGCAGTCGCCCTGCAAGAGTTAACTGCCACTGTGGGTTTGTTGCGACAGAAGCGCTGGTCCGTATCTCTTCCCGAGGCGACTACACGCACGTTTATCCTGACTCTGGATAGTCATTCAGGCAGCGAACTGCAGGACGTTCTGAAATGGAAAATGGAGCGCGGCTTTGGCGCCGGGTTGGAAGACTTATCCATTTCCAAAGAGCGTTTGCACAAAGACAACCAAGGTAGAGATCGTTTTCTGGTGAGTGGAATAAAGAAGTCGGTACTTGCCGAGTATGAAGCCGTATTCGAGTCGTTGGGATGGCGTACTGGTTTGGTCCTGCCGCGACATCTGGGTGAAGCCCAATGGTTGGTTCGGAATGGCGCAGGGGGCGATGCCCTGTTGCTGAGCGCCTCGACAGAGGGATTCACAGCCGTAATATTTCGCGACAAATATCCTCTGATATTACGCACGGTCACCTGTGAGCCGGAAGACAGCGTCGACGAATTCTACCGGCTCTTGCTTTTTTACCGCGACCGACACACTGCCGAAGGCCAGGACAGCAGGGAATTAGTGACGCGGCTAATGGTTGTTGGTGAGGGTTTCACAAAACAACGTGCCACCGAGATTGTGAATGAAACTATGGGCGGAGACTTGCGCGCGCTTGATGCAGAAGATCTCGGTCTGCAATTGCCTTCGAGTGATCTAAGCTTTGACGCAATTGCTGCCCCTGCTGGATTGGCAACGCTTTCGCAGTAATTTTGGGTCCGAAGTCGGCCACTCTCACTTGAAACAATTCACTTTTCCCAAACGTAACACCCTAGCATCATGAACACGGCTTTATCCCCTGTTTTGCTGCAAAATTTCAGTTCTGCAACCGACCGTGACTTGGTCGCCACTGCGGTTACGGGGGTCGAGGGCAGTTTTGAAGAATTGGTCAGACGTTATCAACGCCCAATCTCGGCCTATGTCTACCGGATGGTCGGCGATTATGACGCCGCGTTGGATCTGACCCAGGAGATTTTCATAAAGGTCTATGGCTCGTTGGCGCGTTACCGGGCTGAGTTCAAGTTTTCGACGTGGATCTACAAGATTGCGCATAACTCGGCGGTAGATCACTTGCGCCGAAACTCCACTCGCGAGCAGTCGCTCATGAATGGGATTGAGAGTGACCAATATGAACTGCCGATTGAAAGCGGTCGCCTCAGTCCGGAACAGGAGAGCGAACGAAGAGAGCGGCGCATCGAAATCGAGTCGGTTATCCGAACGTTGCCGTCAAACTATCGCGAGTTGATTATCCTGCGTCATTCGCAGGACCTAACGTATGAAGAGATTGTCGAAGTTACAGGCTTGCCGCTGGGAACCGTAAAGAATCGTTTGTTTCGGGCGCGCGAGATGATGCGCCAGCAATTTGTTGAAAAGGGAATTACGAGCATTTAAGCCTCCTGCACCATGGTTACGAAGAGCAAAGACGTCTGTGCCGTCAACCTTATTCCCGCTTATATAGACGGCGAGTTGGAGGATGATGCACGCGTTCTCTTCGAACAGCATATAGAAGTCTGCGGCGATTGCCGCGCGGAGCTCACAGCGCACCGCCTTTTCATTTGTGAACTCGATGCAGCGATGGCGCAGAGTTTGGATGTTGCCATGCCTCATGATTTTTCCCGTGTCGTGGCGGCGCGCGCGGAGAGCGATATGAGTGGAGTTCGCTCATTCGCGGAGCACAGAAAAGCTTTGAGCATTTGTGCGATCCTCGCATTCGTCGCGTTTGCTCTGCTTGATACCCCTGCCCGTACATCCATCCTTACCGTGGGTCGCACGTTGGCGGGAAAGTTTTTTGGTGCCGCGAGTTTCTTATGGACGGCGTTCTATGATGCGGCTGCCAGTGTTACGGTGATTTCCCGAGTAGTTAGTCGGAAGGTTTTCTTTGAATCTGGAAATTTTGGTCTCCTGATTGTTCTGCTCGCTCTCGCCGTTCTTGTGCTCTCCCGTTTGATCTCCAACTATCACCGCACGGGCGCAATAGAATAAAGACTGCCTGGTGGCATGGTTATTTCTCACTCACAAATCAGAAGTGAATCAGATCTTCCGGAGACCCGCAAAAAGTTTGAGTTCTACCAGCTCGGCGCGCTATTGGTTTCGGTGCTGTTGCTGGCGGGCGCCGTCTACGGTCAGGGAGTTACCGGGACCGAGTCAAATGAAAAAGTGATAGTGGTCACTGGAGTCACTGACAGCACTGTTTTTGGCTTGGGGGAATCAGTCAGGGTTGCCGGAACGGTAAAGGGAGCCATATCGTTTGGCGGTGACGTCATCGTTGAAGGTGTGGTGAAAGGCGACGTAGCCGCCATTGGAGGGTCTGTAATCCAGTTGGACGGTTCCCGAATTGACGGCGACGTGATTGTGGTTGGAGGAACCTATAGCCACAGCGACAAAGCACCGGGTCGAAGTCCAGCTGGCATGACAATAATGTACGCGGGATATCAGGAGGAGTTACGCAGTATGATGCGCAATCCTGCTGGCCTCCTCCAACCTCGCTGGTCGCCTAGTTATATAGGATCGCGAATCCTCGCAGTTCTCTTCTGGTTCGTGGTGTCGCTGGCTCTCACAGCGGCGATGCCCGGCACAATCAGTCGCGGCGTTGCGCGGTTGCAATTAACCAGCTTGCGGGTTGCCGTTATCGGCTTAATTGGGGCTGTGGTGATCGGAGTTGGTGTGGAACTCTGCCTCTGGATGCTGCCTCAAACAATCAGCGTACTGGTTGGTCTGATGGCGCTGATTCTGATAATTCTTGCGGGCCTTTTTGGCAGGGTGATCTTGTATGCCGCGACCGGTCGTTGGCTGCAACGAAAGTATTTCCCCTTCGGTAAGAATTCCGAAGCCGTGGCACTGCTTCTCGGCACGGCCTTTTGGATCACCCTCGACTCGCTGCCATATGTCTGGCCGTTTGTAGTGATAGTCATTTGGGTGCTCAGTCTGGGGCTCGCCTTCACAGCGCGCTATCACGTCGGCTGGCGCCGGGCCGCAGCCGTAAGCCCCACCTTCTGAAACCATAAGAGAGAACATTGTTGGGTTGCGGTACGTACGAGACGCTGGCACTTTTGGCTATGGTAACTTTGTTGCCCTCTTGCGATCTTCAAATGTCATAAAACCGCGGTTTGCGGTGTTCACCTTAAAGAAAGAAAGGAACGCTGATGAAGGCGCTTTTTTTCGCTGTTGTAATCGGATTCACCCTGCTCCAGGTTTCGACAACGTATGCTCAAACACCCCAGTCTTCCGCTTCTTCACAAGTAGCGGATCCTGCGATTACAGCAACGGGAGCCATTGGCGAGGTTAAGGCCATCGATGCCGCTTCAAAGCAAATGACAGTGAAGACTGATGCGGGCTCATTAGTGACGGTGTCGCTTAGCGACAAGACGGTTTATATGCGTCTTGCCCCGGGGGAGCAGAAACTTACCAACGCCGAGAAGATCACGCTCACGGACGTGGGAGAAGGTGATCGCGTTTGGGCCAGAGGACGAGTTTCTGAGGATCACAAATCTGTGCCGGCGGCCGCTGTCGTTGTTATGACAAAGGCGGACATTGCCAAGAAGCAGGAAGCAGAGCGATTGGAATGGCGCAGACGCGGAATTCTTGGAGTGATAACTGCCCTCAAGCCTGACACCAAAGAAATCACGATCTCAAATAGAACCATGGCCGGTGTGCAATCGGTTGTAATTCCGATAACCGACAAGACCGAAATGCGACGCTATGCGCCTGATTCAATAAAGTTCAGCGACGCCAAACCCGCCGGCTTTACGGATCTTAAAGTGGGCGATCAGTTGCGCGCGCTCGGCGATCGGGCGGAGGATGGACTTCATTTCACACCACAGAAAGTCGTGACGGGAAGCTTTCGCACTGTCGCTGGGAAAGTCACAGCTGTAGACGCGGCCACTGGAGAAATCAAGATAACCGATTTGGAAAAAAAGCAGCCACTCACGATCGTCATCAAGCAGGATGCGGTGTTGCGCAAGTTCCCCGCGGCGGGAGAGATGGGCGGCTTTGGCCGGGGTCCGGGCGCCGGTGGAGCGCAGGGTCCGCAGGGCGGACAAGGTCAGGCTGCCGGAAGACCCCAGGGCGGCGGTCAGCGTCCTGGTGGTGGTTTCAATATTCAGGACATGCTCGAACGTCTGCCAACAATTTCGCTGGCAGATGTTAAGACAGGTGACACTATCATTGTTTCCAGTACGCAGGGAGTCGATCCGGCACGACTGACGGCGATCTCCCTGGTCTCAGGGGCCGACACACTGTTGGCCATGTTGGCGCCCAGACCACAGGCCGGCCAGGCAGCACCTAACCCAGCCGCGGGATTGGGCAGCGGGATTTCATTCGGCATTGGCCTGCCATAGCGTTTCCAAGTGTTAGCTGTGGCCGCTTCGTTGAAAGCCACGAAGCAGGCCCTTTTCTGACGTCACTCTCAACGCTAACCAGACGCTTCCCGAAGACGCTTTCGCGATCCCGAATTAAAGTCCACGTTGACTGGTCTAGCCCCGGGTAAATATGTGCTCCAGGTAACGGCGCCGGGCTTTGCGAGTTCAGGGGAGCGCGAGGTTGAGATCACAAATGCCCAACGTCAGTCTGTGGATATCACCCTGAAGGTGACCATCGAAGAAAGTAAGGTAACCATTCCCGGCGAGACGCCCCTGAGCACTGAGGCCAACGGCAACGCTAACCAGACGCTGATTACGGGCAAAGACCTGGACGCCTTACCCGATGATCCCGATGAGTTGGCAGCGGCTTTGCAAGCTCTGGCTGGGCCATCCGTTGGTCCAAACGGCGGGCAAATTTTTGTCGATGGTTTTTCCGGCAACGCTTTACCATCGAAGGACTCAATTCGGGAGATCCGGATCAATCAAAATCCCTTCTCAGCGGAAAACGACCAGCCATCAGGGCGTATCGAAATTCTGACAAGGCCCGGAACCGATAAACTTCGAGGCGGCACTTCGTTTAACTTTAACGACGAGAGTCTTAATTCGCGGAACCCGTTTGCTATCAACTCAAGCAAACGTACGCCATTCCAAATTCGTCAATACAACGCGAACCTTAGCGGACCGCTCGTGAAGAGAAAGGCTTCTTTCTTTCTGGAATTCGGGCGGTTTGAAACCGACGACAATGAGTTGGTGCGAGCGACCGTGCTCGATTCAGCGTTGAACGCAGTGGATTTTGGTCAGTCGTTTCTTGTTCCCCGGCGGACCACTAATATCAGTCCGCGTTTGGATTACGCGATAAACTCAAAAAATACTCTGGTTGCTCGCTATAACTACAATCGCTCTCGCACTGAGAACAACGGCGTGGGCGGCTTCTCATTGCCAGAACGCGGCTACAATCTGGTGTCGACTCAGCAGACGGTGCAGTTGACCGAAACGGCGGTGCTCAACAATTCGACGATTAATGAAACTAGATTTCAGTTTTCTCATGGACGCACGGAGCAAATAGGAAACAATTCCATACCTGGTCTGACTGTCAGCGGTTCCTTCAGTAGCGGTGGCTCACAAGTCGGACATGGAATAAACGAGAGGAATAGTTGGGAACTGCAGAATTTCACGGCGCAGCAGAGAGGATCGCACGCGGTGAAGTTCGGTGGTCGCATAAGAGGGGTGCGGATTAACGATACCAGCCCAACCAACTTTGGTGGGACTTGGGTGTTTACAGGAGGTTTTGGGCTGAGCAGTATTGAACGTTACCAGCGTACCCTGCAGCTGGAAAGACAGGGGTTCTCACCTCAACAGATTCGCGAAGCCGGAGGCGGAGCGGCCCAATTCAGCATCAATACAGGAAACCCATTTGCGCATGTCAGCCAAACCGATTTTGGGGTGTATGTGCAGGATGACTGGAGGATGAGACCGAATCTCACACTTAGCGCGGGCTTGCGTTATGAAACGCAGAATAACGCGCATAGCAAGTATGATTTTGCGCCGCGCGTAGCAGTGGCTTGGTCGCCTGGCGCGGCCAACAGTGCGCGACCCCCGAAGATGGTGATTCGCGGTGGCGCTGGGGTTTTTTACAATCGGTTCAGTGAGAATTCCACGCTTACCGCCAATCGCTTCAATGGGCTCAATGAGCAGCAGATAGCCATTACGGAAGATGCAAGACGTTTGACGCCACCGACTGTCGCTGAGCAACAAGCGCCGGCAGTCGCGGGCATTTATGCAGTGCTCAATTCATTCAGCCCCACGACGGTGCCTCCAGTGACAGGTCTGCCGGTTACACAACAGACAACCTGGCTAGTGGATCCGAAGCTTCAAATTCCCACTGTCTACGTGTTGGGGACACAAGTTGAAAGACAACTGCCTCGCAACATTACGATGTTTGTCGGGTTCTACAATGTCAGGATTCTTCATGTGATTCGCGCGCGCGATGTCAATGCCCCTCTTCCTGGAAGCATCACGTCCGCCACGCCAAACGGCATTCGGCCAGATCCGACGCGCGGCGAGATCTTCCGCTTTGAAGCAAGCGGCAAATTCAACCAGCGTCAGTTTTTTGTGGGTTTCAACAGCCGGTTGAGCAGATCGTTGACAATCAACGCTAACTATTCATTGAGCAAGTCGACAAACGATACGGATGGGCAGGGCGGTGCTTTGTTCCCAATGAATTCTTACGACTTGTCCGGCGAATTTGGCCGCAGCTCTTTTGACGTTCGTCATCGGTTTACTCTCTTTGGCACTATCACACTGCCGTGGTGGAAGGTCATAGTTAATCCGCTGCTCGTCGCCAACACAGGTCCCCCGTTCAATATCATCACTGGCCAGGACTTAAATCTTGATCGTCAGACAAACGAACGACCAAGTTTTGCCGGCCCCAATGCGAACTGCCTGGACATTCTGAATATCAGGTGTACACGCTTCGGGAATTTCAACCTCCACCCACTTCCTGGTGAGCAGATCGTCCCACGTAACTTCGGTCACGCCCCAGGATCGCTGAGCGTCAACTTGCGTGTCAGCCGATCATTTGCGTTTGGTGATATCCATAAGTTGTCTGCCGCTCAGTCTAAGCCTCAGGGACAGCCCGTGGCTACGACGAACGCGGGAGGAGGAGCAGCTAAACGGCCAGAGAGCGGCCCCAGTGGTCCAATGCTGGGAGGTGCGGGACCAGGTGGACCAGGTGGTGGCAAAGCTGTCATTGGTGTCGGCGGATCCGGACCGGGCCGGCAGGCAGTCTCTGCTGGCGGGGCGCCAGCAGAGAAGCGCTACAACCTGACTGTGTCTCTGAATTTCCAGAACCTTCTAAACAGGGTGAATCTCGCAGCGCCGGTCGGAAATCTTTCGTCACCAAGCTTTGGCCAATCACTAGGCTTGGGTGGCAGCTTTGGCGGATTCGGAGGCTTCGGCGGTGGTAGCACCGGTGCCGGCAATCGCCGCATCTATGCTCAGGTTCGTTTGAATTTCTGAAAGGTCTCTCCGAGGCTCTGATTACTTTCATCTCAAAAGGAATCGTGCAATGAAGCAGAATCTTCTTTTGTCTTTGGTGTTTTTCCTGCTATGTGGCGCCTTGATAGTGCAGGCTCAGGAACCGGCAAAGAGTGTCGCTGGTCCAGCAACGACTGCGGCTGGGGCAGCGGTGATTTCTATTACTGCAAACAGCACGCCCCTCGATCTTGCGCGAGCCGCGTTTACTGCACAGGGGGGCGAAAAGTTTCGGAACGTGCAGAACATGATGCTCCGTGGCTCGGTCGATCTCTACCAGCCAAACAGCGTCCAATCAATACCCGGCGGCTTCTCGATCGTAACTGCCGGAGACAAATTACGAATGGATATTGATGCGCGCCCGATCGTCGTTTTCAAACAAATCTACGATGGGCAGCAATCCTATAGTTCGTTACCGAATGTTGAACTGCCTCCGATCACCAAATTCGGCCTCAGTTTACTGATCAAGTTTGACCAGCCAGGCTACAAGGTCACGGCCATTCCCGACAAAAAAAAGCAGCGCGGCTTTCGCATTGCCGACGCTGAAGGAAATACTACTGACTTCTACATTGACGCGACAACTGGCAGGGTAATGAGCTTCTTAATCTATTATGCGGGCTACACGTTCGGCACTGACATCAAGAAGTTCAAGGAAATAGACGGCGTTCTTGTTCCGTCCAGTTTCTCTCAGCGATTCGAAATGCCTCAAGGCGCTTTCTTTGCAGACTATAACGTGAAGGAAGTGAAGCTGAACCAGACGCTTCCCGAAGACGCTTTCGCGATTCCGAACTAAAGCGTGTTAGACGCTAGTGATTTCCTGCTCTTTAGTCTTGGCGAGCTCGTCAATTTTGCTGATGTAGGTATTAGTTAGCCTTTGTACTTCTTCCAGTCCGTCGCGCTCAGCGTCTTCGGAAATCACTTTATCTTTCAGCATCTTTTTCAGACGCTCATTTGCGTCACGCCGGACGTTGCGAACCGCGGTGCGGTGATCCTCGGCGATATCGTGGACCTGCTTAGCCAACTGCTTTCGCCGCTCTTCCGTCAACGGGGGTATGGGGATGCGTACGAGCTTGCCATCGTTTGAAGGATTCAAGCCGAGATCGGAAGCCCGGACCGCCTTTTCAACCGCCGCTATCTGCGACTGGTCCCACGGCTGTACCGTAAGCATTTGGGGTTCAGGCGCGTGCACGGAGGCCAGCTGGTTGAGTGGCGTCATGTTTCCATAGTAGTCGACCATGACGTTGTCCAGCAGGCTGACCGCTGCACGACCCGTGCGAACCGTTGATAGCTTGCGTCTGAAGTCTTCAATGACGGTGTCCATGCGTGGCCGCGTGTCTTTGATTACATCCTTTTCGCTCATCTCACTAACTCCGGTGAATTGTTTCCAGGAAGCAGCTAACGATACCGCTCTATTTCTCGAGCCAGACGAGGTTAAAAAACTGACTTGCCCAGTGAGACCATGGTACCAACGCCAGGTTCACCCAAGACTACTCGCTGGATATTGCCGGCTTTGCGCATATTAAAAACAACGATCGGCAGATTATTGTCCATGCACAAAGAAATAGCGGACGCGTCCATCACCCTCAGCTGACGCTCCAGCACTTGCTGATAAGTAATCTCATTGAAGAGCTCCGCGGCTGCGTCGGTCATGGGATCGGCCGAATAGACGCCTTCCACTTTGGTCGCCTTGAGAATGATGTCAGCCTTTATTTCCAGTGCTCTGAGCGCGGCGGCTGAGTCGGTCGTGAAATAGGGGTTACCTGTACCCGCAGCAAAGATAACTATGCGACCTTTTTCCAAGTGCCTGACCGCTCGACGCCGGATGAACGACTCGGCCAACTCTGGAATATCAACTGCCGACAATACTCTGGTATCTACCGCAATCTTTTCCAGCGCGTCTTGAAGCACCACTGCATTCATGACTGTCGCCAGCATGCCGATATAGTCAGCCGCTGAGCGATCCATATTACCCGCGCTTTTGGAGACGCCGCGGAAGATATTGCCGCCACCGACAACGACAGCTACCTGAACACCCAGGGCATGAACCGCCTTCAACTCCTCGGCAACACTGCGCGCAACATTCACATCGATGCCGTAGTTTTGTTCGCCCATCAGAGCCTCGCCGGAAATCTTTAGCAAGACCCGGCGGTAAGGCAAACCTGAAGCAGCCGTTTCGTTTGAAGTTGCGCTCATCAAAGTTTCGCTACACAGATTTTCAGCCGACCAGAGATGCTACTTCCCCGCCAAAGTCGTCGTCGCGGCGCTCCAAACCTTCGCCCATCTTATAGCGTGTAAATCTGCGGATAGTAATTCGCTCACCGGTTTTTGCGACCCTCTCGGTCACTAACTCCCCGACGGTTTTTGCCGGCTCTTTTACGAATGGCTGATCAAGCAATACTGCCTCTTCATAGAACTTGTTAAGACGGCCGTCGACAATCTTTTCGACAACCTGATCGGGTTTGTTGGCATTCTTGGGGTCGTTCGTTGCTTGAGCCCGGGCAATTTCGCGTTCTTTGTCGATGGCCTCGACCGGCACATCCTCACGCGAGACGTACCGCGGCTCGGCGGCGGCGATATGCATCGCAATATCCTTAACAAGCTGTTGAAATTCTTCACCGCGGGCTACAAAGTCGGTTTCGCAGTTTACCTCTACGAGCACGCCAACTTTTCCGCCCATGTGAATATACTGGCCCACGATGCCTTCCGCCGCTATACGCCCTTCTCGTTTCTTGGCCGAGGCTAATCCGCGCTTGCGCAGAATGTCGATAGCCTTGTCTTCATTTCCCTGTGCCTCGACGAGCGCGTTCTTGCACTCCATCATTCCGGCGCCCGTTTTCTCCCGAAGTTGTTTTACCGCAGCCGCTGTTATTTCCGACATGATTCCAAATCTCTCCGAATAGTTTATTGGTTTGTGGTCCCGGGCGGTGCTAACAAAACGCATCTGAGTGCCCGAGTCGCTCGCTTCAATGAAAAACGCAGCCCGGCGGAAGTTCCGCTTAAAGGCTGCGCTCGCCGATGAGTAAGAATCCGCTTAGCTCGCCGCCACGACTGACTCAGCGCTCTCATCCGGCGCCGCTCCCGTCTCGGTGTTTTCGTCAATCTGAGAGATCGCCGATTCGGGTTGCACACCCTCTTTCTCTATTTCACCGGCAGGTTGGACCGCCGCGCTGTCCGCAGGGGCACTTTCCCCTGCGCTGGTGGTTGCTTCACCCGAGTCTTCTGTTGGCTCAGCGGCGACGACGCCACCTTCAGTGGCGATTTGATTCCCTTCGATGATCGCATCGGAAATACGAGAAGCGAACAGGCGAACGGCACGCAGAGCATCATCGTTGCCGGGAATGACATAATCGATTCCCTCGGGTGAGCAGTTGGTATCAACTACAGCAACGATTGGTATCCCCAGCCGATTGGCTTCCGCGACCGCAATCTCCTCTTTTTTGACATCAATAATGAAAACTGCGTCCGGAAGGCGCGTCATTGACTTAATTCCTGAAAGGTTCTTATTGAGGCTCTCGCGCTCGCGGTCAAGCTTAATCCGTTCTTTCTTGGTGAGTTTCTCGTAGCGGCCGTCGGTCTGCATTGCCTCAAGATCCTTAAGGCGCTTAATCGACTTCTGTACCGTTTGGAAGTTTGTAAGCAGTCCTCCCAGCCATCGTTGATTCACGTAGTATTGTCCGCACTTTTCGGACTCTTCGCGAATTGCATCCTGGGCCTGACGCTTTGTGCCTACGAAAAGAACCGTCTTGCCTTTGTCTTCAGCGATTAGATTCGTGACGAAGGTAATTGCCTCACGAAACATTCGCTGCGTTTTTTGCAAGTCGATAATGTAAATGCCATTGCGCTCGCCAAAGATGAATTCCTTCATCTTCGGATTCCAGCGCCTGACCTGGTGGCCGAAGTGTACGCCAGCCTCCAGCAGCTCTTTCATTGTAACCGAAACCAAACTACAAATCAGCAATCAAAAATCAAAAATCTCTTCAGTTCTATCGCTTCGAAAACTGGAAGCGTTTTCGAGCACCCTTTTGTCCGTACTTCTTTCGTTCCTTGATGCGCGGGTCGCGGGTCACAAGACCCGCCTGTTTCAGCGTCGGCCGGAGGTCCGCATTATATTCAAGTAAAGCTCGAGTTATCCCATGCCTGATCGCGCCGGCTTGTCCGGCGGGCCCGCCACCCTTTACGTTTATTAGTAAATCAAACTTATTAGTCGTCTCCGTTAGCTGCAACGGCTGACGAATAATCATCCGCAAAGTTTCATTAGGGAAATACCGGTCAAAAGGTTTGCGGTTGACCTGAACTTCACCGGCGCCTGGTCGCAAATAAACTCGGGCTGTTGATGTCTTTCGGCGCCCGGTTCCATAATACTGAATTTCAGCCACAGTAATCTTTCCTTTTATCTTGTTGCACTTGTTTATTGTGGATTTGTTTGGTGAGTTAGCTGATAGGCTTGCGGGCGCTGAGCTGAGTGCGGGTGTTCGGCATCGGCGTAAATCTTTAACTTCTTAGCCATCGCCTTGCCGAGCTTGTTCTTCGGCAACATGCCCCTAATGGCAAGTTCGATCACTCGCTCCGGGCGTTTCGCTATCATCTCTCTAGCGGTTATCTCGCGAAGGCCACCCGGATAGCGCGTGTGATGGCGGTAAAGCTTCTGGTCGACCTTGTTCCCCTTCAATACGGCTTTACGGGCATTGATCACGACTACGTGATCGCCCATATCCAGAAAAGGCGTCCACTGCGGGCTACGCTTGCCACTCAAGATTGACGCCACCTCAGAAGCAAGATGCCCGACCGTTTGTCCGGCCGCGTCAATCACGTACCATTTTCGTCTTCCAGCGAGATCCTTGCCGCTGGGGAAGTATGTCGACATAGTTAACTATCTCTGTTTTTAGCGATTAAAACGCGAACGGCTAGAATACAGAAGCGCTCAGAAAATTGTCAACCCGCGAAGGATTCGGGGGAATCGCGGGTAGTGACCTGATTTCACGTCCCAAGGGGTTCCCTGTGTTCTCCGTGTCTCCGTGGTGAAGTGGTTTTCGGCGCCTTTATCACCACGGAGACACGGAGAACACAGAGAATGCACTAAGACAATCTCAAATTAGGCCACTCCCAGGAATTGGGGCAAAAAAAAAGGCTCTCCGGCAACCACACCGAAGAGCCTCGATTGAATGAGCACAGCACGCCGTTTTAGGGCTGTGCGGGCGGCTTTGTACCGTCGTTTTTCTTGAGTTTCGGTGGACCCTGATCTGCGGGCTTTTGTTCACCATTGTCCGGAGTTGTCGTCGAGTCGTCCGGAGTTGGCTGACGCCGCTTTAAGGTGGGTCTGCCGGGAGCCCCATCATCGCCCGCGGGTAGTACACCTGCGGTCGTGGCCCGAGCATTGGATAGTCTGAGCAGCCTGCTCTTCGCTCGCTGGAACTCTGAACTGCTGATTATGTATTCCTCATGTTCCGGGAATCGAGCAGCTAGTGCCAGGGCAGCTGCCCTTCGCTCAGGCGGCGCTGGGTGGGAGGCAAACGCTTTAGAAATGAGACCGGGCTTTTTCTTGTTTTTGGCCTCAAGCTTCTCAAACATCGTTGCCATTGCCCCCGGGTCATAGCCTGCGGCATACATGTACTGCACGCCGAGCCTGTCCGCCTCTGACTCTGCACTGCGACTGAACTTCATGAAAGCACCAAGCAATCCCAGGTTCGCCGTGTTCTGGTAGATCATTCCCGGAATTCCTCCGAGAAAGATCGAGGTGCCAATGGCGAGATATTCGAGCAGTGAAGCTTTGGTATTATTTTCCACTGCATGGCGCGCGCACACGTGCGCAATCTCGTGGGCCATGACGCCCGCCAACTCGGCCTCATTGTCGGCTGCTAACAGGAGACCTTTGTTGACATAGAAAAAGCCGCCCGGTAGGGCAAAAGCGTTTACTTCATCTGAATCGATGACTTTGATGGTAAACGGCACCTTGGCGTCCGAATGGAGCACGATATTCTGGCCGACCCTGTTTACGTATTCGGTGATTATCGGATCATCGATGAACTTTGCCTGGCGATCGACCTCCGCGGCAAGTTCACGCCCAAGCCTCACCTCTTTTTCCGTCGACCCGCTCATTTTGGATATGATTCCGGAATTAATATTGCGCTTGCCGATCATGGCAGGATCTTCATTCGTGGCTAGTGGCTTGCCTGAACCGGTGGGCAGTGGGGTAGCCGGGGCAGGAGCAGCAGGAGTCTTCTGCTGAGACTTGTTATCCGATTGCGTCGCGGTGCCGTCCTGAGTCTGGTCCTTGGTGTTTGTGGTCTGTGCCAGGGAGGCAAAAGAAGTTCCCAGTAGGGAAGTGGCCAAAACTAGAGCAGTCATGGCGCGGGAGAAGCTATTCATGTTGAAAAACCTCCAGATAAACGAAAGATGATCGAATCATTAGAAACTAAAAGCCTCTTCCGATGACCCGAGATTGTCAGCCAAACGAATTGCGAAAACGTTCAAAGCCGAAAACGAGCTGAGGGTAGGGGTTCTAAGATACGGTTTTCGCTTATTTCAAACGCGCAGTCTATGATGCACAGGCTTGGCGGCATGGTTGCGCGTCGTAAAAACTTCACAGACGAACTTTGGAGCCGGACCGATGTTTGCTAAAAACATACTTGTTGGCAGTTTCAATCCGGTGAGAATTATAATGCAGAGTAAACAAAAACACCCGATGATCCAATGATTTTCGCGAGTCCCACTCCAGTTCGCAAACATGAGTCGCCTCCAACCAGGCATGCCAATCTCAAAAGCCAGACAAAAACCGATGGCCAGGATCTCCGTAGTGGGTTCTGGGCGTCTGGGAACTGCCCTGGCTATCGCTCTGAGAAAAACTGGATACTCCATCGACGTTTTAGCCGCCAGGACTCTTCCGGGAGCTCGGAAAGCCGCAATCCTGTTGGACGCGCCTGTCCGGGAATTGAACTTTAAACAACTAGGCAAGTTGCCCTCGAGTAGCCTTGTCATTATCGCGACGCCCGACGACCAAATTGAGAAGGTGGCTCTGAAGCTCGCAGGGGCTGATACTCGCGAAGGAGAGACCGGAACGGCTTTGCATACTAGTGGCGCGCTCTCATCGACGACTCTTTCGCCTTTGGCTGAACGAGGTTGGCACGTTGGTTCCATTCACCCGCTGGTCGCTGTCAGCGAACCTCGCTCCGGCGCCAGAGCTTTACGAGGTGCTTTTTGGTGTATTGAAGGCGACACAGAGGCCCTTCGTATGGCGCGCAGGATTGTCGCTGATCTCAAGGGACAGAGCTTTTCACTCAACGCAAAACGAAAGCCGCTTTACCATGCTGCGGCCGTGATGGCATCGGGAAACATGGTCGCGCTGTTCGACGTCGCCCTGGAAATGCTCAGTCACTGTGGTCTGACATCGAAGGAAGCCCAGCGTGTGTTGTTGCCGTTGGTTGAGAGTACGGTCCGGAACCTCTCTTTGAGCGAACCTGCACGGGCCCTGACCGGAACCTTTGCGCGTGGCGATCTGGCAACTGTCAAGCTGCATATGGAAGCGCTCTCAAGCAGCGGTATCTCGGACGCGTTGCAGCTATACCGTCTGCTGGGAAGAAGAGCAGTTGCATTGGCCAGAAAGAATGGAGTTAAGCCAGAGATTTTGAGAAAGATAAGGAAGGCACTTGATGAAGGTAGCTAAAGAACTTTGAGCTTGGTACTTTGTGCTTTGTTTGTCTGGTTAGACTGGCCCCCGACGACGAACGGACACCTGAACCTGGAAGAACAAAGTACAAAGTACAAAATTCAAAGTACAAAACATATGAAAGCCTGAAGCTTGACATCCAATCGGCAGTCGCGCGAAAGTTCTCGTTAAAGCAAATATGCAAATCACACCAAGTGCGAGCTACAGTTTGACCTTGCGGGTCAAACTATCGACGCGTGCGGGCTCGTTGGGTGAACTCACCATGGCAATAGGCCGCGCCGGCGGCGATATCGGAGCAATCGATATCGTTACTGTGGGCAGTGACTATGTCATTCGCGACATCACTGTCAGTTCGGCTTCCACCAAACACGCAGAAGAGATTGTCAACGCAGTACGTGATGTTGATGGCGTTGAGCTCATCAACGTTTCGGATCCCACTTTCCTCATGCATCTCGGCGGAAAAATCGAAGTCGTATCAAAGGTTCCTTTGAAGACTCGCGCCGATCTTTCCATGGCTTACACGCCCGGTGTCGCCCGCGTCTGCGAGGCCATTCACGACGATCCAGAAAAAGTCTTTACGCTGACCATCAAGAAAAATACTGTCGCAATTGTTACGGATGGCACTGCGGTTCTGGGTTTAGGCGACATTGGTCCCGCTGCGGCAATGCCCGTGATGGAAGGGAAGGCGATGCTGTTCAAAGAGTTCGCGGGCATCAACGCTTTTCCGATCTGTCTGAACACAAAAGATCCGGAGGAAATAGTCCGTACCGTGAAAGCAATTTCGACGGCGTTTGGCGGAATAAATCTCGAAGACATTTCAGCTCCGCGGTGCTTTGAAATTGAAGACCGCCTCAAGGAAGAACTCGACATCCCGGTCTTCCACGACGATCAGCACGGCACTGCAGTCGTGGTTCTGGCAGCTTTGATCAATGCCCTCAAGATAGTGGGGAAACAGATGGCCGATATCAAGGTCGTCGTAAACGGTGTCGGCGCAGCGGGTGTGGCTTGCACAAAAATCGTTATGGCGGCTGGCGTGCGAAACATCATCGGCTGTGACCAGGCAGGCGCACTTTATCGTGGGCGGACAGGTCACATGAACTGGGTGAAAGATTGGTATGCACAAAACACCAACCCCGACGGAGAGAAAGGTACCGTTCACGACATAATAAAAGGCGCCGATGTTTTTCTCGGGTTATCGGTTCCGGGTGTGATCAATGTAGAAGATATAAAGAACATGGCGGAGAAGCCGATCGTCTTTGCCATGGCAAATCCGACACCGGAGATCATGCCGGAAGAAGCAGCGCCGTACGTCGCTGTCATAGCAACCGGTAGATCGGATTATCCAAACCAGATTAACAACGTGCTCTGCTTTCCGGGGATCTTCCGGGGTGCACTTGCCTGCCGCGCATCACGCATCAATGAAGCGATGAAACTCGCTGCGGCTCACGCAATTGCCGGCACCATCAGCGATGCGGAGCTGCATCCTGAATACATTGTTCCCTCAGTCTTCGATAAACGCGTGGCCGAAGCTGTTGCAAAAGCGGTTGAGGCTGCTGCTTATGAAACTGGGGTTGCAAGACGTGAACGTCAAAAGGAATTGCCGGAGAGCTAGCTGAATCTATTGTTTCGCTTTTTGTGGTTTTGCTTTTGCCGTAGGTTGCAGGCAGGGTTCGATTACCGCAAGTGTTGTCAGTGCCCGAAGCGATTTGTCGCTAAACGACGTGGCTTGAGCGAGGGAACCATCGAAATCGAGTTTACCCATTTCGCGAAAAGCGTTTTCCGGGTTGAATCCTGGAGTTGAAAACGCAGTATACGTCGCAAAGGTGGTTCCCTCGATCTTTATCATCACAAACTGGAGCGAGAAATCAGGCGCCTCCAGAGTGTTGATAGTTCTAACTGCGTTTCCCAATTCTTCGATCCCACGATTCACATCAATTTTTGCGTAAAGGTGTGCCAGGGCAAGTAAAGCACGAGCAGAGACCATCGTTTTCGGCGCCCTGGCCGCTGCATTGCCAATCTCGTTGAGCATCTCCCGGGCCTGTGTTTGGTCTTTCGTTTCTTTGAGAGACTCTTCGGCAATCTCGGAGAGCAGGTATGCACGCTCACCAAGTTCAGTAACCTGATCAGCCAACTTCCTTGCTTCGACTAGTTTCTTATCTTTAATCAAAGCTTGTGTCCGAAAGAAATAAAACCAGTCGAGGAGCGGCCCGCGCACATTGGAGTCCGATATTTTTCCGATTACACCCACGACTTTTTCTATCGGTTCATCATTGGACGATTGCGTTACAGCAAAAGACAGGGCTTGATCCCGTTGTCCGACGTCGAAAAGTTTCTCCGCGACCTCGACCTGTTCATCAAAGGACTTCTTCGGCAGGCTGTCGTCGTCGATCGTTTTGTTGACTCGTCGCTGTGATTCCTGATTAAGTAGCGCGAACAGTTTGTCTTTCGCTTGCATCGCGACGTCGGAGAGATCAGGCACGTTCGTTTGGATCTGCTTCTCCAAACGGCTTAACGCCAGCCACATCTGCGCCGGATCCGAGTAGCGCGTGGTTTCCGATGCTTCGATGGGTGTTTCCAGGGCAACTTGGACTCTTGCCAGCAGTCTTTGCGTAAACAGTCGCTGCAATCTTGTGTTAGGTGTAAAGCCTTCCGGAATTCCGTAAAACATATAACCTGGCATTTCTCCAGCATCGCGACTATTGCCAAACGGATAAGCCGAGAGGTAGAGAAACTGGTCCATCGGCGCTGAACCGTAAGCAAGGAGTGCATCTTCGTAAAACAGATCAGCTGCCAGCTTGTTTGCTTTTGCGAGATCGTATAGAAACATCGGGACGTAGAGCGTAGCTGGATAGCGAAAGCTGCTTCGAGCGAAACTGATTGCGGTCGCTGTATCCGTTGCCACAAGTCCGTGCGCGAGCATGAGTAGCTCTTCAGCCGTTCTCTCGTTTGCCTTAGCGTCAGCTGCAGGTTTCTCGGCAGCCTCTCGCGCCTCGTCCTGCAACATTTGATCTGAAAGTTTGTGCGCCGCGGCTGGATCACGCTTTGCGAGCGCAGAGATCACTTCATAGCGCTGATCAGACATACGGATCACCGCAGCAAATTGACTCTTTGAGACTGGGCGCAACTCCTCTCCACTGGCCTTGAAATTCTTCACTGCCAGGTCGAAAGCCTCCATGAATTCCGCGAGTGCTTTGGCCTGTCTGTATGGCCAAAGCAGGTCCGCAGTGCGAAGCAATACCGTGATTCGCTGAACCGCGTTGTCGAAGGTTCGGGTTGAAACAGCCGTTTGCTGGATCGTGTCGACAGCATAGGCTTGGGTGCAAAGAGATGAACGAGGAGGAAGAAGGTCCTTCTTTTGAGCCACTGCGGCGGAATTCAGCAATGCGCTCGTAAAAAGAGTTGCGAAAACGAATCGCAATAGATTTGTTGGATCAATCATCTCCGCGGGTCTTCAAATCGAGACAATGTTCGCTGTCACCGGGCTACCCCGGCGCGCAGGGCTTTCGCAATCAACGGGACGATACGTCGGGGAACATCGATCGCCGGCTTGATATGCCGCGCATTGGTAAAATGTCCGACGACGTATATTCCACGCACATTGGTCTCGAAAGTTTCCGTATCATAGACAGGAACTTCGGTTAGTTTCCCTTGCTCAGTCTTTACTCCGAGTTTTTTTAGCAGAGTAAGATCTGCGTCGCTACCAACCAAAACGAAGACGACATCATTTGTGATGGTCAACGATTCTCCCCTTTCAGTCTTTATCGTGACCTCATGTTCTGTGATTTCTTCGATTTGTTTGTAGAGCACAACACGAAGACGGCCTGCAGCGATCTCCTGCTCCAGGGGATTCCGCACCCAATGTTTCATCGCCCCTGCCTTGGGATCGCGGTTCTCCCAGTCTTCGCGCCAAATGGCCATCGTGGTGCGGGCGCCTTCTTCGGAAAGAAATAAGGCGGCCTCCGCGGCACTGTTGCCTCCGCCCACCACGAGCGCATCTTTGCGAACGTAAGGATAGGGTTCAACGAAACGATGATGCACCTTGGCCAGTTCCTCGCCAGGAACGTTCAGCCTCCTTGGCTTTGCCATTGCGCCAATGGCAAACAGCACGCGCGCGGCGCGGTAATCGTCTCGGTCTGTGCGGACTATGAATCCGTCATTATCATTTCCGGCAACGTCGACGACTTCTTCACCGGTATTGACTCGCAAATCATGGTCGAGAACAAAGTGAATGTAGTGCGACAGCAGTTCCTCGCGCGTTGGTTTTTCCCGCACAGGCTTCAGCGTCCCTTCATTCATTTCCACTTCGTTGGGGGTAGAAAACATTGTGCGGCCCACGGGATACTGCCGAATCGTATCGGCAATTGTGCCCTGTTCGATTACGAGGTAGGTGAGACCTTCGCGGTTTGCAACCTCGGCCGCAGAAAGTCCTGCCGGTCCGGCACCGATAATTATTAGATCGAAAGAATTAGTCATCTGAGAAAACAGGTCTTGGGGTTTTGGTCTTGGGTCTTAGGTCCTTTGGTCTTAGTGTCTTTGGACTAGAGTAGCCGTCCCGTTGGGTGAGTTTTCCAAGGCTAAAGGCCAAAAACCAAAGACCAAGTCTTCTAGAAAACAACTTCTCCTCTCGCTACCACAACCGACGCTCCACCTACGCGCACTTCTTCGACTACTCTTGTGTCGCCTTTCACTTCGAGGTTTATCCGGCTCGGGCGATGGATAAAGTCGCCCTGTTCAATCACAAAGTTGTGCCTGCCCGCGTGAGGCTCGCTTTTAATCGCTCCATGATGGACGAGATAAGCCCCCAAAGCGCCGGCTGCACTGCCTGTCGCCGGATCTTCGGAGATGTTGTCAGCCGGTGCAAACAAACGCGCGTGCGCTCGCGCAGCACCAATTTCTATCGTCTCACGTGTGAAGGCATAGCACCCGGTCGCACCCAGGCGCGTATAGACGTCCGCCAGCAAAGCGGCGTTCACATGACAGTTGCGAAGGTCTGCCAACGACCTAATAGGCACGGCCAGTGTCGACAAACCTGTCGAGATGACCTGGATTGGCAAGCTTTCGTCGAGGTCCTCTTGTGGGCGACCCAACGCTCTTGCGATCTCGGCCTGATCGTGCAGGTCGTCAACCTCGTTCATGGTTTCAAACTTCCCCTGCGTCATTACCACCTGTCGAGGCTGTTTGTCCTTGAACTCGATATCTACAGGCAGCACGCCGATCCCCACCTCTTGATGAATGCGTGTCCAACCATTTCCGTCGGCTGGTAAGGGAACAACACCCTCACGAGCAAGAGCGTTCCATGTTCCCACAACCGGATGACCGGCAAACGGTATCTCACGAGTCGGAGTGAAGATGCGCAGTCGTCTGAGTATCGATACAGAACTGGATTGCGCGCCGTTTTTATTTGAGACATCAAGCCGCGTTTTGCTCGCCTCGTCCCCGGCGGCTGATTCACTTTTTGGCTTGAGTACAAAAACTGTTTCCGACAGGTTCATCTCGCGAGCGATCTGCATCATCTCTTCATCGCTGAGATCTTCCGCCTCTGGAAATACGGCGAGTGGGTTGCCTGCGAACGGCTTGTCAGTGAACACATCGAGCTGCAAGAAACGATATTGACGCATGTCTGATTGTAGTCTCACTCTCTGATGAATGTGCTCCTGTGTTAGAAGATTCGCGCTATTAGCAAAAAAAAACAGCCCAGCAGGCGCTCATGGTAAGTCCATTGTACTCGAACAATTTATTGAGCGCGTACTGCGATTAGTTCTGGCCGATGATCGCTCTCAAACAACGCACCATGTGACTCAACACAGGACTGGCGACTGCAGGGTCAGTATCAGTGCTATCCGTTGTCAGATTAGTCAGCAAACTATTCTCGGCGCCTAGGTGCATATCCGAAAGGCAGACGTAACGAATGTCAGGCATTAGTTGTTCTCCTTGATTCTTGTTACGGAGTCCTCCTCTTTTTTACTGACCCCGTACGCGACTGGACGATTAGGATTGAAGGCCCAGTAGAGGTAAGCGATCAGGGCGAGAGGCAATGCGACATAATGAGCAGCACCATCTTAAAGCGCCGTCTCTCCGGCCTCTCGCCTGGTGTCAGTTGTTCTTGATCATTCATCAGGCAGCGCTCCTGTCGATCGCCATCGAGTGGGTTAGAGCGGACTGCGAAGAGACTCTAACGTCGCAAAAGTTCTCAGGGACTCTTCGGCGCTTTGATCCGAAACTTGTTGGCATAGGTGGTAGACTTGTCTCCGCTATCCTTAACGTCAATTTGGAATGTCGCCTCAGTGTCTGCCGCTACTTTTGGGATTTTTATGTCTTGTTTAAGAATTCCGTCCTGAGAGACGACATCTTTGATTGCCGGGATAGAGTTTGGATCAAATGTAATTGTGTACTTGAAAGGTGGTTTCCCACCGCTCAGAAAAGAACTAATACTAAGCGTTTCACCTTCGTTGAGTTCTTCTTTAGAAAGACGAGCAGGAATAACCTGGAGAGTTTGTGTTTGCGTTGCCGCAGTATTTGCGGACTCCGAGGTCTTTGTTGACGAGCCGAAATAAAACCCGACAATAGTCCCGAGGACGCCGATTAGGACGGTAAGAACCTCCTTGCCTAAAGCGAAGCGCTCCTTATACTGGGTTCCGCCGCTTAGGATAGCGGCCAGAGTTAAGATGATTGCGATCACAACGGTCGTGAGGGCAATCATAAATGTAATTAGGCCTCTAGCCACTTCCACCTTATCTATGTCACCCAAGATAGAGTGTTCGCCTCTAACCGAAAAGATGATAGCGACTAAAGCACCACCACCAATTACCACGTAAATGAGATATTGGAAGACGGTCCACCAAAAGCCCTTGTCGTCAGCTCTTGGCAGTGCAGGGGGTGGTGGATTTGCCGGAGGCTCAGGTTTTATCGGACCTCCAGGCTTTACATTGGTCTCATCTTGGGCCATTTTTCTATCCTCTCTCTAGAGCGGCAGTCGAACTCATATTGAAAACTAAAAGGCGGGTGATGCAGTGAACACCGACATGATCTCGGCCATCATGCGATCATAATGTCGATAACGGCGTAGTTGGGCAGAATGCAACCACGAATCGAGATGGGTACGTGCAAAGAGATGATCGCGCCCACGCCGCCGCGGGCAAAGTTTTCTTCCCAGTTGATGTGCGCTTGAGTGCCGGCGCCGTTGTAATAATCAAACCGGCCAGAGATGTTCGAGCGGAGGATGCGATCCTTGACCGTGAGATTGCGAAACCGCAAAGGCTCGAAATTGATGTCGGCAGACATATCAATCCCCTTTCATTCACAGTGTCTCTTCCGTGTCTCGACAGCAAATCCTCAAAGCGTTTTCAGATACTCGATCAGAGCCCACTTGTTCGCGTCGCTAAGCGTCGTACCGTATTCATGACCGCTGTTGCTGTTCCCGGGAATGCTGGTGTCGTATCGAAAGCCGTACTTCTCGGCGTCCGGGCCCGCGGATATGTAACCAAGGTTCTTCGGGTCGTAGACGTTGTAACCGCGATAGAAAACCGCGGGTCGGTTAGCGACGGGCTGCAATAGGTCCCAGAGCGTCGGCACAGCGCCGTGATGTAGATACGGCGCGCGAGCCCATGCGCCATCGATAAACGTCGCGACATAGCCATCGGTCTTGCGGTAAGCCGTAAACAGAATGTTGCCGAATTTCACGGTGTGAAACTTGTCGACCAACTCTTGCGTGAATGAATCGACACGATGGCGATCCGTGCCGATTTCCGGCATCACCTTGCCAAAATCTTTGCCTTCGGGCACGTGGCAACTAGCGCACGTGGTCTTAAACACGTCGGCGCCGTGTTGGGCCAGTGTCTTGTCGATCGGGAACGGATAAGCGGGCGGCGGCAGCTTGAGCAGGAAATCGGTGTCGCGTTTGAAGCTCTCGGGAATCACGGTGTTGGGCTTGGCGCCGATAGCCATCGCCGCGGCGTAGTTGCGCTGCTCGATCTCGTTATTGTTGCCGTCCCAGTGCAGCCATAGATGCTGCCGCGGCTCCTGATTCCACACTTGCGGCAAGTCCGTCGTGCCGATGCTCTTGTCATCCGGCAGGTGATAGACGATGAATTTGGTGGGATTAAAAGTGTCCACGCGGCCACGGCCCTGTGCCGGTCGCGAGTTCTCCCACGAGTATTCTTCTTTCTGGTGGGCCATTCCCTGGATGGTTGCGGGTATGATCAGGTAGCGATAGATCAGTGAATCTATCAAGGAAAGTTTTTCGGTCTTCTTGATCTCGCTCAGCACGTTATCGGGAGTAAAGCGTGGGTCGATTGCGCAAGCAGCAAGGAAGCGTTGAAAGCCCTGCAGGTCCATCTCATGCGCCGGTCCGCCGTAAATGAGCCTCGGTTTACCGGTGGGTGATTCACGATACGAGCCCGTGTGACAGAGCGCGCAGTTTGCCTCGACCGCCGGAAAGCCGATGTCGCGCAAGGCAAAGCCAACCGGCAACTCGCTGCCGTCTTCGCTAATGAAACCGAACGAAGCCCAGCCGCCGGGTCCTGGCAATCTCTCTGGAAACATGCGCGGCAGCACTTTGAAGACGAGATAGGGAATCCGGCTGTCACTGCTTAGCCCGATCGCACCGTGCTTCCAATGATCTTCCTGCGAGGCGTAGACGATGTCCGGTCGCTTTCTGATCAGGTGATCCCAAAACTCGTAACCGATGAACCCCGCGGCCAGAATCACAATTACAATCACCAGCCGCACCAAATTTGATTGCAGTCTGATCTTGACCCACTGGCCCATCTCTCTCTGGTGCCTTTTCAGATTAGCCAAACTGAGTTTGCTTTCCGCAGGCAGGCCAAGTTGGGCAAGCAAGCTGAGCAAGAGACCGAAGCTGAGATCGACGAAGAAGAATTGGCGCGTCAAGCCGGGATATGAAGTGACGCGCATCATGTAGAGCCAAAAGACAGCGGCTATCAAACGAGAGATGGCGACCAGCCAGGTGTACGCGGGAAATCGGAGCGGATTTTGCGCGGCGAGCGCATAAAAAATGCACATCGTGAGCAACAGCATCCCCACATTGCGCAGCCAGACATCGGATACTGCCGGGCCCAGACCAAAGGTGATGTTCAGGATCTGGGGCGACACGATGGCTGGTATCGCAATCATCACGTTCATGAGGATGCCGATCCAGACGAATCTGCTGAACCATTTCAGCGACTTGCTCATAGGCTTTCCCTCGACTCTTGTCTCGCAATAGAACGATTACTTGCCGTTCTCAAAATGGACCAGACGTGAGCACGTTGCGCGCGTAAACATCCCAGAGTTTGCCCATAAAGAGCCGGCCAAACCGGGCCATAGCCGCGGCTCTGTCCGAAATTGTTGGTCCTTCGGTGCTGAAGGTCGTTAACTGTTTTAGAAAGTCAAAAAAATGAATGGTGATGATCCCCGAAGCTTTTACCATTTGCGTCAGTTTGTCCGCGTCGTTGGCTGCGGCTCCTTCTTCATCAGCGCTGACGTGTCCGTTCAGAATGCGGGTGAACAGGGTCGTCGTGTCATGCCAGAGATCGAAACCCGGATCGTCTTTGACCAGTTTGAAACCACTTAGCGTCAGTGGCTTGCCATCGCCATCGCTAAATAACAGGCGGTAGAACATTCGCTTGACAGCCGAATCCTTATCGTCGACGAAAAGATTAAAGATGCCTGACTGGACCGGCAGCCTTCCGCCCAGAGACTTGCATTCGATATAGCCCTTCACATCATCAGTGTCGTGCTCGGGATCGGTAACGAAACGGTTCACGCCATGGACCGTGATCGTGAGGTGAAACATGATCGAAGTGCCGCTCTTCTTGCCGGCACGCGCGCCCTTGTCGTATTCCATTTCGCCAAAACTGATGCAGCCTTTCATCTCTTCGGTGAAACTCAGGCTGGTTTGGGCCGTATGCACTTGGGTGGGAAACTCTCCCGGCTGCGGGTTGAGCGGAATGCCATTGTCCCGGCACCATTCGCGGGCGCGTTCCACACCCAAATTCACTGCTTCTGTCATGCGATCCTGACTGAAGTCGATCAGGTAGTGCAGGGCCACGTCGGCCTTCAGTTCCTTCACTTCGATATGGCGGCCATACTCGCCTTGTTGGCCGGCGGCGATCGCGGCGTTGTTGTCGGCAATGCGTTTTAGTTCCGCTCTGTAGTGGCCGTCGGCGCTGGTTTCGATAATTTGAAAATAGGTAGCGACGAATCCGGGATGCCACTCGTCCTTATCGCTGACCGTCCAGATGACCCACAACTCGTCGGCACCGCGCCGAATTGCTTCCTGGATATTGGCGTCTGACATATAGACGGCGTCGATATAAGTCTTGCCCTCGATGTGCACTGGCGGAAACCACATGGGCAGCGACACGCAGGCGCACAACATCTCCTCGCTCATGTCCTTCGGCTCGATCACGTCCAGCGTCTTATCGCTGAAGTTGAAAACGTTAAAGGTTGCGTTGAGACTGCTTGCCCGAATCTTGTCCCAGTCCAAACCCCAGCCCGGAAACACATGCTCGCGATAGTTGTCGAGGGTAAACAACGATTCGGCGTACAAGAGATTGATGAACGCCGCTGGATTAAAGCTGATGCCGCCGCGCGGATTGAGATTGCGCCAGTTGTTGGCCATCTGCAGACCCGTCATCCCCTGGCACATCATCGCCAGATTGAAAACACCGCCGCTGGCCCCGTCGACATGATCGAAGGTCAGTCCTGCTTCGTCCAGCCACACTTGCAGTACGCCTGCTTGAAAGGAGACCTTGATGCCGCCACCTGCGAGGATCAGAGAGCGCTTCTTATAGCCGTTACTCATGTAGTCACTCCTTTGTGCTGGTCGATAATATGGTCTGCGATGCGATCGGAGACCGCTCCAATCGTCAGAGAGGGATTCGGTCCAACTGGTCCGGGCATGATTGAACCGTCAACGACGTAAAGACCAGGATAGTTGAAGACCTCGCCATATGAATTCACCACGCCTTCAGATTCATCACGGCCCATCGGGCAACCGCCGAGAGGATGTGCCGTCAGCACTTGATGAAAGTTCCATGCGTAGGCAGGGTTCTCCATGAACTCCGCATTCAAGGCCCGGGCAATGGCTCGACCTACTTGGATCACACGGTTGTAGTAGTCCTGGGATTTTTTAATCCTCCAATCGCATTCCAGCAGACCGTCTTTCAGATACAGGTTGCCGTTTGGCAGATCTCGTCCCATGGTGAGCATGGGGAACGAACTCTTCGAGGTGTTGGCGCCGCCGAGCAGGTTCGCGATCTCCGCGCTTAGTTCGGCATCGTTACTGAGCCCCCAACGATACTTGGCCACGAGTTTAAGAAACCCCAAACCACGCACAAGAAAGCCAGGCAGTCCGGAAACTTCAGACAACCAGCTCAAGAGGTATGGATTGCCGCCGTCTTCACAATAAAAGCCGCGCCCCTGATCGCCATCGCCATCCAGTGTGTCGCCGATGCGAATCGCGCAAGTGATCACCGGACCGAAGCTCGGATCCAGGCGCCGCGGCGCACACTGTCCGTTCTTTACTTCCATGCTGTTGACGATGAAAGACAACAGGTCGCCATTGACGTTGAATCGCGAACCGAGTTTCTTACTCAACTTCGGGAAGCGCTTGTCTCGGTTTTTGAAGAGGAGAAAGGGTGAGCCGAAAGTCCCGGCGCCGATTATCAGGCGATCGCAGGTGAGTCTTTCTCGGGGCAGCTTGCTGGTTGCAAAAGCTTTGCCCTCGCGACTCGAGTCGTGCTGCACATAGCTAACCGCATAGCCCTGGCCAGCGAGCGGCTCGAACTCTTTCACTTCGCAAAGCGTTTTCATAATTGGCGGGCAAGGCCTTTGATGAATGGCGGCGGTGATGTAAGTGTAGTCCAGCGTGTTCTTGCTGCCGTAATTACAACCCATGTCGCATTCTCCGCACAGGCGGCAAGTCGAACGCTGCATCTCGCGACCGGCCTCTACCGAATGATAATTCGGAAACAGTTCAAGGATCTGCGCTCCCACTAACGCAGGATTGTCCGGGGCATCTTCATCGGGGTCGGAGACGTGTTTGCAGCGGAAGCTAACGGCGAGGTTCAAGGGAATCCACTTGTGAGTCCACCGCGAATCAAACCCGGGCATCGAGCTTAGCTTCTGATCGGCTTCTCGCATGGCCAAGGTTTTCGGCGTATTGCTGTAGGGTTCGTGAGCGAGCGGATACTTCTGCGCGTTCATCATCTTCTCAACCCGCTCATAGTGGACTTCGAGGTCCTGGTAACTCACCGGCCAGGATTCGTAAGATCCGTTTTCGCGGTTTTCGTTAACGAACCATTTTGGATCCTTGCGGATCAAGATGTTGGCATAGATCAGCGAACCGCCGCCCAGACCACTGGACACGAGCGCGCCCGAGCCTTTGAATGACCAGGTGTCAAACATCCCATAGAGGCCCTTACTGGGATCCCAAAAGTTCCTGCTCAGATCATAAGGAGCGCGCGGAAAGGAATTGGGCGGGTAGGCTTTGCCGCGTTCCAGGAGACAGACTCGCAAGCCTGCTTCGGCGAGCCTGAAAGCCATGACCGATCCGCCAAAGCCCGACCCGACGATGACCGCATCAAAATGTTCGTTGTTCATTTGGATGCCTCTCTTGGCTATTGAGCACTGGGTTCATTGAGTTCCGGCTAAGAGTATTCAGCTTTTAGTGGGTTGTGATGATTGCGTTGCTGCTTCAATCTTCATGTCTGGAGAACTAGTACGCACGCCAGTCTCAGTCTTCGCTCTCTGCATGACAATGGGAGGCTCGATGAGTTCCGGTTCTGTCGCAGACTTGTCGTCAGGTACGAGTTCAGGCCCTGTCTTATCCTTATCCTCTCGGTCTTTCCATTTCCGCGGCACTCTCCGAATGCCGATTGGGTAAATGGTGAGATCGCCATTCTCATTAATATGCAGGCGCACGAAGTTCTTAAAGTCTTGAATCCCCAGCGAGGAGAAAGCTTCGTTGCCGTGCCGTCCGAAAACGTTCAGCGACAACAGTAAGTAACCTCCCATAATGAGCGACCCGAAAACAAAACCGCCCAGGAGAATCATCGCGGTGGCGAGTAATAATCGGAGGTCCGGATGAAACTCATAGCCTGCCCACGGGATCGTGAATATCCAACTCGCTGGGTCGGTATTGGCAGCAATCAAAGAAACGCAAACCAAAGCTATGGTGAATGCCGCAAGGACATGGCCAAGGCCGTGAAGCCCTCCCATGAGAGTTCGGTAAAGCAGGAAATGAGTATCGGTAAAAAATACGAACCCAATAATGGTCACCAGTGCGAGGACCATCGTCAGAGGACTATCAAGTATGCTCCTGATGATGGTATAGCTGATATCGCCGATCTGATACTTCATCTGTGGCAAGACAGGATCATTGACCCGGGCGACAACTCCCATCGTTAGCAGGCAGTATAAGGCTGCAACCACTAAGCCGAACGACCAGCTCTCATTCCCTGTGAACCGGAAAAAAGGGAACATGAGGTTGCGCCAGCAGAGCCGTTGCGAGTCTTTGGTCGAGGGAAAGCAGCCGCGCAGCTTGAACGTTCGTTCTTCATTTTCGTTGAGCCCTTTCTCCACAAGCTCATCCAGGTTCTTCCCGAGCCTCCCGTAGTGGGTCGGATGGAGAAAGGCACCGCCGCCCCCAGCCGTGATCTTCTGCGTCGACTTGTCGTCGGCCTCGTGACGGCGATAGTGATGTAGATCGCCAGCGATGAAGACGGCCACGGTTTTGCCCAGTCTTTTTTCCAACAGTTTCAAGTTACTCTCGCTGTAGTTGGGATCCTCTCCCCCATATTGGGCGGCCCGAATCCAATGCGGCTCGGCATGACAGAGAATGATGCGGGCGGGTTCCTTTTCATTCTTGTCCATCTCGGCTGTGAGACTTTCAAAATATTCCATCTGCGGCTTGTCAATGTCGGAGTCGAGTTGCAGATCGGTGCCCAGCAGCCACCAATTATGCGGAAGTCTCAAGGCGAAATAACTGCGTGTCTGTCGAGTGCGCCAGCCCGCGAACCAGGGCCGGGCGGTGAAAAGACGAGTAAAGGCCACGAGGCTGTCATACCAATCGTGGTTGCCCGGAAGAGCAAAGACATGCGGGCACGCCTCAGGAGAATTTCGGAGCGCCGTCTCGTATGGACCTATCAACCGATCTTTGTACACGTCACGGCTGGCAGTCGGGTAAACCTCATCACCGCCGAAGATCAGTATCTCCCCTCTTTTCGTTTCCGCCTCGTATTTCTTCCCGGTATCCCGGTCAGTATATTTGAAGTTACGTCCTCCGGGTTCAGCCAGGTAATGGGCGATCGCGTAGGTAGAATTCCAGCCGTCCCCGACATCACCCACGTAGTCTACCCAAATCGCGTTTCGTGGGTTCGTTTGATCCGGCTCACAGAGTTCCTTCCCGTCGTCCAGGTAATGGCACGTGTAATCATAGAATTTTTGATGAGTGCCACCGGAGGCCATGGCTTCGACCAGGCGATGATCGGAATGGCGTCCGAAGATCGTGGAGACCGCTACTTCGACACCCGTCTTGGCAAGTTGAGCTGGAGCGTACCAACCGACCATCGGAAACTGCTTCGCCTTGGGAAACTGCTGCTCTGCGTTGTGAGTGTTTTCCATGACGCTTCAGCCTCTCATCCACAAACTTACGAATCATCGATGAATTCTTAAGGAGACGAGCACGGAAGATTTTCAGTAGTAGCTAGATCGGTGTTGTCTCGGACCAGTTAACCGCTCCAGTCTGATCGTAGAACTCTTCTTTGATCGAGTCACCACCGATCGTTAATAAAGTAAAACCATTCAAGACGCGATTCGTCTGCTGGGTATCGGTGTTGTCATAGGCACTGGTTAGCAGTTCGTGAGCAAAATAATCAATCGTGGTGTTGTTGCTGCCATCCGCATTCTGTAACCCATAGGCAACGCCGAATGGAATCGCTCCGTGGCCTGAGCAGCGGCCTTTGGTTCCGGCTTGTCCGGCCATTGATTGATCCGAATAGACGATGCCGTTATGGATGTGTCCCCAGTACCAGAACTCGGGCGCCCTACCCAAGGCTGAGTTCATCTCGCCCCAGAGCGGCAGCACTGAGGTGCCGTCCACGCTGATTGGGTTGTGGTGCGTGAGCAGGATGACGTTCTTGTTTGTAGTATCCAGACCTTTGATGAAGTTCTTTTGGTTGTCGTCGGAAAGGGAGCCGTTCAGAAATAATAAGCTCTTGTCGTAATAGGCGGAATCCAGGCCGATGATGATCCATTTGTCGCCCTGAATAGCAAAATAACTCGTGCCGTTTTGGGCGGCAAAGGGACTGGCTGTCAGGCCCCGTTCGAAAAGTCCTCTGCCTCCGCTGTACATCTCATGGTTTGAATTGAGTAGGAAGGATCCTTGTGATCCGTCTGCCCAGAGATCTACGAAATTCGCCATCTCCTCGTCCATACCGAGAAAGCCCTGAGTGCCGGCGTAGTACACGTCACCGAGGTGAATCGTGTAATCAGGGGCCAGCGACCTCACTTGGTCAATGACCTGAAGCGCTGGGTACTGAATCATCCCGTCCTGCCAAGATCCGGTGCCCCAGTCACCAACTAAGGCAATCTTGACTCTATCTGACTGCGTATTGATGATGGCTGGAGTGGAACCGAAAGTAGCCCATGAGGAAACCTCCTTGACATCCAGCACAAGCGCCACATAGAAGAGCAGCGCAAAAACCCATCCGGCATCGAGCTGAGCGAATTTCACGACGACAATCAGGGATCCATCGTAATCGGCGACACCGGAGCTCTCGACTTCTGCTCCCCATTGCAACAGCATGGCTGCAGTGATTTGGGAAGGCGGCAGATGCAAAAGGTGTTTCAGCGCGCCGAGGTGACACTCTATGACGTAGAGCGCCAGTCCATACTGAGTGTTCCCGGACTCGTATTCGCTGGGATGTTCGCCATTCATCAATCTGATCAACTTGGTTTCGCTAGCCTGAAGAAACGCTATCAGACTGCCCAGCTTTTGCTCTGTTTCCCCGACCGGCTTGAATAGAAGTGATTCGGCGATTTTCCCAGCCATAGTCGCTGCCTGAGCTAACTCCTGGAGTGATAGATCTCTCATCCGTTCCTCCCCTAATTTGCGATTGAGGCATTTTCGGTCATCCGAAGCCGGTGCTCGATTTTCTATGCTAATCATTTCGATTGACCTGCTCATGAATTCATTCGTTGGTAGAAGGGCAGCTTCACCGGCGATGTCGTGAGCGCCGGTTTTTTGTGACGTATTCTTAAAGGAAAGACCGTTAAACAGGTGACGACCTTAGCGAGTGCAAGGAACAAGCCAACTCGTGAGAAATCACCGTCCTGCAACAATTGGAGAACGGTATTCCTGTTAGGCGCGAAAGTCAATCCCTTGTTCGACCTGGTGTAACCAAAATGAAATGTCACGCCAAATGCGCAAGTAGAGATTTCGCCTATGCTCGCGGAATGGAGAGACAAGCGGACAAGATACTGACTTGCAAGTTGTCCAGCAGTTCAATGCTCAAGGTAGCTACGACATTGTAGTGGAGAACGTCGAGAATTGCGTCAAAGACGTTCATCATACTGGCAAATGCATCGACAGCAGAGATGTACCGCCTAATGGCATTGAGAACTTCAAGTTCTTTGTTTCGTGAGCAGTCGATCCACGAACTGAGGTAGGGAATGAAAATCCAAGCGCGAACTCTCTTTGCTATGTTGGTTTGCCTGTTACTGAGCCTAAGTGGGAGCGGACAACAACCCGTCATGCCGGACGAAATGCCGCTGCGAATCAACATACAACGAGAAGTAGAAAATGGTCCGCTTGACAATTCATCTGACGAAACCCGCAACAGGGTGTTGTTCGATCTGCGCAATCAACTATTAAGGGTGCTGCTAAAGAAAACAGGAGCACTGGAGACGCGCATTCAGAATCTTGAAGCTCCAGGGGCACTACCAGAGGTCTTAGCGCATGCTGAACAGCTCAAGAAAGAGTTGAATAGCGTTAACAATGATATTAAGGCACTTGATGCAGCGCTGGTGGGTGGTGCGCCTACTGTCTTCGCCATTCTAGATATCCTGCTTTGCTGATCTGTTTAGGCAGGAATGCGATCTTGTTCCTCTAAGTACAGGATCATTCCTTTTACAAACCAGAAGCTTCTTACCCGACGTTGCCTCCCCGCTTGATGCATAGTTATAATTCTGCGCCGACAAGCTGCACGGACAAGCATAGATAGGTATCCTTTCATGAATCGGAACAGACAGTGAACACACTCCGAGGCCTCCTGCTGCCCCTCACAACGCCTTTCCAGTTGAATTCCATTGGCTCCTCAACTTCATTGAGTTTGGGAGATGTTGACGCAACGGCTCTAGTGGAGAACATCCGGAAGTTGAATAAAACTGGCATTATCGGCCACATTATTCTCGGTTCCACAGGTGAGCGAGTGCACCTCGACGAGCGCGAATATCTTCAGGTAATCGAGGTAGCCCGTAGCGAAGTGTCCAGGGAGATGTCGTTCATCGTCGGCGTGGGGCAGCAAAGCACGCGTGGCACGATCGATGAAATCAGGAAAGCAGCGAACCTCGGAGCAGATGCGGTGCTGGTAATCACCCCGTACTTCTATCGCCCAGCAATTACCCAAGACTCGCTTATCTCCTTTTACACCGCAGTCGCCGATGCCTCTCCAGTTCCTGTTCTCCTCTACAGTATGCCCGCTCTGACGGGAGTCAAGATTGAGCCCGCGACGATTGCGCGTCTGAGTCAGCATGAGAACATCGTCGGCGCCAAGGACAGTTCGGCCGACATCGAAGGCTTCAAAGAGACGGTGAGACTCTGTCCGGACGACTTCACCGTGATGACAGGCAATGGAACCGTTTTACTCGACACATTGAAGTCCGGCGCAACGGGAGCGATTCTCGCGGTTGGCTGTGCGGTGCCGGAGATTTGCGTCGAGATATTCAAGGCCTTCAACGCGGGCGAGGGTAAACGAGCGGCAGTTCTTCAAGCGAAACTCACTCCGCTGGCCGCTGCTGTCACAACGCGGTTTGGGATTGGCGGACTCAAGGCGGCACTTGACCTGAATGGTTACAAGGGTGGTGCGGTCCGTGCGCCACTGGAGTCGCCTGATGAGACCGCGCGCACGGAAATTGCGCGATTGCTTGAAGAAGCAAGGGCAACTTTCGCATCGCTCACCGAGGAAACAGAAATCAGATCTGCCCTTTAGTTGTCTTTACCACTCAAGCTCTTCACTGGGACCGCGGGCGGCCCGCCCGCAGTGAGTTCGCAGCGCGAAAAATAACATCTGAAATTGAATACTTGGCGAGGTCCTCGCACCTGCGGTGCTCGGAGCGGGCGGGCCGCCCGCGGTCCCAGTGAAGAGCTTGAGTGGTAAAGCGCAGGCCACTACTAGCTACTAGAGGGTTCCTCTGATTCACAACCGAGCACGTGGCAGGGGTAGTGAATTTGGCAGCGCCTTCGCTGGTACAACCGCGACATCGTGCGTAGAATAGCGCGACAGGAGTCAAAACCAACTTGAGCACTGCCGAAGCCGCTTGTTACAGCACACCTGAAGAGTCTGGTCTGCGAGTCGAAACCCTCTCTTTCGAACGCATACCGCACCAGTCTCGTCTCTTTCTCGACTATTTACGCGACCCGTTAGCGCTGAGGCAGTTTTATCCATCTGCAGTACGCTTTCATCATGAGTTGCCGATGCGCGCTGCGGAGGTCCTCGCCGCACATGAGGTCGATCGAAACAAAGTTTGCGACGCACTCGAGGTAATGAACCTGGGTTGGGGGGCAGCCGAGGAAACTCAAAAAAACATTAGACTCCTGCGTGATTCAGACTGTCTTGCGGTTGTATCCGGTCAGCAAGCAGGCTTATTTACGGGACCACTTTATACAATCTACAAAGCTATCTCAGCGGTTAAACTTGCCGGCTGTCTTAGCCAGCGCGACACCAAGGCTGTGCCTGTTTTCTGGATTGCCGCTGAAGATCACGACTTTGCGGAGGTCGCACGCGCGGAATTTATCGGGCGAGATTGCCGGCTCGCAAGCGTTGAAGTCTCGACCGAGTTGCATCGTGAAGGACAACCAGTCGGGCGGGTTGCGCTCGATGAATCGATCAATGAAATAGTGGATCGATTGTTCGCGCTACTGCCAAATTCTGAATTTTCTGCTGACATGCTGGCCCTGGTTCGTAGTGCATGGCAACCTGGTCGCTCCTACGCCGAGGCATTTGCCTGCATGATGACATCCTTGCTCAAGCGCTATGGTTTGATTTTTCTTGACCCTCTGGATCTTCAGTTGAAGAACCTTGCTGCGCCGCTCTATGCCCAAGCAGCGCGCCGGGCGCCCGAGATTGCTGCCGCCATCGAAAAGCGCAGCCGCGAACTGGAAACTGCCGGATATCATGCGCAGGTGACGGCCTCCGCAAACTCGTTTCCGCTTTTTCTTCATGATCGGGAGGGAGCACGCCATGCGGTTCTTCGACTCGATAATGGAAAATACAAGGCCAAAGAGTGTGACGAAGAATATTCAGCTGACGAGCTAGCGGAATTGGCCCTGGCAGCGCCGGAACGGTTTAGTCCGAATGTTACCTTGCGGGCAGTGGTGCAGGATTATCTATTGCCCACTATCGCTTACTATGGTGGTGCAGCTGAGATTGCTTATTTCGCACAAACCGCGGAAGTGTATCGAGTGCTTGGAAGACCAGCCACGCCGATCCTTCCTCGTTCGAGCCTGACGATGATCGAACGCCATACTGGTCGCCTGCTTGAAAGATATGGTCTCAGCCTCGCTGACTTTTTCGATGGGCTGGAGCCCCTCGTGGCGCGTGTGGTTGAAGAACATCTGGGCGCGGCCACGGCAAAGCTTTTCACGAAGTCCGAAGAGAACGTTAATCAGGAGCTCGACAACCTCAGACGTCAATTGGAAACAATTGATCCAACTCTTGCGAGCGCATTAGAAACCGGGCGACGAAAGATTAACTACCAGCTCGAAGGTTTGCGCACTCGTTTTCATCGGGCGCAGATTGGCCGGGACGAAGCAGCGCTTCGCCAGTTGCAGAGGGCTTTCGATCAGCTCTACCCAAACAAGGAGTTACAGGAACGCCACATCAATATCGCATCTCTGCTGGCCCGCCACGGCACTTACGTTATTGATTGGATATATAACGCGATTAATCTGGGAAGCACTGAGCACCAGATTGTATATCTATGATTTTTGATTTTAGAGTTTTGATTTTTGATTTTCGGATCCTCTGAGGAGAATTGGAAAATGCAGATGTCAGAAAACTAAGAAATCAAAAATCAAAACTCTAAAATCAAAAATGTCTAAGATCCGAGTCCTCCCCGATCACGTCGCCAACCAGATAGCCGCAGGCGAGGTTGTCGAACGTCCCGCCTCCGTCGCAAAAGAACTCGTCGAAAACTCAATTGACGCCGGCGCCACTCGCATAAGCATCGACATTGAAGCCGGCGGCCGACGTTTGCTAAAGGTCTCCGATGACGGCGAAGGAATGGTGCGCGACGATGCCGTCCTCGCTTTCGAACGCCACGCTACCTCGAAGATCCACGGGAGCGATGATCTCGCCGCGATTGCGACGCTTGGTTTTCGGGGTGAAGCATTGGCCTCAATTGCTTCCGTGGCGCGCGTTGAATTAACGTCCAGCACGGAAGCTGCAGGCGCAGCAACGCGTGTAACCATCGAAGGTGGGCGCATGCGCGACGTTAAAGATGCAGCCCACCCGCGCGGCACAACGGTAGCCGTGCGCGATCTCTTCTTTAATATTCCTGCGCGACGTAAGTTTCTGCGTTCAGAAGCTACCGAAACGTTTCATCTGACAAATCTTGTTACCCATTACGCACTCGCTCATCCGGAAATCGCTTTTAGTTTTACGAACAATGGGCGGGAAGTGTTGCGCACAGCTCCGGCGCAAAATCTGCGCGAGCGTGCGTATCAAATCTTTGGCGCCGAATTCCTGGATAATCTTTTGGAAGTTAACGGTGGACAATCTGTAGATTTGTGCGTGACCGTTTGATTGGCCGTGCGCTTTCCGAAGGCTATCGCTCGATTTTGCCCCACGGAGTGTATCCGGCAGCGCTTTTGTTCATGGAGACGCCGCTGGAAGAAGTGGACGTCAACGTTCACCCGGCGAAGACAGAAGTGCGTTTCCGACGGGCATCAGCTGTAGCTGACGCAGTTCGTGAAGCAGTGAAAGCCGCTTTAGCGAGCGCCGGCTACGTGCGCGATGAACAAGATACGCCGTCGAATACTTCCGACCAGACACAAGCGGCGAGTGCTGCAATGTCGGCATCTGGGCTCTCGGTGCAGAGTGGACCAACTGAGCAATCGATTATCAACCAGTACGGATACGCTCGCGCAGGGAGCGAGCAGCAACAATCTCGGATTGATTTTGCATCGCTCATAGCATCTGTCGAAGAAGCAGTCGGTGAACCCGAGCTGCAAGAGCTTTCTGAGAACGGTGCGGCGAGTGTTCAGGATCCAGTCTCCACACAACTAACGGCGAAGAACACGGCGCTGCCCCCGCTCAACTCCGCTGAGAAATTCGCTCGCGCAGTGACCCCCGAGTCGTTATCTACCAACATCCGTCCGCTGGGCCAGCTTGAAGAAAGTTTCATCATCGCTACCGATGATGAAGGGCTATTGCTCATAGATCAGCATGTGGCCCACGAGCGAATCCTGTTTGACAAGTATCGCGCTCTTGAATCCGAGCGGCGTTCGGAATCCCAGCAGTTACTTGTGCCGGAGACGTTTGATCTGACTCCCGCACAGGCCGCGGTCTTTGATGGCCTCGCGCCCGAATTGGAAAACTATGGTTTCGAACTAATGCGATTGTCAGGAAGGACCGTGGCGATCAAGGCGACTCCCGCCGACCTGCCTGCCGGTGAAGCGCGCAACATGCTTTCCGAACTGCTCGATACGGTCGACGCCGAAAAGAAAGGTAGTGCACGCGAGACCTTGCGCGACGAGATCGCTGCGTCGCTTGCATGTCACGCCGCAATCAAGGTGAACATGCCGCTCGCGCCGGAAAAAATGCGCTGGCTGATAGATCGCCTTTTGCAGACATCATCACCCACCACTTGTCCACATGGCCGCCCCGTAATCCTGCGACTCAAGACGCGCGATATTTTGAAGGGTTTCCACCGGATTTGATGAGTCAGGGGAACGGACAAACATCCACAGATTACGCAGATTACGCAGACCATAAGAAGAAAGGGGCAGGAGCAGTAGGCAGGAGCAGAAACAAAAGGATCTTGCTTCCTGCCCCAGCCTCTGTTTTGGAATCTGTGTAATCGGCGCAATCTGTGGATAGTCTTTTCACTACAAGCCGGCGAGCGTTTTTATCACCAATTCAGTATCGGACAAGTCCGGCAACCAAGCGTCGGGTTTGCAAGCAAGAATCTCGTCTTCACTGTAGAAACGACCTGTACCAACGGCCAGTGATCGTGCGCCGAAATGTCGCGCGCACGCGATATCGTTCGGAGTATCGCCGATGATGATGAATTGCTGAGGCTCGAGTTCCAGTTGCAGATGCTTACTGATGCGTTCAGCGGCCAGCGCCGGCAAGTCATTGCGATTGTGCGACTCGTCGCCGAAAGCGCCGGGCAAAGTGAAAAAATCAGCAAGACCTACCAGACCCATTTTCCAGTACGCCACCGCTTCGATATTACCTGTCAAAAGCGCTGAACTGTAACGCGGATGCGCTACGACTGTTTCGAGAAGCTCAAGCACTCCCGGAAGGACGGCAAAGAATTTCACACCATTCCCTGTGACTCTTTTGATTTCTATCATGTAGCGCTCTCGTAGTTGATCGACTCGCTCGCTCAAGTGTTCATGAGAAATCCCTTCGTCACGCAGTGCTTCAGCAATTATCTGTAAATCGGTCATACCGGACACACGCATTTGGGCCAATCGTCCGGACGTACCAAAAACGTGTTCGACCGCGGGAATCAAGTAGTCTTTGTAACCACCGGCGCGCAATGAGTGAATCAAGGTGCCGTCTATGTCCCAGAGGAGGACTCTGAAGGATGAAGCCGGAAGGATGAAGGATGAAGGCGGAACGTTGGGACCCGACAGCACTGTGCTGTGTATGGGCTCGGAATTGGAGTCGTCGTTCAAATCAGTCGCTTTCATCCTTCCGCCTTCATCCTTTTCCCTCACTCGACAACCGCAAGCAAGTCGCCCGCATTCACCGTTGCCCCGGTGGAGACGCCCAGTGAAACCACAACACCTGCCCTTGGTGATTTCAGTTCATTTTGCATCTTCATCGCTTCAACCACGACGATGCCAGTACCGGCCTCGACCTTGGCGCCAATCTCTACCAGCACGCGCACAACTTTGCCAGGCATCGACGCGACGATTTCCGCAGCTCCATGTTGATGCCGGCCAGAACTCTGGATGTCGCGCAATCTTCTGGGATCTATTACCGTAACTTTATAGCTGTGCCGGCCAACATTCACCGCAAAGGTTTCGCGCGAGCCAGCCGAGGCGTTAACACGACACTCGTAAACCCGAGTATCAGCAAGGAGTAAATAACTTCCGTCCTCAGGTTCATGAACTTCGACATTATAGGAACGACCGTCGATCTCCACGGTCACTCGTTGGCCCGCAAACACAATCGCGAGATCGTGTTCTTGATCTTCGAGTTGGGCCTTCAATTTCATTATCTTTTTCGTTTCGAAGAGATTTTCGTGCGTTGTGCGAGGTCCTGGCGAGCGTTCAGCAGAGCCTGCCGGCCCGACATCTTCCATCTATTGGAACTGTGAGCGACATTTTGCAGCGATGTCCGGCGAGAAAGTTTGACGTAGTGAAGCGCGGCAGCGATTAGTGCGACATCAGAATCGGCAGTCTGCGACTGATCGGGAGTCGCAGCAGCCCTGCGCGCATTGAACCTGTTGATAAAAGCCGTGTCCAGTCGAGCAGCAATAAACTCAGTGTCCCTTACGATCTCGCGAAAAAAGGGAAGTGTCGTCGTAATCCCCGCTACTTCATATTCATCGAGCGCGCGCCGCAAACGATCGACGGCTTCGTTGCGAGTTCGTCCCCAGACAGCTAGTTTCGCGATCATCGGGTCGTAGTGAATGGAGACTTCTGAATGTTGACGGACACCGCTGTCGATGCGTATGCCGGGGCCCGAAGGCTCCTGCAAGTGAGTGATTATTCCGGGTGCAGGAAAGAAGTCGTTCTCTGGGTCCTCTGCGTAGATCCGGCATTCAATTGCGTGTCCACGCCACCGAATGTCTTCTTGTTTGAACGAAAGCTCGTGCCCTGCTGCCACTGAAAATTGCTCGCGGACCAGATCTAATCCTGTGACAAGCTCGGTGACAGGGTGCTCAACCTGGAGCCGGGTGTTCATTTCAAGAAAATAGAAGTCGCGAGTAGCATCAGCCACGAGAAACTCGACTGTCCCGGCGCCGGTGTAGTTTACGGCACGCGCGAGCTTCACTGCAGCCTCGCCCATCCGCCAGCGCAGATCGGGATCGTTGATTGGAGAAGGGCATTCTTCGATTACCTTTTGATGGCGCCGCTGAATCGAACATTCGCGCTCACCGAGATGCACTACGTTGCCGTGCGTATCAGCAAAGATTTGTATCTCGATGTGTCGCGGTCGCTCAACTGCTTTCTCGAGATACAGTGATGAGTCGCCAAAGGCGGCAGCTGCTTCTGCGTGAGCGGTTTCAAACGCGGGAAGCAATTCTTCAGAGGACCTGACAAGCCGCATGCCTTTGCCCCCACCGCCCGCCGCGGCTTTCAACATTACGGGAAACCCGAATTTCCTGGCAGTGTCGCTGGCTTCAGAAAACGACAACAGTGGTTCAACTGTGCCCGGAACAATCGTGACTCCTGCCTCCATGGCGGCACGTCTGGCACTTGTCTTTGAACCCATGATGTCCATTGCTTCGGGAGTGGGACCGATGAAGGTCAAGCCGGCTGCCACTATCGCACGCGCAAAGTCAGCGTTCTCTGCGAGGAAGCCGTACCCTGGATGAACTGCTTCGGCCTTGGTCCTGACCGCCGCCGCAACGATGGCCTCAATGTTCAGATAACTCTCGGTTGAGGGCGCAGGTCCAATGCAGACTGCCTCGTCAGCAAGCCGGACATGGAGCGACACCGTATCCGCTTCGGAATAGACGGCGACAGGTGATATTCCCAACTCGCGGCAGGTGCGAATAATGCGGACGGCAATCTCGCCGCGGTTGGAGATTAGAACTCTGCTGAACATGCTGGTTTTTGGTTTTAGGTCTTAGCTTAGGTCTTAGGTCTTGGGTCTTTGGACTTACTTTTGATTGTGCACCATGAAAGACCAAATACCTAAGACCCAAGACCCAAGACCATGCATTACTAGTCAAACCACAATAGAATTCGCAGGCTGTCTTGGATCATAGCGGACAATGATGCGCGTATCCGGAGCGTAGTCGTCGGCACGTTGCCTCTGCTCTCGATTCAGTTCCTGCGATGATTCGTATTGAACTCCGGCGAGTGTATAGGTATAGGAGACTTGGGTAACCTGGCCCTTATCGTCGGTAATCACATCCAGGATCGTGCCTTCGGCGATGCGTCCTGTTTTTGATAGACGGGTGATGCGTGAGGCTTCGTCTTCTTGTTTGCGGCGGAAGAGATTTAGAAACGACATTACGTCGCTAAGGTTTCACAGTGTTGGTTGAGGCTTTTCGGCTTGCGGCTCCTCGCGCAAGATCTGCGGCCCTGACGATCACGCCATCGCGTGAGACCCAATCGTCGTCATTTCCTAAAATCTTGTCCTCGCCTGGGAGACGGAGCTCATAGTTAGTGTACGACAGTCCCGCGCCTTGCGCATCGTCAGTAGCTGAATTCAATGAGGCCTTGCGAATAACGGCGCCACGTAAAGCTAACGACTTCTGCTTTATTGGCAGGGACGCAACATCGGCGCGCGGTGTATAGCCGTTAACATCCACGTCGCGCAAGGCTGCGGCAATTGAACCATCCGGATCCGGCAGGCTTAAGAGATCTTCCTTTAGACTGCTTTGATCGGGCAGCTTTCCAAACCGCAGTTTGTACTCAAAGCATGCCAGCTCGAATGCGAGACCTTGAGCTTGAATACCAGCCTCGATGGCCATCTGGCGCTGTCGCAAGCGCGCTGGAACGGTGACACCAACCAGGGTCGCAATGAGGAGAACCACCAGAGCCGATGCCAGCAACCCGCGCCGAGCATATTTGACGCCGCAAAAACGTTCGGGTGAGCAGAGGATTGAGCGATAGAGTTTACGTCCGATCAAGAGCAAACTAAACATCACGGGAATCGCAATCCACTTGAGACGCCAGGCAGCCGTTTCCCCCGCGGCTGCCCACGACCAAAATCCAAAGGAACGAGGTTTATGTTGGAACAGCGCAGTGATTGTCTGGGAGACGAACACCAGAACAACCAATGAGCCGCTGACTACCAGGACGAGTGAGCGTCCATAAGAAGGTAATTCATGCTGCGGTCTGGGGAGTGCTTCGCCCACAGGACAGGAGCCACAATTCTCACAGCCGTTGCTCAGAGTCCCAATAAACTTAAAGCCGCAACACGGGCAGATCGTCACTTAATGTACCTCGAAGGGGAGAAAGAGAGGGGTGTCATTTGAAGTAGGACTAGTTTTGGGTTAACCGGGTTTATGTACCAATCTTTGTTCAGCTCGGCGCTCGCCGCTACTGGCTTGTGAATACGAAGATTGCGCCTCGACGCTCTCTATTTCTGCTTCCGTTCTGCTTAGTTCTCGCCACGTGTGATACATGCGGTGCGCGAAGGTCCAGTAAGAACCAACGGCAAGCACCCACAAAACAGCCGGCATCCGATTCGCAAAGAAATTGTTCGAACGCGGGTGAGTACTTAATGCTCCAATAATAAAGAGAACTACACGCTCCGGCCGGCGTAGAAAGCCTACGTCGCATTTGGGAATCAAGCTTTCCGCCCGGGCGCTTGCGTAGCTTACCATAACTGACCCCATTAATCCGGCGCCCGCGAGAAAAACATTAAGAGTTGAGTGAAATTCAGTGTTGCGCGCGTAAAACACCATTAGACCAACGAAGACGACCATGTCCGACAGCCGGTCCAATGAAGAGTCTAAAAATCCGCCGAATCTCGTAACCCGGCCTGAAAGCCGCGCCACCTGACCGTCAAGCATGTCAAACAAGTTCGCAACTATCAGTGCGATTCCTGCAGCGAAGAAGTGTCCTAACCCGAAAAGCAGGCCACAACCGACATTCAGGGCAACACCGATAACCGTAAGAAAGTTCGGGTTGATGTGTCCGTGTGCGAGCCAACGGACCATCGCATCGATAATTCTTTGGCAGGCGCGCCCAATGCTGGCCCCAAACATTCTTTTACCTCACTCCTTTGCAGGCATTATGCCCAAAACTTCTCCAACTTTACAGTCTCAGTGTGAAAGCCGCTATTCAGTGACTGGTGGTAACTCGTCGTGCAAAGTTCTTAACTGCCTAATCTCAAAATTGCGAGCTCCGGCAGGTGTTCGGACCACCGCTTCATCGCCTACCTGTTTGCCCATCAAACTTTTTCCAACCGGGGAAGTAGTGGAGATCAGTCCGGCCTGTGGATCACTTTCTTCCGGTGTTACCAGACGATAAGTGACCTCTTCATCTTTCTCTGCATCGTAGAGTACGAGCGTCGACCCATATGAGGCCTTATCTCGAGGCACCTTTCTTGGATCGATTGAGGCGATCTCGCTGATTCTCTGTCTCAGCTCTACAATTCGGGCCTTGACCATATTTTGTCGATCAAGTGCGGCGCGGTATTCCGAGTTCTCGCGAAGATCGCCAAACTCGAGCGCGCGTTTGATCTCTTTAGGCAAATGGACGCGGAGTTCTGACTCCAGTTCGTCAAGTTCTGCCTGAAGTTTATCCTTTATTACTTGCGACAACGTTTCACCCTTTCCTGTGACCCCAGCAAAAGCCTCAACACTAAGTTTACAGTCTTACCTGGGACACTACAGTCTTTTGTGATTCCTGGCCTCATCCGGAGAGCCAAAAGAGATACCTGTATCGCGCGCCGTACGCACAAGCTGTCCGTTTGGTGGCACTGTCTTAATGTTTGCGATGGCTTCTGAAATTGGAACTGTTACCACGTCTCCTGCTTGCAATGCCACCATTACGTCTTTCTCACCGTTTACGAGAGCCCGTACCGCGCAAGAGCCATAATTCGTCGCGAGCATTCGATCGAAAGCATTTGGTCTGCCACCGCGTTGCAGGTGGCCCAGTACAACGCAGCGCGTTTCTCTGCCGGCAACGGCTTCCAACTCACGTTGACAATATAACCCGATACCCCCCAACCGCGGGGCATGAAGCGCATCACCCGTGTCCTGGTAGATTAGGTCGTGGCCGATTTCCACCGCCCCTTCCGCCACGACAATAATGCTGAAATTTGATCCCGACACATCGCGTGAACGCACCTTCTCGGCTACTGCGCTAATGGAAAATGGAATCTCAGGAATCAGGATTACATCTGCCCCGCCTGCAATGCCTGAGTGCAACGCGATCCAGCCTGCATGCCGGCCCATGACCTCCAAAATCATGACGCGGTCATGAGATTCGGCGGTTGTGTGTAAGCGGTCGAGGGCCTCGGTCGCGATGTCCAACGCGGTGACAAAACCGAATGTGAGTTCAGTGCAAGCAAGATCGTTATCGATAGTTTTGGGGACGCCGACGACCGGGATGCCACGTTTGTCAAATTCAGTGGCAATACTCAGCGTGCCTTCGCCACCCAACACGACAAGAGCCTCAATTCCCAGGACTCTCATGTTGCTGAGTGCTTCCTGATAGACGTCTTCGGCTTTTAGGGGCACGCCATTCGCGGTGCGCTCGACAAACTTGCCCCGATTGCGCGTGCCCAGAATTGTTCCTCCGCGTGGGAGTAGACCGCGCACCTCCCCCGGTGAAAGGAGACGAGTCTTGGTGGCGCCAAGCAGTCCTTCAAACCCGTCCTCAATTCCAATTACGCGCATCCCATGCTCGCAGGTTGCGGTCTTGACAACCGCGCGAATCACCGCGTTTAGGCCGGGAGCATCTCCTCCGCCAGTCAAAATCCCGATGGTACCGTACATGTGCTTTAACCTGAACGTTTCAGCTCGTTGATTACACTTTTATTCCAGAGCGAATCAGCAAATTACGTCCTCCGTCTAAAGTTTGAGACAGTCTATAACTTCAACCGCTTAACGTGAAAGGGAAAATCATCCTGACGTACGAGCTATTTCGTACAGCGGCGTATCGGAACAAGTTATTGACGTCGTTTACCGGAAAACTGCAGCAGCACCTTGACCAATTCGGTGTTGACCCTCAACTGATCGCTCGCGTAGCATATCAACGACGAATACCGCAGCTGTATACTTCAATAAAAGAAGGCGTTCGCAATTGGAAATCGACGACGACGCAAAAGAGATAGTTCGAGAAATCGGAACCGCCATAAACGAATCAGTCGAGAACTCGACGAAGGTCGCTGAAGCCATCGAACGTCTGCGAGAGGCTGGATACGAAATGGAGCTAACGCTCAGGCTGGAGATTGGTCTGCGTCCCCATGCGGGAGACGATGATGAAACTAAAGACACCACGCTGGAACTTACTGAAGAAGATATTCAGGTGCTGCAGAGAATGAAGATTCGGATTGATTCAGAGCTCTAGAAAAACCAGGAAGCAGGGGCAGTAGGCAGGAGCAGGAACAAATGCCCGCATTGATCCTGCTCCTGCCGCCTTTTCTCCCCTGTTCTCTCGCCGTTTTACTCGGGCGGTTCTTTGCTTCCCGTAAGTACTTGCTGTCGTAGTGCCGCAGCGCCCATCAATCCACCCATACCCATCGATTCTACGGCACTGCTTGGTACGAGCATCAAGGCGCCTTTCTCCTTCAATCCCTCATACAACATGTTCATTGCTCTCAAGTGCAAAGCGGTTGGGTTGTTCTGGTACGACTGCGCCGCTTTCTCAAAAGAGTGTGCGATCTCAACTTCAGCCTGACCCAGGATAATCCGGGCCTGCTTCTCTCGCGCTGCCTGCGCTTCGCGCGACATCGCGTCCTGCAAAGCTGTCGGAATAATGACGTCGCGCATTTCCACTGACTGCACCGTGACGCCCCACGGGTTCGAGCGCTCGTCAATAAGTTGCTGCAGCTCCTCTTCAATCCGTTCTCTTCCACGCAGCAGATCCGTTAAGGACGTTCTGCCGATGATGTCTCGCAAGGCAGTCTGCGCAGCCCAGCTAACCGCCTGCGGATAGTTTTGTACTTCGAGTGCTGCTTTTTCCGGATCATAGACCATCCAAAAAAGTACGGCATCGACGTTCACTGGAACCGTGTCGGAGGTCAATGTTTCTTCCGCCGCAAAGCTGGTCGTGATGACCCGCTGATCAACCCACGCCGAAATTGAATCGACAAAAGGTATGATCCAAAACAAACCGGGACCACGCAAACCGATGTAGCGACCCAGGCGCAAAACTACAGCACGGTCCCACTGGCGTGCGATCTTCGGGGATTGTGCAAGCAGTAGTCCCAGCAAGAGACCCACAATCCCGGCAAATGGTGTCAGCATTATCCAGCTTGTCAGACCTCCGAGTAGTAGCGGCACCAGGAAAGCTACCACCGCGACTATATTCACGCGCGGTGAGCTCGCCGCTGGTAAATTTCTCCTGGTTTCAACCATGCTCGTGATGCTAGACATTATTTTTCATCTCCTTACTGCGTCTGCTTTGAAGTTGATCAAGCAGATCGTCAAGTGAAAAGCCCATTGCTCCCGCTTCGGCGAGAAATCGATCTACCAGGTCGCGCATCTCTTTTTGATGATCCCGGCGACTCGTTGCTTCGAAATGACGGGAACAGACAAACGTTCCAACACCCCTGCGCGTTTCGAGCACACCTGTGCGTTCCAGCTCAGCATAGACCTTGGCTACCGTATTCGCGTTGACTCGAAGATCTACTGCCAATTGCCTGACTGTCGGCAATTGCTCGCCGGGCCGCAGCCGTCCTGTCGCAATCGCAAACTGGATTGCTCTCGTTAGCTGCGCATAGAGCGGCATCGGATGAGAAGGGCTGATTGTTGGGAACATTTGGCTCATGATACTTGTACTACGAAGATAGTACAAGTCAGGTTGCAAGAATTGTTTGAGAATCAGCAAGTACCCTGCTGATGGAAACTCTCTGCGCCCCCTCAGCGTTCTCGGCGACTCCGCGTTGAACTTTCTTGTGCGGGGCAACTTACCGCAAGACGCAGAGAGCGCTGAGGGGAGCACAGAGGTAGATTTTCAAACTAGGATGCCTCCTCAGCACGCTCGTTTGGCGGGAATAAAATTCCTATGTTATCTTGTCTGGCTTTCAATCCTGCCAGTTTTTCGCCTTCATAGGTCGGAAGAGGAGTTCAAAGACAGTATGGCTACGCCTAACGGAAACGCGAATACCGATGGTCAGCATGTCGGCAAAGTCGTGCAGATAATCGGACCTGTTCTCGACGTGGAGTTCGAAGGGAAGTATTTGCCCCCCATCTACCAGGCACTCAGGGTTGTTTCCGACGGTTTCGATGTGCCAACACCCATCGACGTTATCGCCGAGGTGCAACAGCATCTTGGCGAAGGTCGCGTGCGCACGGTCTCAATGTTGCCAACCGATGGAATGGTGCGCGGAATGAAGGCCATTGACACCGGTGGACCGATTACGATGCCCGTGGGTGAGGGAACTCTGGGCCGCGTGCTCAACGTGATTGGTGAGCCTGTTGATACGTTGGGCGCTGTGAAGTATGAGAAGCGCTATCCGATTCATCGTCATGCGCCGACCTTTGAGGAGCAGTCAACGGAATTGCAGATGTTTGAAACCGGCATCAAGGTCATCGATCTGATTCAACCGTTTTTGCGCGGCGGGAAGATTGGCTTATTCGGCGGTGCCGGCGTGGGCAAGACGGTCATCGTGATGGAACTAATTAACAACATCGCGAAGGCCCGGGCCGGGTTCTCCGTCTTTGCAGGCGTTGGGGAACGCACGCGTGAAGGAAACGATCTCCTGCGTGAGATGGTCGAATCCGAGGTCATCCAGTTCGGCAAAGCTTTCAACAAGCACTTCCACGAGACTGGAGAGTTTGATCTCTCCAAAGTTGACATGAGCACGATTGGAAAGTCGAAGGTGGCCCTGATCTATGGCCAGATGACTGAGCCGCCCGGAGCTCGTCTGCGTGTTGCGCTTTCGGGGTTGACGGTGGCGGAATACTTTCGCGACGAGGGAATGGATGTCCTTCTCTTCATAGACAACATTTTCCGTTTCACTCAGGCCGGATCGGAAGTGTCAGCCTTGCTCGGCCGCATGCCTTCAGCGGTTGGTTATCAGCCTAACCTGGCAACGGAAATGGGTGAGATGCAAGAGCGCATCACTTCGACAAAGACCGGATCCATCACTTCAATCCAGGCAGTTTATGTTCCCGCCGACGACTACACCGATCCGGCGCCGGCAACAACGTTCGCGCACCTCGACGCGGTCACTGCTCTTTCCCGCCAGATAGTAGAACTCGGAATCTACCCGGCCGTCGATCCGCTTACTTCGTCCTCGCGCATCCTCGATCCACGCATTATCGGCAAGGAGCACTACGATACTGCCCAGGATGTGAAGCGCGTGTTACAGCGCTATAAAGACCTGCAGGACATCATTGCCATTCTTGGTCTAGACGAGCTTTCCGATGAAGACAAGCTATTCGTTTCGCGGGCCCGCAAGATTCAGAAGTTCTTCTCGCAGCCGTTTTTTGTTGCCGCGCAGTTCACCGGACTCGAAGGAAAGTACGTCAAACTGGAAGATACGATCAAAGGCTTCCGTGAAATTGTGCATGGCAAGCACGATGATCTTCCCGAGCAGGCCTTCTACATGGTGGGAACAATTGAAGAAGCTGTCGAAAAAGGAAAGACAATAGCCCAATAGAAAAGGATGAATGCTGAAGGATGAAAAGACTTTTACTTCATCCTTTCGTCTTCATCCTTCCGCCTTCAAATAACTATGCCGGATAAGATTCAACTTGAGGTGGTCACACCGGAACGACGACTACTGGCCGAGCCGGTGGATATGGTTACAGTGCCTGGACTCGGTGGGGAGTTAGGTATTCTGCCTGGGCACACGCCATTAATCTCTGAGCTCCAGACCGGCGTACTCTCCTACATTCAAGACGGAAGACCTTTTCAATTACACGTGTCTGGTGGATTCGTTGAGGTGAGAGACGACCACGTCTCGGTGCTGGCGGAAGTGGCAGAACGTCCGGAAGAGATCGATGCCGCGCGAGCCCGTTTGTCGCGTGAGCGTCTCGAAAAGGAACTCAACGCTTGGAGCGGCACGGAAGAGGATTTTGAGGCGGCGAAGACGGGGCTCGATCGTTCAATGGTGCGGCTCCAACTGTCGTCGAACCGGTAGTGTCCTAGCTTGACGAAACTGTAGGGGCGTCCCTCCGTGGGCGCCCCTTTTCCGTGTGACTCCGGGCGCCCACGGGGGGACGCCCCTACATGAATTAGGACAATACCGTCGACCAGGCCCTAAGGGCGTCGCAAGAAACTTTTTGTTAAGAGTTAAGATTCCGCGTTCGTCCGCTGCCCGCGCTAATCGCTTCGCGCATCTCACCTACAGCGCGCTCCAATCCAGTAAATACAGCCCGCGCCACGATGTTGTGACCGATGTTAAATTCGGTGACTTCGGCAATCGCCGCAACCGCCCCGACGTTCCGATAGGTAAGGCCGTGCCCGGCGGCGACGTGAAGACCGTATTGCGTTGCCAGCGTCGCAGCTTCTCGCAATCGTCTTAGTTCCTGCGCCGCTCGAGCAGCGCCTTCGCCATGAATGCCGTGTGCACCCAGCATCGTTTCCGCGTAAGCCGCAGTGCACAGTTCAACCTGTTGCGCGCCTAACTCATGTGCGACTTCAATCTGTTTCAAATCCGGATCGATAAACAAGCTCGCAAGAATCCCCCCTTGCCGCAGACGCGCGACCGCGGCGCGCACAATTGCACTATTTGCCTTGACGTCGAGACCACCTTCAGTAGTGATCTCGTCAGGCGTCTCGGCAACCAACGTGACGGCGTCAGGTTGAGTTTCGAGGGCGACTGCCAACATTTCTTCAGTCGCCGCCATCTCCAGATTCAAATAAGTTGTTACACTTTCGCGCAGTGCGCGCAGATCATCGTCTTGAATATGGCGGCGATCCCCACGCAGGTGTACGGTGATTCCGTCCGCTCCAGCCTGTTCGCAAATCATGGCAGCGGCAATAACGCTGGGCTCCGGCGCGCGGCGCGCCTGCCGCACCGTGGCCACGTGATCTATGTTGACGTTAAGTCGCGCAGTCATGATCGTCTGGTTGGAGAGTATATTACGAAAGAGCAAACAGCAGACAGCGAACGCGATGATAGAGGCTGTACTTGGAGCTTTGTACCTGGAGCTTTGTACTTGGAGCTTTGTACTTAGTGCTTTGTACTTAGTCCTTTGTTCTTTGGTTGTGGTGAGGCCGATGATAACCAGAGAGAACAAAGTACAAAGCACAAAGTACAAAGTACAAAGTACAAAGCACAAAGTGCAAAGTACAAAGTTCCTACAAACCACCCCGACGCTCGATCCTTACTTCTCCGCCTTCTTCTCGTGCACGGTTTTAATGGCTTTATCATAGACTCCGCGCCGCGCTTGCTGTCGAATCAATCCCACTTCGCTAAGCATCTTGACGGCGTCGCTCATCACACTGACTTTGCTTCCCTCATTGTGGTCCCAGCGCACGGGTATCTCCTTCAAGTTCAACCCGGCACGATACGCCAAATAGAGCAGTTCAACATCAAAACCAAATCGGTCGACTGTGGCAGCTTCAACCAGCGGCCGGCAGACACTCATGCGAAAGGCCTTGAAGCCACACTGCGTGTCCCAAAAAGGAAGTCCCGTGGCCAAGCGTACCGCCAGATTAAAAACGCGCCCGCCCTGTTCGCGTCGCCACGGTTGATGCACGCCAATCAAATCTCTTTCGAGTGCCCTGGAACCGAAAGCCACATCACACTCACCGCGAATGATCGGATCCACTAACTTGGGTGTTTCAGTTATTGGTGTCGAGAGATCCGCATCGGAAAAGAGAGCCACTTCACTACGGGCAGCCAGCAGACCAAGTCTGACTGCTCTGCCCTTTCCCAAATTCGATTTGTAGCTAATGACAGAGGTTCGAAGGGTGCCACAACTTTCCAGAGTTTGACGTGCGAGGGCTGCTGTATCGTCGGTCGAACCGTCGTCAACCACTATCAACTCTGCTTCAGGCGAGTTCTCCAGCAAGTAGTTCACGACCTTGGGGAGCGTCTTTCCAAGTCGGACGCCTTCATTGTAGGCAGGAATGACTATCGAGAGGTGCGCAGACATTGGATCGCAATATAACATAGCAAAGCACCGCCAAGATCCAGCCTTATGTCCGATATGCATAAGCGCTCTTTCGGTTTCGAGCGTCCGGCTGTGTTATATTTTAACTATGGAAGTAGCCAACCGATTCGAAGACCCCACATCAGATCCCGGTGGTGCGGGAATGAGCAGGAAATTCGCCATAGTTGCAACTTCCATCGTTCTGGCTGCGGCGCTTTTTGGGGGAACAGTAGGCAGCGCGCGAAAATTAGGTCGTTCGACCGCTCCGGCGGCGGCGAAATCGTATCGGGCCACGGATGGCATCGAGCAAGACTATAACGAGGCTATCTCTACCATCACCTCTAACTATTCCGGTGATATAGACTATGAGAAAGCCACGCAGGCAGCCATCCAGGGCATGCTGTCCACCCTCGATCCACACTCGATGTATTTTCCCTATAGTGAATTCAAAAAGCTGAAAGAAGATCAGGATTCGCGCTTCTACGGTATTGGCGTCACCATCGTGCAGCATCGGGATGGGGTCTATGTACAGTCGGCAGTTGAAGGTACCCCGGCGGCTCGTCTGGGTCTCAGATATGGTGATCGGATTCTCGAAGTAGACGGCAAAGACGCGCGTGATTGGAGCAGCGAGCAAGTTTCTAAAAACGTGCGCGGAGAACGTCGCGAGCCGGTTACGATCAAAGTGGAGCGTGCTGGTGCGGAAGCACCGATGAATTTCACTATCGTGCGCGACGCGGTACCACTGCCTACAATTCGCAACGCATACATGATTCGACCCGGCACTGGCTATGTTGGTTTGACAGGAGGTTTTCAGCGCTCCAGCGATGACGAACTGCGAGAAGCTCTGAAGAAACTGCACGAACAGGGAATGCGACAGGTTGTGCTCGATCTGCGTGGGAACCCGGGCGGGCTGTTGGATCAGGCCATTGAGGTCGCCGGCGAATTCCTCCCGCGTGGAAAAGTTGTGGTATCAGTGAAGGGTCGAACGGAATACACCGAACCTATTGTTTATAAGTCGAGCGACTCAGATCCGGAAAACCTGCCGCTGGTCGTGCTAATAAATCGAAACACTGCTTCAGCTTCGGAGATAGTCGCCGGTGCGATTCAGGATCATGGTCGTGGACTAATTGTTGGTGAGACAAGTTTTGGCAAAGGTCTGGTACAGCGAATTTTTCAGTTGCCATTTAATACCGGCCTAACACTCACAACGGCACGCTACTACACTCCCTACGGCCGTTCCCTGCAACGTGATTATTCGAGTGGGTCACTCTACGACTACTACACCCGTCATGATGCCAATGACACGCAGCCTCAACCTTCTCCGGGAACACGTAATCTCGAATCGCCGTTGGCCCTGGCTTCGCCCACGCCACATCCGCAAACCGGACCGGCAGTTAAGACAGCGGCCGGCCGCGTCTTCTATGGCGGTGGAGGGATCACGCCAGACATTGAAACGAAGGAACCGATAAACACCCCGGCGCGGTTGCGAATAGCCGAAGCGGCCTTTTACTTTACGCGCCAGCTCGCCGGCGGACTCGTTACCGGTCTCGAGTCATACAAAGTCGAGAAGGTCCAATACGGAAAGACTGCCAGGGCAGCTGACTTTCCGATTACGGACCGCGTCGTTGAGGCGTTTCGAAATTTCGTCCGTAGTGACGCGCTGTTTCAACTCACTCCAGCGCAGATTGATGAGGAACTGGATTTTGCCAAGCTGCGTTTGCGCGAAGAGATAGTAACGGCTGCCTTTTCGAACGATACAGGCGCGCGCGTCCTGTTGGATAGCGACACACAAGTGCTGCGTGCTCTCGATGCACTGCCCGATGCGAAGCGGCTAGCGGAAAGCGTAAGTAACAGTTCCTCGCAGGGTTAAAGCCGGCCCTTCCTCATGCGTACCAGAAAACAAATTAACGGCGCGCTCGTACTCCTTCTTCTTTGCATTTGCACCGATGCCCAAACGGCTGCTCCACTTGAGACGGGCAAGTCTCCCCTGGTTCTGGCTGTCGTATACAACCCGGGATTCCCGCCCGAATATCAACTTCTTCCCGATGGCAGTGGTGTTTGGTATTCCCGCTTTGCCCGGATCAAGAATTGGCAACAAGCTCCGGGATCGTTGGTTGTAGATGCGGTGTACGTTACGTCCACCATGGAAGGTGAGGCAGTGACGGTTCGGGTCGCTGTTTTGTATGGAAAATCTCATGATGCCGGAACACTCGTCGGCACCTACGCGGCGCGTGAAAATGAGAAACTTGTCGTTAGCGCGCTGACCAGGTTTGGAATCGAGCCTTTTGAGATTACTCTGGTTAGAACCGCTCCAGTTGTTCCTTCTCCGCCGAAACTCGAAAACAAGACGAAGGCATTAGATATTATCAGCGTTCAGCCAGAAGGCCTGTCGCTGCCTTCATACAAACTCACTCTTAGGAATGTTTCCACAAAGAATAAATACCGTTGCTGGATCGGCAAATCGCCGACGTGGACAATGATCAACCAGAAGCCATTCTGCAATTCAAGGAAAAACTCCTGGCATTACGTTATGAAATTGACGACAACGACGTTATGGAGCTGCTCGGTCGCTTTCCAAACGGAGCGGCGCGCAAACGGAGTGCTGAAAGTACGATCCAAATCTTGCAACGACAACTCCTTGCCGACTTGAATAGTTATGCAGCAACTCCAGCGGCACAGCGGCCTGGCTTTAAATCCTGGTTGATGTCTACGCGACAGAAATACGCCGCTTGGTTAGCACGGATTTGACTGTTTTCTTGCATTCACACAAGTGGTTATTTATAGTCCGCAGTTCTAAGCGGCGAAACAATTTACTTGCTACTGCGTAACATCAATCTGCACGCCTTCCGGGGCAATCGGTTTTATCCCACGTAGTTTGGTATCACAGCGTTGAAAGGATCCTTTCGCATGAAAGATAGGTCGCGCTCCGTTTATGACTTTGGCTTGCTTATGGTGATCATATTGGCGGTTTTGCTTGTCACCGTCACGGTTTATTCGAAGAGTCAGGACCCTTCCCAAGCTCCTGCGGCCCAAGCCCAGACTCAGGCTTCACCCAGTCCGAGTCCCAGTCCTAGTCCGAGCCCGAGTCCGAGCCCGAGTCCCAGTCCGACGCCAACACCAATAAACTGGTCGAACGACCCGGTGCTGAAGCGTTTTGTTTGGCGGAGCATCGGGCCGGCGAGCATGGGCGGACGTATCGACGACATCGCGGTGGTAGACAGCAATCCTTATATAATCTACGTCGGATTCGCCACCGGCGGTGTGTGGAAATCGACGAACAATGGCACCACTTTTCAGCCGATCTTTGATACCTATTCCACCGCTTCAATCGGCGACATTGCCATTGCTCCCTCGGATCCGAATACCGTGTGGGTAGGGACTGGCGAAGCAAACAATCGACAGAGTTCCAGCTTTGGTGACGGGATTTATAAATCAATCGATGCGGGCAAAACGTTTACCCGGATGGGTCTGGAGGATTCTCAAACGATTGCCCGGATCGTAGTCGATCCTAAGAATCCAAACACTGTCTATGTGGCGGTGCTTGGTCACCTCTTTGGACCTAATAAGGAACGCGGGATTTATAAGACGACCGATGGGGGAAAGACCTGGAACAATATCAAATTCGTCGATGAAGACACCGGCTTTACAGATCTTGCGATGGATGCTGCCGACAGCAAAACGCTTTACGCAACCTCCTATCAGCGACGGCGAACTTCGTGGGGCTTCAATGGCGGTGGTGCCGGAAGTGGTATCTGGAAGACTGTCGATGCCGGCAAGACCTGGAAAAAACTAGAAGGCAATGGCTTACCGCAGGGCCTTCTTGGGCGTATTGGAATCGACACGTCGCGCTCCAATCCAAATGTTCTTTATGCTCAGATGGAAGTGGGCGCCAGCGTGGGAACTGGTGGAGAAGAACAAGCTCCTGGTGGTCCAGCTCCAAGTCCGAGCCCGTCGCCAACGGTATCTCCTTCACCATCTGCCACCCCAGCGGCCAGTCCTGTTGCCTCGCCAACTCCCGCGCCACCCGATCCGAAGAAATCAGGGGTTTGGCGCTCGGATGACAAGGGCAAAACATGGCGACTCGTTAGCAACGAAAACAATCGGCCGATGTATTACAGCCAGATTCGGGTCGATCCGAAAAACCCGGAAAATGTTTTCGTCGGCGGACTCAATTTCAGTAAGTCGACTGACGGTGGCAAGACTTTCAAATCACTGCAACCGGGAATCGCGCACAGCGATCATCACGCGATCTGGATCGATCCTAATAATGGTGACCATATACTGATCGGTAACGATGGTGGTCTGGATGTAAGTTATGATCAGGGCTCAACCTGGGAATACATCAATACAATTCCAGCGTCGCAGTTCTATGCGATCGCCGTCGATATGCGAAAGCCTTATTACGTTTATGGCGGTCTGCAAGACAATGGATCGTGGGGTGGGCCCAGCCAAACACGCACTCAGGCTGGCATTACCAACGCAGATTGGTATCGAGTCGGCGGCGGCGATGGGTTCTACGCTCAAACTGATCCGACGGACCCCTACACGGTTTATTCAGAGTCGCAGAACGGCTCGATGAGCCGGCTTGATTTGCGCACTGGACGCATCCTCAGCATACGTCCGCGTACGACGCCGCAACGGCGCGGTGGCGGTGGCAGACAAGGAGGCGCGGCGCCAACAGCCAGTCCTTCCCCCGGCGGATCACCGGAATCTGCTCCAGATCCCGCAGCCACGCTGGCTGCATTTGCCGCCGCACAAGGCTTTGGGTTCGGCGGTGGGGCAAACCTCACCTCCAACGTTTTGCCGACACCGCCCACAGGCGAGCAATATCGCTTCTACTGGAACACACCGCTCGTCATGTCGCCTCACAATTCGCGCATCCTCTATGTCGGTGGCGATCGGTTATTTAAATCCTTGGACCGTGGCGACTCGTGGACGGCAACAGCTGACCTGACGAAGCATATCGATCGCAACACACTCCCGATCATGGGCGTGCCGGGTAAAGACCCCATGGCGTCTAAGCACGATGGTTACACAAGCTATGGCTACATCGTGACCGTTGCCGAGTCGCCCAAGTTGCCCGGTGTACTTTGGGTCGGTACAGATGATGGCAACGTGCAGGTCAGTCGTGATGGCGGCTCAACCTGGACCAACGTATCGAAAAATGTTCCGGGCATTGGCGAGACCTACCATATCTCCCGAGTGGAACCTTCACATTTTGATGCAGGTACCTGCTATCTCGCCGTGGATGGTCACCGGTTTGATGACCTCAAACCTTATCTGTTTGTTACTCGCGACTATGGCGCCACATGGAGTTCTGTAGTCGGCAATCTTCCCCCGGTTGGGACGGTAAACGTGATCCGGGAAGACCCAAAGAACAAAGATCTGCTCTTTGCCGGCACTGAATTTGGTCTTTTCGTCTCGCTCAACGCGGGCGGTGAATGGAAACGATTTATGTCGGGCATGCCTAGCGTGCGTATCGACGACATTCTGATTCACCCGCGCGATGGCGATCTAATCGCAGGCACACACGGACGCGGCATATACATCCTCGATGACATCACGGCTTTGCAACAGCTTTCGACAAAGAAGATTCTTGATTCTGATGTGCATCTTTTCGATGTCAGGCCGGGGACTATATGGCTCAACGATCCACGGCTTGGTCGTTCTGTGGGTGGTGCGAAGCTATTCAGGGGCGCAAATCCGGCGCCCGGCACGGCGATTAGCTACTACCTGAAATCGATTCCGTCCGGCGATTTGAAGATTACTATCCTGGATTACTCGGGGAAAGTTGTCCGCAACCTCACGGGAACAAAAGAGGCTGGCCTGAATCGGGTCCAATGGAATCTACGCGGTGAACCGCTTCCGCGTCCCGCCGGTGGTTTTGGTGGCGGTTTCGGTGGCGGCGGAGGCGGGGGTGGAGGCGGGGGAGGTGGCGGTCAGGGCGGAGGCGGTGGGCAGGGTGGCGGTGGCTTTGGGGCCTTTTTTAATCTTGGCGCGCCGCTGGAGGCTGGAGTTTACAACTTGAAGCTCTCGGTTGGTGGTAAGGACTACACGACTAAAGTGGTGATTGAGAACGATCCGGGTGCGAATTGATCAATAAGTATAATTGCGCTCATTCGCTGCAGGTTTAGATTTTGATTTCGATCTCCCCATGAGCGACTTACGAATACTTCGCTGCAATCTTCCTGACTGTAGTTGAGTTTCGGAAGGTCGCCTGCATCCCGAAGGACCTCTCAAGCCGCGCTCCTGAAAACACCGATTCGCCGATCAACGTCCGGCGTAACCAGTAGACTTCGCGTCCGGAGACATGGAAATCATCAACCTCAGTGACGAACGGTATCAGTTTTTGTTTAGTTTCGTCGCTCGGTTTGTCGGCCAGGAAACCGATGTATAGAATGTTTCCTGCTCCATTTAGATCTGCTTCATTGAAGGCCCGGTAATCGGCAATTGAAGCAAGTTCGACGGTTGACCTGATAAACGTCGTCACCTCGTATCCGAGCGCTTCTTGTAAACAACCCTCAATCTTTTTTTCCAGCGTCTTTGTGCTTTTAGCTTTCGAAGCAAAGATGACATTACCGCTAGCGATAAATGTCTCTACGTCGGAGAATCCCAAAGTCTCAAACAGAACGCGGAGGTAATCCATCTTGACGGTATGACCGCCAACGTTGATGGCTCGCAGGAAGGCGATATATTTTGGCATCATTAATGAAGCTTTTCTTTTCTTTCCAGCATCTCGATGAACTGCTCAATCTTTCTGGCTCGAGTCTCAGCTTTCTTCGCAGTTTGTATCCTAAACAGAATCGCGTATCGGTTTGCGCTATTGAGTGTGGCAAAGAAGGCTTTTGCCTTAGCACTTTTATTCAATCGCGCCTGGAAATCGGCGGGTACGGTAGAAGCACTCGGCGAATCATACGCCGCATCCCAACGTCCATCTTGCTTCGCCCGCTCAACCGCATTTAGTCCGGCAGGTTTCATGCGCCCGCTCTTGATAAGCTCTCCTGCCTTTGCCTTGTTGATTTTGGACCAGATACTCTTCGCGCCGCGTGGTGTAAACTTCTGCAACCAAAACGATTCGTCATAAGGTTTCTTCTGACCGTCGATCCACCCATAGCAGAGAGCAATTTCGAGCGCCTCGGCGTAGGACATAGACTGGCTCGCAGACGCCTTTTTTGCGAGCTTGAGCCAAAGACCAGATGATTGAGCATGATTCTTTCGTAGCCAATCAAGCCAGTCTTTTTGCTTGGCAAAGAGTAACGTCGGGATTTCGTTATCTTTAGATTTGTTAGCTTTCATTTAGATTGCGCTTGCCGACCCGACACTAGATTACTGCACAACGGACAATCTTGAACTTCAATGTTGTCTGCGAAAAGGAGTGTCCTAATTTGAAATTCTCTGCGCCACCTCTGCGTTCTTTGCGTCTCGGCGGTGAGTGCATGTGAACCTAATTATTCACCGCAGAGACGCCGAGGTCGCTGAGGACGCGCAGAGAAAAACTGAAATTAGGACATTACCCGAAAAGGGATCTCTTGACAGGCCTTCTTACAAGGCGAGACAGCTTCAGAAATCGCATGGTGACGCTAAGGCGGGCACCGGGGCCGGCACAGTATCCCGGAACTTGACAGATCGTCGGCGCAGCGAAGCAACTTTCGCTTCCACTTCTTCAGGTGTCAGCGCGACCCCGGCCTCGTGGAATACCCAATCGATGTCTTCATTGTAACGGCGAACGGCCTGTTCTTTGGTGAGTCCGTCTCTGATGAACCAAAGGTTAAAATTGATCGACATTAGCGACTCCGGATAAAAACGGTCGCCGTGCTCAGCCAGGAGTTTGCCATCGACGAAATACTTTACCTTGCCATCAGCAACCTGTGTGACTAATGTATGCCATCCTGCCTGGCTGCCGCTGCTGACATTAAATATGTTGTCCTTTTTCCAATTAGGTTCCGGACTAAAAGTCTCCCAGGTAGTTCCATAAAGCGTCGGTCCACTAATGCCCCAGCCGCCATTAGGGAGATATTCGAAATCCAATTCGCTGTAGTCTGGATCCATCGGCGCCTTGAGCGGGCTGATTGTGTAGAAGCTTTCTACGACTTGATCGCCTCCTGGACCCGATAGGGGATTATCAGCAAAGCGAACACGAGCGGCATAGGTGCCTTCGAGGTATTTGCGCTGATGGCAGATCTGTGTTTGGTTGGCACTCGCACCTGTACCGTCTGTCGAAGAAACCATTCGCAGTATCCGGTTGCGTGGCTGGTCGGGGTCCTTTAGAAACGACACTCCTTCCTTCCGCCACGTTGCGCCCGGCAAACCTGGCCAACCTGCGGCCGTACGAACGATCCAGCCGTGCTTTGTAAGTTCCTTGTGGTTGTTATAGCTAAAATCGTCAAACAAAACTCGGGACTGTGAGCCATTACTCGAGCGGGCCTTTTTTCGTTGATTCTGCAGGTTGCCACTGGTCGGTCGGGGCAAGGCTGAAATACTGTCGGCTCTTGGTGCCGGCGGGGGAAAAGCCAACGAGCGCCATGCGGTAAAGATAATCACCATTAAGACGACGCACAGGAATCGAATCGATGTCGTATCAACCCAGGTCATATCAAACATTCTCCTATCAAACTATTGAGCCACTGTCGTTGTGCGACCTCGATTGGCTTGCAACAGCTTCAGACCCTCAACCAAGGCTGGGAAATCGAGGAGCGCATCTTTCTTCACACCCCAGGTTGTAAACATGTAGCCGAGTAGTTTTGGTCCGTCGTGCTGCCGTGTGTACTCAATCAAGGCCGTCGTCGCGTCGACCTTGTTCCAACCGGTGGGTAGAACGCGGAATCCTTTATCGAGAAACATCGGGATCGACGGATAAGCATCGCGGGGCTCGTAATGCCAGGGGCAGACGATGATGTCCTTCGGAATCATGTCGATCGCACTGGCAGTTCCATTCTCAGATGCTTCCCACTCACCAAGGGCATCCTTCTTTCCGTCGATCAAACGATCACCCCACATCAGCATCTCGACGTGACGTTGGCGCACAACGTGCCGGTAAATGTCGTTGACTGCTTTCGCAAAGAGCGCTGCCGGATCTTTCCCGCGTGTCGATGGGGAAAGGTCGGAGCCAAGGAGGAAAACCTCGTCCATGCCAACGTGGAGAGCGTCAGCATGGAAGGCATCGATGATCTCGTCCATCAACTGAAAAACTATTCCTGTGACGTTTGGATTCAGCGGATCCCACTCGCGGCAGTAGACGCCCTGATTGCCAGGGAATGCCTCCGGCGTGCTGTCGAACGATGGATAGACAGTCAGGAGTGGGAACGTCTCACCCTTCCATGACTGGTGGCCCAGGGATTGAAACTCCGGGATGAGTCGAATGCCGAGTTTGCGGCAGGCCGCGGCAAACTTGCGCGCTCCTTCTCGCGTGATGGGATTGGATCCACGGCGCAGCTTCGGTTGGGATTTGAACTCGAAGTTGTAGTCAACTTCGAGAATCAGTACGTTGATTCCCATATCGGCCAGTTTTTCAAGATTCTGCCCCAACGCTTCGAGGTCGCTGTCAGTGTTGTACTCGAGGAGGTGGACGGCGCGCCACGGCTTTGTGACCTTTGGCTTGACGCGTACGCTGGTCACCGCGGGCCACGCACAAGTCATCGTCATCAAAACGCTGCATAGAAGTTGAGTCGCCGTAATTTTCACGTCTTCTTATCTTTTCCTGTCCAGATTCGCTAGAGGCAGCCAGCCGCTTTGACCACTACGGTTGGTACACAGCGCCCAGCCACCCTTCTGGTTGGTCACGACCAACTCTTCTCCCACAGTCGCGGCTAGCTCGGTCGCCGCATAATCGTACCGGGCTGTTGCGCTCTCTCCCAGGAGTTCAATGCAATCGTCAGGAACCCAGCCGCCTTTGCCGTTTCTATTAACGCACCAAACCCAGCCAGGATAGTCTGGGTCTTCCTTGCCAACATTCAGTACATCCCCGGCACGAACGACGAGAGGATCAGGGTAGGCAACTTCGTAATCGGCGACTACGCGACGGATCATCGTCGTATTCCACTTGCCTGATTTGTCACGACTGTCTCCTCTTCTCCCAGTAACGATCGCAATCAGCTTCCGCTCGAGGGGTGTCGGACGAGATGCCCGCTACTCGGCCACGAGTAGGGAATCTCGGAGGTATCATAGGGAAGACGATAGTGATCAGGGTCCTCATAGTCATAAGCCCTGGTCGGAAAGTTCAGAACCAAAGCTTCCGAGGAGCCGAGATTTTGCAGCCCGTGCCAAACACCAGGCGGGATCACGAGCAACGACGGCCGCGTATCACCCGTGTGAAACTCATTCAACTTGCCAGACGTTTTGCTATCGGGGCGAGCGTCATAAAGTACTATCTTGACGTGCCCAGAGTTTACAAATAAGCGGTCCGTGTTCCGTGCGTGGCAGCTCCAGGCTCCGAGCGCTCCCTGAAAAAGGCGAGATTGATAGATCTGGGCGACTGGGAGACCGCCAGGGTCCCACTCTGGCCGGAACAATTCTGTTATCACGCCATGGTCGCGCGGCACGTGCAGGACCTCATGCAGCGAAACCCCCTCTATGAGTTCCTCGAGCTTGTGCCAGTCTCTTGTAATCAACTGCGAGTCTTTCTTTGCTCCAGTTAGCATTTTTTCTACTCCTTGCAATAGGGCCATAAAGCAGAGGTATACCAGAGTCAAAAGTCTTTGGCCAGAATCATTAGAGTAACCTCATCGTCCGCCGGTCGGCATTCTACCGGCAGGCAAAAGAGCGCAGGAGTAGGCTAAATCGAAGCACGGGGGAATCTTAGCGTGGCTTTTTATGGCTTACGTTCTAAACCTTTGACTAGGCGGCGAGCATCCATCTCTTGGCCTTTCGGACGTGACAGGATCCGGCGTACCATGCCTCGTAATTTGCGCGGCATTCGCCCTGTGGTCTCATGCAATAAGTCACGGAGTAATTGGAAGTATGGCGTGATTCCTGCGCGGGTCTCTTGATCGAATGCCAGCAGCTTTCCCAACTCCACCGCCTCGAGATCGGGTTCGTTGTGAATCCGGGCAAACCATTCAGCCTGTTCGTGACAGGGCTTCTCTCTATAGACGCCGGGCCGCTCACTTGCAGAAAACTTGATCGCCGTTAGGCGCGGTACGAAAGCAAATTTGTGTCCCCCTTGGTGAACTCGGTTCCAGAGATCGACTTCAGGATCGACCTCTAACTCTCGGTAGTTGCGCCAAGCGCCTACACTATCCATTACGCTGCGGCGATGAGCAACACTCGTAGGCGGTATCCATGCGCCGGGCAAGTATCTCGGCCTGGCCGGTACTGCCACCCTGGTACTCCCCCCGGGTCCAATGATCTCTGTGAGGCCGAAAGCCAGGTCTGCTCCGTCTTGGAGCGCTGCCACCAGACAGGAGAGATGATGTGGAAACCAAAGGTCGTCGTGGCCCAAGTAGGCAATATACTCCCCACGAGCTTGTCGTAAGCCTTCATTGTTAGGTGCCGACTGATGACCGGTGTTGGCCGGAAGATTGATCCAACGGACTCTCTCGTCTCCGTGCATTCTGACCACGGACCCAGAATCGTCGGTGCAACCATCGCCGATGACGAGGACCTCGAAATCGGAAAACGTTTGCCGGAGTGCGCTGCCGATTGAATACGGAAGAACAGTGCTCCAGTTATAAGTTGGAATGATGATGGTCAGCAGCGGGGACCTTGTCATCACGCGTAATTTTCTCCGCCAACTATGACTCAACTTCAAATTCGCGCGATCAGTATTCACACCCTATTTCGAAGTTCCTGATAACAGCCCTCCCAAAGATCTAATTCTTGTGGAGGCTTTCGGCGCAGGAGCTTCATTTACTCATCTGCGTTGCCGGATGTCTAAACGCCGCGTCGCGTTCTCAGTGATGCCAGGCGGAATCTGTCCAGGCTCATGCTCTTTCAATTCGCCGGTATCTACCGCGGAAGGCAGTCGACCATCTCGGGCGTTGCGAGATCGGGTGCGTTTGTAGGCCAACATGTCCCACATGCTTAATTGGGATCATTTCAACCTTCCGTCTTTCGCAAAAGGTTCGTCGTATTCTCAGTAATGCTGGCCGGTTGAATCATCTCTGCGGTGTTAATACAATACATAATTAGTTCCGTTCTAAGTCCAGGCAGAATACGCGCAAGACCTCCAATATGTTCGGTCGGGCTCGACCGACTCGTTAGCCGGCGCGCTTGCGCAGCCACTCTTCGCGCAGAATAGCAAACGAATACTCATCTCCCCATTTTCCCTTGAACCAGATATTTTGGATATGGTGTCCTTCCTGCCGCATTCCCAATCTTCTTAGCAACGCCACAGAACGCTCATTCTCGCAATCTGTAATCGCGATTACCCGGTGCAAACTTAACTTGGTAAATGCGTAGTCCAGCACATGAGTAGTGGCTTCAAAGGCCAAACCTTTTCCCTGATAAGCACGGGAGAAGGTGAAGCCAATCTCTGCCTGCTGTTGATCCTGCATCTTGAGAGCAATGTGTCCGATGAGCGAGCCCCCCTCTTTTGATTCGACCGCAAACGTAAACCACTTACCCGCCATACCCGGATCAAGATTCTTTTGCTCTTCGATAACGTGCCTGGCCTGTTGCTCTGTGTAGGACTCCCACGTTTGATAACGGGCGACAAGGGGATCATTCAGGTATGCCAGGAAAGGCGTAAGGTCAGCTTCGGTAAAGCGTCTTAGAAGCACTCTCTCAGACTCGAGGAAAGTGAAAATAAGTCCACTGCAAGCGTTTGTTGGATGGCGTCGATTCAAAGGAGCTTCTTGAATTCCTCCACTGACAGACCAGCATCGTAGTATTCACCATCAACTCAACTCAGTCAATTTTTTCACAATGTCACGCGCAGCATTTGGACGCGCCATCCGGTACGCATTCTTTTGCATTGTGGCAAAGCGTGCCGGGTCGCTGAGCAGTCGATCAAGTTTATAAGCAAGTATCGGCAGGTTGTTGCAACGGATCGCGACTGCTCCCTCGAGTAAGTGGTCCGAATTGCGCTCCTCCTGTCCCGGAATCGGGTTGACAATGACGAAGGCCAAACCTTTGGAGAGCGCTTCTGAAGTTGTTAGACCACCTGGCTTCCCCAGCACGAGATCAGACGCAGCCATCAGTTCATCCATCTCCTGCGTGTAGCCGAAAGGTTTCAGAATCACTGTAGCCTGCCTGTTGATGCTGGCTGCCAGTTTGGTCAGACGTTCTTTCAATTCCTGATTGCGACCGCAGATGGCAACTATCTGTGCTGAATGTTGCAAACGCAATAACGACGCGATGAGAGCGTCTACAGAGCCAACGCCGAATCCGCCCGAGGAAAGTAGTATTGTCGTGCGGTCAAGCGCCAGCCCGTGTTTTGATCGCATTTCCCTTTTATCTTTTTTCAATGTGAAGACTGGATCAATTGGGATGCCGCTGACGGTGATTTTGTCGTGAGGTATACCCAAGGCTTCGAGGTAAGCGCGTGCTTCATCAATTGCGACGAAATACTGCTCGTAGTGATGGCAGAGCCACATTGCATGAACATCGAAATCGGTGACGATTATCGCCTGTCGACTGGCTAGGCGCTCTTTGGCTTTGAGCCATGAGACAATCTCAGCTGGCAGGAAGTGTGTGCAGACGATCATGTCAGGCCGGTATTCGCGCAGCAGTTTGACGAGCGGGCGCGTGTTGAGTTTATCGAGCGCGAGCCGGCGTCGTTCGTTCTTCCACGGCGTGTCGAGCTTGTCGTAAATCCAACCAGGTACTTCAGGCACCTTGTTGACGAGGTCGATGTAAGCTTTGGAATACAGGTGACGGAAGACTTTGTTGGTGAATTGCAGAACATCTAAGTGACGAACTTCCTCTACTCCATCTTTGTCTTCACCCTTTTCTTTGAGAGCTTTCTCGATCGCTTCCGCAGCCCGGACGTGGCCCGCACCGGCGGAGGCTGACAGCAATAGGACTTTCTTGAGCATTACGGAAACGCACCTTGCTAAACTGTGAGCGTCATATTCCAAAATCGACCGCCGTCACGACGACGACGTGAGCCCACATATTCTTACTCTGAGTGTACATGGGAAATACCACTCAACTACAGAACAGGAAGCGGTAGCGACCTGGCCGTTTCGCAACACACAAGCTTTAGTTGGGCGGTACCGAAACCGCTAGGTCGCTACCGCAGTGTGAATGTGATTCGTCCTGGCATTTAATGCGAGCAATACCCAGCCTCGGATCTTACAAGTCTCTCGGATCGCGTTTTCGATAGCCGCTCTTCGTCGCGGGCCAAGCTTCGGGATGTCTTCTGTTCTAAACTCACGGTGAGTGTGAGTCATGATTTGTCTCCGTGAGGAGTTGGATAATTCTTGCATTGGCGCTCAACTGCAGAACAGGAAGCGGTAGCGACCTGGCCGTTTCGGTAGACCGGCACTGGCCAGCGAATTAAGACAGCGGTTCGCCTTGTTCGTAAGGCACATACACAACCACGCCCGAGACAGCTTCTTCGTCCAGAGATATTTCTTGCTGCCGCGAGGAATACAAGGTGATCCGGATGTCGCACTCGCGCGCAAACTTCCGTTGGAGTGAAGGTGATTACCGCAGCTCTGACATTGCACATGGTAGATCACTTTTGATCGTGATCGCGAGACGGTACACTCCTTCGGC